>Ga0209930_1003585_pt1 | contig 15195 bp, 14 predicted proteins | sample ThiBiot_500_biof_2_FD_183948 | JGI IMG/M metagenome (GOLD analysis project Ga0209930, IMG submission 183948) | Wastewater bioreactor microbial communities from Cape Town, South Africa - Thiocy_cont_500_biof (SPAdes) | ecosystem: Engineered > Bioreactor > Thiocyanate-remediating >... | reverse complement strand
GACTGCGCGGCGACCGGCGAGGATCTCACCGTCGCCGCCGTCGCCGACGGACGCATCGCCGCCGAATCCATCCACCGCGCGCTTTCCGCCTGAGGGGGGACGTCAGCATGGCCAATCTCGCGAGTAATTTCGTCGGCATCAAATCGCCGAACCCGTTCTGGCTCGCCTCGGCGCCGCCGACCGACAAGGCCTACAATGTCGTTCGCGCCTTCAAGGAAGGTTGGGGCGGCGTCGTCTGGAAGACGCTCGGCACCGATCCGCCGGTGGTCAATGTCTCCGGCCCGCGCTACGGCGCCATCCATGCTGGCGACCGCCGGCTGATCGGGCTCAACAATATCGAGCTCATCACTGACCGGCCGCTCGAGATCAACCTCCGCGAGATCAAGGAAGTGAAGCGCGACTGGCCCGACCGGGCACTGGTCGTCTCGCTGATGGTCCCCTGCGAGGAGCATTACTGGAAGGACATCCTCGCCAAGGTCGAGGACACCGGCTGCGACGGCGTCGAACTCAATTTCGGCTGCCCGCACGGCATGTCCGAGCGCGGCATGGGCGCGGCGGTCGGTCAGGTTCCAGAATATGTCGAGATGGTCACGCGCTGGTGCAAGCAGCACACGCGCATGCCCGTCATCGTCAAGTTGACGCCCAACATCTCCGATGTCCGCCAGCCGGCGCGCGCCGCCCATCGCGGCGGCGCCGACGCGGTGTCGCTGATCAACACCGTCAACTCGATCATCGGCGTCGACATCGACACCTTCTCGCCGCTGCCCTCGATCGACGGCAAGGGCAGCCATGGCGGCTATTGCGGCCCCGCGGTGAAGCCGATCGCGCTCAACATGACGGCCGAGATCGCGCGCGACCGCGAGACGCGCGGCCTGCCGATCTCCGGCATCGGCGGCATCACGACGTGGCGCGACGCGGTCGAGTTCATGGCGCTCGGCGCCGGCAATGTGCAGGTCTGCACGGCGGCGATGACCTATGGCTTCCGCATCGTCAAGGACATGATCACCGGCCTTTCCGAATATATGGACAGGCACGGCTTCACATCCGTCGACGAGATCACCGGCCGCGCCGTCGGCAATGTGACGGACTGGCAGTATCTCAACCTCAACTATGTCGCCAAGGCGAAGATCGACCAGGATCTCTGCATCAAGTGCGGCCGCTGCCACATCGCCTGCGAGGACACCTCGCATCAGGCGATCACCGCGATGGTCGACGGCAAGCGCCATTTCGAGGTCATCGACGCCGAATGCGTCGGCTGCAATCTCTGCGTCAATGTCTGCCCGGTCGAGAACTGCATCACCATGGAAGAGATGGTGGGCGGCGTCGACCCGCGCACCGGCATCGCGGTGACCGGCGACTACGCCAACTGGACGACGCATCCCAACAACCCGATGGCGAAGCCCGCCGTGGTGGTGGAACCGGCGGAGTAGCTGCTGGACGGTCAGAGGGCGGTATCCGCTCCGCCTTCGTCCGCAGGCGACAGGCGTGGCTCAACCCGCGCTTTGTCGCGGCGCGAACCCGAAATGGCGGCGGAAGGCATGGCCGAAGGCACTCTCCGAGATATAGCCGACGTCAGCCGCGACGCTTTTGATGCTCTCATGACGTGAAGCCAGAGCGGCACGGGCGCGTGTCATGCGCCAGTTCCGGACATAGGCAAGCGGCGGCAGGCCGATCTGGCGGGCGAAGGCGGCCGAGAACGCAGCCCGCGACATGCCGGCCTCGGCGGCGAGATCGGCGACTGTCCAGGACCGTGCGATATCGCCGTGAAAGCACCGCAGCGCCCGGCCGAGGCGTGGGTCCGCGAGTGCTCCGAACCAGCCGCCGATCGCGTCTGGCGCCGAGGCCAGTGCGCGGATGGCCTGAACCATCAGAACTTCAGCGAGCCTTGCCGTGACGACCGCCCGTCCTATCCCGGCCATGGCCGTTTCATGGTCCAGAAGCGCCAGGACGGCCGCGATCGCAGCCGCCTCCGGTGCTGTGCCGGCGATGTGCATGACCGGCGGCAACAGGTCGAGCAGAAAGCCGCCGGCATCCGGCGCGAACGCAATTCCGCCGCCAAGCGCGACCATCTCGTCGCCGCCGAGATGAACACGATCGTTTCCATCTGCGTAGAGTGACGACCCCTCGATCGGCGTCGCGGCGGGATCACTCGCGATCGTGTAGGCGCTCCGGCCGATCAGGCAGCAATCGCCCGCGACGATCCGCAGCGGCAGCCGGTCAGGCAGAAGAAGCCAGCCCGCACCGCGAAGCTGCGCGACGAATTTCAATCGTTCGAGCGCGGGAAAGGTCAGGGCCCATTCGCCAGCCGCCTCGAAGCGCGTCGTCCTGATCGGGCGCGCGCCGAGCACGAACAGCACGTCGGCCAGTGGGTCAAGATTTCTAGACGATTGCGATAGATTCATGGCCGGATGAGCATAGATCGTCTAAGCGCGGATGACTACCTTTGGTGGAAAGGAGAACCATCATGGGCATCAGCGGCAAGGTTGTCATCATCACCGGCGCGAGCAGCGGCATAGGCCGTGCGACGGCAATTCTCCTGGCGGAAGCCGGCGCGACCGTGGTCCTCGGTGCGCGGCGGGAAGACGCGCTTGCGTCGATCGCCCGCGACATCGTCGCGGCAGGGGGAAGGGCCATCTACAAGGCGACCGATGTCAGCGTGCGCGCCGATCTCAAAGCGCTGGTGCAGCATGCCGTCGGCGAGGCTGGCTGCCTCGACGTCATCGTCAACAATGCCGGCATCAGCCCGATCTCGCGCTTCGACGCGTTGCGGGTCGAGGATTGGGACGCGATGATCGACGTCAATCTCCGCGGCACGCTCTATGGCATTGCCGCCGCGCTGCCGGTCTTCGAACGTCAGCGCAGCGGACATGTCATTAACGTCGTCTCGACCGCCGGTCTCAAGATCGTGCCGACCATGGGCGTCTATGCTGCCACCAAGAATGCCGTGCGGACGGTCAGCGAGGCGTTGCGACAGGAGTCGGGGCCGCATCTGAGGGTCACCGAGGTATCTCCCGGAATGATCGCGACCAATCTCGGCGACTCCGTCTCGGACAGGGCGGTGCGGGATGCCCTTGCCGCCCGGCTGGAGGCGATCGCGATTTCGCCGTCAGCGATCGCGAGGGGGATCGCGTTTGCCATTGATCAGCCCGATGACGTCGAGGTCGGCAGTATCGTCATCAGGCCTACGGCCCAGGACTGAGCACGGCGAACCAAAGCCGCTTCCCGGTGCATGATGCCGAGCCCGCCAGCAGGCGCTACCGCCCGAAGATTCCGACGAGGATCACATCCTCGAGCGCGCGCGTGGCGGCTTCGAAATGGCGGTCGCCCGCGGCCTTGTCGCCGAGGACCGAGCGGATCTGCACCTCGAAGTCGGCATAGTGCTGCGTCGTCGCCCAGACCATGAAGATGAGGTGATAGGGGTCGACCGGCGCCATGCGACCCTCGGCGATCCAGCGCCGCATCAGCGCGGCCTTCTCGTCGACGAGCGATTTAAGACGGGTGCCGAGCACGACGCCGAGGACGGGCGCCCCCTGCAGCATCTCCATCGCATAGAGGCGCGATGCCTTCGGGTTGTCGCGCGACATTTCGAGCTTGCGGTCGAGATAGGCTCGGAGCTCCTCGCGCGGGTCATCGCCGGCGCCGAGCGCTTCGAGCGGCTGCAGCCAGTCCTCGAGGGTCCGGCGCAGAACGGATAAATAGATGTCGTCCTTGCGGCGGAAATAATAGAGGAGGTTCGGCTTGGTCATGCCGGCAAGCGCGGCGATCTGGTCGATCGTCGCGCCGCGGAGGCCATAGCTGGAAAAGATCTCGAGCGCGGCGTCGAGAATCCGCTCTTCGTTCTCTTCCTGGATGCGCGTGCGCTTCTTGGTCTGCCGCGCGCGCGCCGTCTCGGCGATGGTCATCGGGGTGACGGCGCCTTGAAAGTGGGCCCGAAGGCCGAGGGGCCGCCGGCTGCGCGCCGGCGGATGCGGGCCGACAGTGTCGCCGATCCGGCGGCGCGATCAACCCTTTGCGTGCGCCGGCCGTCTCGCGACCGGCGGCACCGGCCGAAATCAGCCCGCAGCGACCTTGCGGTCACGGCGGCGGTCATGGACCGGCTGATAGGCGATGCGCGAGTGATACTCGCAATAGGGAATGCCGGAACCGGAGCGCTGGCCGCAGAAATGGAAGCCTTCGGTGCTCGGATCGCCGATCGGCCATTTGCAGGTCTGCTCGGTCAGCGTCAGGATCGTCGCATGCAGGCTGATCGGCACCACGACCGGCGCGTTTTCAGGACGCGACAGGCGACGCGGCTCGGGCGCCGTCTCGGCGACCGGCTTCAGCGCATTGTTGCCCGCGACGAGCGGGCGCGGCGCCGCGGTGCCGCGCGCCGGCGATGCCGTGCGGCTGGTGGCGACGGCGGGCTTGCGGGCCCGCGCGGTCGGCGCGGCCGCCGGCTTGGCGCGGCCGGACAGGCTCAGCCTGTGCACCTTGCCGATCACGGCATTGCGCGTCACGCCGCCGAGTTCCGAGGCGATCTGACTGGCGCTGAGCCCGTCGATCCAGAGCTTCTTCAGCAACTCAACCCGTTCGTCCGTCCAAGTCATCGCATATCCTTGTCCGTCGGAGCGACAGTTTGAATCCCTGATGAACGCCGTCCGAACCGTAGACGGCGGGCAAACTCGGCACATTGTTCAGGAAGGTCTGTCGCTCGATATTTCGTATCTTAACGAATGTTAAGCTACTATATGGCGTGACTCTCTGACAAGAGTCGGGGGGAATCGATGGCGCTTCAAAGATCGTTTTCCCCAGTTTCGGTCGCGACCAGCGAAGATTGAGTCGCGTCAATCGGTTAGCCGCCTCCCGGATGCGGCAGGCGGCCGCTTCCTTGACAGAAATCGTCACGACCGTGATATAAGGGCAACGCTAATAGGTGCTGCCCGGCGCGACGGCCTCGGGTGGCACCTTTGATTTTTGAGCCTCCCTTCCACCCGCGGAAAGTCCCAAGGAGGGCACATGACCGCCCCCGCATCCACTGCTCCGAACGCATCCGGCAGCCTCTTCGATACGTTTGCGCGTGCGCCGCTGTCGTTCGAGCGAGGGGAGGGCGCGTGGCTCTATACCGCGGACGGCGAGGCCTATCTCGACTTCTCGTCGGGCATCGCGGTCAATTCGCTCGGCCATGCCAATCCGGCCCTGGTCGCGGCCCTGACCGAGCAGGCCGGCAAGCTCTGGCATACCTCGAACCTCTTCCGCATCCCGGGCCAGGAGCGGCTCGCCGACCGGCTCGTCGCGGCGAGCTTCGCCGATCGCGTCTTTTTCGCCAATTCGGGCGCCGAGGCGAACGAATGCGCCATCAAGACGGCGCGGCGCTACCACTATGTGAACGGCCATCCCGAGCGCTATCGCATCCTGACGGTCGAGGGCGCCTTCCATGGCCGCACGCTGGCGACGCTCGCCGCCGGCGGCCAGCAGAAATATCTGGAAGGCTTCGGCCCCAAGGCGGACGGCTTCGACCAGGTCGCCTTTGGCGACATCTCGCTCGTCAAGGCGGCGGTGACCCCCGAGACGGCGGCGGTGATGATCGAGCCGTTGCAGGGCGAGGGCGGCGTGCGTGCCTTTTCGAACGGCTTCCTGCGCGAGCTTCGGGCGCTCTGCGACGCCGAGGGGCTGCTGCTGATCATGGACGAGGTGCAGACCGGCATCGGCCGCACCGGCAAGCTCTTCGCCTATGAGTGGACCGGCATCGCGCCGGACATCCTCACATCGGCCAAGGGCATCGGTGGCGGCTTCCCGCTCGGCGCCTGCCTCGCCACCAACGAGGCGGCGAAGGGCATGACGCCCGGAACGCATGGCACCACCTTCGGCGGCAACCCGCTCGCCATGGCGGTCGGCAATGCCGTGCTCGACGTCGTGCTCGCGGACGGCTTCCTCGATCATGTGCGCGAGACGGGCCTCTATCTGAAGCAGCGGCTGGCGGCGCTGGTCGACCGCTTCCCCGACGTCTTCGACGGCGTGCGCGGCGAGGGGCTGCTCGTCGGCCTCCATGGCGTGAAGCCCGTGCCGGAGATCGTCGGCGCGCTGCGTGGCCAGCACATGCTCGTCGCCGGCGCCGGCGACAATGTCGTGCGCCTGCTGCCGCCGCTGACGATCGGCCGCGAGGAGGTCGATGCCGCGCTCGAGAAGCTCGAGGCCGCCGCCGCGACCCTCGCCCCTGCGTGCGCCGACGCCTGAGGTCACGCCATCATGATCCGGCATTTCCTCGATCTATCCGATTTCGATTCCGCCACGCTCCAGGGCATCCTCGATCGCGCCCGCACGCTCCGGAGCAGCCGCAACGGCGCCCGCGACGGCGTGGGCCCGCTGGCCGGCAAGGTGCTGGCGCTCGTGTTCGAGCAGCCCTCGACGCGAACCCGCGTCTCCTTCGATGTCGGCATGCGCGAGCTTGGCGGCCAGACGCTGATGCTCACCGGCGCCGAGATGCAGCTCGGCCGCGGCGAGACCATCGCCGACACGGCGCGCGTCATGTCGCGCTATGTCGACGCCATCATGATCCGCATCCTCGACCAGGATTCGCTGCAGGAGCTGGCGGCGCATGCGACGGTGCCCGTCATCAACGGCCTGACGCGCCGCTCGCATCCCTGCCAGGTGATGGCCGATATCCTCACCTTCGAGGATCATCGCGGCCCGATCGCCGGCAAGACGGTCGCCTGGGTCGGCGACACCAACAATGTGCTGGCCTCCTGGGTCCATGCCGCGGCGCGCTTCGACTTCAGCCTGAAGATCGCGACGCCGCCCGAGCTCGCGCCCTCGCGCCGCCTGCTCGACTGGGCGCGCGCAGAAGGCGCCGCCGTGGTCGCCGGCGAGGACGCCGACTGGGCGGCGGCCGGCGCCGACTGCATCGTCACCGACACCTGGGTGTCGATGGGCGACAGCGAGGCCGAGCGCCGCCATAACCTCCTGAAGCCCTTCCAGGTCAACGCCCGCCTGATGGCGCGCGCCGCCGAGGGCGCGATCTTCATGCATTGCCTGCCCGCCCATCGCGGCGAGGAGGTCACGGGCGAGGTCATGGACGGGCCGCAGTCGGTCGTCTTCGACGAAGCCGAAAACCGTCTCCATGCGCAGAAGGGCATCCTCGCCTGGGCGCTCGGCGGAGACACGGAGAACAACTGATGTCCGAAGTCGGAAATCTCGGGCCCCGCTCGGTGCCGCCGGCGGGCGACGACGCCGTGCTGCCCTTCGAGATCGAGGGGCTGGACGTGCGCGGCCGCGTCATCCAGATGGGTCCCGCGCTCACCAGCATGCTGGCGCGGCATGATTACCCGCTGCCGGTGGCGAAGCTGCTCGGCGAGGCGATCGTGCTCGCCGTGCTGCTCGGCTCGTCGCTGAAATTCGAAGGCCAGTTCCTGCTGCAGACGCAGACCGACGGGCCGGTCGACATGCTGGTCGTCGATTACCGCACGCCGGGCCGCCTGCGCGCCTATGCCCGCTTCAATGCGGAGCGCGTGGCCGAGATGGCGGGCGCCGGCACGCTGGAGCCGGCGGCGCTGCTCGGCACGGGCATCCTCGGCATGACCATCGACCAGGGGCCGCATACGAGCCGCTACCAAGGCATCGTGCCGCTCGACGGATCGAGCCTCGAAGAGGTCGCGCATACCTATTTCGCGCAGTCGGAGCAGATCCCGACCCGCGTGCGGCTCGCGGTTGCCGAGATGATGACCCGCGACGATGCCGGCGCGATGGCCCATAGCTGGCGGGCCGGCGGCTTGATGGTGCAGTTCCTGCCGCAGTCCGAGGAGCGCATGCGCCGCCGCGACCTGCCGGGCGGCGATGCACCGGGCGGCGTCGAAGCCGACGACGGCGACGAGGATGACGCCTGGGTCGAGGCGTCGTCGATGGTCGGCACCATCGAGGATCATGAACTGATCGATCCCGAGGTCCCGGCCGAGCGGCTGCTCTATCGTCTCTTCCACGAGCGCGGCGTCCGCGTCTTCGAGGCGTCCGGCGTCCGCGACCAGTGCTCGTGCTCGCGCGACAAGATCGAGGGCCTGCTGCGCTCCTTCACCGCAGAGGAGATCCGCGATTCCATCGAGGACGGCGCGATCTCCGTCACCTGCGAGTTCTGCGGGCTGCGCTATGTGTTCGATCCGGCGGAATTCGCCGCCTGATCAGTGGAAGATGCGGGCCTGGTTCGGCATGTCGAGCGAGAAGGCCGGGATGTCGACCACGAACATCTCGCCGCTCTCGGTCTGCATCTGGTAGCTGCCGACCATGATGCCCGACGGCGTCGTCAGCGGGCAGCCGCTGGTATATTCGAAGCTCTCGCCCGGCTTCAGCAGCGGCTCCTTGCCGACCACGCCGCGCCCGCGCACCTCCTCGGTGCGGCCGATGCCGTCGGTGATGCGCCAGAAGCGCGAGCGCAGCTGCACGCTTTCAAGGCCGAGATTGACGATCTCGATCCGGTAGGCCCAGACATAGCGGCCGTCGCCGGGCGAGGATTCGTCCTCGACGAAGCTCGGCTCGACCGTGACCTGGATCGAACGCGTGACGGCGCGATACATCGGATGGAAATCCTCCTGCAGCCGGCTCATTAGTCGATCCGCCCAAGCCGCGCAACGGGAGCATGCCCGTTGCGCCCGGTTCCTTGCCATCGCGCTTCGATCCACTAGTGTCTATGCGGTAGCAGGGCTCGAGACGCGGATTCGCGGGGACGGGAGAGACGAGGATGCTGAAGGAATTCCGTGAGTTCGCGCTCCGCGGCAACATGGTCGATCTCGCGATCGGTATCATCATCGGCGCGGCCTTCAGCGGCCTCGTCAACTCGATCGTCAACGATCTGATCATGCCGATCGTCGGCCGCGTCACCGGCGGCATCGACTTCTCCAACATGTTCATCCAGCTCGCCGGCGATCCGCAGCCGACGCTCGCCGCCGCGCGCGAGGCCGGCGCCACCATCGCCTATGGCAACTTCCTCACGCTGCTCATCAATTTCCTCATCGTCGCCTGGATCCTGTTCCTGATCGTCAAGGGCATGAACACGATGAAGCGCAAGCAGGAGGCGGCGCCCGTGCCTGCTGCCGAGCCGGAGGATGTGAAGCTCCTCAAGGAAATCCGCGATCTCCTCGCGACGCAGAAGTAGTCGCCCGCAAATCGCCGCGATTGGCTGATGAGTGCCGATGTGACGGGGATCACTGCGCCCTGACCCTCGACTGTGATGACGTCGACCGCTGGTCCGCGGTCGGGCGGTCGCGAGGGCTTGATCCATTTATACCTTCGATCGGAATGCTTCAGTGTCTGTCTACTCCGCCCTGCATCGGCTGCGCCACGAGGCCTCGGCCGCGCCGGAATCCGGCATCGTCCAGGTCTTCAACTATGGCCGCGACCGCGAGGGCCTGATCCCCCTGTGGGTCGGCGAGGGCGACCTGCCGACGCCCGCCTTCATCTCGGAAGCGGCCGGCAGCGGCCTCGAGGCCGGCGAGACCTTCTATACCCATCAGCGCGGCATTCCCGAGCTGCGCCTCGCCATCGCGCGCTATCACGAGCGGCTCTATGGCCGCCCCTTCGATTCCGAGCGCTTCTTCGTGACCTCGGGCGGCATGCCGGCCATCCAGATCGCGCTGCGCATGGTGGCGGGCAAGGGCGACGAGGTTGTGGTGCCGACGCCGGCCTGGCCGAACTTCGCCGCCGCCACGGAGATTGGCGGCGCGCGCGCCGTCGAGGTGCCGATGCGCTTCGGCAATGCCGGCTGGACGCTCGATCTCGACCGCTATTTCGACGCCGTCACCGCTCGGACGACGGCGCTGTTCCTGAATTCGCCCTGCAACCCGACCGGCTGGACCGCCACCCGCGATGAGCTGATCGCCATCCGCGACTTTGCGCGCGCGCGCGGGCTCTGGATCATCGCCGACGAGGTCTATACGCGCTTCTTCTATCAGGACGAGCGCGCGCCCTCCTTCTACGACGTGACGGAGCCGGACGAGCCGATCCTCTACGTCAACACGATGTCCAAGAACTGGGCCATGACCGGCTGGCGCGTCGGCTGGCTGGCGGCGCCCTCGCGCTACGGGCAGATCATCGAGAATCTCGTCCAGTATTCGAGCTCCGGCACGCCGAAATTCCTGCAGCGCGGCGCCGTCGCGGCGCTCGACCAGGGCGACCATTTCATCGAGTTCCAGCGCGACCGCGCAATGGCGGCGCGCGAGATCATCTGCCAGGCGATGGAAGCGACGGGGCGCGTCCGCTTCACCTGGCCGAAGGGCGCCTTCTACCTGTTCTTCTCGGTCGACGGCGAGCCTGACACGCGGCAGCTCGGCCTCCGCCTCGTCGACGAGGCCAATGTCGGCCTCGCGCCGGGCGATGCCTTCGGCACGGCCGGCAGCGGCTTCATGCGTCTCTGCTTCCTGCGCAATCCCGATCACATCGCCGAGGCGGCTGACCGCCTCACCGACTGGCTGATGTCGCGGGAATAACGAAAAGGGCCGCCCTCGGGCGGCCCTTTGCAATTCCTTGAAAGCCGCAGAAGGCGGTCAGCCGCCCGAGGCCGAGACCGCGAGGCGCTCGACGCCCGGCATGGCCGTCGCCCCCTGCAGCGTCGGCGTCTTGCCGAGCGGCAGCCACAGCCGGCGCCAGACATCGACCAGCGCATCGCGGAGGCCGAGGATCAGTGCCTCGTCATGCAGCGGCGTCGGCGTGATGCGCAGCCGCTCCGTGCCGCGCGGCACGGTCGGATAGTTGATCGGCTGAATATAGATGCCGTGTTCCTCGAGCAGCATGTCCGAGGCCTTCTTGCAGAGGTCCGGATTGCCGACAAAGAGCGGCACGATATGCGTTTCGGAGGGCATGACCGGCAGGCCGGCATGGATCAGCACCGACTTGGTCCGCTGCGCATAGTGATGCTGTAGCGAGCGCTCGGTCTGCGAGGTCTTGAGATGGCGGATCGAGGCCGTGGCGGCGGCGGCAACCGCCGGCGGCAGCGCCGTCGTGAAGATGAAGCCCGGCGCATAGGAGCGCACGGCATCGACCACGGCGCGGCTCGCCGCGATATAGCCGCCGAGCGCGCCGAAGGCCTTGGCGAGCGTGCCCTCGATCACGTCGATCCGGTGCATGACGCCGTCGCGCTCGGCGATGCCGGCGCCGCGCGGGCCATACATGCCGACCGCATGGACCTCGTCGATATAGGTCATCGCGCCATATTTTTCGGCGAGATCGCAGATCGCGGCGATCGGGGCGACGTCGCCGTCCATCGAATAGACGCTCTCGAAGACGATGAGCTTGGCGCGGCCGGGCGCCGTCTCCTTCAGGAGCTCTTCGAGATGGCCGACATCGTTGTGGCGGAAGATCTTCTTCTGCGCGCCCGAGCGCCGCACGCCCTCGATCATCGAGGCGTGGTTGAGCTCGTCGGAGAAGATGACGCAATCGGGCAGGAGCCGCGCGAGCGTCGAGATCGACGCTTCGTTGGAGACGAAGCCGGAGGTGAAGACGAGACCGGCTTCCTTGCCGTGCAGGTCGGCGAGCTCATGCTCCAGCTCGACCAGCGGATGGGTGGTGCCCGAGATGTTGCGCGTGCCGCCGGCTCCGGCGCCGACGCCCTGCGCGGCGGCGACCATCGCCTCGATCACGTCGGGATGCTGGCCCATGCCGAGATAGTCGTTCGAGCACCAGACGGTGATCTCGCGGGCGCCGCGCTCCGAGCGCCACAGCGCATGCGGGAAGCGGCCGACGATGCGTTCGAGATCGGCGAAGACGCGATAGCGCTTCTCGCGGTGGAGAGCCTCGATCGCATCCTGGAAATAAGACTGATAATCCATCAACTCGGCCTGCTGACCTGGAACGTTTGCAAACTAACGGAGGGCGTCGAGCCTGTCCAACGGGGCCGGCCGGCGTCAGCATTCACTTTCGCGTAACTAGCGTTACCCGCCGCGCATGGCCATGGCGCAATTCAGCGCATGGGTCCTGCGCGGAGGGCTGACCAAAAGCTAACCGCACCGACCGCTTGGACATTGATCCCGATCAAGCGGGTGCGCCGCGCTCGTTTCAGAGCGGTTGCCGAACGCCGACGGTGAGGCTCATCGTATCGGGATGCATGCCTTCGCCGGTGTCCTTCCAGCTATAGGCGGCAGAGCCGTAGAAGCTTGTTCCGCTGTCCAGCCTGTAGCTGAAGCCGCTTCCGATCTCGGGCGTGATCCAGGTGTAGTCGAAGGCGTTGCGGTAGCGCAGCGACAGCGCGTTGAAGTGCCAGTGCTCGTCGAGCTTGATCGCGGCGTCCGCATAGAGGGCGTAATAGAAGGCCGAGCTGTTGCCGTCGGCGCCGAACCCTGTTCCGCCCCAGGTGTCGCCGAGCAGGACCGACGGGGAGAAGCTGAAGCGGCCGAAATTGAAGGTGTAGCCGACAGTAGCCTCGACATAATACTGGTCGTCCTTGTCGGGACGCAGGTCCGCCTCGAGAACACCACCGGCGAAGATGCCGCCGCCGAAGCTCCGCGTTACATAGATCGACAGCGAGCTGTCGTCGTACTCACCGCCTGTGTGGCTGCTCGTCGTCGCGGCATAGAAGGATGGGCTCGCCTCGATGCCGACAACCGTCGCGCCGTCGGCGATCTTTCCGCCCGGTCTCACGACGGTTCCGAGTTCATCGGCATGCGCCCCGCAGGCGGACAGCAGAACGATCGCGATGAGAAGAGACGCTTTCCTGATGATGGCCCCCGCCGCTCAGTACGAGGGCGCAATCATACCGGCAGAAGGCGAGCAGGTCATGTCCCGCCGCCTGGCGACCCTTCGCCTCAGGCCTTGTCGAGCGCCTGTGTCAGGTCCTCGATCAGGTCGTCCGGATCCTCGAGACCGATCGAGAGGCGCAGCATCCCCTGCGTGATGCCGAAGCCGAGCCGCTGCTCCTCGGAGAGGCGCTGGTGCGTCGTCGTCGAGGGATGGGTGATGAGGCTCTTCGCATCGCCGAGATTGTTGGAGATCTTGACGATGTCGAGCGCATTGGCGACGCGGAAGGCCGCCTCCTTGTCGCCCTCGACCTCGAAGGCGATGAGCGTCGAGCCGCCCTTCATCTGCCGCGCGATCACCTCCGCCTGCGGATGGTCCGGCCGGCCGGGATAGATCAGCTTCGAGACCTTGGGATGCGCGGCGATGGCGTCCGCGACGCGCGCCGCCGTTGCCGTCTGGCGCTGAACGCGGATCTCCAGCGTCTCCAGCCCCTTCAGCAGCACCCAGGCGTTGAAGGGCGAGAGGCTCGGCCCCGTCTGGCGCAGGAAATTGTGCAGGTGGTCGGTGACATAGGCCTCGTCGGCCGAGAGGATGATGCCGCCGAGCACGCGGCCCTGGCCGTCGATATGCTTGGTCGCCGAATAGACGACGACATCGGCGCCGAGTTCGATCGGCGACTGCAGGATCGCGGTGGCGAAGACGTTGTCGACGACCAGACGGGCGCCCGCCTCATGCGCGATCTCGGCAACCGCCGCGATGTCGATCACTTCCAGCGTCGGATTGGTCGGGCTCTCGAGGAAGAAGGCCTTGGTGTTCGGCCTGACCGCGCTGCGCCACTGGTCGAGATCGGTGCCGTCGACCAGCGTCGAGGCGACGCCGAAGCGCGGCAGGAGGTCCTGCACCACATAGAGGCAGGAGGAGAACAGCGCCTTCGCGGCGACGACATGATCGCCCGCCTTCAGCATCGAGACCAGCGAGGCGGTGACGGCGGCCATGCCGCTCGCGGTGGCGCGCGCCGCGGCGGCGCCTTCGAGGAGGCGCATGCGCTCCTCGAACATGAACACGGTCGGGTTCGAGAAGCGCGAATAGATGAAGCCGGGCGCCTCGCCCTTGAACCGCGCCTCGGCCGCCTCGGCGTCGTCATAGGCGAAGCCCTGCGTCAGGAACATTGCCTCGGACATCTCGCCGAACTGCGAGCGGAGCGTTCCGCCATGCACGAGTTCCGTGGCGGGGCGGCGGCGTTTGGGCGTATCCGACATGAGCAAAAATCCCGATACGAAAAACCCGACCTCACGGCCGGGCGCAAAAGATCGGGTGCGGTGTCCATCCGCGTCCGACCTTTTAGCGACCTTGTTTAACGTGGCGGCAAGCCGGTCGGCTCAAAGGACCACGTGGATGAGCCTTGATAGAACCGGCGGCGCGGGCCGTCAATCAACTTGGCGTGCGGCGCATGCTCCGCTAAGGAACGGGCGGCGCCCGCTGGGGCCTGAGGCGAGACGGGCATGACGGTGGACATCGAACGCGGCATCCTTTCGGACAGGCAGATCCGCGCCGCCTATGACGGCGGCTGGATCCGGGCGGAAACGCCGTTCGATCACGACCAGGTCCAGCCGGCGAGCCTCGACCTCCGCCTCGGCACCGTCGCCTACCGCGTCCGCGCGAGCTTCCTGCCGGGACCCGCCACCACCGTCGCCGATCGCATCAGTGCGCTGCGCCTGCACGAGATCGACCTCACCGACGGCGCCGTGCTGGAGACGGGCTGCGTCTATATCGTGCCGCTCTTGGAAGGCCTCGACCTGCCGCCCGAGATCGAGGCCTCGGCCAATCCGAAATCCTCGACCGGCCGGCTCGACATCTTCACCCGCGTCATCACCGACCGGGCGCGCGCCTTCGACACGATCCCGGCCGGCTATCGCGGTCCGCTCTATCTCGAAGTCTCGCCGCGCACCTTCCCGATCCTCGCGCGCACCGGCTCGCGGCTGTCGCAGATCCGCTTCCGCCGCGGCGACACGCGCCTGTCCGACGAGGCCCTGCTCGAACTGCACCGCAGCGCCCCGCTCGCCGACGGCGAGGCGGTGATCGCCAACGGCCTTTGCCTTTCCATCGACCTCAAGGGCAGCGGCGACATCGTCGGCTATAGGGCGAAGCGCCATACCGACGTCATCGATGTCGACCAGCGCGCGGCCCTCGACGTGCTGGATTTCTGGGAGCCGATCGGACGGCGCGGCCGCGCCGAGCTGATCCTCGATCCGGACCAGTTCTACATCCTCGTCTCGCGCGAGGCGGTGCATGTACCGCCGGAGCATGCGGCCGAGATGGTCGCCTTCGATCCGCTGGTCGGCGAGTTCCGCGTCCATTATGCCGGCTTCTTCGATCCCGGCTTCGGCCATTCCGCCGCCGGCGGTGCCGGCAGCCGGGCGGTGCTGGAAGTGCGCAGCCACGAGGTGCCCTTCATCCTCGAACATGGCCAGACCGTTGGCCGCCTCGTCTACGAGACGATGTCCG
>Ga0209930_1003574_pt1 | contig 15242 bp, 19 predicted proteins | sample ThiBiot_500_biof_2_FD_183948 | JGI IMG/M metagenome (GOLD analysis project Ga0209930, IMG submission 183948) | Wastewater bioreactor microbial communities from Cape Town, South Africa - Thiocy_cont_500_biof (SPAdes) | ecosystem: Engineered > Bioreactor > Thiocyanate-remediating >... | reverse complement strand
GCACGGTGGCCGAGCCGCACCGGGAGCGCTTCTTCCACACGCCCGAGACGCTCAAGGTCGGTGACTCGGCGTGGACCATCTCGCACGCCAACTTTGAGTACGAGCTGTGCTCCACGTACCCGAAGCTGCTTGTGGTGCCGTCGGCCTTCTCCGAGGAGGCGCTGCCGCAGGTGGCGCAGTTCCGCACCAAGGGCCGACTGCCGGTGTGCGTGTGGCGCCATCCAACCAACCTGTCGGTGATCTGCCGCAGCAGCCAACCGCGCGTGGGCCTGTCGCTGCAGCGCAGCACCTACGACCAAGAGTACCTACGAGCGCTGTGGTTCGCTGGCAGTGGCAGTGGACGGCAACGGTACAGCAACGACGGTACCAATGCGGTTAGCGCGGGTTCTGGCGGCGGCAGCAGCTCTGGCGCAGGTGCCGTGAGCGCCAACGAGCAAGAGGAGAATCTCTTGCACGTATTCGATGCGCGACCGTACGCTGCTGCGATGGGTAACGTGGCTCGTGGTGCCGGGTCTGAGAGTGTCGGTGGCGGCTACAAGTTCTGTGAGTTCCACTTTTTGAATATTGGTACGCGGCCAGCAACAAGCACGTGCAGAGAAGGCGGCGGCATTGCAACTGACACTCTCCGACGACGACAGAGAACATTCACGGCATGCGAGAGAGCTGGAACAAGCTCCATGAGTTGTGCAGCAACGCATGCCGCAACACGACCATCAACAAGGAGTGGCCGATGCTGCTCGATAGCACCGGCTGGCTGACGCACATTGCGTTGGTGCTCGACGGTGCTGTCAAGATTGCGCACTGCGTGCATCACCGCAATCGCTCGGTGTTGATTCACTGCAGCGACGGCTGGGACCGTACGAGTCAGTTGTCGGCGTTGGCACAGCTGTTGCTCGATCCATACTACCGCACGATGCGTGGTTTCCAAGTGCTAATCGAGAAGGAGTGGCTCTCGTACGTGTTTGGCGCCGCTCGCACTCGTTTGGCGATGTCACTAGCTCACCTGTGAGAGCCCACTGCCGCTGTGCAGGTTTGGACACATGTTTGCTCGGCGCTACGGTCACGCCGGAGTGGGCAAGGACAGCGACCGAGCACCGATCTTTCTGCAGTTCGTCGACGCCGTGTGGCAGGTGACGGTGCAGTTCCCATGCGTGTTCGAGTTCAACGAACGCTTCCTCGTGGAGCTGATGGACTCGTTGTTCTCGTGCGAGTATGGCACGTTCTTGATGGATTGCCAGCGCGAGCGCACGCAGGCGAACGTCGCCGGCACGACACCGTCGCTGTGGACTGTCGTGAACGACGACGACAACGTGTCGCGCTACATCAACCCGCTGTACGACCAGGAGAGTAATCTTGCGGGCGATGGCGTCATCGTGCCGCAGGTTTCTCTGCGCGACGTGCAGCTCTGGCGCGCGTACTACTTGCGCTACTACTCGATACCGCGCTCGAGCATTGAGCCCAAGAGCGCAGCCGAACGCGCGGCCGAATTGGCCGACGAGGCCAAGGCGCTGCAAAACAAGATCCGCCAGCTGCAACAACAGCTGGCGGCCGTGGCGGCCATCCAGCTCAAGAAGCAACTCAAGCAACTGGCACTCGACGACAATGCCGCATCGGCTGCAGGCGGTGGCGGCTCGTCGGCGGCAAGTGGACCGCTGCAGCGGCTGAGTAGCGTTTGAAGAAGAATGTAACTCTCCCTCCCTCTCTCTATTTATTGATGCCGATGAATTGTTCGGTCGCTTGATCCACGCGCAATGAAGCAACTCAGACCCATGCGTGTGAATTTCAGAGACCCATGACCTCAAATTCAAGCACGACGTAGGGTTAGCGTCGCGCGTGTGGCACGACGAGTCGAGCCTGGTAGCGGTCGGTAGAGCAAAGAGCCGGAGGACGACAGAGCCACGACGAGCTTAGCGAGTAGGGAAATGCAGAGAGCCGAAGCTCGAGGTGCATTACGTAGCCAACGACAACGCGGCGATCTCTTTCTCTCCTTCTCCGTCGCTCTTTGTCTCTCTGCTCTGCCTCTCTCACCACACTACCACACGCCACACGCCATAGATCGATAGGTAGGCTCTCGTCAAGCTATCGTCACGAATACTCCAACACATACCACCGTCTCACCACCACCACCACTGGTAGTATCGAGTCTCTGAGAACTCGTTAGTGGTTGTGGGTATCTCCCCATCGTCGGCGCACGTCACACTCCGATCGATCTCACTCTCCCACACGCTCTCTCTCTCTCTCTCTCTCGTGCTTGATACATCTACCATCGACGCGAGTCGAGTCTCGTCGGTAGGCTCGTGGTCGTCATCGTGGCGCACGCGTGTGTGTGTGTGACGCCGTCGTATCGCCTTTCGTGCACGCGGAGTAGTGATTGCACACACACGCAGCGGCGTGCACTCGCGCTGGTGGTATAGCCACTACTCTCAGCCGCGCCCGCACCGCAGATGGCCGACGATGCGAGCCTTCGAGGCAGCGGCGGCAACGATGACTCGAGCAGCAACAGTAGCAAGAAGCGCGGCAGGACCGGTAGCAACAAGTCCGATGCAACGGGCTTGGTGAGCGGACTGCTCCAAGCGTTGGTGCCCGAGTCGATGTCGGGCGGCGGCTCGCCTCGTCGCGCCTCGATGGGCTCGAGCGCCGAGAACCGCGCGCTCTTCAAGCAGCGCAACCTCGCCAGCAACCGCAGCTTCGAGGCCTTGAAGAAGAAGCGCATCACGAGCGACAAGCCTTCGAGTGCGCCACGTCTTCGCGACCTACGATCGCGCAGCAACTCGAACGCTGGTACGTATATCTCTATCTCTCTCTATCTCTCACTATCTCTCGCGTTCAGTGGTTCGGAGTCGTGTTGATGGCGCTAATGACCTTGTGGAATAGCGGGCAAGTTCGAATCACCTGATAAGAGTGGATATCTAATGGCCAAGGAGCCGATCTCGCTCTCGAGCGCCACCGCGACAACCACCACCACCACCACGAGCAGCGTCGACGACAGGAAGACCAGCAAGGTCGATCTCTCGTGGACGCGACAGTGGTTCTGTCTCAAAGGTGGCACGCTCTATCAGTTCAGTAGTCGTGATGTGGTACGTGTCACTTGCGCTCCTGCGAGCGATGCAGCGCGTACTCCAATGGGAGAAGAGACTGCGGGAGTCTGAGTGAGTCTGTCTGACCTTTGGAGATGATGCATCAGCGGGCACAACCGGTGCGCGAGATCGAGCTCCAAGGCACGGCGGTCGGCGAGGTCATCGTGCCGCAGCACGAGTTCTGCCTCCGCATCAAGACGCAGAGCACCTTGTATTTATTCCAAGCCGACTCGGAGTTCGAGGTACGCACGCACGGCCAGTGAGTGAGTGAGTGAGTGAATGGAAAGCAGTGACACCAACAACGCGGCGCCTCTCGTTGCGTAGTACTTTACATGGATCATCGCACTGCGCGGAGCTCGATTGTTCATGCTCTATGCGCCGTCGAGCGTCTCGTTGCTCGACAAGTGGAACAACGCCGCCGACGACGACGACATCATGTTCTTCAACTCCAAGACCGGGCAGCTCGAGCGACCCGATCAAGGCGCCCAATCGAGCTCGAGCTCGAGCTCACCCGAGCAGCAGCAACCGGCGTCGCGTACGCAGTCTCTCGGCGACGCCGGTAGCGACGACGACGAGTACGAGTACGAGGAGGTCGACGACGAGGTCGACTCGAACGCCAGCAGCCGAAGCACCTCGCCTTCGCCCGAGACTTCGGAGGCTGGCTCGGCGGCGATTGTGGTCGAATCCTCGTCGTCGTCGTCGGTCGTATCATCGGGCTACTCATCGGCATCGTCGTCGGCTCCGTCGTCAGCGGCATCGTCTGCGCCGAGCTCACCAGCGCTTGTGAAGCCTCCGCGTCCACCACGGCTAACACCACTCCTCACTACCGAGATAGACATTACTGCCGCTCGCAGCTTATTGAATGGCAACCAGGACGCCAGCGGCAACGACCTTGAACCAACAACTACAACTACAACAGCAACAGCAGCAGCCACAATATCAACACCAACTACACCAACTATTGCTGCACGAGTACCACTGTCGGCGTTGAGCGAACCTGCAGAGGCATCGACTGGTATCTCGCTTGTTCCGCTGCACCAATCGTGCCCTGATGTCAAAGAGCACGAGTTGTCGCATGCGGCCGAGCCGCTGGTGAAGGAGGCGACACTACGTGCACCATCGCCCGGCTTCTCGGAGCGCGGCAGCGCCTCGACCTCGTCGGTAATCACGGCCGAGGAGCGCATCCGCATGATGGAGCAGCGGCGGCTCGCGGCCGAGCAACGACGCAAGGAGGCCGAGCAACGACGCAAGGAGGCGCAACGACGCGAGCGCAGCCTGCGCGTGCACGACGAGTTCAGCATGCTCGACTCGCGCTCGACGCCGAATCTCAAGAACCGCTTCGGCGACGCGGCCTCGGGCGACGAACATGCAAGCGTCGAATCTGGCAGCGATGGCGGCAACGCTTCGCCCATGGCACTTTACAGTGCCAGCACGTCGTCTCTGGCACGCCCGGACAGCCGGTCGCCGAGCCCCAAGACAGACTCGCCGCACCAACGCAGCAGCAGTTCGAGCAAGCTCAAGGACTCTGTGGTCTCGGGCAGCTCGTCGTCGGGTGATCTGGTGGCGAGCGATGGCAGCAACCATCACCACCACAAACGCAAGTCTGGTAGCAACAACGGCAACGGCGGTGGTAGTGATCAGCTGCGCGACTCGGCACGCGATCTGGTCGACCCTTCGAACGTCAACAAGCGCAGCAGCGGCTCACGCGACGACCGCAAGCGCAGTGTCTCGATGTACGGCTCGTCGTCGTCGTCTCTCACCAAGAGCGACAGTGCGACGCTCGCGAGCGCCAGCAGCGCCAGCCTCTCGGACAACAACAGCAATAACAGCGTTGCGGCATCGTTGCCGAGCCTCTCAGCGGCGCCGTCGGCGAGCCACACGGCGTCGGGCACACGCGGCTCGCGTATGATCGCCGCCGGCCCACAGGCGCTGCAGGAGCTCAAGCGCGCACAACAAGAAGCCAGCAACAATGCGGCGGCGCCGTCGGTATCGATCGTGGTCGACGAGTCGCCCGACACCGCGTTACCGCGGCGAGACAGCAAGAAGCTCGCACGCACCGGCAACTTTCGACAGTCGCTACCGGGCGCACTCAAGGCGCAGCTGTTCCCGAAGAAGGAGGACGCACAGCTGCCGCGCAAGTCGGGCATCTTGAGTCTGCTCGAGAAGAAGCAAAAGTTCGGCGTCATCGGCAGCTCGAAGAAGCGATGGGTCGAGCTACGTGACGGAGTCTTGTTTGTGACTCGAAATGCTGTACGTCGTGCCTGCGCAGGACAGAGAGAGAGAGAGAGAGAGAGAGAGAGAGAGAGAAAGAGAGAGTTCCAAACTAATGGCAAATGAGCCGGATGGGCGTTGGATGAGTGTAGACCGACAAGCCATTGTTCGTCGAGCAAGTGGTGTACTGCAATGCGCGAGTCGGCCGCAGCACACGAGGCATGCATACGTCCAAGAAGAAGTTCTGCTTCGAGCTGATAACTCCCAGCGTACGTCCATGGCCAGAACTAGAACTCTCCCCCGAACTGTATGCATGCTGACTCAATGTCTCTCTCGCTCGCTGGCCCTAGTGTACCCGCGTGTTTGCGGCGGATAGCGGTGCCGAGATGTTGGACTGGATCACCAAGATCCAAGAGGCACAAGCGTATTTTATGAACATCCAGCTCGGCTACGATGTCAAGGTACGCGCCGCGCAGCGCCAGCATGGCGGCATGGCAGACGGTGACTCATTCCGCTGGTCGCACAATGATTGCAGCAAGAGGAGGCGTTCCGGCGCAAGTCGGGCATCAACGGCGTGATGAGCTTGAAGGGCAACAGCGTGTGCGCCGATTGCAAGTCCAAGAAGGACGTGCTGTGGGCGTCGATCAACCTCGGCGTCTTTCTGTGCATCGACTGCGCCGGCGTGCATCGATGGCTCGGCGTCGACCACTCGCAAGTGCGCTCGATCACGATGGACCAGTGGCGCGACAGCGTCGTGGACTTTATGCGCGAGGTCGGCAACAATCGCGCCAACGCCTACTGGGCCGCCAACGTGCCCAAGCCGCTGACGAGCGACGCCGACAGCGCCACGAGGCAAGCCTTCATCACCGACAAGTACGTCAACCGGCTCTTCGTCGACCCCAACGGAGTGGCACCGAGCTACAAGGGCACGCCGACGCACTCGTTGACGCATGCCGAGAGCTCCGAGAACGCCAATGCCGCTGCATCGGCGGCAGACGCAGCCGCAGCAAGCGACAACAGTACGAGTAGTAACAACAACACCACCACCAACAACACCAACAGTAGCCGCAACGACGTGTAGATACGCAGCCCCGTGTGTGGGGCGAGTGATAATAGTCGTAACGACGACGAGAATAAGAATATCTCGCAGTGTATTGTATCTCACAACAACAGCAGAGTAACAGCAGTAACAACAACAACAAAGGCGCTCGCGCACAAGCACGAGGCAGAATAATAGGGTTTACAACAAGAGCCCTGGCGAGAGAGGCGGCACCATACTGGCTACCGCCACCGCCTGAGGGCAGAGAGAGAGAGAGAGCTTAGAGGATGGTGCAGCAGCAGCCGCCCTGGTGCGACGGCGACGTCGTGTAGACCGTGGTGGTGGACGGCGGCGCGGCTTGGTAGGTCGTGTACGCAGGCTGAGCATATCCAGGCTGCGCGTACACAGGCTGACCGTATCCAGGCTGGCCAGCAACCACCTACATTGAGTGAGAGTGAGTGCTTGTTCGTCACGAGAGCGGGGCAGAACGCGAGAGAGAGCGAGAGAGAGAGAGAGAGAGAGAGAGAGAGAGAGAGAGAGAGACGCGGCGTACCACAGTGGTGGAGGGCGGCGGACGAGAGGCAGACGCAGCGGCCATGCCTACCATAGCTCCGACGGCCATTCCAGTCATGACGGGGGCGACTGCTGGGCGACGACCGGCGACGACGACAGTGGTGTTGCCGTGTCGATGGCCGTGTCCGTGTCCGTGTCCGTGGTACATGATGGGCGGAGAAGGAGAAGGGTTTTGTGTGGCTGAGGAGAGGAGAGGAGGTGCGTGGGGCAGAGGGCGAAAGAGCGATAGAGCGAGAGAGAGCGATTTCGGGCTTATGAGGCGCTGCGTTCCTGTGTGGTGCGCCGGACTTTTCCTCGGCGCTTTCTCTCTCCCACACCTTCTCAGGAATGCGCACTCACTCTCTCGCTCTCACTGAGAGGCACACCAGAACCAGAACCACTCGTGAATCTCGCTCCTCGCTCACAACATCGCCTTCACTATCAATACCAAGTAGGCATGCGGCTCCCTTGTTCACACCAAGACCAAAGGATCATGATATTAGCCGGAAGCAGCAAGGAAGAAGAGGCCCTATTCACTGTTCCTAACCTCCTCCTACGCCATTCGCTTGCTGCCTCGCTGCCATACACACCGCCGCCGCCGCTCCACCTCTCGATCACCGAGTAGTCGCGTGCACCTGTCGATGGCCGCTGAGTCCTCAGCAACCTCCGAGGACTTTGCGTTTCATCTCTCGAGCGACATTCACATCCCGGTGGTGTTTCGAGTGCTCGAGCTCGTGATCGTCAACAGCCACGGCAAGACCACGCGCTTCACCGGGCGACGCAAGGGTGATGGCTCGGCGGTCTCGTCGCCCGACGACCCGGTGCTGATCTCGACGCGCATCTACTCACGTGGCACGCTCTTGCACACCGTTTGTCTCGACCAACTGTGTCGGTACGTGGCTGATCGAGCGCGATTGTCTGTCTGTCTCGCTCGCTCTGACATCGTCGTCGTCGTCGAGAGCAGCATCGGCGAATGGACCAAGCTGGGCGTCAAGTACAACGACCTGCCGAGCGACGTGCAAGTCGTCATCTCGGTGCGGTATCTCTCGTCTCATTGTCGCGCTCGACTGCGCGATTTCGCCAGCAGCTCGACAGGAGTGGAGGGCAGTGATGGCGATACAACCACCACCACCACCTCGAGCTCGAGCGCCCAACAAGCTGCCGAGGTCATTGGCGGCACCAGCATGTTCCTCTTCGATCGTCGCAAGTACGGCGCCACCTCCTGATCCCTGGGATCCACTCACTCTCAATCAATCGAATCAATCAATCATATCAATCAATCAATCAATCAATCAATCAATCAATCAATCAATCAATCAATCAATCAATCAATCAATCAATCAATCAATCAATCAATCAATCAATCAATCAATCAATCAATCAATCAATCAATCACTGACAACGTGACGATATACAGCAAACTGCGCGTCGGTATGCACGGCCTGCGCGTGTGGCTCGGCCAGGAGGGCGACCCGACGGCGACGCCCGGCAAGGCTCACCTGCAAAGCGAGATCTACGAGCTGCAGAAGATGCGCGAGCGCTACTTCAATCACGAGATGAAGCACGTCGAGTGGCAGGACCCTCTGGCGATGCGAGCGCTCAACGGCGAGGTCGAGCGCATACTCGCCAAGACCACGCACGCGCGCCACGCGTACCTGGTGCTCGAGCTGCCGCGCTTCTCGATGCCGGTCTTCTTCCACGACGCCGAGCTGCCGCCGCACGAGCACACCTCCGAGCTCTTCTCCAAGCGGCTGGCGCTGCACCGCAACACCTCGGTCATGAACCTCGGCGATCTCAAGGCCGCTGCGACGGCTCCCTCGGCTGCTGCCGCCTCGTCGATGGCGTCCGTGCCTGGGACGCCGAGTCGCGTCACGACCTCGCCGTCCTTCCAACACGCGCTCGAGGCCTCCTCGATCCCGCGCTCGAAAGCGACCGTCTCTCCGCCGCCTCGCGACGCCATCGTCACGGTGTACGACCCGGCCCTGTGGCAGGAGAATCTCATGGAGTACAAGTACCTCGCGCTCTCGCAGCACATTGACGAGCAAGACCACAATCTGCGGCCGAGCTTGCGTGAGGCCAAGAAGCTTGCGGTATGCGCGAGAGAGCGAGCCGCTGCGCAATGCCCGATGCCCGTTCGTTGCATCGTTGGATGTGGCTGACGTTCGAACCCAATCCATCACTGGCGCAGGCGATCGTCAAGCTGCCGCCTACTGTGCAGCTGAGCTCGAGCGAGTTGGCGATGCTGTGGAAGTTTCGCCACTACCTCGTAACCGACGCCAATGTACGACGACGTGCTCGATGCCCAGCAACTGGCGCCAGTCGACTCACGGTGCCGCTGCTGCTGGTGGTGATGGTGGCTGCGTGTCACAGGCGCTCAGCAAGTTCCTGCGTTGTGTGCCGTGGAACAACTACCGCAAGGTCATGGCGGCGCAAGAGCTGATGGCGCGCTGGGAGCCGATCAGTGGTGCAGCGGCGCTCGAGCTCCTGTCGTCGTCGTTCTCGCAACAACCCTATGTGCGCCAGTTTGCAGTCGAAGCCCTGGCTCGCATCTCGGATGAAGTACGATCGTATCTCCGATTGTCCTCTCTCTCTCTCTCGTTCGCGGGCAAGATTGCAACGCGACTCACTCGCAACACACAGGAGCTCTCGTTCTATCTGCTGATGTTGGTGCAGGGCCTTCGCTACGAGCTGGCCGGCGACGCTAGCCTCGCCGAGCTGCTGATCAATCGCGCCACGCGGAACAGCGTGCTCGGCACCAACCTCTATTGGTACATGTTCGTCGAGAGCGAGGACCCCGTGTACGGCTCGATGTACGGCAAACGCCTGCGTGCCTTGACGCTCGCACTCTCCAAGACGCCCGAAGGCAAGAAGACCACACTTCTCTTCAAGGACCAGCAAAAGTTCGTGCAGAAGCTCCGCGAGATCGCCGAGCTCATCGCTTCGATGGGCGGCTCGCATGACCGCAAGATCCAGCGAATGCGCGAGCTGCTGGCCGACAACTTTACCGAGGACTTCCAAACGCCACTGCCGCTGCCGCTCGATCCCAATGTGCGCGTCACCGGCTTTGTTCTTGGTGCGTGTTGGCACTGCCACTGCCGCTTCCACGTTACCATGCCCCCCGATCGAGCGAGAACGAGAACGAGAGAGAGAACACTCACACTCACACTCACTCACACAAACCCGCTCTCCAGACTCGTGCAGCGTCATGACCAGCACCACCGTACCGATGAAACTCGCGTTTCGCACTGACTCGGGCGACATCTACCGGCTCCTGTTCAAATACGGCGACGACGTGCGGCAGGATATGTTCTTCCTGCACATGCTGAGCTACATCGACTACCAGCTGCGCAAGGAGAACCTCGACCTCCGCTTGACGCCGTATCGCGTGCTGGCCGTCTCACGCAAGCACGGTATGGTCGAGTGGGTCACCGCCGCACCAATCTCCAAGATCATTCAAGACCATGGCAACATTCGGAGCTTCCTGGCGCTGCACAACGCCAATCCCTCGGGGCCACTCGGCCTCTCGCCTGTGGTGGTCGACAACTTTCTCCGCAGCTGTGGTACGCAACTGCCTCCCTCCGTCTCTCCCTCGTTCGTGTGCCAATCTCGTTGGCTCACTTGGAATTCTGGTGTGGTGCTGCGTTGCGGTGTGGTGCTCATGTGATGCTAGCTGGCTACTGCGTCGTGACATACATCTTTGGCGTCGGCGATCGACACCACGACAACTTGATGCTCAAGAGCGACGGCAAGTTCATCCACATCGACTTTGGCTTCTGCTTCGGCTGCGACCCCAAGCCCTTCCCGCCGCCGTTCAAGCTCTCGCCCTACATGGTCGACGCCATGGGCGGCATGGCGTCCGAGCACTACACCAAGTTCAAGGAGTACTGCTGCGAGGCGTACAACCGAATCCGCACGCACGTCAACACGCTACTGAGCCTCGTGGCGTTGATGCTCGACTCGCAGTTGCAATCGATCGTCGACGGCGAAAAGTGCATCAAGAAGGTGCAGGAGAACTGCTGCGTCGAGCTGGGCGACGAGGAGGCAGCGCGTCTCTTCATGCTGCTCATCAACAAGAGTGCCTCGGCGTTGTTTGCGCAAGTGACCGACCGACTGCATGATTGGAAGCAATACTGGTTCCACTAGAACTCCTCCTCCTTCCTTGTACTTGATGAATGAATATAAGAAGTATAGTACCACCATCTCGTCGTGTCTGCAATCGATCATCATTGCTGCTGCTACTGCACCGGTGTTGTATCTGTTGATATACTACACTGTAGTCATGTCATCTCGTTCATTCTTGTGCAATACAGTAGCCACCACCACTCAATCAACCTCTTCATCATGCGGGTACTCCTCCAGATCATGGTAGACGTCGTCATCATCTTCCTCGTCATCATCTTCCTCGTTGTCATCGTCATTGCTGTCGTCCTCGTCGTTGATGGCTGGGACCGTGTAGGACATGGAGGGAAGCGAGCCATTGCGCAAGTATTCGGGCTTGTTGATCATGGACGTGAGGCGCGTGTTGTACGAGCCGCAATGTGAGCACTTGAGGCCGATAAAGTGATACGGCACCGTGTCGTTCTTCTCGCAGTCGTTACAGAGCACGGTGGCGCGCGTCTCGCGGTACTCGGCTGGCATCGGCTGCATGGCGATCGCGGCATCGAGCGACGCGAACGTGCGGCGCATGTCGAACAGCGACTTTTGGCACAGCGGGCACACGTAGTTGGTCTTGACATACTCGGCCCAGCAGTGATAGTGGATCGAGTGGCCGCAGCGCATGAACTGAAGCGGAGCACGACTCGTGAACAGATACTCGAGGCACACGGGACAGTCGCCCTTGGCCGAGTCCTGCAGGCACTTGTGGTTGTTCTCTGCTCTCACACACACAAACAACGAGTAAGTTTCAAGCACAAGTAGTCTCGATGGTGATGATTCGTGGTTGGTGGTGGAGCATCGTGCGACATACGCTGCTGCAACGAGAGACACAGGCCACACGAGTCGCAGTGGAAGAAGTCGATGCCGAGGCCCTTGCCGACGCGACACAGGCCGCAGCCGTCGCAATGGAAGATGCTCTTGTTGGGCGTGCTGTCGTGGAAGCGGCACTTGTCGCAGTAGTAGGCGCCAAGCACACGGCCGCACTCGGCATTGCAGCACGTCTGCGCGATCGGCTGCACCATGTGGCAGTGCATACACAGCATCAGCTCGGTGGCATAGCGATCGATCTTGTGGCTCGCGCTGTCGTCGTGGCACACGCGGCACGGCACGGGCTTCTTGCAGCAGGCGGCGATCTTCTTGCACGAGCGCACGTAATGCTGACAGCCGAGCACCTTGTTCTCCTCGTCGTGGTACGACGGAACGAGGTCGGCTGGCGTGATCACGAGCGCCGCGCGCTGCTCGGCCGTCACCGAGGGCGCGAACTTGAGGCTCGACATGCCCGCCTCGGCCTCGACCTCGGCATCGGACTCGCCCTCATGAGCCCCCGAGTCCGGCTGGTCTGCGAGAGCCTCGGCGTTCGAGATCGACGAATCGAGGCTCTGGCGCAGCCATTGCCCGGCCATCAGCCGCTGCATGGCGAACGCCTTCTCGCGCGGCGTCATGTCCTTGTCTTGCGAGATCTCGAGCATCTGCCGACGCAAGTTGGCTTGGTACTCGGTGGACATTCTCGGTAGTTGAGATTGAGTTGAAACCGAGATAATAAACACAAAGAGAGAGAGAGAGAGAGAGAGAGAGAGAGAGAGATGGGAGAGGTGATTGAGGGCAGAACGATAGATGGCACGCACAAGCAGAGGCGGAGAGAGGCACGCGCGAGAGAAGGAGAGCAAGCGAATGAGCGAATGAGCGATGGAGCGATTGATAGACAGGAACAGAACGGGAACGCTGTTCCTACTGTACGAGTTGCTTGTTGTTGTTGTTGCCTCACGCCTCTGCCTCCGTGCGACGACGGCGCTTGTGTCCCACCGATGGCGCACTCGATGGTGCGATCGATCGTGACGCTGCGGTCGTGTCGGCTTGATCGGCCACTGATTGGTAGCGAACGAGATACTCGCCGATGGAGTCGTCGTAGAACAGACAAGCGATCGGCGGGAACTTGCTTCGAGTTGACCGTGGCGACTCGCGGCCCTCGATCGCATCGCTCGCTGGCGTTGGCGGCATTGGCTGCGGTGTAGGCGCCGGCGCTGGGGTTGGCGTTGGGGGTGCTGCCGATAATGCCACTGGTTCGGGCGGTTGTTGTTCCTGCTGCCGCTGTCGCTGTTGCTGTCGGAGGAGCTTGAGCTCGTCCTTGGCGGCACGCAGCTGCTCGACCAGCACGCCGTTCTTGCGGCGCAGCAGCTCGAGCTGTTGATCGAAGCTGTGGCACAGCGCCTGCTGATCCGAGCGCGCCTCGAGTTGAGCCTGTTCCAGCCGCTTGTGGGCCTTGGCGAGAGACTTTTGCTGCTTCTGGTGCCGCTCCTGCATGGCTGGCTGGTTAGGGCTATCAAGTTACCGACACGAGCGCTCTCTGGCGCACCTTGAACTCGGCAAGCGAGCGCTGCAGCTGCGCCACCTGCGCCTCGAGGGCTTGCTGCCGTGCGTTGCTTGAGTCTTCGACGCATCGCTCCATCTGCTGCAATTGCTCCGTGAGAGTCGCTACTTGCTCCTCAAGAAGTTCGGTCTGGCGCTCCTTGGCCTCGATGATCTCGCACGATGCTTGCACTTGCTGGACAAGTCGCTCACGGCTCTTGGACTCTTGATCGAGTCGTTGCTGGCTCTCGACTCGAACTTGATCAAGCTCAGCCTCCACCTCAGCCAGCTGTTGTCTGTGGCTCTTGGACTCTTGATCGAGTCGTTGCTGGCTCTCGAGTCGAACTTGATCAAGCTCAGCCTCCATCTCAGCCAGTTGGTGCTTGTGGCTCTCGGACTCTTGATCGAGTCGCTGCTGACTCTCGAGTCGAACCCGAGCGAGCTCAGCCTCCACCTCGGCCAGCTGGTGCTTGTGGCTCTCAGACTCTTGATCGAGTCGCTCCTGGCTCTCGAGTCGAACTTGATCAAGCTCAGCCTCCACCTCAGCCAGTTGCTGTCTGTGGCTCTCAGACTCTTGATCGAGTCGCTGCTGACTCTCGAGTCGAACCCGTGCGAGCTCAGCCTCGCGCCTTTCGGCAAGCTCTCGTGCACAATCGAGCGCCTGGCGCAGTTCCTCCACTTGCGTTCGTAGCGCATTCTGCTGGCCTTGGTAGCAGCGATCGCGATTACGCCACTCGCTCGAGAAACGCTGCAAGATGGTGGCGTTGTTGGCGGCCACCATCTCGGGCATGGCGGCCACTTCGGACGCGAGCAGCTGGAGCTCTGTGCGCAGTTGCAGTCGATGGTGCTTGCCGAGTTGCAGCATGGCATCGAGCGCCACTCGCGAGTCTTGCAGCGCCGACGTGAGTAGCGCCTTGTCGCGCGAGAGGCTCTCGACGTGCTGTTGCAGCTGTGTCGCCGTGGCACGCAGCTCTTGCACCTCGCGTCTCAAGGCAGCGATCACTTGCGCATTGCTCGAGTTGATGTGCCATTGCTCGGTGAGCCGCTTGGCGAGCTGCCTGCGGCGGTTCTCCTGCAACACCAGCACCTCGCGCACCGTGCGTGCCACCATGGCACGAACCTGCTGTGGCGCCGACGCCACCTGACTTCGCAACGACGCCAGCTCCTGTCGCAGCATCGTGAGCTCACGAGTCACCGAGCGCTGGAACTCTCGTGCTGCCCACTACACACTCAACGAGTGCGTTAGTCAGCAGTCGGCAGCGGTCTCGATGCCATCGCGTAAGCGACACCGAACCTCGCACTCGGTCTGGCGCTGGTGTAGCAGCTGCGCTTGACCCAGCACCAGCGCATACACATCGATGTTGGCCTTGAGGAACCGTAGCTGCCCACTCAGCTCGCTGCCGATTTTCTGGAGCCGTGTACGCGATGTTGCAACGAGCAATCATCAGCCCGAGAAAGCTGGACCTGGACGCTCTTGCGTACCTCGAGAGACACAAAGATCGACGCATCCTGCGACACGCTCGACAACAGCTTGGTGATGCTCTGAAGACGTAACAAGAGATCCATCTCGTTCAAAGGGCAAGGGAGCACAAACAACCGAGACACTCACAGAGGGAGAGGGAGGACGAGGTCTCAAGCCCGCAGATCCGCATAAATATCTCGCACGAAAATATCTCTCACTCTCGCTCTGGTTACTCTTGTCTGTGAGTGATCGTGCCATTGGGTTGAAGGTGGCTGTCCACCCCGAGGATATTGACTCCCTCCTTATCAATCACGCAATCCAATCCAAGGGTCTCCAACCTCCGCCTCGATCTTGATAACGGAGGGTCGACCTGCCAGGTGGCTCGATCATTTCTTTGTTG
>Ga0209930_1003571_pt1 | contig 15252 bp, 16 predicted proteins | sample ThiBiot_500_biof_2_FD_183948 | JGI IMG/M metagenome (GOLD analysis project Ga0209930, IMG submission 183948) | Wastewater bioreactor microbial communities from Cape Town, South Africa - Thiocy_cont_500_biof (SPAdes) | ecosystem: Engineered > Bioreactor > Thiocyanate-remediating >... | reverse complement strand
TGCTGGATACAGGATTAAATAATGGTCACAAAACTTCACTTGTCGAACCCGGTATCCTCCTTGTACCCAGGATATAATGATTGCATCGTCCACCACCTCATGTTCAGAGTCAACAATTAGTCTATCCCCTTTGCGAATCTCTAGTCCTTTCATTGCTTCAGTCGTCATCTTGAAGAAGTATGTCGCATCTTTATTTATGACGCAAATATCATTCAAGTCGATTGCCCTCTTGAAATGGGTATTAGCAGGACTAGCAAATCCGGTAGTATTCTGGTAGCCAATCTTTTTAGGATCTAATTGGCGCGGTTTTAATAAAAAAATCTCATCTGTAATTAGAATATCATCTTCTACTACCATAGTTGCCAGGTGGACCGTTTTTGCAACTATAACAAATAAATATTATAAGTACCAAAAAATTATAATACAAAAATATTATACGGTTCATATTTAAGGTTATATCAAAGCAAAATAAGACCCATAAATACCTTACCTTTATCTATATGAAAAAAGGATCGTTACCACTAACAGAAGACGAATTAGCCCAGCAGCGGAAAGAGTTTAATGAAGTTTTTGGTAGATCTGACCCACAACTTACCAATCATGATGAGGCAATACTTCCCGAGGTTCTAAGACAGATGTTAATCGACATACAGGACGTGCGGTTTCATTACTGGCTCTACAACAACTACTTCGATATTCTACCTCCAACAAACAGGGAAGTTACGCGGTGGTGGCAATCACCACTCTTTCTTGATTATGATTCGATCTGGAATGTAGAATTTGTAGAAGATGCGATGATTTGTGATGTGATTTTACAGAAAAGCCTGCCTGCTAAAAAGGAGCGTATCAAAGTAGGTTATAAGCAGATTTATCGGGTTGCTCGATTTATTGAGGGTGTTAGTATGACAGAAAAGCAGTCATACCTCTACAGTGATTCGTCGAAACTAAAAATGCCATCACTCGACTGAGTTTATAGACAATACTGAAAGTAAAATTACTTTCACATATACTTGTATATTTCTGTGTAAAGTTGTGTGTTTCAATAGCAAAAAATGAAATAACAGGCTACTCGTCGACCGTAACCTTCATGTCTTCCTGAAGCTGATTTGGGATTTTAATGTAAAACTTGAGGAATGTTCCTGCCCCGTTCATTTCTACAGTCACGTCATAACAATTCATCGGCGGAACGCTTAATCCTCGTTGTAGCGAACTGACCGAGAATGCATCTTCGGCATTGTCTGGTGTCAACTCTATGATAAGTGGTACGTAGAAGTGAGCCGGACCATAGGGCACTCGAAACCCAATGCTGGCTGTGTGGCCCAGGTCTGCTGGCAGCTGGCTCAGAAGCATTTCCTGAATGCGCTCATGGAGCTGTTCAATGCGGTTGAAGTCGTTTTTTTTCATAAGGGTTAACTTTTTTGTACTTACTTTACTCTTCATCTTCGTAAGCAAGAATTGCCTTTGAATCATAAGGTAAAGTTTGGGTTTCAGGTGAAAGAGTGTATCGGGCATCCCCATATTTGGGATGAGTTTTCTTCCAAATTGGTGACCCATCACTCTTATCATTCCCCAGTCCTCCTAAAATCCTCAAGCTATAGCGTGATTGGTCAGCATCATACTCCATGACTTTATACATTGGAGCACCAAGGATTTTTAGGTGTGTGGCAGCGAATTCTTCCTTTAAGACAATATTCTGTCCTGAGAATTTACTTTCAACACTGGGATATATTAACCCATCTAAAGTTGAACCACCCTCCGGGTCTCGCAACTTATAAAGAAGCACATTGGCAATTGCGCTGGTGAACCAGTACAGATTCTTAACATTCTCAGTTGATTCTGTAAATAACTCTCCGATATATGCATCTACTTCCCTGACAGCGGATGGAGTACTTGATTTGTAGATATCATCATTTTCCAGCAGAAAGTTTTTGAGCCATGCCCCATCAGGTAATGTACTGACAATTTTTTCTACACCAACAACAAGGCCATTTATACTAATCGGGATTTCCATTTCTCCTGATGCATTCATCCTATTAACCCAAATAGAAATGACAACCGTTTGATTTAGTTTAGCCCTAACCTCAAACACTGGAACCCCATTTTCAGTGGAACAATAAAATACTGACTGCCCTGCCTTGTTGCAGCGACCTAATGGAGCTAGTCTAGAAGGTGGACAATATAACCTTTCGGGGAGTGGACGGCCAGACGGGTCATTGAACCATGTAGCTTGATCTTTGGAAGCTGCTCGATATAAACCTTCGAAATTGAAAGTAAACGGTCGACGACCATAGCCAATTTGACGAAAGACCTTGTTTACGCGCCTTTCTATATCAAGGTGATCCACAGCAGGGTGATTCAATAATGCTCGAATATGTTCTAATTCTTTGATGTGTGCAGGAAGATTACTCATAAATAATAGGGGCAGACAGAATATAAAAATAATATTTTCTGGCAACATCATAATTGCCAATTAGAGAGTTTCTTTATATAAAAATGCACTCTTTTTAAACGAAAAATTGATTGCCTAATTGATATAAATTACCACAATACCATTTCTCTTAATATGGATCTTACTACTACAGTCGAGCAACTTTTTGATCAGGCATTAGCGCATAAAGAAACCTACAATGCTTTTTCTGACCGAGATATAAGAACCTCATTCTTTACTAATATGATCAACCAGTGCGCTACTGTGCACATAAACCTGATCATTAACAAGCGATATCTGGAGGGAGGGTCGGAGGAAAGTCGTAGTTTATTTGCTGATGATCAAGATAGAGTCTATTTATATATGGAAAATTTGATGCAGAATTCTGTCGAGCTCATTGTGGAAGCCGCATTATTTCAGTCAGAATTAGTTTTTAGAACATTAAATGCAAGCCTGACCGGCCATGATATCTATGATGGCAGTTCAATACCTAGGTTAATCGCCAACCTCTATGATGACACTGAAAATAATTGGACCAAAGAAGAATGCAAATTGTTCGTACTTCTAAGCTCAATTCGTAATACCATTCACACCGGCGGAGTTTATTTTAAAAATACAGCTGGCGAGACAAAGGTGTTCAAAGGCAACAATTATACGTTTATCTATGGGAAACCTCCTGCATATCCTGCGGGTATTGGAATTCTTGATTTAGTATCAGAACTATTTGATGCGATGAAGGTACTCTTTGATAGTGCAAAAATTGCAGCAATAGGCCAATTAGAACATCCTAACTATAATGCGCTTGGAAAATAATAAATAGGGAGTACGCTAGTTTCCAATTACTTTCAACAAAATACTATCTCTCTTATATGTCAATCCGAATGGTCAATGAATCCATATTGACTATTACAGTGGATTGATAGTCATTGGCCACAGTAGTAAGCTCAACATAATGAGGAATTTCCGAGCGGTTATTATAAGACTCAATTGAAGGATAAACCGCCGTCTGTGTCGTGTACAAATCTTTGCCTTCAGGCAATACTTTACGAACACGGATATACAGTTTACCTGACTTGCCTAAGAAGGCACCAGGGAGAATGTGAGGGTTATTCATTCACCAAAAATAGAAATCTCCTGCGGCAAAAGGCAGGAGATTTAGAGTATGAGTATTTACTATTGCCTGTTAGTAAATCAGAAGTTGTTTAGGAGTCATAAAAAGGCCCCTTCCCATCTCTTGAAACATAGCTGAAATTCATAAATTTCAAGGAGTTTGACTTCCCGTTCACTCGTTAATTTTCTTCTTTGATCGTGTTTGTCCCAGCTATGGATGTGTTCGTCCCTGGACGGTAAATGACCTATTCCCTGGGTTATCTTTTATTGTATTTTAGCCAAATCACACGGGCTTATCGCGGACAACTATAGATATGGAAACAGATTATTTTGTGCTTCGCCTTAGGAGACTGACGGCTGATTTGCCGCTATCAATCGACGTCCTAAATTCATCGATACAAGCGGCCCAGCAGTCGTTTGAAGAACAGCGTCGGGAAGGGCATTCCATTGATCAGGCACTTGACATTGCTGAATCCGTGATGGTAGAAACTATCACCCCTATTCTAGAGGCTGCCAGTCGACTAAAGGATATACTTCAAACGGATTTTGCCGATTTTCCGGGACTCACCCAACCTCCTCATATTGGTCAGCTTGTTGAGGAATTTATGCCGCTTCTATCGCAGCCATCATCTCGATTGGCTGATGCATACATAGTAGGATTACTCGTGGACTACCTCGGTAAAAACCATATCGGTAATGGCATTTAATCACCGTACACACCTGGCAGCTAACTTAGAGGCATTGCGCATTGCCTTTCGAATCGATCAGCAGCAGAAAGCAGGCCTACAATCAGAAGCTAGTGCCGAAGAAAGAACCATTCTATCTGCCTATAGTGGTTTTGGAGCACTCAAAGCTGTGCTCTTGCCTGTTCAAGATGATCGACTTTGGACCACTACGCTCGATAATCAGTTGCGACCGGGTATTCAACAACTGCACGAATTATTAAACGAGGCCGCCGAAGACCGCGCGGAGGATTATATATCTGGAATTCGAAATAATGTATTGTCCGGATTTTATACCCCTCCTCAACTGGTTGAGCAAGTTGGAAAGGAACTAGCCAATGTCCTAGGTACTACGCCAGTTCAATACCTTGACCCTTCTGCAGGTACGGGTATCTTTCCACAGGGCAATATCTTCACTAAAAAAATCCTGCAACGGCTCTGATTTCAAAAAGCCTTGTCTTTTGCATTTACGTGAAGAAACAGAGGTTTGCTTACCTTAAGTGACGAGTCGCAAGTATTTGACTTATCTGAATTTTGAATCTTCATAAATAACAGATTAGAAATCGTCTTTTTCAATAGTAACTTCAGACGGCTTATCCTTATCTAAAATACTCTGAACGTCCAACTGTATACGCAAGAAATTTTCCTTCAATTCTTCATTTGTCACATTTTGAAAAGGTAAAATATCCGGCACGTCTCCTAACTGTTGCACTTGAAATCTAGCTTTAAAACTACTGTAGTCACTTTCAACTAATTGCCCGAAGAATTCCCCTTCTTTTAATTCAGTAACGTCATTGATTTGAATCCGCTGTTGCTCATGAAGGCTTTCACTCTTACTTTTTGAGTAGGAAGCTTGACTGAAAATAGTCACTCCGTTACTACTCTTGCCTACACTATGAGTTGTTTTTATAACCTCATGCTTACCCCATAACTCAGCCACATACTGAGCTGTACTAACCAATCCTACTCGCCCCCAGAACTGATTACTTAAATTTGCAACCAACGTGTCTTTTCTGAGTCGCCCATATGCATTTTCTATCTGACTCAAGTCCTGTGCTGCATAGACGGTAGCGACTTTATTACTGCGTGCCGTAGCTGGTATATGCTCAAGACCTGGAATATATATCGTCGGGGCTTCATCTAAAATGATAACACTTTTTTGTTTACCGGGCTGGTTCATCTGCTTAAGCGCAACCGTAGCGATGAGAGCAAGCACAGGGCCAAAAACGCCACGTAAACCGTCATAGTTACCTAGCGTAACAAACTTAGGATCTAACGGATCATTGATATTCAAACTAAAATCATCGCCGGATAGTACCCATGCAATTTCTTTTGTATTAATCTTTCTTAGAGCCGTTTTTAAGGTTGAATCAATACCTGCAACTTGAGCCTCAGCATTACGCTCAATAGCTCCCCGTAGGCTTGCTACTGTACCGCGTGTTTCTGCATTAGTTGACAATAGTTCAACTACTTTAATAGTATCTTCTAACACTAAGCTAACTACATGCGGTAGGGTGCAGTATTGAGGATATTCCTCTCTCAAAAACCAGATTACTGCTGTCAAATAACTTGACGCTTCATCTGTCCAATAGTCTGATTTCTGTATGCTTTCGGGTTTTAAATTATTAAGAATGCATTTACTATATTCATCGGCATAACTTTGTGTGCGCATCAATTCAGGTTGTAGCGGATTTACCCTATGGCTCCTTGACAAATTCTCAAGGTCAACGTAATAAAGCTTTACAGAGCTTTTGTATGTATCAGCGGCATACTTGGCAACTTTAGCTAGAGAAGGAAATTTAAAATCGTATAAAATACCAGCAAAACCTTGTTGTACTGACTGAATAATAATAGGCTCAATTATACTCGCACTCTTACCTGACCCGGCACCGCCAATTACTAAAACACCTCTGTAAGGGTTGGTTAAAAACATAGATGGCATATCTGAATGAACTGTGCTTAATGTAAACACAGACTCATTTACTTCTCTGTTTGTACGTTTCGACGCAACTTCACGATCCTTTTCAATTTTTGGTTCTGTTCTTCCGAAGAAAAGTTCATAAACTATAAAGGCTATTAATGATAGGGTTAATAAAAATGAAATTGCAGTAAATAAAACACCGGGCAATATCCCTTTCATCGCTCCGACAACAACAGCCAATACAAAGTAAACTACTATCGCAAGAGCAATATTTTTAATAGTTGAGGTTACTCCTCTATCTCTTTTCTTGAAATCCATCTTTAAAAAAGTTAAAGTTTTACATACTCATCCCTATCCGCCTGTTCTGCACTAATTCTTTTTCTTTACTTCGCCTAATTTGATCTTTCTGTAGGGCTTGCTCATAATCTTTTTTTGTCCCATTTTTTAAAGCATTACAATAATCATAAGTCTCCTCTTTATTGCGTTGGTAAGTAAATTGCTTATCAAATGTTTGTTCATTATTTCTATAAAAATTATCTCTACTGAAGATCTTTTGATTTTTCACCATCGGGCTTAGTTGAGTTGTCTTTTCTTTATTCTGGCTATTATCAGCCTCAAACACATGTCTGTTCTCACGTGCTTCACAACGTGAAACTATGATATGAATATGCCGTTGATCACCTTCTTTCAATTCGCCAGATTTAGCTAAACCTTCTTTCACTTCATTTGAATCAAAATTATGTTTTCTTTCTGTTTCTATTTTTGCGTACCAAACTAAATCCTTACTTGTCAAATTTCTATTTTCACCTTTATTATTACAAAAACCAGAAGCGTAGTTTTCCATTACGTTCCGTGTGTATTCTCTCAACTTTTGAGAATCATCACCCATTTCAGCCAATTCATTTTTACTTGGACTGACAATTATAGAATAAAAGCGATCATCTTTTTTTTCTAAACCCTGCCCTTTTGCATTATTATCAATTTGGCTAATTACTTCATATTTGTTGCACTTATCTCTATCAGCAGAAAAAAAATATTCTTGCTCTGATAATTCTTTATCAGCATTTTCTTTTTCTAAATAAGTTACTAGTCTAGCACTACTACCTTTATTATCGCCTTTAATTGGACTAGCAAACTTTGTCTGCATAAGCTATTTAATATTTAAGTGAGTAATAATCTTTTTGACATTACTATTCACTATTCTTAAATCCTCCCTCCTTGGCATTCCTTCTGTACTAGCTATTTCAAAGATCGCATCTTTCATAGGTATCAATAGTTTCTTTTCTTGTTCCTTTATGAAAGTCACTAATCTGCGATCTAGTGCTTTAATAGCATCTGTAGGATTATCTGTTTCTGGGTTTCTAGGGTCTGCTTTGCTAACTTTAAAATACATCACCATAGCCTCAATAAGAGCCTTATTCGTTAGCTTGTAACTCTTGGCCATACGCTCAAACTCATTGAACGTATCTTCACTGACACTGATTGTTTTGTACTTATTCATAATTATGAAAATAATTATTTTTACCTCTGGTAATCAATGAGATAGCATTAATATAATTGGTAACTTATTATTTTATATTTTATTAAACACCTGATAATCAATAACTTATCTCAGTTTAGGACATCATTATAAAGTATCAAACCTCTTTCCTCTTGCTAATGTTTACAAAAGGAAACATTATTTTCGCCGAATCCGCAGGAGAAGGGAGCTTTATAGTCTAATGCGCCGACTGCTAAGAAATCATTCCCCTATGTTACAGGATTCTTTATTGTAAATGTTTTTTGTCGAACTTGATCTATTAAGCAGAAACAATACTGTCGTTACATGTATGCTAATTCCTAATTATATATAAATGCATTTAATATATTTTGAAGCTATATTTAAATCATTGATCGAGATACTATTAGAATTTAATTTTCCGTAAAATCTTCATTTATAAAATTGCCAAGGCGATTAGAACGATTAATATATTCTATTGTTTGACTTCCAAAACTCTCATATGGATTCTCAACTTCTGGCTCTACCCTTCTACTTATGATATAGCTTAAATCTGCTATTGCGGTAGCCTCATCTACGAATCCATCTTTTAAGAGTATGTAGTATGCTCTGTTTATTAATTCTATTACATTTCCATATTCAAAAGAATTTCCTATTTCCATTTTATCCAGACAGTTTTACACTACTTAATTGCTTATTTGTCCTACATGGGCTATACTACCCGGAATTCAAATATTATCCGAATTTACGTTGATATAATTTACCGATTTAGAAAAGTTGGTAAACGGGTAAATCTAATTGACGAGGGGGTGAATGACTTGTTCTAGGGGGTGAATAAATATTTAAGGCTAATTTGTTATAAAATAATTTCAGGCCAACAATATAGTAAGGTTACAATATATCGCCAGTTACTTTAGTTCTTGTTTCAGGTATTTATAAGATAATAGCATTGTTGCAATCCCTCCCCTACTCTACTACTGTGCAGTCTTTTTATTTCGGGCAATTACTGACTCATAGTGTCTAGCCATGAAATGGTAAATTACCATCTCATGCTTCCTATGCTGGCCTTCGAAAACACGATTCATGAACATATGCAATATACTTGCAACCAAAGTAAGAAAGCTTGTATCTGATAGATTAGAGTCATAGTATTGAAGGATAGGTATAGCTGCTTGTTTAATTTTACTGCTTCTAATTTGAATTGCATTATTATCAGACAATAAAAAAAAGTCCCTTGAATACTCCCTATATAAGTCGTTCAGTTTTTGTTTTACCTCTTTAGTTTTTCCTTGTTCATCAAAAAACGACAATTGTAAATGACGGCATAAGACTCGTTTTTCTTCTACCGAAAAACCAAAATCGGATAATAGCGTATCATTACTCTGGATTGCTAACTTGAATCTATCAATATTTAATAAATCATTTTCAGCAAGCATAGTTAGTATAAATTGACTATCGGCGTCAAATATTGACTCACAATACTCTATGAGATTTGGCTTGTATCGTTCAATCTCTCGTTGATAAGTATCGAGCTGTACACGGTAGATCAACCCGGACTTTAAATAAGTAGATAGCTCTTCATAACAAGCTGTCAGTAAATCACTGTAATGCTTATTACTGGCTTTAAAGCGTACACGTATATGATTGTCAGGATCTGCATAGCGGATGAAAAACATTTTTTCACCCCAATTTTTTTGACGAAATAATTGATACAGCGGTTGAATTGAATTAACCAGTATTTCATCACATGAATTTTCATGTGCATAGATTTTTAAATACAGCCAGTCTTTACCAGGTATAAAATTTCTTTCAATGTCGCTTTTTAAACTTTTCGCAAAAAAATAAGACTTCTTTAGCGGCTGATTGGTTGTTGTTTTTATTGGAATGACTAATTCTGAAACATATTGATTGTCTCCATTTATTAACCAAGGGTTATACTTTTCGCCAAACCATTCTTTTAATAGAATTTTTTGCTTTTTAGAAACCTCATGTAAAAGTATTCGTTGAGCTGGTTCAAAATCAAGGTCAAGTAATAGTTTATTATCTGCTTCAATGAACAGTACATATCTGGGTAGTCCATATATGGTTCGCAGCAATTCAACAGACGGTGCAGAATTTGACGGTAGAGCATCCTTTCTAATTGTCCATTGTGCAGGTGTTATGACTAGGTTACGGTACACTAATCTTGGAAGTGTAGGTAGTTCGCTTAATGTACCCCAAGACCAACCTAATGTTTCATTTTCAGACTTGCTCACATAGGCTAGAAACTGATACACCTCATCGCCAAATGAAATGTTATGTGCTGTACTGAGCATTGGTCTTACTCGTTGACCTGTTTTTTTACTTCGCAGGTGAATTCTTTCATCATCTGTGACCGATACAAGTAAATCAGACAGTAGGATTGTATTCTCTTGAGAAACCCCAGCAGGCGTAATATATGGAATTTCAAACGGTCGTAAAGCTGGCCTTTTAACTACATTTCCAGCTCTGATAGGTTTTGGTGGTAGGTGAACAACCTCGGCCAAAATATCATTAGGGTATTGATCTTGTTCCCAATGGCACATTTCCTCAACTGACTTTTTAAGTCCTTCATGACCATCACAGAAGCGTGCAAAGAAAAAAGATGAGGACGAAGCAGAAATCGGATTAAGTAGAAATCGCCAGTTTGCTGTTTGTTGGCTGTCTTCCTTATTGGTTGATTTGCATTCAAATAGCTCTCCATGTAAATACCAAGACGGGGGCAATTCACTTTGATGAATTTGCTCAGTAAAAGGAATAATATCCCTATCCGTCAATTCAACCTCGTTTTTCCCATTTAATAAATACCGACTATACAAAGTTTCTTTGAACTGGTCGAGTGCCGTCGGCGGAGGGAAAAACGGGTTTGAGGTGGAAAAAGGTATTTCATTAAGTATCGGATAATTAGCCAACGTGTCATTAATAAATCCTATCCCTACGTCAGAGTCTAAAGCGGTTAATAAATCAATTTCTTGTTTGTCGTACCGTGCTTTGAACCGTCGGCAAAAATCGTGGATAGGTGAAGGTTGCTTAATCTTTAGGATAGGCACCAAGGCATTAAATTGGTCGGCAATTTGTGAAACGGTTGAATTATCGAGCTGTAATTGATCTGGAAATAGAAAAAGATCTGTTTGAATTGATAAATCTGAGTCCTTAAGATTAAAATCTGTTTGAGCTACGACCTGGTCTAAAAGCTTCTGAGCCCTAGTAAGTTGTTCTATAGTTAGTTGTTTGTCTGTTAATAAAGTTTGTGCCTCACGAAGCCCATCAAGCAAGGGCGAATTAAAAGATACGCGGTTTGTCAGCTCTAACAGATATGTTGCCATATCTCCCCCAGTAATCGGAATTGATAGATTACTGAACAGAAATTGATTATCAATTAACGTATCTATATATTCTGAGACCTCCTCCCGTAAATCATTTCCGTAAAGATTGATCAGTTCAGAATAACTTGCGGAGCTGTGTACTTTAAGATAATCAACAAGCTTTTCTAAGTCGGGGGTAGCTGCTAATGATGATAATACGATCTTAGAATTAGAAGGCTCTCCTATCTCTTCTGAAAATCGGAATTGACCAGCAACTTTATATAAGCTATTATTCAAGCTGTAATTCAACAGAGACCGCAATAGCTTATCCTGGGCCAATGTTCTACCAACTTCCGTGATGATTGTGGAATCTGGACGGCTGTTAGTTTGCCAAGCCGCTTCATCAAACCGAATGATTCTTTCTTCTCCGATTGTCCCAACGGCCACACCAGCAAAAAGACCATAGGGAGTTGACCTTCCATACCACCTAAAGACATAGCGCCACAAAGCCAACTCTAAAGCCGGGTCTATATCAAGAATATTGTCTTTTGCAGCGTTCCAGGATTTAAGCAAGTTTGTCGAAGACAAAAAAATTGCTTCATCGGACCAAACGGCTTCGAGCAATGACTTTAACAGGAGTCTCGAATCAGATACCCCTTGCTTTCTGCTAAGACTCAAGAAATCAATAAGATGATTTATTGGACGAAAAGGTAACCTAACTCCGAAAAAGGAGTGATGACCAAACTTGGGTTTCGCCATTAGATGTTAATATAAAACCCCGTCCAACTGACTGAACGGGGCTTCTGCCTTAATAAGAAAGTTTAAAAATTAGAAGCTCACTGTGCTGACAATAGTCCCTCCACTAGCACCACAATTAACAGCGTTTTTAGAACTCGTAGTTGATTTCACCATCCGTGATTTCACCGTCTTTTTAACAGAGAGCTGAAAGCGTTGTGCAGTTTCCATAACAAGTATTGTGGTTTAATAGATTGAAAAATAGATTAATCTTTATAAAAATAACGTCAATAGCCCCCCTTCATTGCCTTGCATTCTTACTCATTCCAAATTGTCAAATTACTAATTGACTAGGGCCTAGACAGGTAATTTTTCTTTGAAGCTTGACTTTTGAAAGCCATTTCGAACAAAACTGTCAAGTGATGATTTTGTTCGAAATGGTTGATGATCCGTTGTATTGTATATGGGCAGGCCGTATTGCACGAGCAGTTTATCAAGCTCTACCTATTTTGAATAAATCGTAGCGGGTACGATTCCGTTTGTTCGTGGCATGAATGGCATAAGGTTCGTCCATTGTTTACATCCCAAAGAGCATTACAAACACGAGCCGACTCTATACTATTCACCTTATTTTCTCTGACAAGCAAGGTAATACTAACGATATGATCAGCCTCAATAACCCGCCTGCGTCCATTTCTAGCCCCGCATTGCTGACAGGTGAATCTATCCCGTACGAATACAGCCCGTTTCCATATTTCGTACTCATCCATCCGGCGAATAAGTCGGACAAGGTTGCTTACTGAAACAACCTTATCCAATCGTTTGCTATTCATGGAAAACTATTCAGCTTCTATTGAGTAGGAAACTATAGCCTCTTTAATCTTCGGATCTAACTCTTCAATCAGGGTTTCAAGTTGGAGCGAAAGAGCGCGTACTTCATCAGCAAGTAAGCGACCATTCTGGGCGACCATATAGGGGTTTTTGGTCAGCAGGTAGATATTGCGAAGTATCTCGATCTGGGCGTAAAAGGCACCCGTAGAAACCAGTGGCAAGCTTATCACTTGCTCATAGGGGTTTGCATGGCTGTTAGAAACAGCGTTATTTTGCACCGTTTGCATTTGACTATATAGTTAAGTGTGACGTTCGCCCCTTCGCTTCTTCCGCCAAGATGTCAGCGTTAGGGGCTTTTTATTTATGAACTTTTTGTTTATATCAACTACGCTTAGTGGATATGTAAACGTACTCTTATCTGATTATCAATACAATACTAAGAAAAAGATTTGATATATCAAACCTTACGATGTAAAAAAATTAGACAATTGAAATTTTAAGTTCAGCTCCTAAAGCGTCAGCGACCTTTTGTAAAGTGTCAATTGTTAAGTTCTGTCTACCTGCCTCATAGTTCGTAATAATAGTTTTGGTAACGCCAATTCGTTCAGCCAATTCTTTCTGTGTTAATGACTTACGCTTGCGAGCCTCCCTTATAATTAACCCTACTTCTCTCTTCATTACGTCCGACATAAAACTTATTAAGGTAATAGCGTGAAACGACACGAATAATTTAGTCACAACAATGTAAGGAAAAATTGGAGTAACAATCAACAATTAGGGGTAATCCAAATTTGTAATTAACTAATGAGAGCCAGATTGCCAAAGAACATAAGTAGATTAAAGCAGATCTTCACATACTAAAGCGTTATTTTTTACATGGAATAAACTTTGTGAAACTACATAATTCAAAATGTTATAAGTTTGTGTATGTGATATATAGTAGTATGATTGATGTAAAAGAAGCATTGCAATACGCTGACTTAAAGGCAGTTGACTTCTTCTGTGGTGCAGGGGGAGTTACGTGTGGTTTTAAACAAATCGGTATCAAGGTACTTGGCGGTATAGACATTGATCCACAATTCAAGCAAACATATGAAACAAACAACAATGTTAAATTTGTAAACAAAGATGTCTCTAATCTAGAGCCTGTAAAGCTAAAAGAGCTATTACCTATAGAAAGAAATGAGGACAATCTAATATTTGTTGGATGCAGTCCTTGTCAATATTATTCAAATTTAAAATCAGATAAGACTAAATCGAAATCAAGTCGACTACTATTAGATGATTTCAAAGAATTCGTATTGTATTATAGACCTGGGTTTGTCTTTATCGAAAATGTACCAGGTCTTGAAACTAAAAGCGGTAGCCCTTTACATAAATTTAAAACTGCATTAATCAAAGAAGGTTACAAGTTTGATCAGAAGGTTTTAAATGCTAAATACTTTGGTGTACCACAAAATAGAAATAGATTTATTTTATTAGCCAGTAGGATTTCAAATAAAAAAATTCAATTACCTGAAGAGAATACGAGTGAACATAACCTTGAGACGGTATTTAATGCGATAGGGAACTATGAAAAGTTTTATAAAATAAGTGCTGGAACAAAGGATGAAACAAATTTCCAGCATACAGCTGCTAAACTTTCAGAGTTAAATTTAAAAAGGGTGCAAAGAACGCCAAAAAATGGAGGAGATAGAAGAGCGTGGGAAGATGATGATGAATTACAGCTAGAATGCTATAAACATCATAATGGGCATTACGATGTTTATGGTAGATTATCTTGGGAAAAGCCTTCTCCTACAATTACTACAAAGTTTTTACATACAAGTACTGGTAGGTATTCTCACCCAGAACAAGATAGAGCTTTATCAATTAGAGAAGGAGCTACACTTCAGTCTTTTCCCCTAGACTATGTGTTTTATTCTTCTAACCAAGGTAAAATTGCTACTATGATAGGAAACGCGGTTCCACCTAAGCTTTCAGAAGCAATAGGCACATCAATTAAACAACATTGGAAAGAGTGGTTGGAAATATCTAAAGAAACTTAGGAATCAGCTACAATAGATGCATCCCAATATCCAGTGAGCAAGATGAAATTTTAGATTCTACTCCTAAACACACCAATATAACATAGAGGAATGCTTATATGGACGGTAATTTACAATCGTTAATATCTGAAGTAGATAAAATCAAGAAACATAATCAAATAAAAAAGTATATTGATTTTATTCAATTCCCTTTTTATCGGAATATTGATCTAAATACCCGAATAAATTTTCCTTTTCCACTTACAGTTTTTATTGGTCAAAATGGCTGCGGTAAAAGCTCATGTCTTCATGCTTTATTTGGCGCCCCAATAAATCATACTCCATACGAATTTTGGTTTGACACCAAAATTGACCCTATAACCTATTATAATGAGCAAAAAAAAAGACATTCCTTTTGGTATTCTTTCAAAAACGAACGAAATGAAGTAAAACAGGTAATAAAAGCAAGGATAAAAAGGGGAGAAGATCCAAATTATTGGGAGACTAGCCGACCATTAACTTGGGCAGGCATGGCAAAAACAAAGGGCAAAAAAGGTCGTGACAAACCTATTGATAAAGAGGTTATATACATTGACTTTCGTGGTGAATTAAGTGCATTTGATAAGTACTTTTATTTTGGCAACGTAAAAGGCATTA
>Ga0209930_1003569_pt1 | contig 15255 bp, 16 predicted proteins | sample ThiBiot_500_biof_2_FD_183948 | JGI IMG/M metagenome (GOLD analysis project Ga0209930, IMG submission 183948) | Wastewater bioreactor microbial communities from Cape Town, South Africa - Thiocy_cont_500_biof (SPAdes) | ecosystem: Engineered > Bioreactor > Thiocyanate-remediating >... | reverse complement strand
GATTAAAGGGTCTTTAATTGGCAATTCGGGACCTGAGGAAAACTGTAAAACGGTTACCGACAAGACATTGGCTCTTTTCTCATGTAACTTTTTTTTTCGAGTGTCGCTCTGGGACGTTCTGTTCTTCACATCGGTTTGTTGAGTTAATTTCTTGCAACAAAAAAGTTACATGACAAAAGTGTATTCCCGAACAAAAAATTTGGTTCTGGTCCCGACCTCTTTGAAGAATTCCCGATTAAAGTGTCTTTAATTGGCAATTCGGGACCTGAGGAAAACTGTAAAACGGTTACCGACAAGACATTGGCTCTTTTGTCATGTAACTTTTTGTTTGTAAGGAATTAACAACAAACCGAAGTGAAAACTGTGTTTTCTCAGAACGTCTTAGTGAGCACAGAAGCACCAACAGAAACGTCGAACCGGCCATTCGTCTGCAAATCGCACACGTCAGGCAAGCGCAGATCGTTTTCTAGCTCAAAGCACGAGTGATAAAGGATGGAGAGAGGGAAACGATCGCGAAAATCCGAAAAACGTGCGCACTCTCAGAAGGCGATGAAACGAATTTTGTTCGACGAGTGTTGTCGCTCACGTGATCAGTGTGCATTTGTATCTTGCAAGAACAAAGGGAGAAAAAATGGCTCGGCGTTTCGACCGTTTGTTTTTGCTTGTCAAACAGTGTTGGTAAATAAGACAGAGGGAACAGACAAATTTTTTCCGTCGCAAAAAAAAGGCCGTGCTAGATTTGCACGTGACTCGGGGCCACCGATGGCTCCGCCTCGGACTGTGTTTGGGCGTTGTCTTGCCCGGGCTCGCAGCGCAGCGAGCTGCCCCATTCCGCTCTGGTGTGCCACGCCAACCCACCGCCTTCCCCCAGAGCGGAATGGGGCAGCTCGCTGCGCTGCTGGACATCGAGGGGAAATTTTTTGATGAAACGTTTTCGTCATGTCGATGTTGCCCTACCGGATGCCCTCACAAGAAGGTCTTGAACTGTTTCAAAGACGTCTTTCACAATTTCTATGATGAACTACCTTGACAAAAACAACATGACGAACAGTCAATGGATGATCCAATGTCGCATATTGTTCGAAAATTCGTTTGGCGAACGAGCGCAAACACATTTCGTGTAGGGTCGGTCGACCTCGCAGTCCCTGAGAAAATCTGTTGAAAAGTTTCCGTCATGTCGATTTTGCCTTACCGCAAAAGTGTCTTGAAGAATTTGTTTTTTTCCAAACAATTCGTTGTATGACGAAACCGTCCATTGGCTTCGAATGTTTTGCGTTGTTTCAAATTTTTTGGTGGATGAACACACCCAGGTTTGATTTCCAGTCGGTCCAGTTGGCAATGGACACAAACGTGATATCGAATCGATGTGGCAGCGCATGCCGCGAAAAAAGGAACGAGCTGTGCGAGCGCCAGCGTGTCTCGCACTCGATGTGTTCGTGAGTGCGATTCAGAACTAGGTAGGCAGCGATCTATTGTCGCCGACGTCGTCTCACGCTTCGTTGCTGATGATGCGCTTCGTCAGGCACCCCAGCGGCGACGGCTGCACAAAATCCTGAGTGCGCGTGGCTGGCTGCGGTCTGCGCCAGTGGATGCCTGCTCGCGCTTGGCGAGTGCTACACCGATGTACTTGCACCAGTGCGATATCGTGCGGCACCTGCGTTGCAACGTCAATGGACTGTCGGCCGCTGTCGACCGGTGGTCCGAACTGGTCGCACTGGTGTTCGAGTTGTGGCACCGACGCGACAGCTCTGCCCTGTGGTCTACGCGGCATTGTCGTCAAATAGCTCGGTTGTCACGCGCGCCTTCAGCTTTCACCTGTGCACTTACTGTGCAACAGCGCAACATGATACTTTTTTTTTGAACGGTCCCGAGTCTTTTTCAAGAGGACATCATGCTGAGACTGATTAATTCTTCCATTTTCATAAATCTGGTTTTTGTTTTTCGCTGTTTTCACGTGCTGCAATGGACGACAACGATACGACCCAAGGCGACAGCAAGACTGTCGTCGAGAAAAAGAGAGAGTTTCATCGCGCCCGCCGCCACCCTCCGTCGCGCTCGCATTACCTGCCGCCAGGCATCCAACAGATCATCATCGACTACTGCGGCGCCCGTCCACCGCTGCCGTTTGCGTCCACGCTGACGCTGTTCAAGTTCGACAATCCGTCCGACTACAAGGAAGATGATTTGTACATGACGTCGCTCGGCGACAAATTGGATGGAATGGACGCAACCGCACGCAAGGAGCGCCCTTTTGACCTCGTCCTGTACGACTGGCTCGGCTTCAAGTTCTGGCTGGAATGCCATCTGGGCGAGCGCGACGTCGCAATTGGCGAATTCGACTGGGAGCAAGTGAACACGGCTCCGCCGTTGTGAACACGAGTCATGCCTTTGTGCTTAAGCTTTGATCTTTTTGCAAACAATGATGATTCAGATCAATTTGCAAATTGAGCACTGACAGACGGAACGCGTGCACGCCAGCTCAAAACACGCACAAGGAAACGACAGAACAAATCCGGTTCAGCAAGCAAAAAAAAATCAGCCACAAAGAAAGCGAGCTCCATGTCACGCAAGCGCAAGCGCCTCGGCCGCGATTGCGGTATCGATGTCGATGAGCAAGCTGGAGGGCGCCAGGACGCAGGCAGACGGTGACCTCTAGCAGCGCGGCAATGCCGTACCGCTCCAAGCGCGCATGGGATGCGGCGAGAGCGCTCGCTGATCGCGCCCTCCGACTAGCGCAGCTCGACAGGAAGGTGGCAAACGTTGCGGACCACGCACTCGAGGGACGGCAGCGCCAGAGTACCAGCCGAGCGCGCCGGGCGGCAGCGCCGCAGCAGGACGACGTGCGCCACAGTCAGTGCCGCGTATGGAACCGTCGCGTCGATCGCAACACGCAGGTTCCGGATTCGGCGCACTGACGCTGTGATGGCGACGGCAACCCGCCGCCTTCCCCCAGAGCGGAACGGTGCAGCTCGCTGCGCTGCTGGACATCGAAAGCTGAATCTGTCTTGCCAGTTGCTGCTGGCCGCCTAGCTCCCGTTCACTTGAGCTTGTTCTCGTGTGTTTGCTCGCTCTGCAGCAGCGTGCCGCAGCTGTCGGCTGCCGACTGGCGTCCCGCCTGCAGGTTGCATCGCGCGTGGGCAAGTTGCAGGACAGCGTGCTGGCGATGGAACTGTTGCCAACGGTGCGCAAAATCTCGGCTGACGGGATCGTCATCGCGAAACACGCAGGCGTGCGTCTGGCGGTGGCTCGCAAACCGACTGGGCACCCGCGCCCGCTGCCCGCTGGCTGCCGTCTGCGCAAGAAACGTCTGCACGAGCTGCTCGAAATCGGGCGCGGCGTGGTGCACATGCAGCGGCCCGCTCGGCACGCCAATCGGCTGCGCGCAGATTGCGCACGCTGTCTCACGCCCCGCGGATTGTCTGCACTCGGCAATCTGATCCTCGACTGCGCTGCGCATCGCCCGGCGCAGCAGGCTGTCCGCCGAGGCAAGGCGTCCGGTCACGCACGTGCGCAGCGACATGACGCGCTCCCGTCCCGATGCTCCCCGGCTGCTCGCGCTTGCATTTGTGACATGGATGGTGAAATCACCGCCTCCCCCGCTGCCGCCGCCTGCCTGCCGATCTGTTGAGCGCGCGTTGGCGGCGATCCGAAACTGGATGCCGTCGGAATCGACGGGCTGGATCCAGCGTACAACCTGCGGGTGTCCCGCAAGCAACGCGACCAACAGTGGCTGCAGCGCACTGTCCCGTGCCACGATGCCCTGCCCGTGAGTCGCGACGTGGTCTGCGATGCGCTGTTTGGCCGCCGCTAGTGTTGCGCGCTGCGACCCCTGCCAAGCAGCTCCCAACACTGCACCGCGCTTCATTTCAATAGTATGTTTCGAGTGTTGCCTGTGCGAGAGATTTTTTTCTCTTTTTTCTCTGCTGTCGCGCACAGATCTGGTTGCTTCGAAGGATGGTAAGCAAAATTCGTACTTGTCGACCTTTAAAAAAAATCAAAATCAAAAAAAAAAAAAAACACAAAAACAAAAAAAAAAAAAAAAAAAAAAAAAAAAAAAAAAAAAAAAAAAAAAAAAAAAAAAAAAAAAAAAAAAAAAAAAAAACAAAAAAAAAAAAATCAAAAAATTGGCGCGCGCGGGTCGACGTGGGTTAGGGGGCTGGCGGCGGGCTTCTAGTAACAAAGAAAATTTGACATACATCTCTCCTGGTCAAAACAACGATTTTTTTTCCGGTTGCGGTTCTCAGTATGACGCTTGTCTTTGGTCAGTTGTGGGATTGCGACGAGCTGGACGAGTCTTCCGACGGCGATCGCGTGGGGGACGAACTGGAGCCGCAGCAGCAGCGAGTGCGACTGCGGGTGATTGACAAGCTGCTGCGGCGGCCCGAGCTGCGTCGTTTCTGCCGACTCTCTCGCCGCGGCCGCCCCTTCATTCCGCCCAAGCACTGGATCGCGCTCGGCATCGATGCGGCGCTGGCTGCCGTGCTGCGCGCTGATTCACCGGCGCCTGTCTCCGCTGACGGACCTAGCGCTGAAGTTGATGCCGATGCTGATGCTGATGCTGATGCTGATGCTGATGCTGATGCTGGCGCTGAGGATGCAGAGGCTGATGCTGACGCTGATGCGCTTGCCGAACAAATCGTACAGCGCCTCGCTGGGTTGCGCCGCTGATTTATTTATTGACTTTGGATGGCCGACTCACCGAAAATTTGGACCGAGCGATGACGACCCGGTTGCGTGCGAGTGTCGTAAAGGATGGAAAAAAAAAGAAAAAGAAAAAAAAAAAGTCACTTTTGCCAAGTAAGCTGCAACGTCTGTCATGATGGTTGATCGTGTCCCTCTCCGCCCAGTCCTGCCGCGACCCCCCGACGAGATCGCGCTGTTTCTGCAAGCGAGCCCGCCCAAGCTCGACATCCTGGTGATGCGGCTGCGCGAACTGTTGGCCCTCGCCGCCGCGCGCGAATTCTACCAGCTCACAGCCGCGGCGAGGCCCCCAGCCTGTCCTGCGTGCAAGACGCTGGCTGCTGCTGCGGACAGAAAACGCACGGCCGACTCTCGCTCCCCTGCACCGCCATCGCGCTGCGTGCTGCTGAGCGCGGACGACTGCGCCAAGATGCTAATCGAGCAGAGCGGGCGCTGCAAATCGTGCGAGCTGCCGCTGTGCCTCTATCAAGTGCACGCGCCCCAGCAGCCGGTCAATGTGGTTGCGCTCGCCGATCTGACGCCGACGCGCTGTCGCACTGCCGCCACGATCACGTCGCTGGTGTGCCAGGGCTGCAGCGCGCTGCTCGAAGCCTGCTGGTGCTCGCGCCCGATCTTCAACACGTACCGCCAGATTCTGTTTGCGACGCCCAGCGATCGCGTGGCAGCCGTCTACCTGCCCAGCCTGGACGACCTGCTTGCCGAGCAGTCGATCGACGGCGAGAACGCCGCTGATGATGAGGTTGACAACGAAGACAGTGCCGGGGCCACCAGCTCCCAAACCGCACGGTATTCGGTGCGCTTAATTTTTACCAGCCTCAAGCAGGTCGGCGGCAAGCGCAACCTCTGTCGTTTGTGGCAGCAGCAGCAGGGCCTGGCCGCTTGTCCGTTGCCGCCCGATTTGCGTGGCGCGGTGCCCTGCGGCAACCTCTTCCCCGCAGCGCTGCCTGATCACACCCTGGCCGCCGACGATCTATCGAGCAGCGATTTCCTGGCTCGCCGGCCGCCGGCGCAATCAGCGAGCGACCCGGACGAGCCAGAGCCCTTGATGGCGCAGAGTGCCGACTGCTGGGTGTTTGCGGTGCCGATTGATCCGCGCAAGTCGGTCCGCGGCCGCAGCTTGTCGGCGCTTGCTTTGATGCCCCGCGATCCCTCGCGCGACTTGGCGCCCGACAATTGCCTGCTGACGACGCAGCTGCTGGCGTCGCTCCAGCGCGCGCTTGGCTACGATGCGTTTATTCGGTGGGCGCTGACGACGTTTCGCTGCAAGCCCCCAACGTTTGTGCCGCGCGCCCACACGCCTGCAGGGCAGCACGTGCTGCCGACGGCCGAGCTGGAAGCGCTGAGTGCCGTGTTCGCGGCGGAGCAGGCGCAACGCAAGCAAATGTCGGTTCATCAGGCGAAGCTCCGAGCGCTGCGTGGCGAGGCCAAGGCGATCCAGGAGCGCTGCACGCCAATGCTGCTGCCGGTGGTCGAGAGCAGTCAGGATCTGAGTGTCTTGGCGCAGTACGGGCTATGCGTTGCTGCATACAAGCGTGCAGTCGCTCAGCGGTCAGCCGCCTCGCAAGCTGGCACTCAAGCGTTGACGCCTGAGCTGGTGGCCAAGCATCTCCCGGAGCTGATAGAGCGACACGTGTTTGGTCCTGGAGACGCGCCATCGAGCCGTCGGCCCAGCAATCGCAGCCGCGCAGCAGATGACGATGTAGAAGGCAAAGATTCGCGAGCACAGCTGCCGGCCACGCTGCAATCGCAATGCGAGCGCATCGCTACCGAGCTGTTTGCGCTGCGTCTGCCTCTGCTGGACCCACCAAAGCAGTCGCCTGCCAAGTCAAACCACCGCGCGGCGTTTTGCCTTCGTCCGGTCCGGCCGAAAGTAACCTTGGTGCGAGCAACGGGCACGCCGACACGGATCGCGTCGGCAGCGCCGTCAGTGGCGCCACCAGCATCGGCGCCGGTAACAACTGCGATCTCTGCGTCTGCGCCGCGCGTCTCGACCGCTGCATCTGTTTGCGCCCCGTCGGCTGCAGGTCGAACGACGCTCGCGCACTGTTTGGCGCCGCCGACCAGCTCTATGGCACAAAGACCGGCATTGAAATCCGTGGCCACACAGCGACCGTCTCTTTCGCCAAAGGTCACGGGGTAGCGAACAGGATCCGCCACTTCCTAGCCGGCGGTAGATCGTAAGTGCGCTTGCCTAACATATGAAGGTCTCTCGAAGCGGTAACTTTGCGCGTCTGGATCTCAACCAATTCTCAGAGATGTTGGACCATTCAAATATCATGCGAGAGCCCATGGGCATGGACGTTCGATGCACGATGGCAGTATCTCGTTCCCGCGCGAAACAATCAAGTGAGATCTGACTCACTACCGGTACAACCGATACTTGTGCTAAGAGATTTTGACACGCGCTTGCACATCTGATTTTCTCCAAACTTTGCACCGGTGCTAATGGTGGCAAGTGACTTGGGCGCCAAAGGTGCGCCGTCAACAGGCCGCAGCGATCCCACGAGCTCCAACGAGCTCAGTGTTTCCATTTTTATTGGAAACCTAGCTGTGTACGCCTTATTGTACATGTCTATATGTTGCATTCAAGCGCGCGATACTTGAATTTACGAGCTCACAGTCTGGTACGTACCAGAGTGCAAACCACGTTCCTGCTAGAATTGAATTATTAATATGCCATACATGCTTTGTGCCTACCAGATGCGCTGGCATAATTTTTTTTGCCGCATTTCTGAAAATCAATTTTCGTTTGGATTCGAAATCGATCTCAGGGTCCTCCTGCCGGGGTGGTGCCCCTCTTAGTCAGAAGTATCTCAAATGGCATGGGCAAGTCCAGGTTCCTTTGTTTAAAACCAGAATCGTCAAAGCTGTTTCGAGACCTTCTGCGAAATCGTGTTTTTTGTGCGTTTTTGTTCACATGTGAATGAATCAAAAGAGAAAGCGCAACACTTGAGTTCGTGTGTGCTGCGCACTGCTTGGGTCACACGTGGATTGCGGCGGTTTTGTTGTCAGCGACCGCGCCCACCACCAGTCAATCGCGCTTGCGCGAGATGCCGAAAGTGAGTTTCGCGCGTGCTGGTCTATTCTGACCTCCTGTTTTCAGACGTCCAAGGACGCTGACGATGACTCAAAGGTGCCCGGCTTTCTCCAAAAAACCTTCGACGTGCGTTGGCCTCAGCAGCGGACAGTCCTCAATGCGTGTGTTTGTCGCACAGATGGTGACCGCCAGCACTGATGAAGACATCCTCGCATGGAACGGTGCTCCTTCCTCTTCATGTATCGCCCCTGACTGAAAGACTCGTGCAGTTTCCTTGACTTTGCGCAGAGTGCTGCCCTCGCTTGTGTTGGTGCTTTTGTTTGCTTTCGCAGACCGTGGTCTCATTTTCTGTTGTGCTCACAGAAAAGGGGGACGCGTTTCTGGTCAAGAACGAGCACGATTTTGCTATGAAAGTGCTCCCTCAGTACTTTCGTCACAAGAACTTCAGTTCTTTCGTTCGTCAAGTAAAACGCGCCCACGGAACGCAAACGCACGGTTGCTCACTGTCTCTTGTGCAGTTGAATTTTTACGGCTTCCGCAAGCGGACTCAGTCGACGTTCTGCCAGTTCAAGCACAAATTCTTCAAGCAGAACCAGCCGGAGCTGCTGCGCAAGATCAAGCGGCACGGCAGTAAGACTAGCTGCTGGTTTGCGCGGTTCACCGTGTCCTCCTCCTTTGCACGCTCTCGATCGCCATGTTCATGCTCGCGTTGTGCCGCTGCTTGCTTGCCACTAGAGGCTGGTATCAAAGAGGATGTCAAGACGCTGCAGACGCAGGTGGCGGAGATCAAGAAGCAGTTCGACGGCGAGCGATTCAACTCTTCTGTTGTCACAGTCTAACCGTTTCTGCTCTCCCAGACATGTGGCGCATTCAGGGCCAGGTTCTGCACGTGCTGTCGAGTCACCTGCGCGCGAACGTCGGCCTGCCTGCCTTGCTCGCGCCGCCCTCTGCAGCGGTGCCGCTGCAGCTGCTGGCGCCGGGCGAACAGTCCTCGCAGTCGCAACAGCAGCAAGACAGGAGCAGCGGCGGCAGCAGCTCATCGAGTGGCGTCAGTTCCAGCGCGAGCGCCAGCGCCAGCGCCAGCGCCGGACGGCCGCGCAGACAGAAGCGGCTACAGATCGAGCAAGTGCCTCCAACGCCAGCCTCACCCATCAAGCCACCGAGCAGCAGTGCCAGTAGCAGCAGCAAGAGCAAGGGCAAGAGCGGACGGCCAACTCCCGCGCCTCCGCCTGCCTCGCCACTCGTCGACGCCTCCCCGCCTGCTTCGTCCCTTGCCTCAGGGCCTGGGCCAGCGCATCAAGCGCCGTCCTCGTCCGCGAATCCGCTGGCGCATCTGGCGGCCAGCATCCGCGACTTCCAGAAGGTTCAGAGTCTGATCAACATGGTCTCGCGCGGCCCGCAGCAGCTGTCGCGCGAGCAGGCCGAAGCGATCCTCGCCGCCGCGACTGCGCAACAGGCGGCGTCCAGCTCCAACAGCGACTCGAGCTTGAACTCGAATTCGAGCTCGACGTCTGGCAGCAGCTCGGGCGCAACAGCATCCTCGCCGCTGAGTGCTGCAGGGAGCCTGCTGGGCAGCCTGTCGCCGTCGCTGACGCTGCCGGCCACGCTCGGCGCGCTGTTTGGCGATGGGCTCAGTTCACCGCCACCTGCCCATGGCAACGGCCACGGCTCGGGCACCGAGCCCAGCGATCGCAGTGGCGACTCGCCTCTGGCGGATTTGCTCTCAGCACTGCTGCGCCCGATCAGGAGCGGCTCGTACTTGTTGTCGACCTCGTCCTCGTCGGCGATGCAGCCGCACAGCATTCAGTTCCCGCAGCAGCAGCAGCAGCAGCAGCAGCAGCAGCAGCAGCACCAGCAGCAGCAGCATGCAGGCAATGGCCAGGAGTCGCCTGCGATCACGCTGCGGCCGCTGCAGCTCGGGCGCGCCCAGCAGCAGCATCCGAACGTCGGTCCGATGCCGCAGACGGTGCTCAGTCCGCACGGCATCGTTCTCCCGCCGCAGCTGGAGCACCTGAAGGAGCTGGCGCGCCACATCGACGTGCACCAGCTCGCCGGGCAAGAACAGCAGCTCACCAGCTTCTTCGCCGCCACGGCCGTCGCCTCTGCGCCGCTGTCTTCAAGGTCGCGCGCCCGGCGCACGCAGCGCATGCCCACGCCGATTGTCGAGTTTCCCGCAGACCCTGGCACGCCAACTTTCGCCCCCGCCGCCGGCGACTCCTTGCTTGGCGTCGGCTCGCTGCATGACACGGTCGTCGAGGAAGCAATGGCAGCGGCCTCCTAGCCTCCTAGCCTCCCAAACAACGCACTTTTTTCGTCTCCCTGCTCCTGCAAAAGCATCCAATTTCCGAGTAGCTTACCGCTGGCCCGCCAGCAAGTCCAGAAGTCCTCTCGTCCTCACGTCATCTTCGGCTCACTCTTGTCCATTCTTTGGTTACGTAGCTGACACCACAAGCCCCCAACAAAGACGATCGTCGCCCCGACATCGAAGTCTGGCTTGGGCAGGAGCACATTCTGGTGGACTGCACGATTCGCAAGCCAGTGCCTGGCGAGCCGCTCGAAGCGACCCGTCTCGCTTCCCGTCAGAAGCATCGCAAGTAGGACGATCGAGCGCAAGCGGTCGATGCCAAAGTCGTGCCGTTCGCGGTCGAGACATTCGGCGCTTGGGGCAAGGAAGCGACTGCGTTCGCGAAGCTGCAAACGCGCGCGATTGATCGTGGCATCAACCCGCTCGAGTTCTACTACCACTTCTGCAGTGAGCTGTCCATCACGCTGCAGATCGGCAACGCGAAAGTCCTCGAGTCGGCGCTGCAAGCGGCGCGGAGCGGGAAGGCCGCTGAGCTTCCCTCGCTCGCTCGGGCAGGTTCCGACCGGCCTCCGCGTCGAAGTGCTTCGGCGCTAAGCGCGCACGCGTGATGCTCTTCAATGGTTCGGTCCGCTCCTTTGCGCTCGTGCGCTTCGAGTCGCTCATGTGCTGTGTTGCGTTCTGCTAGTTTTTTCGATGCTTTGTTTCAAATCATCATCGTTAACGTTGATGACCCGAGTCCGGCAAAATTGAGTGACTACTAGGGGTTGGTTCTCTCAATACTAATCCAACCGCCTCGAGGTTACCATTGTTGATACTGGTAAAATGCGTTTTGCTCACCTGGCAATCCGCTGGACGTGTCGCCAGAGTGGACACACCTGGCACCTGAGGGTATACTGGTACTTTTTTAGGTGCCAGGTGTGTCCACTCTGGCGACACGTCCAACGGATTGCCAGGTGAGCAAAACGCATTTTTGCGTATGAGACGGATGGGTGACTCGAAGGGGAACAATGCGAAAACACAGTCCGAAAAAATCGCAGTGGTCGTCTTTTTGGGACCTTCCACCTCGATCGTACCGATGCTCACACTGGCAAAATGCGTTTTGCGCACCGGGCAATCCGTTGCGCATGTAAGTAGAGTGGACACACCTGACACCTAATGTATATGCCGTCCGGTGCCAGGTGTGTCCACTAAGCCGACTATGCCAACGGATCGCCAGGTGCGCAAAACGCATTTTGGTGTATGGGACAGTTGGCCGACTCGAGGAGCAAGGCACCAAAACACGCAGGAAAAAAAAAAAAGTATGCTAGCTCTGGTAACCGGAATTCAACCACTTTGCACGTCCTGGTTATGGGCGTTCACACTGGCAAAATGCGTTTTGAGCAGCCGGCTATCCATTGCGCATATTAGTACAGTGGACACACCTGGCACCTAATATGTTTACCCCCCAGGTGCCAGGTGTGTCCACTCGGCTGACCGTGCCAACGGATTGCCAGGTGAGCAAAACGCATTTTGGTATATCGGAGCGAGGGATGATTCGAGTGGGAAAGATGCGAAAAACCAGTTCGAAAAACAAGAACACCTTACACTCAAAGACAATTCGGCTGTCCAAAAAGTGGCCTGACTGTGGCTTGTTGGCGTACTGCGTTATATGATGTATTTAATTGCGCATGACTCAAAAAGCCACAGCTGGCACGTGCTGCTTCGACTGCAATCGGCAAAAATAAACCTTTCTCCTTGCTCTGCCAAAACGCAATGTCTGCCTTCGACATCACTGGCAATATGGAGGAAACTACATTTGACATTACGAATCACCTTGAAGCCACAGCAGTCACCAAACAAATCAGCGAGAAATCGATCGAAACGGTGGAAATTTCCGTCAGTTTCGTCAAAAACGCTGAATTTCGCAGGTTCAATTCAGCCAATGCATGACACATGCACACTTGACGCCAGCACACTTGCAAAAAGGCAAATCCGTCGCCTAGGTAGGCGATTTTTCGTAAGAAAATTCAACTCGCTTGTTTCTTGCGTAGACCGGTGTGGGCATGCATAGAGACCAGGGGGCAGTGCGAATTGCGCAGAGCCAACAGTGGCTTATCTCGTGGCCTGACTTTCTTAGGGAAAAGACAGGCCACAGTCAGGCCACAGGACAGCCGAATCGTCTTTGAGTGTAGTGCCCATTCCCAAACTAGCAAAAGTAAAGCCCGACTGCTACTGCACGTAGTTTCTGCCGCGTTTTCGCATTTTTCCCTGCGTGTCATCATCATCCACCCGTCCCATACAGTAAAATGCGCTGCGCTCAGCTGGCAATCCGTTGCGCCCATCGGTTTGGTGAGCTTACTTCCATAACCTGGCACCCGAGGGTCTATCAATGAGGTGCCAGGTACGTGCACTTTGGAGTTCAGGGCCGATCCCAGGCGATCGCGAGTACACTCGATTGCACAAGAGATTTCCCAACCGCGCTCGGGCAGTTGAAATATCGCGACGATCCTGACCGATCGCGAGCAGCGGCCCTCGATCGACGCGCACAGTCACCGAGACTGCTGCGACGTGCCGCCGCCGATACCAAGTGTTTGACGCCTGTTTGGCGCACCACGCCAAGTTACAGCTTGCAAACCAAAAAAGTTACAGCCAAATGCGCGCGGCCTGTACGCAGTCGCCGCCGGCCACAAGGACAGTCGAATGGCAATGGAAGACCCGGCACAGGTGCATTGTGCCGTGGCTGTTCGCTGTCTCCAACCGGCATTCCTCCCGGCAGAGTGGTCTTTGGCCACGGCCGACCGCTTTCTCTGCACACTAGCGCTCGCGACATGTCGCGGTGCCCCGTTTTGCGCATCCTCAGCCCTACCGGCAGGAGTTCGTACGACCGGCAACTGCGCAGCAGCCATAGCCTCCCCGTCCTGCTGTAGCTCTGTGCTGTCTGTGGATGAAGCGCGGCCCAAAACGGGCCGCCTCGGCGAGTGGCCCTCGGCGAGACAGCCGCGCGTCCGACTCTGACGAGACGACCCGCGATTGAAACCGCAATTACTCCTTCTGAGGTGCATCCCGATGGCTTGCGTCTCCAGCCCTGCTCATCTGCTCGAGCTGGATGCAAGATTGTAAAACTCGTGTCGCCGCGCCAAAGTCGTCGCATTCGCGTCGGTGTCTGTCGCGCGTGTCAAATCCGCCTGCGTGTCTTTGGTTGCAGCGCAGTGTCCAACGCAGTCCAGGACGCTGTTCCTCTGTGGCCTCCACTCCGCGCCGTGATACAGCTCTCAAAGCACTCTGACAACGTTTGGAGTCACCGCCCACCGGCGCTGGAGCTGATGCAGAACGAGACGGACGAGTGCGACGAAGCGAGGCGGCACAGCGTCTGCAGGATCCCGCAGCCGGCCTTTGCGCAGTCTTGCAGCGCGCGCCGAACCCGCGATCGACAACTGCTTCGCCAAGTCACATGGAACATTGGTTCAAATGCAGCGCAACCAGCGCGAGTCTTGAGTCCGCTCTTTCTCGATGCCACCGTCACGCAGAAGCAGTTCGCCTCAGTGGCGCTGCACCTGGTGCTGCGCTATTTACCACGGCCGCGCTCCGCCCGCGCTCCGATCGATTGCTGCTGCTCTTCGTGCGCTGCGGCCGCGCTGGCTACTACGCCACAGCTGCTGCAGAGCGCTCCCCTGCCGATGTCGCTCGACGACGGGTATTCGCCAGTTCACAGCTCCTGCACGGACGGGTGCTGCCGCCGTTCCGTGCCCTGCACCTGCCGGTGCACGCTTTCCTGCTCGGCAGCCCGGGAGATACGTCGTGCTCGCGGCCCGCCCATTGCTCGCCAACGCGGCCTCCAGAACTCGCACGTGCAGTCGTGCATGAGGGCAGATGAGAGATTAATTGGCGCGCCGTCTTGTGCACTCATCTGCTGCCGGCGCTGTCGGCGTAGTCCGAAACCACACGCATACAGCGCCTGTTTCCCGCGCCACGAGCTTGCTTGGCAGTTGCTGAGCTCTGGCGTCGAAATTGGCCAGGCTTTTGCGCACTGCGACGTCGCGTTGCGAGTGCGCAACCGCTCGTCCGAAGCCCGCATCGTTGGTCTTAAATGAACTTGTTCCAGCTACCTGCAAGGTGTCATTTTCCACCGTCGGACTGGTGTCATTTTCCACCGTCGGACTGGTTTGACCATTGACCACAATGATGATGATTTGCAAGCACAAAGTCAATCAAATTCTAAGGGTGACGAGTCACGCACCGAAAAATTACATTTTTGAATCAAGTGTATCGTTGATTCAGTAGAATGCTCAGCTGCAGGGCCGAAAGGCCGAAACAATGCACGGCTGCCTGCAGCGATTGTAACCGATAGGAAGGCCACAGTGCCTGTGGAATGGCTGTCGCGGCAGCGCAGCGGTGCGCGACGTTGTCGAGCGTTCCGGTTCGTAGCGTTGCGGCTGGGAAACGATCTGGCAACGCCCTCATTTGGAACGATCTGGTGCGTTGCGAACGGAAACACAACTGCTGGCGACGCTTTTGTGGCGCAGCCGCTGGCAGCGCAATGCATGGCAGAGAACAGCGCTCCAGTTGGAGCAACTGCGAAAACTCGATGAAACAAGCGTCAATCGGGTGTCCGTCAGAGCAGCTGAGCTTTTTTGTCATATACAACAATGTATGAAGCAAGAAAGTTGCGGTTTAGAACGAAGGGGAAGAAGTTGAAGTTGGGTGGGTACGCGATTTCCTGTCGAATCAGCACGCCTTCTGCGTGATATGTTGCATGCCCATGCCGGTGAGCAATGTTTCTTGCAATGATGATGCGTATTTTCTGCGTCGCAGTGAAACAAGGGAACTTGGCTGGCTTGATCGATTGCTTTGTCTAGTCTCATGTTCTCACCTCCTCTTGTTGTGATGTTGTGCAGGAATCTTCAATCAGCTGGATTTGTGACCGGTGAGCTTGCCCATTTTCGAAAATTACTTCCGTTCCTCACGCCTGTTCTCGTGTGTCAGCCACAAGGGCTCGAAAGTTTTCCTCGGACACGATGCCTGCTTTGTTGTCAACCAATTAGCTGCATGTCAGTGCTCGAAGCTGCTTGTTCAGCTCGCACGGCGAGCACTTTTGGAAGCACAAAGTCGAGCCGTGCTGAGTTCTGCCAAGTGTTTCCCTGGCCTGTATCCGCTGCACGGCATCGGTGGATATGAGACTATCATGGTATGGTGCAAGTGCAGCAGAAGCACTGTGGATCGAGGAGAAAACAAC
>Ga0209930_1003566_pt1 | contig 15275 bp, 15 predicted proteins | sample ThiBiot_500_biof_2_FD_183948 | JGI IMG/M metagenome (GOLD analysis project Ga0209930, IMG submission 183948) | Wastewater bioreactor microbial communities from Cape Town, South Africa - Thiocy_cont_500_biof (SPAdes) | ecosystem: Engineered > Bioreactor > Thiocyanate-remediating >... | reverse complement strand
CTTGCCGACGAGCACATGGTCGGTCTTCGACGAGCTGCTCCTTGCTTGCAATGTGCCACCATCACCATCATCGGCATCAGCATCATCATCGCGTTGTTGCTTCTTCAGCAGCTCGCGTTCCTTGCGTCGGCGTCGTTGTCGTTGCCTCTTGCTCACATTCTGCTCTTGCTCTTGATCTTGATGTTGGTGTTGGTGTTGGTGTTCGAAGCAAAGCTGCTCTCTCGTCCGCTTCATCGAGAGCGAGCAAGCAAGAACAGTGAAGCTTGATAATCCGTGGCGCACGCAAGACTCGTCTCATTCGCTTGCTGCCCTCGCCCGCAATACAACCATGGCCCTTTCGTTGGAGAGCGTGCTGGCGTATCAAGCCATGCAATGGCCGCATCTCGCGATCATACTGGCGAGTCTCGGCTTCTGGACGGCGCTGTACGGGCTGTCGCTGCGCCACTCGGGCCGCTTCTCCAAGACCTTCCAGGGCATGAACGCCGGCCTGCGCCAGGACTGGGCCTCGCGTGTCGTCGGCTTCACGCACGCCGTCTTCATCATCGCCTTGTCGGCGTTCGTGCTGCAGCGCGACGGCGAGTACCTGCGCCAGAACACGGTCAACCACACGACGCCGCTGTCGAACCTCGTGTGCTGCATCGCGGTCGGCTACTTCCTGTGGGACCTCGGCCTGTGCGTGCTGAACTTTGCGGTCTTTGGACCGGCGTTCTTCGTGCATGGCCTCTTGTGTTCTATCGTATACATCCTCGCGATGGTACGTGGATGTGGCAGCCAGTAGCGCCGATCGCGTTACTCACACCTCGATCTAACTCAATCTAACTCGACCTAACTCGATCGCTTGCAGTACCCGCAAGTGCACTACTACGCCTTGTTGTTCCTGATGTACGAGCTCTCGACGCCGTTCTTGAATGGCGCGTGGATCGTGTCGCGCTGCAACGGCCCGTCGTGGCTCGTGGTGCTGAGCGGCGGAGGCCTGGTGCTGTCGTTCTTCACGGTGCGCCTGCTCGTCGGCCCGTTCTACGTCTACAAGGTCTGGATGGATCTGCTGTACCCGCGCCTCGACATGGTGGTGCTGTCATTCGCGGCCTACTTCTACACGATCTCGAGCGCCATCTTGAGCGTGCTCAACGTCTTCTGGTTCTACAAGATCATTCAGTTCGCGCTGCGAGCGAGTGGCAAGAGCACCAAGGCCGGCCAGTCCAAGAGCAGCTAAGCTGCGCGAGTGGCACGCTCGCCCGCTCGCTCGCATGACCAGTACCTCTCACGCCTGATACTCTATCGCTATCGTTCGCTCTCTTTCGCTATCGATTGCCTCTATCGCTATCGTTCGATTGCGCTACCAGCCCATCTCACTCAGTAGTATCTGTGCGTCGTTTCGTTATCTCCGTGACTCTATCATCGTTCGCATCCTTCTCTCTCTCTCTCTCTTCATCGTTATCATCAGCACGCTCGCTATCATTATCATCATCATCTCGATCATCATCAGCACGCTCATTATCATTATCATCATCATCTCGATCATCATCAGCCCGTCTCTTCTTCTCATCATCATCCAATGGTGCAACAAGCCATTCATAGGGGCCTCTCCTTCTCTCATACTCGCTGATACGCGATCCCACCGTTCGGTATGCCACGGCATCCATATCTCTCTCGCTCCCTCGAGACACTGTACCAATCTATCTCCTATCTCTATCATCACGCCTCGCCATGCCAACCCCAACCTCTCGCACCAATCAATACAAGAGCATACTTCATACTTCATACTTCATAGTGCCACGTCGATCGTCTTGGTTCATTCGCTCGCTGCCCTCGCTCGCCACACACCTCTGCCACCTCCCCTCCCACGATGCTGCGCGCTATTGTCGGTCGGGCTCGTCAGCCACTGCTCCGTGTGCTCGTGGCAGACACCAACCAGGTCGTCTCACGCAAGACGCTCACCACGGCGCCCATCCAGTATCCCAAGCGCCTCGATGGCTTCACTGCGCCGTCGGTGTTCGCCGAGTTCAGCCCGCTGGCCGCCAAGCACAACGCCGTCAACATGGGCCAGGGATTCCCGAACTTTGCGACGCCGACCTTCGCCAAGAGCGCCCTGAGCGCCGCGACACAGGAGGACTTTAATCAGTACACGCGTAGTGCTGGCCATTTGAGCCTCGTCAATGCGGTGGCTGATGAGTACCACGATCGCTTCGCGCGCAAGTACGACAACGACGACCTCGATCACGATATCAACTCGCGACAGCTGCAGCAGCTGACCGCTCGCATCTCAGGGTCGATGCCATGTCCGAAGTCGTCATCAGCGTAGGAGCCACGGGTGCCTTGTTCACGACGTGCCAGGCGCTGATTCAGCCCGGCGACGAGTTCGTCGTCATCGAGCCGGCGTTCGATTGCTACAGCCCTCAGGCGCAGATGGCAGGCGCCAAGATCGTCGTCAGCACCATGAAGATCGGCCGTGGAGCGAATGGCCGACTGGACTACCAGCTGGATCTCGCTGACTTGGCGACAAAGATCAACAGCAAGACGCGTGCCGTGCTGATCAATACGGTATGCAATCAATCCAATCATATCAATTCAATCATATCAATTCAATCATATCAATTCAATCATATCAATTCAATCATATCAATTCAATCATATCAATTCAATCATATCAATTCAATCATATCAATTCAATCATATCAATTCAATCATATCAATTCAATCATATCAATTCAATCATATCAATTCAATCATATCAATTCAATCATATCAATCCAATCATATCAATTCAATCATATCAATTCAATCATATCAATTCAATCATATCAATCCAACCATATCAATCCAATCATATCAATCCAATCATATCAATCCAATCACATCAACTCAATCATATCAACTCAATCCAATCATATCAATTCAATCATATCAATCCAATCATATCAATTGAATCATATCAATTCAATCACATCAACTCAATCCAATCATATCAATCCAATCATATCAACTCAATCATATCAATTCAACCATATCAATTCAATCATATCAATTCAACCATACCAATTCAATCATATCAACTCAATCATATCAATCCAATCATATCAATTCAATCATATCAATTCAATCATATCAACTCAATCATATCAATTCAATCATATCAATTCAATCATATCAACTCAATCATATCAATTCAATCATATCAATCCAACCATATCAATTCAATCATATCAATTCAATCATATCAATCCAATCATATCAATCCAATCATATCAATCCAATCATATCAATCCAATCATATCAATTCAATCATATCAACTCAATCCAATCATATCAATCCAATCATATCAACTCAATCATATCAATTCAATCATATCAATTCAATCACTAATCTAACCATATCAATCCAATCCAATCACTAATCTAACCTCATGAACAGCCTCATAATCCTTGTGGTCGCGTTCTGACGGTCGAGGAATTGTCGGCCGTCGCCGACCTCGTCAAGAAGCAACCTCGCTGCTTGGTGATCTCGGACGAAGTGTACGAGCACCTGGTGTACGACGGCAAGAAGCATGTGTCGCCGGCGTCGCTGCCCGGCATGTGGGAGCGCACGATCACGGTCGGCAGCGCCGGCAAGTCGTTCTCGTGCACCGGCTGGAAGATCGGCTGGGCCGTGGGTCCGGCGCATCTCGTGCAGCCGATCGCGTCCGCCAACCAGTGGGTGCCGTTCTGTGTCTCGACGCCGGCGCAGGAGGCCGTGGCTCGCATGCTGGCGCTCGCCAAGCAGCCGTACCAAGGCTTCGCGACCTACTACGACTGGCTGCGCGACTTCTTTACGCGCAAGCGCGACGCTCTGGTGCAGGTGCTCGACAAGGCCGGCCTGCAGCCGATCGTGCCCGAGGGCGGCTACTTCGTCATGGCCGACACGTCGCGCATCCAGGTGCCGGCCTCGTACCTCGCGGCTCCCGACACGACGCGCGACTACGCACTCTGCCGCTGGCTCACTGCCGAGGTCGGCGTGTCGCCCATTCCGCCGAGCGCCTTCTACGTGCGCGAGAACAAGCACCTGGCGCAGAACTACGCCCGCTTCGCTTTCTGCAAGAAGGACGAGGACATTCAAGAGTGCGGCAAGCGCTTGATGCGGCTCGCGTAAGCTCCGAGCGAGCGAGAGCGACTCGCCTCAACAGTAGTATCTCGCCATTGTTAGGTACAAGTCGTGTGTGTGTGAATTTAGTAGCAGTATAGATCGGAGACTCGCCACAACAACAATAACAACAACAACGGCGACGACGACACGGGTTATCGCGGCTGTGCCATAATAACTACTACGAGAGTACGAGAGTGAGACGAGAGAAGAGCGAGAGAGCGAGCAGGTAGGGCGGAAGAGAGAGGCGACGAGGCCGTGCGGTATTGGTGTTGGTGGATTGGTGCAGGCAGGCAGGCAGGCAGGAAGGTAGCACTACGCCGACGACGTGAGCGCGTCCTGCATGGCAGTCAGTGCATCGAGCAGGTCGCTTGCGCCAACCGCTGACGCTCGTTCACCGAGCAGCGCCATGTCCTCCATGTGCTCTTGGAAGAAGGTTTGCTGCAGCTGTTCCGAGCAGCTGGTGATAATGTTCAACATGCGTAGCACCTGCGAGAGAGAGAGCGGGCAGAGTGAGTCAACCTACTGCTCGTATCGCCTCGACTCGATTCGATTCGATTCGACGTACATTCACGAGAGCCGCCATGCGCTCTCCAGCATCGGGCTCATTGGCTGCAATGGCCGCCTTGTGCTGCTGGAAGACCGCCACCAACGACTCGAGCAAGGCCACGACCTCCTCGTGCGGCATCAGGTCGGCGGCTCGCGGGTACACCTCGCACATAAAGAGCAACACGAGCGGCAGGCTGAGAAGGCTAATGTGCGTCGTGGCGATCTTCTTCACCAGGCGCGGCAAGTTGGCGTTCTGGCGCAGGTTGCGGCTCAGTTGTTGCGGCGTCTGCCAGATGCGGTATAGCAACGACACGAACGTCGTAAACACCGACGGAATGCCGACCGTCTCGATCGCCACCAGCAGAGCTATGGCGGCAGCAGCGCAAAGTGCGGGCGTGCGCGTGTCAGTCCGAGAGCTGAGCGAGAATGCTGCTGCTGCCTCACACAAATACGCAAACGACGTACCGAGATTGGCTGCATAGGCACATCGCTCGCGCACAAACGTATGAGACTCAACGGCCGCCGAGCAGACCGACAACACAAAGTGGTAGTAGTGCGCCGCGTGGCTGAAGCTCTCGGTCGTGATGGCCGTGTTGTGGACCTTCAGGCGCGAGGTGGCCAGAGGCAGCTCGGCGTCGAGCACACGCGCGTGCTCCTCGTACAAGAAGCGCAACAGGTTCTCGACACACGTGGCATCAAAGAGCGCGAGGTTGCTGCACACGAGATAGGCCGGCACAAGGATAGTATCCTTCTGCACCTTATCCAAGTACGGCAGGATGATCGACAAGAGTGGAATCTATCGGACCGGTGGAGTGTGTGGGACGTCAGCACATGGCTGACACAAAGAGAGAGAGAGAGTGTGTGTGAGCGTACCTTGGATGTCCAGCTGGCCTTGGCGCGGTTGGCGACAGAAATCTCGTCGGCGGTCGAGGCAGCAGCGACCCAGTTCGAGCCCTCGGCCAACAGCTGCATGGCCATCTCGATCAACTTCCAGTTGCGCTCGGTGATGGGCGCACCGGGGCGAGCGGCCGGCGTCGGGAGTGCAGCCGACACGACCTCCAAGCCGTTGGCGCGAATGAAGGCGCGAATGTCATCCTGTGTCTTGAGCAACAGCTGCAGCAAGTGGAAGAGATTGTAGGCATTGACTCGCTGGCGCGGTGCCAGCGCATTCTGGATCCACTTGTTGCGCCACGCAGGATTGTTGGCCGAGCGCTCCAGTAGAGGCTCCAGACATTCAGCAACTATTCGCCAGTATTGGTTAGTGACGCAATCTCTCCAGCTCGCAGTAGGGCGGACGTACTGGGAAGGTAATCATTCGAAAAGTAAATGTTGTTGACAGCCCAATCAAAGTTCGTGTGCATACTGAAACGCTGCAAGAAGGCCTCGTCGTGCGCGATGAGCAAGTCGACGATGCGATAAAAGTTGGGAACCGCGCTGTTGTTGTACGCGATCTCACGATCGTTCGCTCGCAGGCAGATGAAGAAGTCCATCACTCGCACAATATTCTCCTCCTTGCGTGTGATGAGCGGGACGTAGGCCGACGGGTTCGCTTGGAGGAACTCGAGCATGATGGTCGTGAGCTCGCGCTTGTTCTCATCGAGTTCAATGTGCTCGCGATCCATATCCGAGAACAGGTTCCAAAAGTTCTGCCAGCTACCAACAAGCTGTAGCGCCAAAAAACGAGAGTAAGACGCAAGATAACATGACATGGCATGAGACGAGAGAAATGTACCACTTCGGCATCCTCAGGAGTACGAAGGCACCAACGCAAAGTACGCAAATAACTAAGCAATCGATACGGATATGTTGTGGTCGGCGTCTCAGCAGGACGAGCAACAGTACTCGCGACCTTTCGCTGTTGAAGGAGAGTTAGTGGCAGCTTCTCATCTCGTTTGACTGACTGATAGATGAACTGACACATACCAAGACATTACGGAATGGATCCTTGGGAATGAACCGCAAAGCACTTGGCAAGAGATCGATCAACAAACGATAGACGAGTTGCAAGATCTCATGTGCCTCGGGTGAGGCTGGTTCGGCCTTGATGGTCGGTGGTGCGGGACGACGTGTGGCGGCGATGGCAGCCGCGGTTACGGTGGTGGCGGGCGTGGCAGCCGGTGGCGGTGGCAACGGAGGTTGCGAGGGCGTGACGCTCGGTGTGTCCTTTTGGACCATGGCGCGCAAGAGGTCCTCGGTAGCGAAGCGCACTTGTTCGTTGGCCGAGAAGAGCCAGCTCGAGAGCCACTCGGTATGGTGCTGCAGCAGCCAGTGGTTGACGTGGTCGCTCTTGAGGTCGGCGAGGAAGCGCACCGAGGCCGCGTGCTCGATGGCGTAGCGCGAGTTGGCGGCCACGGTGGTGAGGAAGCTCGAGAGCGCGTGCTCGATTCGCGCCTCGCGCAGGCTGTCGGGCACGGCGAGCAGGCTCGCGAGCACCGTAAAGTACGCGCCGAGGCGGTCCTTCTCCTGCGCCGCGATGCCGCGACACACGCGCTCGACGATGCTGGCGCTAAAGGCCATGTTCTCCCACGCCAGGTGTGCGACGATCGTGCTGGCGGCCGAGATGTTGATGCCGTCCTGCATGACGTTGTAGTAGAAGCTCGGGCTGTGCAGCAGGTGCAGGTCGACGGCCGAGAGCGGCAGGTCGACCAGCGGCTCGGTGGCGGTCGGCGGCAGCGTGGGCGCGAGGTTCGAGCGCGTGCCGCGCACCACGAGCGCCAGGCACTCGAGCATGTGCGAGATGTTGGGCGGCGCGTACTTGTCGCCCATGCGGCCCGTCGGGCGCTTGAAGCCTTCGGGCAGCACCTCGCGCACCGGCGACGCGTCCTGCAGATAAAAGTGAATGAGCCGCGCCGGCAGCTTGCGCACCACAAAGTACTTGCGCTCCTCGAGGCCGAGAGCCGCAAAGTTCTGGAACACGTAAAAGAACTGCGCGAACGAGCGCCACTGCAGCTGCGCGATCGGCAGCTGCGCCACGAGCGCATCCATCGTGCGTATGACGAGCGAGCTCGCGGGCGATGCCGGCACCGCAAACTCTTCGTTGGCGATGAAGATCGGCTCGCTACCCGCTGCCGTGTCGGTCGTGGCCTCGGCTGCCGTTGTCACTGCTGCTGCCGCCGCCGCCGCCGCTGCTGCTGCAGCTGCCGATGCACCCTCAATCTCCATGGCTGATGAATCAAAGTAGAAGGCACGCTCATGTGGCGCCAGGCATGCCAAGACGTGCGAGATCAAAAGCGCAAAGCCTTCGCGCGCCTCGATCTTGGTGCAGAACAAGAGCAACTGCTGCACCCAGAAGGGATTGTCGTTGAGCTCGGCCAAGAACCACCGACACGCATCGAGGTTGCCCGAAAAGTACGCCATGAGCTGCTTGATCGAGTCGGCCCACATGAGCTTGTCCTTGGCACGCGCCAGCGTCTCGACCAGGAAACGCGTCGCGAGTTCGATCGACATACAATCGAGTTGGTGCTCCAGTTGCTCGGACTCGAGGTGCACTTGGTTGGGTCGGTGAGGAATCACCGCCAACGACGGTGTCGACGCCGCCGCCGCAGCAGTAGCAGTAGTAGCAGGAGGCGTTGTAGAAGCAGCAACAACAAGAGCAGCTGCGTCGGCTGTAGCAGCAACATCGGTCGTCGTTGTGGTCGCAACTTGTGGCTGGCGGCTCTGCTGTCGAATCTGCACGACGTTCCACAGGAAACGAAAGTAGTCCGAGTCGAAGATGTACTTGTCGCGCAGGAAGATCATGTTCTCCTGCCAGATGCGCTGGTAGATCTCGGGCGCAATGAGTGCCGCAGCCTCGGCCGGCGTTCGGTGTGCCGACTCGGTGGTGCTTGCGCCACGGCGCTCGTAGAACAGCATGTAGGCATTGTTGGCACGCTGCACGTAGCGGCTGACGCTCTTCTGCTGCATGGCGTCCCATTGCGACACGCTCTCGACGCCTCCGAAGCACTGTGCGCCAATGTCGTTCGGGTCAAAGAGCTCGACCGTCGAGTCGTTAAAGTGGTACCAACGGCGCGTGCCGCCGGGCACCTGCGGCAGGCGCTCCTTGATGAACGAGTAGTAGTGGCCCGACTCGGCCGTGCCCGTGTGCACCAAGACGCCCACCAGCTCGTACTGGTAGTACTCGGGCGGATGGATCGGCTCGGGCGCCGGTTGGCTGGCCTTCTCGGCGTCGCGGCGCGCCAGGCCCTCGTGCGTGTACGGCTCCATGTTGAGCTCGAACGGGAACTCGCAGTAGTCGTTGACCTTGACGCGCTTGAGCTGCTCGACGTCGAACTCGAAGCGGCGCATGTGGATGATCAACGTGTTGGGCAGCGACTTGATGCAACCGCGGTTGAGCGCGTCGACGTACTTGTTGCACGAGTCGCAGCGGTACTTGTTGTCGCCCTCGAGCGCGTCGCCCTCGACGTACAGCTCGAGCGACTCCTGCAACGAACGCTTGCCCTTGACCGCGACGCTGATCGTGTAGAAGCACTCCTCGCGCGACGACACGTGCTGGCACTCGCGTGAGATCGTCTGGTAGATCAGGTTGCCACCAAACAGGTGTCGGAGCAGATCCTCGGTCTTGTACGCCGCCGCTGCTGCCGCTGCCGCCGTCGCACCACCCAACGACGGTGACGTGGTCACTGCCATTGCATTCTCGCTATCGCCCTCGGATGCGACATCCATCGATGAGCCGGCACTCTTGGATGCAAGCGCCGCCTCGTCTTGTTGTTGTTGTTGTTGTTCGTCGTTCGATGGCGATGGCGATGGTGGTGCAAGAGCCTTGAGCGTCTTCTCGACCTTGTCGAGCAGCAAGTTGAAGAACTCATCGACGTCCATCTGGACGCCGGGGTTGATCGGCTGTCCGTCGTCGCGATACGCGTTGCAGAAGCCTCGCAGATCGTAGTACTTTTTCTCGCTCTCCTGCAGGTTGCCAAAGATCGATTGCAACTGGTACAGCAGGCTGAGGTCCTTGTCGTCCGACGGGTCGCGCAACGCCAGCATGCGGTGGCGGAAATCGACGTGCATAAAGAACTGCTGCATCAACGAGTTGATGTAGCACGTGGCGCCGAGGTTGTTGAGGCCCACGAAGCCGCACGCCGCCTTCTCCATGCCGGCCGGCGAGTACAGCCAGCCGTACTGCAGGCGGCGGCGCTGCGCCTCCTCGGTGCGTGGCACCAGGTGGTGCTCGAGCAACGCGCCCGTGAGGCGGCGCTGGTTGAGCGCATGCCCGATCGCCAGCTCCTCGAGAAGCCGGAAGGCCGCGAGCCGCGACGGCGGCGCCTTGCACTTGGGCGGCGCCAGCTCGCCGTGGTGCTCGGCGGTCGGGATGCGGAACAGGCAGTTGTCGAGCAGCTCGTCGAGCAGACCCTCGTCGTGCGCAAACTGCTTGAAGCGCATGTCCTTGCTCGCCAGCACGCGCATCAGGTTCACCATACCGCTCAGGTGCTTGTCCTCGACCGTCGCGTGTCGCGTCTCGACCACCGGATGCTCGGTCACCATGCGCGCCAGCTTCTGGAACAGCTCGCTAAAGTCGCGCGCCGCCGACGCGCCCTCGAACGTGCCGCGCACCAACTCACTCACGAGCACAAAGTACTGCTCGCACTGCAGGTTGCCGACCGACAACTCGTCCAGGAACGGCAGTAGCTTGTCGAGCAACAGTGCGTGGATCGGTGCATGCACGTCGACGATCGCGTGCGTCTGACCCGACGCGTAGTTGATCAACGGCGTCGAGGTGCACAGCGAATACACGCCAATGGCTGCAAACTCGCGAGCTCGCCAAAGCCGCGTATCGAGCAAGATCGCCTTCAACCAATCCACGAACGAACCACTCGACACCAACCATGTCATCGATTCAGAATCTGATCGACAACAAGCCACTAACAAATCCAATGCCGCCTTCACACAGACGAGTACAAGGGAGTGAGTCAGTGAGTGAATGAGTCAGAGAGTGAGTGGAGGATGATGACATACTCGAACAATCTCGGATTCAGTTGCTGGTGCCCAATACGGCTCGTACTGCTCAACGGCTGTGCGTGAAATCTCCCACACAACATCCACCAAGCGAGCAACCACTTGTTGAATCGAGCTACAGCAACCTCGCAACAGAATGCCGCCATCTCGCAGCTGGAGCTTGTTGCTCGGATCGAGCACAAAGATGTTGGTGATCTTGTGCAACAGCGCGGCACACTGCGTCTCCTTGAGGCACGACGACTGTGAATTGAGTTGCTCGGAGGCCGTGAGATTGGCCGCCATCATAATGTGAACGAGGTGTTGAACACCAGCATGCTCAATGAACCATCGGCACCATTGTTGGATTTCGATCAGTTTCTACATGTGAATGAATACCTGTTAGATTCAATGTCCTCCACACAAGAGAGCGAGAGATCACACAGTACCTCTGGTGTCGCTTCCGAGGCATCCAACATCGAATCAACGATTTGGAGTGCATACAACAAACGGAAGGTATTGCGCGGTGGCAGAATCGCGTTCCAATCGACCGTCGCTTGCGTCGTATCTTGCAGTGCATGACGGAGACGCTCGTTGGTCGGCAGGAACAGAATCAAATCCCATGCCTGCTGCGCAATGTGCTCTTCGAGGTTCAGCAACATGAAGAGCCGGTCAAAGTTCTCGGGCGTGCTGAGCGTCTTGCTCGGGAAGCTGTCGGGCACCGCGGCCTTGACGATCGGCGTCGGGCTGTTGGTGATCGTGATGCAGGAGGCGTTGGCGATGCGACACTTGGCCAGAGTGTCGTTGTCGACGTGCAACTCCTTGCCTTGGAAGATGAGCCGCAGCCGCTCGAACGGGATGTTGGCCTCCTTGCTGATCTTGGTGCGGAGGGCGCCGACCGTGTCGTTCGAATGCGTCTCGATCGCGTACTTTTTGCCTTCGGCCAGTGTCGCTTGAACCTGGATCGGCGTGCCGCGAATGATCGAGCCATGGCGCTGAAACGTGGCAGCACGCGGGTCGAACTCATCGATGAATCGCTGCATACAGCACGCATCAAAGCAAGAAGACGCATGAGCATTGAGTTTCACGTATCATCGAGCGTCTCCTCTCGGTTCACGTGATGGATTGACGAGCACGAACGTACGCGAATCACAGCCAAACAGCGCGAAATCGACTCCATATTTCCGTTGGGGTTTGCGTGTGCTTCGAGATGCGACATGCACGAAAGCATACATGCCTCACGGCGTTGCTCCAGCTGTGCCACAGCCTCAGCATGCGGGGCAGTCTATTAAAGGACGGTAAGTAACAACGCCAAAAAACCAGTTGAAGCAGCACCAGCAACAGCAGCATCACCACCGCGTACCTTTTGATGCAGTAAAATCCACAAGTTGATGGCAGCAGCCACCACACCACGCTCGTGAGCAAAGAGGATAATGTTCCACAACATTGGCAGGCCAGTGAGGTTAAAGTTGTTCACCACGATACCACCGCGCTCACCGAGCTGCAGCAGGCCAGCTCGAGAGTTGATGGTACGGAAGAGCGACTCAAACTAGTGTACGCAATGCAAGCAAGTGCGGTCAGAATCAAAGCAGCAAACAACCAGGGAAGTGGCAAGCAACACTCGTACCAAATGGAAACCGACTTCGGACAGCTTGTCGAGTGATACCGATGGCAGCAGCCGCTCAAAGATGTACGCAACGGTCGAGTCCGACAAGCGGTGCTCCTGCTGCTGCGTGAGCATCGACTGGAAGAACTGCATGCACTGGTCGCTCTCTTCGCGGGTCAAGGCGTTCTGCACCAAGCACGTCCAAATGGCGTCGAGCTGCTCGGGCTGCAGCTGCAGCGGCGAGTTGCTGAGCACGATCTGGAGGAAGTTGACGCGCGCGTGGCACTCGTAATAGTGCGAGAGCCGATGGCCCGGGAACACCATCTGGTTCCAGTCGACGTTACCCACCGTGCCGTCGGCGACGTGCGCGTCGTAGATGGCACGCGCGCTGCTCTTATAGTGGATGAGGTCCTTGAGGAAGATGGCAAGCAACGAGTGTTCGCGGTTGGCCCACTCGATTGCCGTCGTTGTGAGTTTTGGCTGGTTCAAGCCATTGCCAATCACTGATTAAGAGAGCGAGCGAGAGAGAGAGAGAGAGAGAGAGAGAGAGAGAGAGCGACGAGAATTAGTATTGTTGTATCAACAGAGGGACAGCCGAATACGTACAAAAGGCATCTTGCAGAATTCGCAACGATGACGGAATGGACTTGCTCTGTTCAAGATTCTGGCAGCAGCGTGTCATCATCGGCTCGCGTACGCGTTGGCACACGTCCCAGCGCAAAAAGTCGCGCACAAACAAGAAGGCCTGCTCGCGTGCCGTCTCGGTCGTCTCGGTCTCGTCCTGCACGAGGTCCCATGCAATGTCGAAGCCGTGGTAGTGCTCGCGATCGCCGGTGCCGCCGTGGTTGAGGCAGCGCAGGCACAGCGAGCGGAAGAGGTTCATGGTCACGAGATCCCAGTCGGCGAAGCTCAGCGATCGGAGCTTCTGGTAGAGGTACTCGGCTTGCTCGACCACCAGCGAGCCCGAGAGGTCGGTCAGCGCCTGCTGCATCAAGTGCTTGACTGACTCGTGCTTGCCCGACGACGCCTCCCACATGAGGTCGAGGTCTTCGAGCGTCAGCTGCTGGCGCTTCGAGAGGAACTTGGGAATCTCGCTCGCGCGGCGAATGATCTCGGGATGGAGGTTGTCACCGTAGATGTGGTTCATGATCTTGTTCTCGCGAAGCCATTGAATGATAAACCTGATTCAGGATCCAGTCAGTAGGTGAGTCAGCCAGTGTATCTCGCAAACAGAGTATCGCGCCAACGTACTCGCACGAATAACCAAACGAAATGTCGTCATGCGCTGAGTCTCTTGCATGCAAAATCACTTCGCGAATGTCGTTCAAACCTGCTACGCGCTTGGGCAGGTTGGTCGAGTGGAAGCACTAGAGAGAGAGAGAGAAAGAGAGCGAGAGAGAGAGAGCAACCAGTGAGTAAGTAAGCGTCGAAAGTTGATTTGACAGGCGCACGCACACACGCACGCACCTTGAGAGCAAGATCCAGATTGAAGGTGTTGAGAATCTTGTTGCTCTCGCTGGTGGAGGTGGCGCAACGCAGCACAGTGTCCATCGACAGCGTAATGTCGGTAAAGATCTTCTTGTCGGCATTCTTGAGCTCGTCTTGCGACAGGCCGAGGATGAGCGAGAAGACCGCGTCCTTGAGCTGCATCGCGTACGGCTTGAGGAAGGTCTTGGAGAGATAGGGTGCAAGCTTGCCGACGGTCCGCACGAGGTGCTTGACGATGACGGGCGAGGCCTTGTTTTCGACGTTGTGTAGGCGCTCGAGGATGCGCTCGAAGCCGCGCTCTTGCGCAAAGAGAAGCATGTTGTACTTGAAGTACTTGGAGATGTCGGTGTCGCGGTTGGCATAGGCGCTGGTTTGCTCGTCGACATCGCCGAGATAGTCGCTCTACGAGAGGCGCAATAGTCATCACACGGTGAGCGAGCTGGTGCATTTCGCAGTACCGCCTGCGACAGTGAAAACAGTACCTCCTCTGGCATCAGCGTGTACTTGGTGAACTTGTAAAACCCGAACGGCTGCACGGAGAAGGTTCGCGCAAGGGCATCGAACAAGTTGGGAAAGTCCAAGTACCAATAGTGGAATGCAAGCTTGATGGCTCCTTGCAAGAATTCGTTGACCGTGATCGCCAAAGCCGGTACGAGAGAGAGAGAGAGAGAGAGAGAGAGAGAGAGAGAGAGAGAGAGCGCGCGCGCGTTAGTGAATGCAGCGGGCATCGTGGCCACGCTGATATGCGGCTCTCGACGTACGACTTTTTGAGCACAGACGACACGGCGACTGGTACGATGGAGCGGAAGGTAAAGAGTGCCGCGCTCATGGTGACAGTGGTTTCGTCGGGGTGATGGGCGATCAGGAAGTCGATCAGTCGACGCAGTCGCTGGAGCTGCGCGATGACACCATTGAGATCGCCCTCGACTACTCGCCGCGACATCCGCATCGCCGGTCAAGGTGCAACGAGTCGACAGCCATCAGCACGAGTACTCACCATGCGAGGAGCACTACTGCGTTGGCGCACACGCTCGCGCAAGTGTTGCAGCGACGCCACGCTCGCGTACCAGATTGCAAGGCGAGATTCAAGATGGCGGTGTCGCGCTTGAGCTCCTCCTCTTGGCCAGGGCCAAGGTGGAATTGATCTTCGTCAGCCATGGTGCAGCGCTAGAACTGGAGCTCGTTCGCGTGTGTTGTGGCTCGGCTCGTGGCTGGCTTCTTGTTGTCGCGATGCGAGCGAGAGTGTGTGTGAGAGTGTAAGAGCACGACGGCGCGGTGGTGGTGCGCGGCAGAACGGGCACTTGCTCGATGAGAATGGCAGTAACAATCACCGAACACCGACGAATACGACTCAACCGTGATGTCGCACTCCAATCCACGCGGCAGAACAGCAGCAAGGCTCAACGGCGTGTGCGGCACTCGGCAGCGCAATGACGTAGCGCGCGTCGACAGCGACCTTCTCACTCGTGAATGGCAATGCGCGCGCTCAAACGCCACCGCACTCACCGACCGACTCACTCCCTCCCTCCCTCTGGAAGCACCTCTGCCGTTCCTCTTCTTTCTGTCTCTGTCGGTCAGCGTGCGGGCCTC
>Ga0209930_1003564_pt1 | contig 15278 bp, 17 predicted proteins | sample ThiBiot_500_biof_2_FD_183948 | JGI IMG/M metagenome (GOLD analysis project Ga0209930, IMG submission 183948) | Wastewater bioreactor microbial communities from Cape Town, South Africa - Thiocy_cont_500_biof (SPAdes) | ecosystem: Engineered > Bioreactor > Thiocyanate-remediating >... | reverse complement strand
TTGACTTGAGCTAATGTGATGTTGCATTCGGTAGCCAATTGATCTTTTTCAGCTTCAGTTGGACGTTTTTTAATTGTATAGAATTGATTGAGTCGTTCGATTGCTTCGTCGCTGATACGTTTGCGAATCTAAAATTTAAAGCAGACAAGTTGAATCGCATATTGGTGAAATGGTTAACTTACACTTGAAAAGGATGGCGAGGCAAGATTTCGTGTTGATTGTTGTTGTGGACGACGCTTCGGTTGTGATTCCTAAAACAAACGTAATTTGAGAAAATATACATAATTTACTCACAAAATCATTTTCACGGCTGTCTGAAAGACGATATGCACTTACATTACTTGCTGTTACAGGTGTACTACTTGCGAAGATTTCTGTTGGAAGATGCTCGATTGGATACATTGTTGGATCTAAAATAGAAAACATTTTATATCATTCACCGATTCAATTGAATCAACTTACAGAATGGTGATGGCATGTAATATGAATCATTTGAATAAGGACATGATGTAAAATGAAATGATGTCGTTGAAGGTGTTGAATAATTGTATGATGAATAAGCAGAATCATAATATTGTACACTTCGTGTTGGTGATGATGGATAGAAAAAGGTTGACGACGAAAATGGTGATTGTTGCATATTGAATTGTATGTTGTTTCTTCAGATCATAGATGTGATTTAAATATTTATCTTCACTATCAAGCTTCATGGATGCACATCAATTATGAGTAGACGTTAATTGATGTAAAGGAAGAGAGCACAGGAGAGAGCGTTTGATTTAATTGATGCGATATCTCTCGTTCTTTCTACAATCATTTAACTTCATCCTCGATGCAACTTGAAATACATTCAATCCAAAAATATGTCAACGAGCTAATTTGAGAGAAATCTTTTGATATACTTATAGCACTATCGTCTAACTTTGTAAGGTCTTCATAACATCCGAGAAAATAATTGAAATATGTTAGAATTATTTTTGTACACTTAATCTTTATTCAAGAAGAAACAAAAAGAAAAACACACACAATATTGATTTAAAAAATAACACAAATATTCAAAAAGAAACATGTGCAGACGATGACGATGTTGTTTGTTGTTGTTGAAGACGAACGACTTGATTGTGTAACGAATCGATTTGTTGTCGTAGAACTTTTTGAGCTAATTTTGGATTTGTATCACCACGACGGGATCGAGCGTTGTTGAACCAAGTGTTGACTTGAGCTAATGTAATGTTGCATTCGGTGGCCAATTGATCTTTTTCAGCTTCAGTTGGACGTTTTTTAATTGCATAGAATTGATTGAGTCGTTCGATTGCTTCGTCGCTGATACGTTTGCGAATCTAAAATTTAAAGCAGTCAAGTTGAATCGCATATTGGTGAAATGGTTAACTTACACTTGAAAAGGATGGCGAGGCAAGATTTCGCGTTGATTGTTGTTGTGGACGACGCCTCGGTTGTGATTCCTAAAACAAACGTAATTTGAGAAAATATACATAATTTACTCACAAAATCATTTTCACGGCTGTCTGAAAGACGATATGCACTTACATTACTTGCTGTTACAGGTGTACTACTTGCGAAGATTTCTGTTGGAAGATGCTCGATTGGATACATTGTTGGATCTAAAATAGAAAACATTTTATATCATTCACCGATTCAATTGAATCAACTTACAGAATGGTGATGGCATGTAATATGAATCATTTGAATAAGGACATGATGTAAAATGAAATGATGTCGTTGAAGGTGTTGAATAATTGTATGATGAATAAGCAGAATCATAATATTGTACACTTCGTGTTGGTGATGATGGATAGAAAAAGGTTGACGACGAAAATGGTGATTGTTGCATATTGAATTGTATGTTGTTTCTTCAGATCATAGATGTGATTTAAATATTTATCTTCACTATCAAGCTTCATGGATGCACATCAATTATGAGTAGACGTTAATTGATGTAAAGGAAGAGAGCACAGGAGAGAGCGTTTGATTTAATTGATGCGATATCTCTCGTTCTTTCTACAATCATTTAACTTCATCCTCGATGCAACTTGAAATACATTCAATCCAAAAATATGTCAACGAGCTAATTTGAGAGAAATCTTTTGATATACTTATAGCACTATCGTCTAACTTTGTAAGGTCTTCATAACATCCGAGAAAATAATTGAAATATGTTAGAATTATTTTTGTACACTTAATCTTTATTCAAGAAGAAACAAAAAGAAAAACACACACAATATTGATTTAAAAAATAACACAAATATTCAAAAAGAAACATGTGCAGACGATGACGATGTTGTTTGTTGTTGTTGAAGACGAACGACTTGATTGTGTAACGAATCGATTTGTTGTCGTAGAACTTTTTGAGCTAATTTTGGATTTGTATCACCACGACGGGATCGAGCGTTGTTGAACCAAGTGTTGACTTGAGCTAATGTAATGTTGCATTCGGTGGCCAATTGATCTTTTTCAGCTTCAGTTGGACGTTTTTTAATTGTATAGAATTGATTGAGTCGTTCGATTGCTTCGTCGCTGATACGTTTGCGAACCTAGAATTTAAAGTGAGTTAGCTGAATTACATATTGGTGAAATGGTTAACTTACAGTTGAGAATGATGGTGAAGCAAGATTTCGTGTTGTTTGTTGTTGACGACGTTTGGATTGTACATTCTAGAAAGAGACAGAGATGTTTTTTTATTAGGTTCAGGAGAAGAGAAAGAGTGATTAAACGAATTACTCACGAATTCACCATATGTACTTAGAGGTAGCTTTAATAGAGATTTAATACTTACGTTAGTTGTTGTTGGGGCAAGATATACATTACTTGTTGTTACAGGTGTACTGCTTACGAATGATTGTGATGGTGGTTGTTGCATTGTGTATGCTGTTGGGCTTTGATAAGGTGGATCTAAAACAAAGAAGAATGATTGAATTAGTCAGAATATCTCGAAAGATAAACTTACAGAAAGGTGATGGCATATAATATGAATCATTTGAATATGGACATGATGTAAAATGAAATGATGTTGTTGAAGGTGTTGAATAATTGTATGATGAATAAGCAGAATCATAATATTGTACACTTGGTGTTGGTGATGATGGATAGAAATAGGTTGACGATGATAATGGTGATTGTTGCATGTTGAAATGTATGTTGTTTTGTTGAGTTGAGTTTGACGGTGGAATCGATTGCTTATATATTCACTATGAAATTTGATAGATGTACATCAATTATGAGTAGATATTAATTGATGTGAAGGAAGGGAGAGAGAGAGATAGAGAGAGTTTGATTTAATTGATGCGATGTTTTAGATCGAACGAAAAAAAAGAATTTATTGTGTGTTGAAGATATATGAAAAATGTCGATAAAAATGTTCGTATACACAGGCAAGATTAAAAAAGAGAAAGAAAAAGAAAAGTTCTTAATGATCAAAGATATACTGATTGCCGATCGGTGTGATAGTAGTCATCATCACTACTGTGCATCTCGTCATAGGATGTTTGGTGACGTTCGAAATATTTTGTTGTTGCAGACGATGCTCGACTTCGTTGTTTGGTTGGTTCCGTATTTTCAAGATTTATTTTCAAACAGCTACGAAAACGACCTGGCTCAGTATCATGTTGAGTAATTGGCGGTGAAGGACTCCGTGGACGAATTGATTTAGCAGTACAACGCATTTTGTATTGAACTTGATTGTTACATTCATCTTTGGTATCACAAGTTGATAACCATTGTTGAATTTGTTCGGTTTTTCGTGGTAGCATTTCTAAAGAGAATGGTTGTTGACTTTGTATATTGACATGTACAGTTATACCAGATGGTTCATCGATACTTTGACGAGGAATTGTATTTGAATCGTAAACAAAAATCTGTCCATCAATATCACATGAAGCTGTGACTTCAGGTATATTTTTATTGTTGGCATTTTTCTCCGTCGATGATACGATCTGTATTGGTATATTAATTTTTTGATCGATTTTTGGAGAAATATTCACATCAGCTGATGAGAGTGTAAACATAGGCTAAATAAAGAAAATGTTTTGTTTTGTTTTATTTTCAATGAATATAGATACGAACGGGATTCTGTTGTGAAATATGTGGAGCTTTTGGTGCTCGTCGTTTCGTTGAACTTTTCTCACTACATGTACTACCACTGCCATCGACATTCATTTCAATAAATCGATTCGATATGTTTTTATTCGAAGGTATTATTGGTTCTTTAGTTTCGATAGGCGGTTTAGTCGATTCGATATTGAGTTTTTCATAGATTGTTTCAAGAAGTGTCAAACGTTCGAAATAACGACGAATTGATTCGTCATTTTGAGGAGTGATGACTTGTTCGCATGATGGTGCCGATGGGTTCACGTCTACTTGCTCATTTTTGTCCACACGATTTTCGACCAAGCAAGGTTTGGCTTTGACTGGAGCGAGACCTGTTGGTGGTTTTGTTTTATGACCACTGTATTGTTCGTTTAACGCTTCGTAAACAAATGGAGATCGTTCGATAACAGTTGAACATCGTTGTGCAGTATGATGATTCAATGTTGAACGTCGTTTTGTTGTGCTCGAAGCTCTCAATGATCTCGTACCGTTAGGATTCAATTCAAATGAAGGTAACTGAATATTTGAATCGAGATTCGTTGTTGTTGATTCATCAGTTGGCCATATTCGTGCTAAAACTTTACGTAAAACAAGTAATTCATCAATATTTAATGTATCTTGTTCGAGTAATTTAATAAGATTTTCATAGAATTGAATTTTACGTTGAGGTGAATGTTGTTCTTTGAGTGAATCAATCCATGTTATACTAAAATCCCATGAATCAGATAATTCATTATTATTGTTATTCGTTTGTTGATCGTAGCCATTGCCTAGATAAGATAAATTACTTGTTATTTCATCGTCACTTAAATGTATATCAGTGTTGATATTATCCGATGGTGTTAAAGAATTATTTTCATTATCAGTCGATGATCTTCCTGAAATATTCGAGTTTGTTTTTTGAACATAGAAAAAATCAATCAAAATAGTAAATTTACTCGATTGTGTAAATCCAAATGAAGATATTTCACGAAAATCCAGAATAGCTGATGACGAATTTTTCGTTCGATTTAATTTTCCATTGGTTTGATGCTTTTCAATCGTTAATGCCGGACTACGACGCGTAGGATTCGGAATAGGATTCGTTGATTTTCGATGTTTACCAATACTATTAATCATACGATTAGTAATCGCTTCAATACTTCGGTTCGGTGATAAAGCACGTTGTTGTTTTTGTGTCGAACGATTTTCATCGGCATTTCTCTCAGCTAAATTATCGACACTATGTGATCGTGTTTGACTTGAATTTAGAAGAAAAAAAACGAAATTTATTTTGCATTGATTCAAAATCAATTGAACAAACTCGGATGTGCGTTGTTTTTGAGGAAAAACTTTGCCTTTCCATCCGTCGAGCGTTTCCATCGATCGAAATAACCATCGTTTATTTGCGTTTAACTGCGATTGAAATCGACGATCTTTACGCATTTTTGGACTTAGTCCTGTACGATTGTTTTTTTGCATTGGTAAACGAACAATTTCATCATTGTCATTTGTTTGAGCGGTTTGATTTAACAATGTACGATCACTTGATATGCCAATTCGATAGGGAATGACATTTGATGGTTTTAATAAAGTTGTCGAAGGTATTTGTTCAGTGGCAGGAATATGATAGGAAAATGGACGAGCCGTATGTTGATGATGAATAAATGGAGATTTATCGAAAGTTTTCGAAGGTGTTTCTTTTGTATGATGATGACGACGAAAGACTTTAGCAATATTCATCGATGCAATATAAGCTATGAAAAAAAAAAGAAAAATTGTAAAGACAAATAAACAGGTGTTTCGTTTGTTCTATTTTCAATACAATGCCAATGCCCTATCAGTGAACCGCTTATTAATACGCATATAGAAAAAAAATAGAAAGAGAGAGAGAGAGAGAAAGAATATAAAGTCTTTAGTTACTCATCTATCATCTCATGTCTATCAAAATTAAAATTGTTTCGTTTTTCTTCATTTGTCTACTGTTAGTTACTGTAGGTCGAATGAACTCGAGTACAAGGGTTTTTTTGTTTGTCAGACTTAGATCCCGATAGTATTTTACTTATTGATACAAGAAAAAATGAACATCGTCCTCGATTACGAACAAATCGATACAAAGAAGAAAAAACGAAGAATGAGAATAGGAGGGAAATTCGATCCTAACGTTCGCGCACGCGTGTGTGCGATCGATCTCCTCGTTTTGTTGTGTTCATGTGTTATGCCCTTGCATAGCTCAAATCAGCCAGATGATAAAATAGACTCATATATACAATGTACATGAATCAATTTCATATCATAAAAATCATTCAATTCAAAGCAAAAGCGTATCTTTCAAGTGTTGGTGTCAAGCTTAAGTTAAGCAGACGAATCTGTATGATGAGTCTATGTGATATATTCACTATTTTGTTTTCGTTCTGTATGAACCATCACATGTACAGGCGATTGAAAATGCAATCAACTTACTTGCGAGTCGTCTTGGTAAAGAGATTTTTCGTTGATTTTCCATGGTCTCTTGAATGACAGCCATGGTGTTTTGTTTGTCTTTTCTCTTCTCAAGTGATCATCCAAAGAACTAATTGCATACGTTCATTTTTTCGACCTACTCTACGTAAGAGATTTTTCTTTTTGATAAGTACATCGTTATCGTCCAATGTACATATTGAAAATATATATCAGATTGATATTGATTTCTATTTGGAAGAAAAGGACGCGTGCACACGTCGAATAACGCTTGATAATTATGTGTTCTACTTTATCAAATCTATAGATCAATGAACGACATCCTTGTGCTTCCTTTTTTTTCCTCCTTTACCACAACGAAAACGATGAATCAGTCGAGACACTATTGTTGATGACACATAAATAAATAACCGTTTTGTTTATTGGAAAGGATATTGGGCAAAAACGAAATTACTCATCAACTCGTTTGATTATTCTACGCTTTGTTTGTTTTGGTTCACTGATTTTTTTTAAAACTAACATTGTATAAATATGATGAAAATATACAAATTTATGCAGTAGTGATTTTTCGAGCAAATCGAAATGCGTATTTTTCGAAGACGTAAGAAAGATGAAAGTTTCCAAGGGCCACCAATAGTAGACGCCGAACCGTTGCCTGATATCGTTTATCAAATGGGTGCCGAAGCTGCAGTACGATATGTTCGTATGCGAGCAGGTTCACCTAATCCTCACGATCCAATGTTCATAGAAGCAACCGGTGGTGTTCACGAAGTTCCCGATGACCGATATAGAAACGATGAAGGCTATTATGAAGAACCAAAAAGACGTGTATTAAAAATAAAACGACCGAAAGCAAGTCAACAACACGCACAGAAACCACCGAAAGAAGGCTATTTCGTTCGCGCTGGTTCACCCGCACAGTTTCAACAATATCCACCCGGTACTCCCGTTCATCATCATCGTCGAGCAGCATCGCCTGATTTCGCACAACAAGAACGTGTTGGTTCACCATATCTTTTTGCGCAACAACAACGAGTCGGATCACCGGCTCAGTTCGGTCAAAACGCACGGCCGGGTTCTCCCGAAATGATGCGTCGTGTTCAACGTGCACAACACTCACAGGAATTACAACGTGCTGAAAAAGAACAACGACGTCAACAAGAAATGATGATGGCTGGCGCCATGCATATGGCTCAGCCGTATCCATACGGTCAGCAAGTATACTATCCGAATATGCAACCGTTTCCTGGGGGCATGCAAATGTATCAATACTATTGAACAAATTCAGTTTTCTACTCTAGTTTTTGAAAATTAAAAAAACGAAACACAATAATTATTTTGAATAATCTCGTCTTTTTTTTGTTTAAATTCTTCATTTAACATGGACGCGATGTAAATGAAAAATAAGAAACAGAGAGCTAAGAAGAAAACAAATCAACAATGATACTTCTATGAAAAAAAAACAGAAAGCAAGAAAGAACGCTAAAACAACAGAAACACCCAAGAATGATAGAATATTATTAAATGTCCATTGTGATTCTCTTTTCTTGTTGTTGATTTAATCAATTTAACCAATAAAATTAATCACAACTAAATGTAAGATAATATGAGCAAAGACAAAATCAGCAAATGCTCGTTCCGGTGATACATTAAATGTCGTTCGATTAGCCTTATTCAATTGGATACGTAAACTTGCTAAAAAAAAACAAAACGGATACAATTTAGAAGACGACGAAGGAAAAAATCTTATTCGTACCAGCTAAAACAAAGCAACCAACAGTTGAAATAAAACCGGAAAGAAACGAGTTGAATGGAAATGTTCCAACAAGAAGACAGTAACCAAATTGAACAATACCAGTTAATAAAACGTAGACGAGATAGGCATCGATTAATTTCAATTTCTTCGGTGTACTTGTTTGGTATTCTTCGTTAAGTTTACCTAAAATACCAACGACTTGTCCTATTTGACTCATTTTTCTTGATTAAATCTGCGTTTTAGTTGAATCAACTATCAATCTGAAATTTATAAAAGAAAAACGACTTGCATTCGTAAATTATATCTGATTCGTCTTTTACCTCTTACTTTTCTGGGTGACGTGTGTGTTGTATTTCTACAAATGGATTTCTCTACCAATTGTATCGCTAATCGATAGAGGTCGAATGATCATACTCGATTGGTGTGCTAAAACGAAATATCAGAAGGAGATTTGATCGAACGAATATTTATTCCTGATTTTATTGATGAAAATATGAGCTATAATAAATATGCTGAACATCGAGATCGAACAAGTTTAGGTAAACTACGTTCGAAATATTGGACGACAAAACAATTAGTTATTAAAAAACTTGGCCGAGAAGAAGATGAATTCGTGATTGCATCGGATGCGGATGTCGATGCTAAACTCGAGCTTCTCTATGCAATAAAACGATCGTGCAATGAATTAACCAATGTATGTTCCATCGGTGTTTTTCCTCTCTCTCTCTCTCTCTTTCTATTTATTCATCATTGGTATCATTTTCTCGATTTAGATTATGGAACAGTATCAGAATAATGTTCTCTTTTTATCTCATGATGAAACTGATATGGCTCGATTTTTAAAAGGCTACGCTCAAGTCGATAAAACTCGTGCCGGAAAAATGATGGCTAGTGTTTCGAAAGTACTTGCTTATACGGCTCAACAACGTTTGGCTCTACGACAACCATTATTACGTTTATATAATGAAATAGAAACATTTCGTCATCGAGCTGTTACAGACACGTTAATGACAGTTAAACGTATGGAAACTGCTCGAACAGAATATCGTGGAAGTATTCTTTGGCTGAAAGATGCATCGGTGCAATTAGATCCTGAAAAACAATTGGAAAAATTTCGTCGAGTACAAAGTCAAGTGAAAACATCGAAATTAGAATATGATCGATTGAAATCTGATGTCATACAAAAAATCGATCTACTAACAGCAAGTCGATGTAACATGTATTCACATGTTCTAGCTGCTTATCAAAAGGCTTTGTTAGTCTTCTGGGAGAAAAGTTCGAAGACAATGTCAGCTATTGCAGAATCATTCAAAGGCTATCAACATTATGAATTCACTGTGATTAAAGATCTAGCTGAACCAAGTCGTTTATTAGCTGAACGAAATTCGAGTGCATTTATTGATAAAACAAAACATGAGAAAATCGAAGAAGAAGAAAAAGACAATCAAGATCAATTGATTGACTTGAATCAATCCAACGACGATTCGAAAGGTAAGAGTTATTCTCCTATCAATAAATAACAAAGAGAAATAAAATTAATATTTAGAACAAATGATTGACTTAATCGAGCCAGTAAATGCATTAATTGATATTACAGATTCTCAACTCGATGATCAACTTCTTGAATTAGAAAAACTTACAGCCATTGAACAATCTCATATAGCATCCGCTGATACATCATTTGAAGTCTCACCAAGTAAATTAAGTACTGACGATAATCTTGTTGATCTATTCGATTCATCGGTTGATCACGATAAATTGTTTTCTGATCTTCTTTCGTCGTTACCACTCGATACAGACAATGTGAATCTCGATCCTCTCGACAATAGTAACAGTGATGCTGATTGGACAGCAGCTTTCGGTGCTCAGACATTGAATCAACAGGTTCCAATTTCAACAAATAAAACAGATTCGAATAGTACATTTCTTCCATCATCACTTCTCAATGAATTTTTAACATCAACGAATAAAATCCATCAATCATCTGTTCCAACATCGACAAGTCAAAGTGAAAACAAATCGAACTGGTTAGATCTTTTTGCTGAACTCGATCCAATACAAAATCCAGATGCAATCGGAAAGATTTCGACCGATGAATTCGATCGAAATTGTTAAACAACAGTGCTAATCTTTATCGTTTTTTTTTCTCTTGAAATTTATCTATTCGTTTGGTGTTATTCAACTAGATTTATTCGTTTCTCATTCCACTAGATCTTCCGATATGTATATTTCTATTTTTGTTTATGGTTGAGGCTGAATAACATATATATATTGACGTGCTCGTTTTTATTATTGTTGATTTTGATTTTCACATTTAAAAAATATATTTATGCTTAAACAAACATTTTATATTAGAATTAAAATCAAAAAATATTTATTTATAAAAAAAAAGAAAGAACTCAATGTTTTGGGTATATGTGACATTCTTTTTTTCGACAATCGCATTTTGGTCTATAGAGAAGAAAAATGAACGTTCAAAAGTGAAAGTTCAGAATTTTTTCTTACCCTTGCGCACGATTTCCGAATATCAACGGAGTGACCTGATGATCTTCAATGAGATACATATTCAATTGAGTTTTTGTCTCAAAGAAAAAAAAGATCGTGACTTACTTTTATGACAAACCATTGCACATGATTTACAAATCCATTTCAATGGTTGATCATTTCGTGTACATTGCGAGCATTGAAAATAATCAACTCGATGTTCTTTAGTTGGATTTTCGTTGTAAACTTGAATGAAACATTGTTTAGGTACTTCACTTTCCAATAGAATATCACCATGAATTATAACTAATGTTCCTCGAGTCTAAATAAATCGAGTTTGTATTTGATTATTTGTACAAAATTTCTATTGTTTCTTACTAATTTATGTTCGAGAATTGGACGACATTGACTTGAAACTGTTAATAAACCATTATCATCGTCCATTTCATCACCAATATTCATTCGTTCTAATCGTCTGAGAATGTCTTTTTCTCCTTCATTTTCAAATGTACTAATTCAAAAAGAAACGTGTCTCAATTCGATTATGTGTCAATTCAATTGATTGTTCATACTCAATACAAGTATACAAAATCATATCACCATATTTTACTATTTTGTCATCATTTGCTTCAGCAATTTCGTTTAATATTGGTAATAAAGTATCCATACTAAATAAAATTTCAAAGATAATTAAGTCAAATTTGAATTCTTGAGAGTTATATCGAACCGATCTTCAGGTCGCATTAATTTAACTGGAAATTGTTTATCTTTAGTTTTATAGAGACGATCTTCTTTCCATAAAGTTACATGAATTTGTGTCGAAACGGCACCAAAATTCGAGATATGTTCAGCTAAATGTCTAGAAGATCGTCAAGTTTGCTTTTTGAAAATCCAATCTATTCGATTCAAAATACTTTTTATAAGCTTGAAGAAAAAGTATTTGAACATTTCGAATTTCTTCATCGAGTACTTTGATTTTCTGATGAAATTCATTTGTCAGTACATCGAGTTCTTGTTTATATTCTAAAAAAAAGCCGAATATCAATCGAATTGACGTTCGAATCAGTCGTTCTCGTACGTTTTGGAGGCAATTTTTGTGCTTGTAGATCCGTTACACTTTTGTTAAAAGCGAGTTCGATTTCGTTTTTCTTTCGTTTATATCGAATACGCATGTCATTTTCACTGGTCAAATGGTTTGCTAATGATGCAACAAGTGTATCTAAATCCATTCAAGAATCTATACGTCTGTTTTTTTCTTTCTTTAAACATAAAACAGTACCTCGAAAAAGTTCTTCGAGAGTTGCTCGAATAGAATTATCACCAATTTGATTTACAACTAATGAATTCATTCGAAGAAATTTTATTGCTGAAAGGAAAAAGAAAAGAAGTTTTACCATCAGTAGCAAATGATTTTGCTTTTTGAGATTCAGCATCTTGAATGGCTCTATCAATTGTTTCTAAATGATTTTAATATTCAAATAATAATTATTCATCAAAGATATTAACCAAGTAAAGAGTTATATTGTGCGTCACGTTGAGCATCATCTTGTTGCAAAGCTTTGTTACACAACGGACATCGATGTGCCGCATTAATTGATTCTAATAATTCAAATTATTTTCTCTTTTTCAACAAATCATCTCTACCTTTAATACAATTTTCACAAAATCGATGAAAACATGTCGTTACCCAAACATCTTTCATAATATTCAAGCAAATCGGGCAATTAAATTGTTCTAATAAAGGCTCTGGCTAGAAAAATGCAATCGAATATTCGCGTAAACAATTGATCTATCTTCATCCTACGGATATTAAACAATTAGCTGACATAGCAGTTGCCATATTTTGTTCGAAAATTTAAAATTCTAGTTTAATTTCAAAACAACAACGTCGAATGTATTACAAAAAGCAAGAAAAAACCTTCGTTCGTTCTTCCTCCTCTTTGTCAGTTGTTCTTATCCAAACAAATGACAACGTTGCATAAAAAAACAACTCGATCTCAATTCAGAGGGCACTAGTTCTCTACTAACGCAAAAAAAGAAAATGTTCAAGCAACAATAATTTCGATATTTGACTCTTGACTTGTTATGCCGTAGTAACTTAATTTATGTCGAGATTTAATATGACGATTTTTGTAATATAAATGAAATTTTTTGTTCATTCGAAATAAATGTTTGACATGAGTTTTGATGAATTTCACTCGATGTTTTTCATTTTCATTGATATTCATTGAAATACTTTTGCCATCAGATCGTCGAATAATTTTAACGATAATTTGTGCTGATGAAAATGAAAACGACATAGTGGAAGAAACGATTCGAACAAGAATGTATTGATTTGTCACTATTTCTTTCTCTTTTGAAGAAAAATATTCTCCTTTTTTTGCTCGTTCGGCATGTTAGTTGAAGAAAAAACAATATGTTTTACTTTTTTTTTTTCTATTGTCAAATAAATTTTTTATTTTTCTTTTTCAAAATCAAGTATTACGATTAGACAAAAAATATACAAAATTGTTCAATTATCTGAGTAACTTGTAGACGTTGTATGCATTGGACGTTTAGCTGAAGGTTGATCTAAAATTAAACAACCTGAAAAAGACTTTTCTCTTGTGATGTTTTTACCTTCGTCATCGGGCAAATTCTCAACTGATCGTTTCATAGTTGTTCGTCTGAAGAAAAAACAAACATTTAAAAAAAACACCCAAAACTTCGAAATACGAACGATGCAGATGTAACCATCGGTTCTTCGTTAAAAATATCTTCTCCATTACAATACCGTTTGAATAGATCTCGTTGTTTGATTGCTGATTCTATTCGTAAATAAGAAAATAAAAGGCAAGATTTTCTTTTTGTATTTACCTGGTGTGTAATCATGAATCATTTGCAATAACAAACCGATTGTTTCTTTCGATAGATTGTCTGGTGTTTTCATAAGGTCTTCGATAGCAGCTAAAGAACGTTTGTTTGTTGATTATTTCCATTGAAATGATTTGCTTACAAAAAATTTGATTGATATGTTCTTCGATGATGATTATTTTGTAGAGTAATAGACACTCCTGGCGAGCAGTCGACCGTAATTTGGGTTTCAAATAGACAACGTCCTGTGAAGTTTATTTTTGAATTAAATAGACAAAAGAATTTTAGTAGAAAAATCAACTGACGAGATAATGCTAAAAGACAAAAAAAGAAATCAGAGACTTTCGATTTCGATGAAAATTATTTACGAAAAGTGGAGTAATTTTTTCAATTGATTGAATATATTGATGAAGATAATTAATAAATTGAAGAACGTAAATGCTTGTATGAGTAGTTGAATGATCGTTTGGAATTCGTTTCAACTTATATGAGAACATGATTTTTTTGATGGAGAACTGAATACGGAACTTACGTTTTCATCGAGATGATTTTTTAAACTTTGACAATGTTCAGTTAGCAACTTTTTTAAATCGTCGAAAAGTCGTTCTTTGTAACCTTTGCATACGATCTTATAGACTAAACTAAAACGATTAAGGATCAAACAAAAATGATTTATTCAGTTCGAATCAAATTTAGTAACAACCAACCAATAAATCGATTGATAAGACATCGGTTGAAAGTTCTCAACTGAATTTTCGAGAAATCGTTTAAGAGTTTCATGAATTGGCGACCAACCTTCAGATATATAATCGGTTTCGGAATATTTCGTATGAACTATTCGAATAGAATTACATGACTCAATTGAAATAAATTAGTTAATAGACGTACGATATCGTAGGAAAGTATAACCATCTGTCATTGTTGAAAACAAATAAAAAATGAAATATCTAAAGAAAGACAAACCATCTTCGTCTTTGGAATGCGAAATTTTACACACGAAATAAAATCAAGAACCAATCAGAGATCGAAATGTTCACTTTTCTTTTATCCATTTTGGATTTCAATTCATACAAAAAACTGGTAGATAAATGATATTGATAAATGATCAATCGGATCATTATGACGATGATTGAATGAAGCAAACTGTTGAAATTATCGACTTGAAGAGAGGGCGCTCGAATCAGATTCATATTTTAAAAAAAACAGTTGACTTCTTTCTACAAATTGTTTATTTAAATAAATATTAATATGCATACATCTAACTACTACAATTGAAAACAATATAAGTTAGATAAAAATTCAAACCGATTCTAAAACGAAAATATATATTAGTAAAATAAGTGCACCATGTAAAATGAGATGAATTTGACAAAAAAGTTTTTATGCATCATCAATTATATTTTTCGCCATCTTTTCAATTTGTCTAGCAATAATAGGCCAAGTCATATGACGACCGAATTTATAAGCTCGTTCTCGAGCATTATCACGTATTTTACTATCTTGAATAACTTTAATTATTGTGGAACTCATTGAGTTAGCATCATTGAATGGTACAAGAAATCCACGACCATCATTTAACAATTCTTTTGCATATAAATATGGAGTTGAAATAACAGCTTTACCTAACCCAACGGCCCATGAA
>Ga0209930_1003560_pt1 | contig 15297 bp, 24 predicted proteins | sample ThiBiot_500_biof_2_FD_183948 | JGI IMG/M metagenome (GOLD analysis project Ga0209930, IMG submission 183948) | Wastewater bioreactor microbial communities from Cape Town, South Africa - Thiocy_cont_500_biof (SPAdes) | ecosystem: Engineered > Bioreactor > Thiocyanate-remediating >... | reverse complement strand
GCAAATTAACATTCGGATATGTTAATATTCATTATTTCTGAATTTATCAATTGAGATAGATATTATATTCAGTTATTAGTGAATTCAAGGAAGCAACAAGTTTGTTCTATACTAATATCATCCTGTTCGGGATGTACAGATTCACGATATGATAGTTTGCAACGATCACAAGAGAATTGACAAATCATTACTAGTACTCGTCATATATCTCGTGTACTGATGAAAAGTATAGAATTTATCATATCTTAAATATCTTTCTATATAATTAGTTAACATTGCTATGATTCTATTCAATTTCTTGCTTATCTGTATATTTATATATAGATGATTATGGCTTAGAGTATAATAAAGATCGAAATTTGAACAGTTTGTCAGTCTGAAAAAGCTGTTATTCAATTGCCATGACTCTGAAAGTTGATATAACATAAATCAATATATTTTGGTGATTAGAAAATAATACCATAATCTAAATATATAAAATATTTTATTACAGAATTTATTCGGTTATATTATTATTACTTATAAATCGGCTAGCATTTTGTTAATAGATAGCATCACAATGACAATGACCAAACATTATGCGAGTGATTTCTACTCGCATTATACTCACTACAGCGATAAATGCTCAACAGCGAGTTAAACCGCTGGATTTAACTTTGATCATAATAGTGTTATTAGTTTCTTGCTGAAGAAACTATAGCGCGAATGTTAAAAATGCATTATGATGTTTTATACTAACTTGTAGTTACCTTTTATACGAACGTGTACATGACCGACGAGAAAAAATCACTCAAGTGTATCGATATTATCCTCGGTTTGCACCAGATAGATGCAAGGCTTTTTATTATTATTTCGCCCTTCGTTAGAAATATGTACGTCCTTTACACAATGAAATTAAAGAGGAATTCAAACAGAAAATATTATTGAAAACTGATTCAGTTCATTGACAGCCTGCAGTGATTTTGATCGATTCGAAATGAAGAATAAAAAGGAAAAATTACAACAAAATCTCGAACAGAAAATTCGATGTCGACATCGACAGCAAGTATATCACCGTTGATCGTGCAAACATCAACTGGTCAAACGAAACCCGAATATATTACAATCATCAATCCAGATGGAAGTATATCATATGAACAAAATCTACACTATGAACAACCGACTATCATTCGACGAACTTATAGTCGACCTCCAAAAGCTAAACGTCGATATAAGATCGCACAAGTTTGTTTAGTCGTATCATAATTTTCAATTAGATTTTTTTTCTGTAAAGGAAGGTGAATCATATCGTTGTTGTCGGTGGTGTCAACAGTGGTGTACACGAAGATGTTCAATTTTTTCGTGTTGTGATGAAATCTTTTCATGCCCATTAATTTGTTATATACTTGGAGCATTACTTTTACTTTCATTATTAGCTGGAATCATAACATTATTTGCTCTACATCCTGGTAAAAACTTCTGTTTTTCTTATATACTCTGATAGATAAACCTTTATTGTGATAGATATAAATCCAGACAGACGATATCATGGCATAATCCATACGTTATCTATCTACAATCGTACTAAATATATATATAATCTCGATAAAAATTGTTCGTACACAGATTTTTTTACACATTGCTTGGACATTTCTACGTCGACATCTATATCTATTTTCGCAACAACGGTAGTTCTCAATCGAACAGCATTAACAGTTAATTATTCGTCTCTATTACTTTTTATCTGTCTAATATTGTTTTGTTTCCAATCTATTCGAAATAAAATTCTTTATTAACAATTTGCACTTATTCAAAAACTTTACTTCGTATCCCCACTTGATGACGATATTCTATAGAACAAAAAATGCAGAAAATGCGTTGGTGGGAACAATGATAGATTGTTGATGTCACATGCTGATTCAGCACATTGACAACCTGTAGTGATTATAATTGCTATGAAGTGAAGGATGAAAAAGAAAAATTACAACAGAAAACTGAATGTCGGCGTCAACATCAAGTGTATCTCCATTGATCGTGAAAACATCAACTGATCATGCGAGACCTGATTATTATACAACGATCAATCTAGATGGGAACGTTTCATATCAACATTCAACTATCGTTCGACAGACTTACAGTCGACCTCCAAAGCCTAAATATCGATATACAATCGAACAAGTTTGTTTAGTCGTATCATAATTTTCAATAGATTTTTTTTTGTAAAGGAAGGAAAATCATATCGTTGCTGTCGATGGTGTCGATATTGGTGCACACGAAAATGTTCACTTTGTTCTCGTTGTGATGAAATCTTTTCATGTCCATTAATTTGTTATATACTTGGAGCATTATTTCTGCTTTCACTATTAGCTGGGATCTTAACATTATTTGCTCTACATCCTGGTAAAAACTTCTGTTTTTTTCTTATATACTCTGATAGATAAACTTTTATTGTGATAGATATAAATCCAGACAGACGATATTACGGCACAATCTATACATTATCCATCTTCAATCGTACTAAATATATATATGGTGCTGATGTAATTTGTAACAAATATGGAGCTATATTAAATTGTCTTAATTTACCTACATCTACAAGTATCTCTTATCTTGCTACTACAGTTATTTTAAATGAAGCAGTATCGATACATAACTCTTCCTATTTACTTTTTCTTGTCGTTTGTTTTTATTTAATCAGAAATAAAATGAACTGACAAATATTGATTATGCGCGTGTATATAGATGAGAGAATTATATTGTGTAGATCGGAAATCTGATGATAGTTAGTTATCGAGTTGCAATAAAGACAGATGAAGAGAGAGAACAAATCACAGTGCAGATGCTGAGTGATCAAAAATTGACAAAACAACAAAGAAGCAGACAGAGAGAGAAACACACAAAAAAGAACCGGTTGTTATAACTCATGAATAAAACAAAAGATTATCAGATATTTGGTATTGACATGATTATGCAAATGTGATATCAGTAGTGATAGATGCTAAAGACAAAAGAAAACGACTAAAACCAGAAGAAAATTTTAAATGAATGAGATTAGAAGAAGAAAGAAGCATTGTACAGAAGGAATTATTAATAACGATTGCCACGCATTGATCGATTCGGTGGTGGATAATTCGAATTATTATTAAAACCACCGGTTGAACTTTGATAATTTGAAATTGGTGTACGACCATTGCTAACAGCGACACGTTGTTGTTGCATAGTGCCCATTCGATTACTGACAGGTGGTGGTCGAGGTTTATTTTGAATATTGACACATTTCGGAATATGTCGTTCGGCGACTGTTGGTGCAAAATTACGACCACAATGTGGACATTGAACATAATCAGGATTCATCGATGGAGGCGGTGGTGGTAAATCAGCGAGGCGACCACCTAATGAATAAAATCAAATTGAATATCTTTCGAAACGATTTAATTTTCTTAATTACCTGATTTTTCGTAATGTGTGGCTTGTTTTGCGTATCGAATAGCTTGGATAAAATCTTGATGTTTTTGTCTCCAATTCGATTTTGGAATCTAATAAAATCACAATGAATTAATCTATCTTCTACTATTTTCATTTCGAGTTTATACTGGTGGTTTAGCCGGTGCATTTCGACTTGGTTTTCCTTTTCGATAAAACGATCCAGCTTCTGTTCCTTGTAATCGTTGTTTTGTTGAGTCGAAAACACGACGTTGTTTATTTGCTCTCATACAAGCTGCTTCATGTTGTTGAATACGATCGCTTGCAAATGTCCGATTACATATTGAACATGGATAAAGACCTCCGTTGCTCGACGAGCCATTATTTTGAAAAGTCACACCACCGCCACCACCACCACCACGTTTTATTGGAACATCATCGAAGTCGTCTGAAAATATGCAAATCGTTGTTAAAAACTCAAAAATCGAGTGTTAACGCACTGTGTGAAGTATTTGTCCTCTGTTGGACTGATTGTTCAGGCATTCGACCGTTATTTCCATTCCTCGGACCCGTAGAGACCTGAAAGTTTTCTTTTGAATATGACAATGTTCAATGAAAATAACGTACGCCGATAGGTTTCGATGCATTTCCTGGTTTACAACTGCGTAAATGTACTTGAATACGATCCGATGCAAACTTTCGGCCACAATTGTCACACGGAACAAGTTGTGCTTTCGATGCTTCGTACGCGGCATCATTGATTTGATCGATTGTATAACTACCACCACCTAGTTTTGTTTTTCACGATTATATTCGAATTTAAGAAAATCAATCGATTGAAAACTTACTGCCAATATGAACATCTGGTTTACGAGGTGGTGGTCGACGTAAATTCGGAGGTAATTTCGCGTTTTCAATGTGCCATTTTTCTAAACATTGCGGTTCATGGATTTCAATCGACTGTGTTCCATATTTTCTTCCGCAGACATAGCATAAAACATATTTCGGCATAGCTGGCGGTTGACCAGTACCTCCCTGCAACGAATTCATGCATTTCAACGTGTCAGTAATTTAAATATCTCGCTATTGTTCGATACATACTGGTGCATTCTTATATAAATAATCGTAATCACCATAACCATAACCGCCACCAGCTGGCTTTTGTTGTCTACCAGCATTACGTGTTTGAGATGACGGTGGTGATTCATCGTCATATCGATTAGCTGGTGCTCTAAAACGATTCATTTGTTTTTTAATACTTTAATTAAGTAGGTCATTCATACCGAGCCATCGGTTGTGACCGACTCATCGTCGATCCTCCATTTGAACCCGTGTTAACAGGTGTTCGACCTGTTGTTCGATTATTCGTTGTTGTTGCTGTCGGTCGAGCAGCTGTAGTAAAATTAATATTAAAAACCTCAAGATTTATTCATTAAAAACAATGGCTGCCTACCAGGTCGGACATTTGATCGGCCGTACATCGTTGAAATCGGAATGGTACTTCGTTAAAACTTCATATGAAAAAACAAAGCAAAATAAATATTTCTTTTTCTTTCTTTTTATCAATAAAGAAGAAAAAGATTTTATTACTCTAATATACGTATATATAATATGACGAACAGATGATAATCCGATATAAATATCGATTTAGGTCATCTGTTGCCATGCAACTGCCTTGAGAATTTACTTTAAAAAATAGTTTCAAATCGAAAATCTTCAGATTTCGTCTTTATAAATACGATTAAAAAATTCAATAATTTTCTTTTTGAAATTCTATTGTCTCAGGAGAACAATAGAGGACGCTAGAAAACAATCGTATTACACATTTGAGTAAAATGAATGCATAGGTTTTGTTTTCAATATGATATTTGCATTTATATTTTTCTGACACATGTCTACTTTCGTAGACAAACGTTGACATTTCGAAGACAAAAAAAAAAGAAAGAAAAGTTAATGTAAGACTCGAAGATATTTTCATTATAATTAAACAACAAAAAAAGAAAAGAACTTTTATTTCATCTAGATAATTACTTGATTATGAGAGAGAGAGAGAGACCAAGCTAAAGAAGTCGTATTCGTTTTTGATGATGTTTATTTTGTACACAAATGATTCGCACTTGATCGATATATTTACTTATGTTAAGTATTATATTATTTGACTGTTCATCAAAAATGAAAAGAAATCTCAATCATATGCGCATATAAAGAAAAAAGTTAACATTCGATATGCACATAGTGCAAATGCCACTTTCAATCAATTGCCTGAATCAATGTGTCGATATGGTTTCTATTCATTGCATATGCTATTGTCGGTTTTTATATTCACTTGTTGATGATGACAAGTACACATAAATAACAAGCAATCTCATTTGTTATCGATTTTTATCCTAACGAGGCATTTTCTCTTCGGTCTTGCCTAATTATTATGTATACATTTATGCTTCACATTCTCTTTGCTACGCGTTTTTTCTTCTTACTGTTTCGATGCCTATCGTGTCGTAGAAGCAACTACGCATGTTCTTTTTTTCCTTCTTTCATACGTATGTATCAATAGAAAGAAATGTCAGAGACAAGGAAAAGATTATCTTTATTCATCAATTGTTAATGAATATAAGTATCATTCCTTTTTATTCGAAGAAAGACAAACGGGACATCCCTTCATATTCAATAAACAATATTTACATCAAACAACAAGTATGTATTGTTGCTACGGATTTCTTTTTCAAAGCAAAAGCAAATGATTGTATAAGAAAAGAGGAGAAGAACAATAAATCTAATGTTTCTTTTATTGAATTCGTTCATTTGTTCACTTTTATAATGATTCTTTTATTCGTTTTTTTTATTCATTCATTCATTCAAGCGCGCACACACACAAAAAAAAGAGGAGAAATATAATTTCATACAAAAATGCAACAGATGCCATGTAAAGTGACAAATTTATATATATACATTACAGGAAAAAAAGTAAGCTCGAGAGATGTATGAAAAAGAAAAAAAACGAGAGTAGTAGTATAGTAGTATATTTGCATCCTGCCGTGGCAATCCACTTGAACTCGAATTGTATACGAATGCAAAAAAAAACTCATTTTCTCTTTTTAAGTTATTCAATCAGTTGGCTTTTACCTCGAACTAGTCGTGGTTCTTTTTTTCTTCTTTTCGCTGCATTTCATAATTTTAAAAGGTCGATTTACTATTAGAAATAAAGTAACATATTTTCTCGTTTTGTTAGTCGGATGTTTTTGTCACATCTGGTTTTTTGTTAGTAAATAAATTGTGAGAGAGAGAGAGAGAAAGACTACTCGACGTAGTCTATTTCTCCTAATACAATTTAATAAAAACCATGCACTCTCGTTTATCTCGTGCAGTTTTGTCCAATCTCCTTGAGTATACAAAATACATCATCATTTAGTTGATGATATCTAAACTGATTGATCCTTGTACAATGTATCGTCAATGACTTAATCCGGAGTAAACGACTTTTTTTCCTACTTTCATCAAGTCAGAGAGAGAACGAGAACAAAATTAATGTTCATCTCTTCTCAACGCGTATATATATACACACACAGTTGATCGAATGATTAATAGACATACGACCTGTTTGATATTGAATGAAGGTTGTTCAAATTTTCTTTTCTGTTATCCTTGATTCGTTTTCAATGTATAAAAAGGTTTCTACTATTTTAGATATTCAGTGAATTTGTGACTTGTTTTTCTCGATTTGGTGATGAACATGTCCGGTCAACAACAAAAACAATATTCAAAATTATCCGTTGCTTTTCAACGTAATTCCAACGATCGATCGTTTCACGAAAAGAATGCTTCGAATTTCCGACCTTTAACCTATCAACCGAAGACCATTTATTACAATAGTAATCGTCGTTATCAACAACAACAACAAGAATATCTCTCACAAACGTCAACACGTCGCCAGAAGCATTCATTTTATCCGAATTCAGATCGAATAAATTATCATTATCAACATCAGTCAATTCGACCATTAATGGAAATCAAAGACAATCTATTTCTATTGCATCATCATCAACAAAAATCAACAAATACAAATGACAGTAACAACAACGACGACGACGAAGGCGATGACGATGACAAGGAAAGCATTAGCTCGTTGATATCGAAATTGAAACAACCGAAACAACGAGGTCAATATCGAAATCGTAAAGCTGAATTAGATTGGGATCATGCGTTTGATTTGGATTTAATCGATCTTTATCCGACTCAACCCGATCTCGATCGTTATTCTCTCACTAGTACACTTAGTTCAAGTGATCATTCATTTTCATCGATGTAAAAATTCGAACACATTTTCTCACTTTCTTCATGGTGCTAAATCTTCATTTCTTTTTTTGTACATTTTTATTATTTCAATTTGAAAAAAAAACAAACAAACAAAACAACGTGAATAAAAAAACACACTAAAAACTAATTATCACAAAAGCAGACATTGAAATGCACTAAGAAATTCATTCTATCACAAAGATAATTCATTAACATTTGACGAAACTATTCGAACTAAAAGATTCATTAGATCGTATTGATTTTTTGTTAATTCATCACAGCCAAGCGATTGTAATTTTCGTTTTAAACATGCTTGAAATTTTGTTCGTAATTTCAATAGATTTTTATTGTTATTATCGATTAAAATCGTTTCATAATCATGAATAAAACCGAATAAAATCAGAACAATATCATCGATTAAACTCGAATATTGACTAATAAATAAGCCTTTAGACGAGTGAATTAATTGATCACAAATGGCAAAATGAAGTTTGCTTTCATTGGACAAATATAAACGAGTTAAAATCGAATTACTATCGAAATTCACCAGTTCATTTCGACTAGAAACGAAAACGAAATGAATTGAATCGATTTCTTTTTCATTGATCTTACGTTGTTAACCAATGTTGATCGTACGTGAGTAGATTGTGTGGCAAACAACGAAGGAGAATCGCCTGAATCAATGGCCAACATGTTGAATTCTCATTGAGATCGACGATTTCATTCGAATAGAAATATTTCGAGAAATTTTTATGATTCAAAAAATTTGTTACAAATGTTCTACAAAGGAAAACGAACGTGATCAATTCAATGGATGGATTTGTCATTACTTAAAACTATTAATTTGTTCCATTCGAAAGTATTTTAAATGAAATTTTTGACAGAATTCTTTTCTATTCACCGATTGAATCCATTGCTAAAGAAATTATGTGAAAATAGATTATGAAATCAATCGAGTATTTACTTGATATAATCGATAGAAAATATAATGATCTGAATATTGTTGATTTGAAAATTGTTCTTTTATATTCAAGAGAATCTCTTTATTTGCCGTTGATTGAACTGAAAAAAGAAAGTGAAGAATTGTTGTTGTTGTTAATCTAAATTTGGGAATATTTACAAGGATCGCCGATGGTTAATGTCGAAATAATGATTAAAATTGGTTCGATACATTTAAAAAAATATGCATAGATAATCATCATTGCATATCGTAATTCAACAATTGGCAATGCAAGACAATAAGCTCCGAGATCGACGAGATCTTCCCATTTGTCGAATAGATCGAGGTTCTAAAATCATTTCACGAATTCAATTATACAAATCATTCAAATGTAATGCTGACTTTGAGTTGAGTGATTCCTGCTCGAACAGTAGGAAATGGAGGTGGATACGGTAGTTTTAACATGAATTCAGCAACGGAACAATTCGTCCAAGCGAACAGTTTTGCTTGCATGATATTCTCCTGAAAGAAACTCTTGGTAATTTCAAATTTTGATTTTTTGTTCAATTACAAGTAACGGTTGTCGAGCCATTTCTGAATGAATATTTTCGTTGATTTTTTCACCGAATAAATCTCGTGGATAAACTCGATAGCAGATTCCAGTTTTGGCTCTTAAATTATCAAACAAAAAAAAATAGAATCTATTGTTGGAGAATCGAATTTCTTCGTACCGAGATTTTCTCTCATTGGCACTGATTTGATTAATCCAACTGTATTTCTTTTCGAAGACAATTCCCGTGTCAATAATAGAATTAATCGTATGAAAAGGTACGCCTGTTTCGCAATTTGCATCACATAAAATCTTAAACAAATCGTTGATTTCTACAAATCAATTCAATCGAAAGAACGCATACAACTAATCGAGATTGAGCCGTATTAATCATTTGCCATGATGAAGAAGTCAGTATCACACAAATCTCGATTTTAAATCTACAGAAAAATGGTTTAGTCGAGCTTTTTGAAAAATCGATTTTTAGTTTACTCGTTGGAATTTTCGAAGAATTCTTTCATTTTAAAGATCTCATCGCATCCAGGCAAGAAAACGAGAATATGATTTTGAGCTTGTCGTTGACAGATATGTCGAACGATGTTGAATATGAGTTCATAATCAATAATATTATTACTCTTACGAGTTTGAAGATAAGATTTCATGAGATAATTGCGAGTTGGATTCGAATTTTTTAAACATAAAATTTGTTCGAGAACAAACGAGTCGGATCTAAACAATGAAATGACTTAAGATCTCAATCGATTATTTCGTTTTATTGTTCATGCAAATCAGCGCATGCAGAATCAACTAGATCTTACCAAGAATTTCTTAATTTTTATAAACAAATAAAATGTTAATTTCTCATTGAATTCAATGATTTCTACTTACACAATCGATGATTCGAGTAAATCAATAACTTCATTCGTCGCATATTTTCTCGCCAAATCAATCGCTGAATAGTTCTTCACACAACGAAGATTCATCAATACATTGTCGGATGCTAACAACTGTTGAATACCGTCTTGTATGCTCCACATTGAAAAGCACATTAGCGGAGTGAGAAGTGTCAATGAATGCTGATAATTACATTGATTAGGGTTGTCGAGAAGATATTTTTGTAAGATTTGAAAATCTTCAATGAATCCGTTGATAAAACAACGAGCAAGAAGATTATTGAGAAATTTTTCTGTTGCTGATAGATTTTCTTCCTGAAAAAGAACAAAAAAAAACAGAAATTCGAATCATAATGAATTCGAGAGAATTTTACTAATCGAGAGAGATGTTGCAATGATTCTGGATAGATCGATGTGAATTTCCCGTGATGATGAGACGCTTGTTCAGCGAGATAACACCAATGATTTAATAATTCTAAACCGAGAGTTGCAATTGATAGGCAATGATTTTGATCGATTCGTTCGACATCGATTAGAATATCATCGAGAAATTTCTCTTCGATCTCGTCGGATTTTATTTCAACTAGAAAACGATTTTATTCATCAATAATATCGAATCGAAATTCGACGTACTTGTATAAGTTGGAACATTGCCGAAATATTTCGTTAATGTATCATATTGAACATTACTTTGAATGAAAATTATTTTTAAATATCGAAATTTCGCTTGTGAATCTTTGAGATAAGCTAATAACATATCCAATGTATGCGATCGTTTGTGTACATCATCGATAATCAAATGTGTTAACGAAGATTTCAATAGAAAATCTCCGCTAATCAACGTATGCAAAAGAAATTCATGCGTAGTCACAGTAATTAATGACGTCCATTGAGTTGTCGACATATTTTCAAATGTAAAACAATCGATGGGTTGAGCAAATCGCGATGCTAATGCATTAGCTGAGAGATTATTCGAACAACTATGTAGAATACGAATAGGCCATTGTTTATCGAAGTATTCATTGTTGATATATTGAGAAATCTAATTGAATAGAGACGAATGAATTTTTTGAAAACAGAAATGGTTATCTACTCGAAGAGATTTGCCGATGGCTGGTGGACCATTGACGAAGAGAATTTTATTTGTTTCGATTAGATGAATGAGATTTTCTCGAGTTGATGTTTGATCAATTGGAAGAAAGTATTCATGTGAAAGAAAAGTTTCATCTGGTATTCGAGCTTTCGAATCCGATGATTGACAGAGAGGATTGCCAGATCGAAATAATGCACAATAAAACCAATCTAAATGAAAACACGTTGAAAAAGATGAATATGTAAGACTTCTTTTTTTTTTGAAATAACCGTTGAGAGATGCAGGTGTTTTCTGAATTTTTGCTTGTAGAAGATCGTTTTCTTCGGATGAGATTGGAAATGTTTGAAGATACGTATTCATATCTTGAATAAGTTGATTGTTATTCAATGAGAATGTGAATTGTTTTGGCAATTGATTCGATGAATTTGATGAGATAGCTTCAGTGGGAAATTTCGAAACAGTGATCAGTCGACATGCGCCACGACTAAAAATGATTCGAAAGAAGAAAAATTGCAACACCCTCAAAATATAATCTCTTACACAATGGTTCGACAGAGAAGATTTCGTTGCTGTGCTTGTTGTCGAACGAATAATCTTTCGTGACACAATAATGACGATGGAAATTCGAGTTCAGTAGTGATTTTATCATCATTCAGATAATTATCCAGCATTTGACAGACGATTTCACGAACTGGATTGGATATTTCTAATTTCTATTCAATATTCATTCGTTTAGAAAAAGAATTCGAAAGTCAAATCAATTCTTACACATCCATTTGGCATCTCGGAATCCGATTCATCATCACTCAAATAATCAACCAATGAATCCTTTCGATAGGATATATTTGCTGAAAACTAAACAGAGAATCTATTATCGAATATTGATTCATCATGATCCAACAGACTTGATCTTCTTCGAGACTTGTGTATGTGTCCTGATCATTGAGATTGATTTTATTCGTCTGTTGTTTTCTTGGATATTGTTGATGATGACGCATTCTACTATCTAGAAGAAGTTATTTATCTATTTATTTGACTGGTTTTAGTTGATTGGAGAGAGAAAAAAAAATCTATCTGACAAAATTAACAAAGATTTCTATTCCAATGATTTGATGTTGTTCATTTGAAATGCATCCGTAACATACATTGAGATTTCATCTTCAATCGATTTCTAAAACATAATGAAACATTTTGCGATTGAATAGTCAAGTGAAACGTTGGCTCTCTTACAAGTTCATCACGTAAACTATCGACTTTCGTTGTTAAACTTTCGATTGTCTACAAAAAAAAACAAGTGAATATTATTCGAAAACAGCTTTTGAATAGAATCTACCGGCTCATCACACGGCATCCAATGTTCGATATGTTGCTTTATTATTTCATATTCACATTTCGAATTATCCATTTCCTACGACAAAATTTTCTCTTTTTCAAACAGTAAATTTGCAGACAAACTTTTTTTAATTTTTCAATTTGAGTATGTGTCACCGATGGTGTTGTATTTATATCAAATGATTGCAATTTATTTTCAATAAATTTCATTTCTGCCATTGCTGTCATTCGTCGTGATTCGTATTCGTCCGAGATTTCATTTTGTTTGTTCGTTATTTTCTGTTGTTTTCTATGAAATAAAACAATTTTTGAAATTTATTCATCGACAACACTCGGTGTTACTCGTTGAGAATTTTATTTAAGCTATTCATTTCGACGTAATGCTGTTGAATTGTTGGCAAGAGAACATCGAATGTATCCAAACGATTTTGTGTTATGTAGAAAAGATTTTGTAATTTCCGTAATTTCAATAGGAATATATCGCCGTTATCGATTTGTTTCGAATCGATTTCTAATAATCGACTGAGATTTGTGATTAATTGCAGATTGGAAATTAATTGTTCGGTATTAAATGTCGATGAATCACAGTTAGGCATCTGAAATTCGATTGCAACAAATTAATTACTTCAATTTTTTTTCTTTCTTTCAAATTGACAAAGAAAACAACAACAAAAAGTATCTGAATTTTTGTTTAGGAATACGATTCATTGGCAAGAAAACGCAAGACATCGACGAGAAGATAAGGTCTAGAAATGCAAACAAATCATTTCGACTGATTATCGAAACGATATTGAAGATTTTACTGTGTTCGTTCTAATTGTTTCCATTGTTCAGTGGCGAATATTTCCTTGCTAAATGTTTTGATAAATAAAAGTAAATTGTCTTTTAACAATTTCGAATTGTAAATATTCGCACGAATTAACATTTCTGCAGCTGTTTCACACGTAAATGTTTCGATTAATGTTTGTATACATAAAGTTTTCAGATCTTCAATAGCGTATTTATCAGCAGCATAGAGAAGATCCAATGCATGTAAATCTAATTGTTCAACTTCGTGACAATAGATGAATCTTAACATTTCCTGACAGATATCTTCGGACAGATCAGTAATTTCAATGAGATTCGAATGAGTTTCAATCATATCCGAGAGAAACATCCGTTCGAAAACTTCACTTGCCAATGAGAGAATACAACGATGAACGGCAAATTCTCGAGATGCAACTCGAATTTTAATATCCGAGAATTTGCCTGTTTGAAATAGTTCTTTAGTCAACGAATGTTTGGCAAGTTTGTCATTGACATAGAATCTCGAATGTTCATGTTGACTATAGAGAATAATTCGGGCGAAGAAGACTAAACACGGACTAGAATTATATTGTTGAGTGCAATCGCTTAATTCTTTGCTTGTAAATGGATCGAATGTGTAATGATCGATTGAATCGAGTATGTCGCTCATTTTCAATAAGCGCGTCGAGAAATTCGCTCGAACGAAGAATTCAATTCGAAATTTATAAGGCAGATGTTTTTTTAAACGAAGAGTCAGATGATATAACATTACGATCATGTTTTGTTCGCGTTCGAGAGTAAGAGATAGTTGAAAGCAATTGTTTAAATGAACGTAACGACGATCAAGTTTATGTTCGAATGTAAATATTGAACTTTCGAGACATTCGTCTTCATAACAAAGCTGTCAAGAAATGAAAACCAATCAGAACAGAATCGAATTTCAACGAGAAATTTACTTTAGTTTTCGTATTAAAATCATCGATTACCCATTGATAGGTAAATGAAGGTTCGTCAATATTCGTACTACCATTACGAACTTTAATTAAACGTAGATCATCGCATCCTGATGCGTCACACATAGGACGTATTTGAAGAGTTATGGTCAATGACGGACAAGATAATAAACGATCTCTCGACGATGAAATATAGGATTTTAAAAAATTTGAAATAACATAATTCCCTTTTTGGAAAATAAAAACAAAGTTCGTTTTGAAAGAATCGAATTTCATAGAGATTTACGTTTTATATCAAAAGATTCGCTTGGATCACAATAGAAACTTGCGTTTGACCATGTATATTTGTAAATTTCTTCGCCATTGTATTCACATGTAACAACGACTTCAGCTTTAATCGTTCGTAATTTAGGCTAGAAGAGCAAATCTCAAAATGAAATCCACCGATTTCTTTCAATCTCTTACTTTTATCATAAAAATATAGAATTTCACAAAAATGCTATTTCGTTCACAATACGATGGGTACAATCGCATAATCCAACTAATTCATCAAAATTTTTAGTTTCATTCAACAAAAAAAATACGTCTGTCTACCTTGTCGAACAATTCGTACACGGAAATAATTCACTCGTATATTCATCTCCATCGCGACTATGTTGAACGTTTTTAATTAACCAGTTATGTTTGATTTCAACAGTCGGATCAGCAGTTGATGCCTGTTGACAAGATCGTAGTGATTGTGTGCTGCTCGTTGCCGACGTCGTTGTTGTCGTCAGTGATGAATCAAATGAATCACCTGACATTTTCTCTTTGATGTCAAATAAAAATCATTCGTGAGATACAAAACAAACCGACTGCTGAACGTTCGTTTGCTCTTAGAAACGCTTTTTTTGTTATTTCTTTGCTTTGAAAGAAAAGAATATTGAAAACAATTGGCTAAATGAATCCGCAAATCAAATCGAAGTTTTCGATCCTTTTCAACAGCTGAGAATTTCTCGTTCATTGGTCGATTTCTTTCTATATCTAACTGTCAAATAGAAAAACTACTATATATA
>Ga0209930_1003558_pt1 | contig 15302 bp, 18 predicted proteins | sample ThiBiot_500_biof_2_FD_183948 | JGI IMG/M metagenome (GOLD analysis project Ga0209930, IMG submission 183948) | Wastewater bioreactor microbial communities from Cape Town, South Africa - Thiocy_cont_500_biof (SPAdes) | ecosystem: Engineered > Bioreactor > Thiocyanate-remediating >... | reverse complement strand
GCCTGCCGCGCGCTCGATTTCCCGATCGTCTCCGGCAATGTCTCGCTCTACAACGAGACGAGCGGCGTCGGCATCCTGCCGACCCCGGCGATCGGCGGCGTCGGCCTCCTGCCCGATCTCTCGGTCATGGCGCGCATCGCCTTTGCCAAGGACGGCGACGCCATCCTCCTCGTCGGCAAGGCGGGCAGCCATCTCGGCCAGTCGATCTATCTGCGCGAGATTCTCGGCCGCGAGGAAGGCGCCCCGCCGCCCGTCGATCTCGCCGAGGAGCGCCGGGTCGGCGACTTCGTGCGCGGCCTCATCCGTGGCGGCCGCGTCACCGCCTGTCACGACGTCTCCGATGGCGGCCTCGCTGTCGCGCTCGCAGAAATGGCCATGGCCGGCCGCAACGGCGCAGCGATTCGGCTTCCCGCCGATGCCGGAGCGTGGCATGCCTGGCTCTTTGGCGAGGATCAGGCGCGCTATGTCGTGACCGTCAAGGCTGGCGACGTCGTTTCCGTGCTGCAGGGCGCGGCTTCAGCCGGAGTCACGGCGTCCGAAATCGGCTCCGTCGGCGGCGATGCCTTGGATGTCGAGGGACTGGCCACCATATCCGTTGCAAATCTGGCCGAGGCCCATGAGAATTGGTTCCCGGCTTTCATGGCGGGCGAGATCTGATCGGCCCACCGTGACGCGACGGCAACCGGCGGGGACTGACCATGGCGATGGATGCGCGCGAAATCGAAGGCCTGATCAAGGCGGCGCTGCCTGATGCGCGGATCGTGATCCGTGATCTCGCGGGCGATGGCGATCACTATGCGGCCGAGGTCGTGTCGGAGAGCTTCCGCGGCAAGAACCGCGTGCAGCAGCACCAGATGGTCTATGCGGCGCTCAAGGGAAACATGGGCGGCGCACTGCATGCGCTGGCGCTGCAAACGAGCGCGCCGGAATGAGCGCAACAGTCGCTAAGCGCTTCGACGATGCCATGCTGCAGATTTACAAGCGGGCAGTCTCAGAGCTTGGCTACAAACCGACGATATTTCTACAGATGTTGAATGCGGACGGGGGCGTATTAACGGCCAAGAAGCTGATTAATTCGCCCAGACCATCGGATGGCTACACTCGACTTTACGAAGAAGGTCGCCTCGACCTGACTGTCGAAGCTGTTGTTATAGATAACCCCATTTGGCATGAACTGTTTACTGAGGACGAACTGACTAAGGCGCGAGCGAGGCTTAAGCAGTATCGTTATAGTTTGTGAGCCTACGCTAGTCCGAAAGACACGAGGAAGAAATGTCCGATATCCAGACCCTCATCGACAATGAAGTGAAGTCCAACGACGTCGTGCTGTTCATGAAGGGCACGCCGGCCTTTCCGCAGTGCGGCTTTTCGGGCCAGGTCGTGCAGATCCTCGATTACCTCGGCGTCGACTACAAGGGCATCAACGTGCTCGCCGATGCGGACATCCGCCAGGGCATCAAGGACTATTCCAACTGGCCGACCATCCCGCAGCTCTATGTGAAGGGCGAGTTCGTCGGCGGCTGCGACATCGTGCGCGAGATGTTCCAGGCCGGCGAGATTCAGGCCTATCTGACCGAGAAGGGCATCGCGGTCGCGCAGTCGGCCTGAGCCCGTCGAACCAGCCTACACTGCAAAGGAGCCGCGGCCTGCCGCGGCTCTTTCGTTTTTGGCACTCTTTTCCGTCCGGACAAGAATCCGGAACCGGAACGAGGGTCGGCCGTTCTCCCCGCAAGCAGGCGGCTAGAACGACCGACCTCGGCGCGCCCTTGGGAAGGCGCGGACCGGGGCGAAGAAACCAAGGAGGTTTGCCATGCTCAAAGCCATGAAGACCGTGGTTGCAACCGGCCTCTCGGCAGCGATGCTGATCGGCGGCGCCCTTGCCGGCGCATCGACGGCCAGCGCCCAGTCCTCGACCCGCAGCGTCGGCTCCTATGACGTGGCGCAGAACTGGAACAATGGCCGCCATCATCGCGGTCCCGGCTGGCGTGGCGGCCCGCCGCCGCGCGGTCCGGGCTGGCACCGTCCGCCGCCGCCTCGTTACGGCTATCGCCATCCAGGCTGGCGCGGACCGGGCTACTATTACCGCCCCGGCTATCAGGGCCGCTATTACTACAACAACTACAACGCCGCCCTCGCCGCGGGCGTCTTCGGCCTCGCGGCCGGCGCGATCGTCGGCGGGGCCGCCGCCAACGCGCAGAACAACAACAATACCAGCGCCTACATCGCCTATTGCTCGCAGCGTTATCGCTCGTTCAATCCTGCGACCGGCACCTATACCGGCTACGACGGCAAGCAGCATCGCTGCATCATGCAGTAGCTGAATCAGGCTCACTAAACTCGAAGCGCCGCGACCCGCAAGGGCCGCGGCGTTTTCGTGTCAGCGGCCGAGATCGAGGCCGGCGAAGTCGAACAGATCGCGATCGAGCAGATGCGAGGGATTGGCATTGCCGAGCGCCTTCAGCATCACGTCCTTGCGGCCGGGCGCCTTCCGCTCCCATTCGGCGAGCATCGCCTTCACCTGATTGCGCTGCAGGCCTTCCTGCGAACCGCAGAGATCGCAGGGGATGATCGGGAATTCCATCAGCTGCGAGAAACGAGCGATGTCGTCCTCGGCGGCATAGGCGAGTGGGCGCAGCACGAAGAGGTCGCCCTCGTCGTTCACCAGCTTCGGCGGCATGGCGGCGAGCTTGCCGCCATGGAAGAGGTTCATGAAGAAGGTCTCGAGAATGTCCTCGCGGTGATGGCCGAGCACCACCGCCTGGCAGCCCTCCTCGCGGGCGACGCGATAGAGATGGCCGCGACGAAGCCGCGAGCAGAGCGCGCAATAGGTCCGGCCGGCGGGCACCTTCGAGACGACGACGGAATAGGTGTCCTGTCGCTCGATGCGATAGGGCATGCCGATGCCCTCGAGAAAGCGTGGCAGGACATCCTGCGGGAAGCCAGGCTGCGCCTGGTCGAGATTGCAGGCCAGGAGATCGACCGGCAGCAGCCCGCGCCATTTGAGATCGAGCAGCATCGCGAGCAGCGCATAGGAGTCCTTGCCGCCGGAAAGGCAGACCAGCCAGCGATCACCCGGCCGCACCATAGCGAAATCATCGAGCGCCGCGCGGGTCTGGCGGATGAGCCGCTTGCGCAGCTTGGCGAAGGCGACGCTCTTCGGCGCCTCGCGGAACAGCGGATGCGCGCCGCCCGCCTCGTCCTCGTCGCCGTCGAGATCGATCGGCTCTGTCGTCATCGTGACGGTCATGGCGGACTCCGGGCATCGCGAGGGCTCATCGCGCCTTCTTGCCCGCTGCCGCGCCCCTGCGCAACCACGGCTGGGCCTGCCAAAGGCTGCCGGCCTTGCCCGGCCGTCCAAGTCCTTCTATCCTGAAGAGACCAGCGCCCGGCTGAGATTACGCCGCGCTTGGATCGATACAAGTTTCCTGCATCGCCACGGAGCCTCCCATGTTCACCTGCACCGGCTATGCCGCGCAGTCGGCCTCCTCGCCGCTCGCGTTCACCACCTTCGAGCGCCGCGATCCTGGTCCGAAGGATGTCGAGATCGAGATTCTCTATTGCGGTGTCTGCCATTCCGACCTGCACACCGCCCGCAACGAATGGCACAACACCGTCTATCCGAACATTCCCGGCCATGAGGTCGTCGGCCGCGTCCGCCGCGTCGGCAGCGAGGTCACGAAGTTCAAGGAAGGCGATCTCGCCGGCGTCGGCTGCCTCGTCGATTCCTGCCGCACCTGCGAGAACTGCGTCGAAGGGCTGCAGCAATATTGCATTCCCGGCGCGACGGGCACCTATAACAGCCCCGACAAGTTTACCGGCAAGATGACCTATGGCGGCTATTCCAAGGCCATCGTCGTCGACGAGGACTTCACGCTCAAGATGCCGGCCAATCTCGATCTGGCCGCTTCGGCGCCGCTGCTCTGCGCCGGCATCACCACCTATTCGCCGCTGCGCCACTGGAAGGTCGGCCCCGGCCAGACCGTCGGCGTCGTCGGCCTCGGCGGCCTCGGCCATATGGGTGTCAAGTTCGCGCGGGCCTTCGGCGCCCATGTCGTCCTCTTCACGACCTCGGAGAGCAAGCGCGCCGACGCCGAGCGGCTCGGCGCCCATGAGGTGGTGGTGACCCGCGATCCCGAGGCGATGAAGCCCTGGATCGGCAAGTTCCACTTCATCCTCGACTGCGTCTCGGCCGATCACGACATCAACAGCTATCTCCAGCTGCTGAAGCGCGACGGCACGCTCTGCCTCGTCGGCGCGCCCGAGAACCCGCAGCCGATCGCGGCCTTCAGCCTGCTCGGCGGCCGGCACAGCTTCGCCGGCTCCGGCATCGGCGGCCTGCCCGAGACGCAGGAGATGCTCGATTTCTGCGCCGAGCACGGCATCACCTCGGACATCGAGATGATCGATATCGATGGCGTCAACGCGGCTTACGAGCGGATGCTGAAAAGCGACGTGAAGTATCGCTTCGTCATCGACATGGCGACCCTGCCGGCCGCCTGACCGTAAGCAGCGAGGCGGGCGCCCTGGCGTCTGCCTCAGCGGCGGCGGCCTAGATTGACGATGAGGACGCCACCGATCGCCATGGCGCCGCCGACGAGCGAAAGCAGCGTCGGCACCTCGCCGAGCCAGACAATGCCGATCAGCGTCGCCGTCGGCGCGATCAGGTAGAGGAAGTTCGAGGCCCGTCCCGCCGAGAAGCGCTTCAGCGCCACCGCCCAGGTGAGATAGCCGACCACGGTCGGCAGGATAGCGAGATAGGCGACGGAGAGCACGGTCTCCGCCGGCGCCGACGCGAGCGCGCCGATCGCCGATGGCAAAGCCGGCGTCACGGGCAATGCGCCGATCAAGAGAATCCACGCCGTCACCGTCAGCGCCGGCATGCGGCCGAGCAGCGGCTTCTGCAGGATGGTCGATACCGACGTGCAGATGGCCGAACCGACGATCAGCAGCGCCCCGGGATCGAGCTCGAAATGCTCGCCGCGCCCGAAGGCGATGAGCCCGACGCCGCCGAACGAGACGAGCGTGCCGAGCCAGCCTGCGAGCCCGAAGCGCTCGCCGAGCAGCGGCGCCGCGATCAGCGCCACGATGACCGGATTGATCTGCAGGATGAACGAGGCCGGCCCGGCCGGGACGGTCCGTTCGCCCGTATTCAGCAGCACGGCATAGACCGAGATGAATAGCGGCCCGACAATGGCGAGGCGCAGCAGGTCGCGCTTCGAGGGCAAAGGCGGCCGCGCGATCAGGAGATAGAGGCCGGCCGGCACGGCGGCCGCGCAATAGCGCGCCGCGGCGAGCTCGATGGGCGAAAGATGCCGAAGCCCGACCCGGATCGCCGCGAAGGCCGAGGCCCAGGTGACGATCGTGACGATCACCGCGACATACGCGAGGAGGTCGTTGCGTCCGGTCTGGCCGGGAGCGGCTGCCGTGGTCGCCATTCGCGATTCTCCCTGGCGGCAAGGTCACCGTGATAGGCCGTCCGGCGGCCCGACGCGACCCGATTTCGGCGAGGAGCTGGCCGCGCCAAAAACAAAGGCCGCCCGAAGGCGGCCTTTGAGGGGGATCGAAGGATCCGAAATCAGCGCGAGTAGAACTCGACGACGAGGTTCGGTTCCATCTGGACCGGATAGGGAACGTCGGCGAGGCCCGGGGCACGGGCGAAGCGCGCGGTCATCTTGTTGTGGTCGACCTCGATGTAATCGGGGACGTCGCGCTCGGAGAGCTGCGTGGCCTCGATCAGGATCGCGAGCTGCTTCGAGGATTCCTTGACCTCGATGAGGTCGCCGACCTTGACGCTGTAGCTGGCGATGTTCACGCGGCGGCCATTGACCTTGATATGGCCGTGCGAAATGAACTGGCGCGCGGCGAACGGGGTCGGGGCGAACTTGGCGCGATAGACGACGGCGTCGAGACGGCTCTCGAGCAGGCCGATCAGGCTCTCGGACGAGTCGCCCTTGCGGCGCGTCGCCTCGGCATAGATCTTCCGGAACTGCTTCTCGGAGATGTTGCCGTAATAGCCCTTCAGCTTCTGCTTGGCGCGCAGCTGCGTGCCATAGTCGGAAACCTTGCCCTTGCGGCGCTGGCCATGCTGGCCGGGACCGTATTCGCGCTTGTTGACCGGGCTCTTCGGACGGCCCCAGAGGTTCTCGCCAAGGCGACGGTCAATCTTGTGTTTGGACGAAGCACGCTTCGACATCGCATATCCCATGCAAAAGAGTTCAGGGACACGCGCCCTCCTCTGCCCACCGGAGCGGACCGACAGGAAAGGACGGTGAAGTCCCTTCCACGGGTGCGTGAAAAACGCTGCGCGGGCCCGAAGGCCCGCGCGACAAGCGGCTATCTATCGAAGAGGAGCCGCCCTGTCAAACGAATGACATCACTGCAGCGCCCCGGTCTCGACCGGACGCGAGCGCGGCACGGGCACGGACGACTGCGCCACGACGACAGGGGCAGCTTCGGCCGCGACGGCGGGAGCGGCGGCCTTCGGGGCGATCGACATCGCGACGCCCGACTCGATCGCCACATCGGGACGCGGGCGCGGCACCGGCATGTCGGCCGCGGCGACAGCGACCTCGGCGGCGGAGGCATCCACCGTCTCGGCATCGGCGCTGGCGAGCGCGCCCGGCTTCGGACGGGGAATCGGCGCCGTAGGATCGGCGACCGGCGACATCACCGGCGGCTCGATCGCCGCCGCGAGGACGGCGGGCGCCGAGGACGCGGGAGCGGTCAGCCCGGTCGAGCGCGAGAAGGGCAGCACCGAGGCATAGACGACCTGCGGCTTGGCCACGGCCAATTCACCGGCGACCGGAGCCGCGGCGGCAACCACGGCCGGAGCCTCGGCCTTGGCGGCGGCGGGAACGGCCTTGGGCTTCGCCGTCTCGACGGATGCGATCGATGCCTGGACGACCGTCGGCGCGGCGACGGCAGGCTGCGCCTCGCCCGGCTTCGGACGCGGCGTCGGCGCCAGCACGGCGGCGAAGGCGTCCGTCGGCTTGGCCGCTGCGGAAGCCGCATCCGCGTCGCCGCTCCAGAGCCCGCCGGTCTCGGCGTCGCTCTCGACCATGGCGAGCACGGTCGGCGCCTGGCCGATCGGCTTGAAATTGTCGACGGTGATCATCTCGTCCAGAACGCGCCGCCGCTTGGCCTCGTAGTAGTAGCCGGTTCGGTAGAGCATGTGGCCGCGCGAGATGTTGCCCTTGGCGGCCGTCAGCGAATTGGAGAGATAGGCGATGCCGAAAGCGAGATTGGTTTCGGCGTCGAGGAGGCCGGAGGGCGGCCCCTTGTATCCCATGCCCTTGGCGGTGTCGTAGCGGATCTGCATCAGGCCCCAATAGGGACCGTTGCGGGCCAGGGGGCGGTATTCGCTCTCGGTCTGCACCACCTTGCGGGCCAGCGCGACCGGGACATTGTAGCGCTTCGCGTAATAGACGATCAGCGCATCGATCTTCGACTTTTCCTCCGCAGTCGGATAGGGCGCGGAGGAACGCGCTGCGGCGGGAGCGGCGCCGAGGCCCGCGATGACCGCGAGGCTCAGGGCGAGACCGACAATGCCGGACCGGCCGGCGAGGCGTCGGATGCTCCCTTTTCGGGAGGCTTCTTCAATCGATGACGGCATCGGAATCGGGTCGTCTCCGGTGTCGCGAGGGCTCGTTTGGCCGGCCCTCATCGACGCACATATTACCGGATAATTACGCTCTGCGAAGTCCCCCACGAATCCGCTTGGGTGTGGCGGCGCTGCAATGCAGGAAAATCAAGGCCTTGCCCCCTGACGCCAGGGCCTCGCGATGCCTATCTCAGGGTCACATCCCAACCCGCAGCGGAGCATATCCATGCCGAAACTCGGCCAGACGCCGCTCTCCGTCCTCGACCTTTCGCCCGTACGCGCCGGCGGCACCATCGCCGACGCCTTCGCCCGCACTGTGGACCTCGCCCGCCATGTCGAGCGCCTCGGCTTCAACCGCTTCTGGCTGGCCGAACATCACAACATGCCCGGCATCGCCTCTTCCGCGACCGCGGTGCTGATCGGCCATGTCGCCGGCGCCACCAGCCGCATCCGCGTCGGCTCCGGCGGCGTCATGCTGCCGAACCACGCGCCGATCGTCATCGCCGAGCAGTTCGGCACGCTGGAGGCGCTCTATCCCGGCCGCATCGATCTCGGTCTCGGCCGCGCGCCGGGCACCGATCCGCTGACGACGCGCGCGCTCCGCCGCGACCTTGCCGATGACGACAACGCCTTCCCGAAGAATGTGCAGGAACTGCTCGCGCTGCTTGCGCCGGCCGGCGAGAACCAGAAGGTACGCGCGGTCCCGGGGGCCGGCTCCAATGTTCCGGTCTGGCTGCTCGGCTCGTCGACCTTCAGCGCCCAGCTCTCGGCGCTGCTCGGCCTCCCCTTCGCCTTCGCCAGCCATTTCGCGCCGCAGCGGCTGATGGAGGCGATCGAGGTGCATCGCCACTATTTCCGGCCGTCCGAATATCTCGAGAAGCCCTATATCATGGTCGGCCTACCGGTCGTCGCCGCCGACAGCGACGAGCGCGCCCAATATCTCGCGACGACGCAGCACCAGCGGCTGGTCAATCTCGTGCGCGGCAAGCCGACCGTGCTGCTGCCGCCGGTGGAGAGCATGGACGGGCTCTGGGACGAGCGGGAGGAGGCCTATGTGCGCTCGCATCTCGGCGTCGCGGCGATCGGCGGCCCCGAGACCGTGCGCCGTCATCTCGAGCGCATGCTGGCCGAGACGGGAGCGGACGAACTCATCGTCACCTCCGACTTCTACGACCATGCCGACCGGCTGCGATCCTTCGACATCCTGGCCGAGCTCAAGGCAGCCGACGCGACCGTGGAGCCCGTCCGCGCGGCGGGATGACATTCGGATCGATCCTGCTAGTTTGCGCTCGTTTCGGCGGGGCATGGCGTCCCGCCGCCGGAGCCGGGGTGTATGGCGGAGCGGATCACGGTCGTCGTGCCGGTCTTTAACGAAGCGGCGGGACTGCCGCTTTTCGTGCAGCGCCTGACGCCGGTCATGGACGGGCTCGGCGTCGACTGGAGCGTGCTGTTCGTCAATGACGGCTCGTCCGACGGCACGCTGGAACGCCTGAAGCGCCTCAACGAGGACGATCCGCGCTTCACCGCCATTTCGCTCAGCCGCAATTTCGGCAAGGAAACGGCGATCGCCGCCGGCCTGCATTATGCCGACGCCGACGCCGTCATCCTCATGGATGGCGATACGCAACATCCGCCGGAGATGATCCCGGCCTTTGTCGAGCGCTGGCGCGAAGGCTACGAGGTCGTGCTCGGCTCGCGCGAGGGCATGGCCGAGGAAGGCGCGCTGCGCCGCTTCTATTCGCGCGGCTTCCACGCCCTCTTCCGTCTCATCGCGGCGACGCGGCTGCCGCGCGGCGCCGTCGATTTCCTGCTGCTCGACCGGCGCGCCGTCGACGCCATGAACCGCCTCGGCGAGCGCTCGCGCTTCTCCAAGGGCCTCTATGCCTGGATCGGCTATCGCCAGACGACGGTGCCCTTCGCCGTGGGCGGCCGGGCGGCGGGCAAGTCGAGCTTCAATTTCCGCCGGCTGCTCGGCTTCGCGGTCGACGGCATCGCTTCCTTCTCGACCGTGCCGCTCAAGGTCTGGTCCTATCTCGGCCTCGTCGTCTCCGCCTTCGCCATGGTCTATGCGGTGCTCTTTCTGATCCGCACCCTGGTATCGGGCACCGACCAGCCCGGCTTCCCGTCGCTGATCGTGTCGATCATGTTCTTCTCCGGCGTGCAGCTCATCTCGCTTGGCGTGCTCGGCGAATATGTCGCGCGCATCTATGAGGAGGTGAAGCGCCGGCCGCTGTTCCTGATCGGCGAGGAGATCGGCGTCAGCGAGCCCAAGCAAGGGCGCCGCGCCGGCGACATGCCCTCGTGAACGCGCACGTCGTCCTCTCCGCCGACGACTATGCGATCTCGCCTTCCGTTTCCGAGGGCATTCTCGAGTTGGTCGCCGCCGGCCGGCTTTCGGCGACCGCCGCGATGGTCACCTGGCCGGGCTGGCCAGCCGAGGCAGCGCCGCTCGTCGCCGAGAAGCACCGCGTCGCAATCGGCCTGCATCTCAATCTCACGGCCGGCGCCCCGCTCGGGCCGATGCCGCGGCTCGCGCCCTCGGGCGCCCTGCCCTCGCCGGGCCTGTTCCTCAAGGGTGGCGCGCGCGGGGCCGATGTCGAAATTGCCGCCGAGATCGGCCGCCAGCTCGACCGCTTCGAGGACGCGGCAGGGATGGTGCCCGATTTCGTCGACGGCCATCACCATGTGCATATCTTTCCGCCGGTTCGCCGAGCGCTCATCGCGGCGCTGCGCAGCCGCTATCCCGGCCACCCGCCCCTCGTCCGCGACCCGGGCGACCGGATCCCGCGCATCCTGGCGCGCCGGCATTTCCTGGTGAAGGCGGCCGGCGTCGCCTGGCACGCGCGCGGTCTCGCCCGGGACCTCGCGGAAGCGGCCCTCCCGACCAATGACGGCTTTTCCGGCTTCTCCGGTTTTTCGGCGGCGACGCCCTATGACAACGAGATCGACATCGCGCTGGTGGCCCGCGGCGCGCGGCCGCTGATGATGTGCCATCCCGGCCGCGTCGATGCCATGCTCGGTGCGCGCGACACGATCACCCATCGCCGCGTGCAGGAACTCGAGGCGCTGCTGGCGCGCCGCGATATCAACGCATGGCTCTGGCGCTGCCGCCGCGACGGCGACGGGCGCGTTCTGTGGTGGCAATGATGATCAGGCGAGCGCTTTCCGACCCGCGGCTGCGCCATCTCGTGCATTTCCTGATCGCCGGCTTCAGCGCCTTCTTCGTCGATGCCGCGATGCTGCAGCTCCTGATCGCCGCCGGCCTCGGCCCGCTGGTGGCGCGCCCGTTCGCGATCCTGACGGCGATGGTCGTCGGCTGGCTGATCAACCGCACCTGGACCTTCCCGATGCCGGGCCGGCCGCGCCTGCGCGAATTCATGCGCTACGCCACCGTCGCCTCGGTCGCGTCGGTCATCAATTACGGCGTCTATGCCGCGATCCTCATCATCTGGCCCGCGACGTTGCCCTTCGTCGCGCTGGTGATCGCGACGGCGATTTCCACCTTCGCGTCCTATTCGGGCTATCGCTTCTTCACCTTCCGCCATCGTCCGAAGCCGTCCGCCTGAGGCAGTCGGCCACGAGAAACGGCAGGTAGACGAGGCAGAGCAGCGGATCCCACCAGAGATCCGTCGCCCGCAGCATCGCGGTGCCGAGACCGCCCGCGGCCAGCATGACCGCGAGCACGGAATAGAGGATCGGCCGCTTGCGCTCGCCATCGGCGCTCCAGCCGAGCACGGTGGCGATGCCGAGCGTCGCGCCGAGCATCAGATAGGTCTGCGCCTCGGTGCGCGGGCTCATCAGCATCAGATAGACGACCGACAGCGCGTAGAGATTGATCATGCCGCGCACGCGGCCGTTGCGGCGGAGCGCGACGGCGCCGAGCGCCAGCGTCGCCAGCGCCGCGATGATGCGCATGACGGTGAGCAGGCTTTCCGGCGCGACGATGCCGAGCTTGCCGAGAAGGCCGGTGATGTCGGACCAGCGGCCGAGATCCGGCGCACCGGCGATCAGCACCTTGTGGATGCCGAGGCCATAGAGCTCCAGCGCCCGTGACGGGTCGGGATGGAGAAGCGGCAGCGCCATCAGGACGACAAGCGCCACGACGAGCCGGCCGATCACTGCCGGCTGCAGCGCGGCGACGAGCAGGATATAGACGATGGCGAGCGGCTTCAGCGCGAAGGCGAGCGCCAGCAGGATGCCGGCCGACCACCAGCGCCGCTCGATCACGGCGACGGTCGCGATCAGCATCAGCGCGTAGAGGATGGTCGTCGCCTGGCCGTTGCGCAGCGAATTGGCCGCGCCCGGCAGCGCCACGAGCAGCGCCACGCCGGCCGAGAGCCAGACCGTGCGCCGGTCGAAGCGCGGCAGCGCCACGCGCAGCGTCTCGGCGACGCCGAAAGCGAGCAGCCCGGCCGAGACGGCGCGCCAGGCGATGTCGCCGAGCTGCGGCCCGAGCAGCGCGAAAGGCGTGTAGAGGACGGCGAAGCTCGGCAGATAGATGAAGCCGGCGGTGCCCTCGCCGAAGATGTCCTGCCCCGCCCACCAGCCGAGCGAGCCGACGCGGTAGATCGGCACGACGCTGCGCGCTTCGGGGTTGATGAAGACCATCACGAAGACGACGAGGTTCAGGATGGTGAAGAGGGCGAGCCCGACGCCGCCGAGATGAAGGGTCCAGGGCGCGGGCGGCGCCGGGACGCGGCTGCCGTCCTGCGCGCGGTGGTCAGTGATCATGTGAGATTGAGCTTCTTGCCGATGTCCCGCCCCCGAGGCGCGGCAACCTAAGCCCGCCTGACGCGGCTCACAAGGGCTCGCCGGATTCGGCCGCCAGCCCGAAGTTTTCGAGCAGCGGCACCAGCGTCGGCGACCACGCCTTGCCCGAGGAGAGCCGCGCGCTGCCGGGGACGCGCATCATGCTCGGCGTCTCGTCGAGGCCGAGCAGCGACACGACCCGCCGCGCGATCGCATCCGCCGGATCGATCCACGCTACCGGCCAGGGCGCGATGCGGCGGAAGCGATCGATGAGGAACGGGTAATGCGTGCAGGCCAGCACGACCGCATCGGTGCGCTTGCCGGCGATGTCGACGAAGGCCGGCCCGATCTCCGCGAGGATCGCCGCGTCGTCCACCGCCTCGCCGCGCATCGCGCCCTCGGCGAGCGGCGCCAGTTCGTAGGAGCCGACGAGCCGGACATGGCAGGCCTGTGCGAAGTCGCGGATGAGGGCGCGGGTATAGTCGCGCCGCATGGTTCCGGGCGTCGCCAGCACGCCGATGACGCCGCTCTTGGTGCGCTCCGCCGCCGGCTTGATGGCCGGGACCGTGCCGACAAACGGGACCGCATGCGCCGCGCGCAGCGCCGGAAGGACGAGCGTCGAAGCCGTGTTGCAGGCGATGACGACCGCGTCGGGCCGGTAGCGGTCGATCAGCCGTCCGACCAGAGCGACCACATGGTCTCCGAGCGGCCCCTCCTCCCAGTCGCCATAGGGAAAGGCCTTGTCGTCGGCGACATAATGGATGCCCGCCTGCGGCACGCGCCGCCTGATCTCGGCGAGGACCGAGAGGCCGCCGATGCCCGAATCGAACACCAGCAGACGGACGCTCATGACGGACGGACGCTCATGGCGTCCCCTCCTCGTCCGTCTCGCGGCTCGTCGTCAGCGATCCGTCGCTGCGCCGCCGCGGCCGGGTCGGGCGATTCTCGAGCGCCGCGATGACGCCCCGCATCGTCCGGATATCCTGCTCGGTGAAAGACGCCTTGGTCAGCATCGCGCGCAGCGTCTGCACGACGACCGGCTTCTTCTCGGCCGGGCGGAAGAAGGTCACCGCGTCGAGCGCGCGCTCGAGATGCTCGAAGAGGCCGAGCAGTTCTTCCTTGCTCGCCGGCCGGCTGGGGTTCGGCGTCTGGAAGGGCAAGCCGCCATCCTCCTCGGAGAGCCCGCTGCGCCGCCACTCATAGCCGAGGATCAGCACCGCCTGCGCGATATTGAGCGAGGCGAAGCGCGGATCGACCGGCAGCGTGACGATCTCGTCGCAGAGCGAGATCTCCTCGTTGAAGAGCCCGACCCGCTCGCGCCCGAACAGGATGCCGGTGCCGGTGCCCGCCGTAGCATGGCCGCGCAGGATCGCCGCCGCCGAGGCCGGACCGCGCACCGTCTTCACGATCTCGCGCGAGCGCGCCGTCGTCGCGATGAGAAAGCCGAGATCGGCCACGGCTTCGGCGAGGCTGTCGAAGACGCGGATGCGGTCGAAGACATGATCGGCTCTACTCGCGGCGCGGCGTGCGCTCTCGTTCGGCCAGCCGTCGCGCGGATTGACGATGCGCAGGTCGCCGAGGCCGAAATTCGCCATGGCGCGGGCCGCCGTTCCGATATTCTCGCCGAGCTGCGGCTCGACGAGGATGATGGCAGGGCCATCGGCGAGAAGGCGGTCGGCGTTCTGGGTCATCGGCAGGAGGGGCTCGGGTTTTCCCGTTCCCTAGCGCATCGCTCCGCGCCGTTCCAGTCGCGCCGGGTGGGGCGCCGCGTCGCCGTCATTGTGCTGAAGCCAGACTCGGTTCAGAATCGCCCGCGGAGCTAGGGAGTATCAAGCCATGTCGAATGTGACGGTCCGCAATATTTCCATGACGGTGCAGCAGAAATGGGGCTGGTTCGTCGCCCTCGGCATCGTCTTTCTGATCGGCGGCTTCTTCGCCATCGCGATGCCGCTCGTGTCGTCGCTCGCGGTTGGCATCTTCCTCGCCGCGGTGCTCGTCGTCGCCGGCGTCGTCCAGATCTGGCAGAGCTTCAGCGTGCAGAGCTGGACCGGCTTCCTCTGGCAGCTGATCATCGGCATCGTGCTGCTGATCGGCGGCATCGCGATCTACGAGTCGCCCGTCGTGGGGGCCGGCGCGCTGACGCTGGTCATCGCCGCGGTGTTCATCGCCAAAGGTATTTTCCAGATCATTCTCGGCTTCCGCATCCGCCCGCATGACGGCTGGGGCTGGATCGCCGCCGCCGGCGTGATCGCGTTGATCGCCGGCGTCATGATCCTCACCAACTATCCGTTCTCCGGACTCTGGGTGCCCGGCACGCTGGCCGGCATCTCGCTGATCTTCACCGGCTGGAGCTATATCGCGCTCGGCCTCGCCGCCAAGCGCATCGCCTGACCAGGCGGATCGCCTGAGGCGATCCGTCAGCGATCGAGCCAACGGCGCCGAACGATCAGTTCGACGCCGCGGGCTTCAGCTTCAGCCAGACATAGCCGAGCGTCGTCAGGAACAGCGCCAGGATCGCCGCGTTCTCGTCCGCCCAGGTCACCGCGGGCGATGCGACCACATTGCGGGCGGCGGCCGTGGCGAGGCCGATGAAGACGACGGCGCCCGCCCAGCCGACAAGGCCGAGCATCAGGGTCAGCGCGGCCTTCAGCATGAGCGTTTCCATCAACTCGTGCAGATCGGACATGGTGGACTCCGGGGCTGTCGGAAGCGGACCGGATCGCACTGCGTCCGGGCCGATGCAGTGCAACGGCAAGACCCGCGCGCCGTTCCCGTCCCGCGCCACAAAATCGCCCTGAGCCTTAACGGGCGGCTTGCCGGGGCGCATTGGCGCCCCCGTATCGCGATGCTATAGCAGGCCAGGTTTCTCACGCCCGACCGCGCCGGCCTTCCCCGGCGCGGGGGCTTCCGAACGAAGGCGAGGCGAACAGTCCATGGCGAAGATCAAGGTAGC
>Ga0209930_1003551_pt1 | contig 15346 bp, 22 predicted proteins | sample ThiBiot_500_biof_2_FD_183948 | JGI IMG/M metagenome (GOLD analysis project Ga0209930, IMG submission 183948) | Wastewater bioreactor microbial communities from Cape Town, South Africa - Thiocy_cont_500_biof (SPAdes) | ecosystem: Engineered > Bioreactor > Thiocyanate-remediating >... | reverse complement strand
TGGATTGATGATTAGATTGATTGGATTGGATTGATGATTGGATTGATGATTGGATTGATGATTGGATTGATGATTGGATTGGATTGATGAGTGGATTGATGAGTGGATTGATGAGTGGATTGATGATTGGATTGATGATTGGATTGATGATTGGATTGGATTGATGATTGGATTGATGATTGGATTGATGATTGGATTGATGATTGGATTGAGGGATGGAAACGCGGTAAAGCAAAGAGAGCTCTGGGAGAACCTAGCAGGTGTTCGGCGAGAGCAGCAGAGGTGTCTCTCTCCTCTCCTCTGCCTCAGGTGGCTCTCTCGTTCTTCTCTTCGCGCGAGTCTCTCTCGAGTCTCTTGTCCAGTTATCCCCCTCGCTGCTGCTGCTCGATCTCGTCGTCGTCGTCGCCAGCTCGCTCGCTCACACTCACGCGAGTACACACGACCTGATAGACTCGCGGCTCCAGCAGTCTCTCGCCTCACTGGGTCTGGCCGCTCCTCCACGATCCTCCTTGGCTTGTGCGCGTTGGAGCAGCATCGCCACGACGGCTTCGCTCTCTCGCTCGCTCCCACACTCGACAGCAGCCCAAGTCGACTGTCGATCGCTGTTGTCGCCATCCATCACCGCCTCCCTCTCGTTTCGCCCGTGATCGTGCACGAGCTGCTGCTGGTGCTGCTGCTGCTGGTGCGCGGTGACGGCGCGGTGGTGACTCGACTCTCGGCGGCGCCATGAAGCGCCGATCGAACACCATCGGTGGCGGCGATGCTCCACCGCGGCTCGATGCCAGCGCCTATCGAGGAGGCTCCAAGGCCGCTGCCGGCGCCGCTGCCGCTGTAAGCGCCGCTGCCACTGCATCATCAACAGGCAGTGGCGGCTCGGGCAGTGGTAGCTCCAAGCGCGGCGATGGCTTCGCGCGCAATGCGTCGCTGAGCGAGGGTCTCAAGCTCAGCAAGCCGATCTCGCAGGCGGCGCGCAAGCCCAGCTCGCCGCTGAGCCTCCAGCTTAACGGTGTCAAGGATCGCGCAGGTCGCGTCAGTGGGTGCGTACACTACTCGACTCTGCCTGCGCAGCCGCACATCGACACACGCACACACGCACACACGCACGCACACCTTACCCTGGCTAACCGCCTACCGCCACTCCGTCACTCGCTCATTCTTTGTCTCGCTCGCTCTACACTAGTCGCTCGACCACTGGTGCTCGTGCCGCAGGAGGCGTGCGCTCGGAGCTCGAGCGATGGCACATGTACACGGCCGCTCGACGCGAGCGTACCGACCTTCTGAGCTACACATCGCCCTTTCACTTTGAGCTCCCGCCCAAGGCCGACGGCGAGCTGGACGCCGAGGAGTTCTTCAAGCAAGCCAAGGCGCACCGCGGTTACGACCACGAGTCGAAGCTCAACTTTTATACGCTCTCCGACATGAACGTCGGGCAGCGCTCGTTCAACCCAGCGCTCTATCAAACATGGCATGATGTACGTACCTTGTCGCTCGCTCGCTCGCTCTCTCTCTCTCTCTCTCTCTCTCTCTCTCTCTCCCATTTCCGTGCACTCACTCGCTCTCGCCATTACAGGATACGAAAGAGGAGGTGCGCAAGCGTATCGCAGCTGTACTCCATATTCAAGAGGAGAAGGAACGGCAGAAGGAACGACTCGAGGCCGAGGAGCGCGCCAAGCTCCAAAGTGTCGCCCGCACACCGCGCCTCAAGCGCGACGTACCTTCCAACGGCCCGACGTCGTCCAGCAGCTCTGGCGCCATACCGTCCTCTCCTACGCCGGCGTCGGCTGCCGCCGCTGCCGCCTCTGGTGGCGCTGGCAGCTCGGGCAACCTCGGCAGCTCGTCGGGCTCGGGCAGCCTCGGCAGCTCGTCCGGCTCGTCGGGCTCGGGCGTGGCTTCGGCCGCCGCCGTGTCGTCGGCTGCGGCGGCCGCGGCTGCGCGCACGCCTCGTACGCCTCGCCTCACCGAGTCGTTCGCCAACGTCGACCTCGAAAAGACCTCGGTGAGCCTCGAAAAGTACGCGGCCTCGACCGACCTCGAGCGCTCGTTCAACAACCTCAAGATCTCGATCAACCCGCTGCTGGTCATGAAGCACTCGGAGCAACAGGAGCGCCGCATCCAGCACTTCACCGAGGAGAGCCGCCGCACGCCAGCCACCGCAAGCCCGTCGGGCGCTCCGTCGCGAAACTCGATCACACATTTTGGACTTGGAGTCCTGAATAGCAGTCGACAGTCGCTCTCGATGGCTTCGATTCCGGTAAGCCCCTTGTCCACTTCGGCCACCAGTGCCCATGCTTCCTCCTCCTCCTCCTCCGCCTCGGCTTCTTCGACATCTGCGCCCATCTCCATCTCAGCACCTCCAACCACGAGTGCATCCTCATCCTCATCGTCATCCGCATCTGCATCTGCATCCTCAACGACTGCAACTGGCACCTCAGCATTGCCTTCGTCGCCCCTCGTATCGTCGCTGGGCTCGATTGAAGGCCGAGCGCAAGCGCCACCACCAGGCGCGCCTGAGGCAGCAGTGCCGCCACTTCACGTGCACGTGCCGTCTCGCTCGCGCCCGATGCCGTCGCTGCTCTCGTTCAACGGCCAAGTGCGCATCAATCCGCTGTGGCAGATGCAGGACACTCCCGAGGAGCGCCGCTGGTTGGTACGCGCCTTCCGTCGCATCAAGTTCCGTGTGTGCGACGCGCTCGTCAAGGAAGTCGAGATGGATCGCATCGCACTCGCTCAGATGGCGGCCGCCGGCGTGCCTGACACTGCCCGCGCTTCGAGCTCTTCCTCCGCCGCATCCGCCCAAGTCGTTCCTCCTGGAACAGCGAGGGCGAGCGCCAGCGCCAGCGCGAGTACGAGCAGTACTACCACACCACCAGTCATTACGACAACCACAACGCCTGAAGCAGCGACAACAACAACAACAACATCAACAACATCCCCGCCTACAACACCGAGCTCGAACAACACGCTACTCTTGCCGAGCACTTCTGGTGAGCCTGGCCTCACGAGCAGCGTATCGATGGACTCGCTCGCCGCCATGGCTAACTCGCCCGCCAAGGCTCCGGTACGCAGCGTCACGGCGCCATCGGCTCATAACGGCCGCGACGACGTGACGCCAGTCGTGTCGCCGCGTTACGACCATCTCAAGTTCGCCAGCCACTCGGCTCCCTCGTTCTACCCTGACATTCTCGAGCTGCAGGCTGCGTGCAACGCCGCCGCCGCCGATCTCGCCACGCTGTCGCGCAAGTCGACCGCCATCCTACCGTCGCCCGTCTTACTCCCGACCGAGCCCGCAGGAGGTGGCACCGCCGGCGGCAGTGGTACTGGTGGCACTGGTGGTGGTGGCGGTGGTGGCAGCGGAGACGCTGCCCTGCCGTCGGCGCACGCGTCAGCCTCCCCGCCTCCCGTCGATGCGTGCACGGCACCGGCCTCGCCATCCTCCTCCTCATCGTCCTCGGTCTCGTCGGCATCACCGCGCCCGCCAGCACCGCCGTCGCCGTCGATCCACCGCGCTGCCGCCATCGTGCCAGCTCCCGAGGTCACGGCTGCCTCGGCTGCTGCTGCGGCCGCCGCTGCCGCTGCCAACCAACATCAGCAACAACAGCACCAACAACCGCAACCGCTGTCTGCGCGCTCGTCGTCGTCATCTTCGTCGTCAACAGCAGCAGCAGCAGCAGCGCTACCGCTCCTCCGCGCTGCCGAAGACGCAAGCACGTGGAAGTTTGAGCGCGAGACGCACTTTAACTCGCCACTGAGTGTGCTCGAGTTTTCGCCGTCGGTGCGCGTGCTGGTCGGTGGCCAGGTGGCGCTGCTACTCAAGCGCGAGACCGGCGTGCTGTTCCGCTACCTGCAGAACCAACAAGTGCCACTGTCGCGCGCATCGCCCGAGCAAATCGCCTACATGCACCAGGTCGGAGCCATACGCCCGACCGTACAGAGCGCCACTTTCATTCCATACACTGCCGGCCTCGAGTTCATTGGTACGCCCACACACACGCCCACGCCCACGCCCACCCACCTACTTGTTGTTGTTGTTGTCGTTGTTGTTGTTGTTGTTGTTGTTACTTACAACGCCGCCGCCATCGTGTCTCTCGCACGTACACAGCCAAGGCGATCGCGCATCCCGAGATCCTACCGCAGTCACCCGGAGATCACCAAGAGCCTCCGCCGCCGCATATCGGCGCTGCGGCTGCGGCCGCACCCGACGGTACCGTGCGAAGCATTGCCCGCTCGCTGCCAGTGGTCGATCGCACCGAGAAGAAGATCGAAAAGACCAAGGTCGACATTCGTCCCGGTGTCGTGGCTGCGGCACGCGCTGCCGTACAATCGCAAGCCGAGATCAGTGCCGCCACGACCGCCTCCGGAGCACAGCAGGCACCCAACGATCGGTTAGGCGCCAAGATTGCCAGCAATCCCTCCTAACGCTCTCGCTCTCGTTGTGTATCGACGTTTGCTGCAGTCGTCGTCGTTGTTGTTTGTTCTGTTTGTTTGTTTCTTTCTTGTGTATTGTACCATTATATGTGTGTGTCTACCACGCCACATCATTACCACCACCAACACAACCAACCACCAGCAAGTTTTACCGTGTCGTTCTTGGTTGTGTGCGTGTGCCTCGCCGCCCACTTTGTATATGCCCCCTCCTTACTCATATTGTCGTGTCGTTTCGTTTGGCCTCTCGTCGTGATTCTTGCCGTCTCGTTCGCTCGATATCGATACTCTCTCCTTGTCGCTCTCTTGTCTTCTTCCCAGCTCGTTTGTGTTCTGTATTGTACTACCTACGCACCACCGAAAGCTTGGCTCGCCGTGTTATCGTCTACAACCAATAACAAGGCAAGGTCACCCTCGAGAAATTCATTGGCGCGCATTTCCACCATCGATCGCTGCTTGGGTAAAGATCAAGCACTCACTCGCAGCAGCGTACTGAGCACCAAACCGCCTCCGCTCGTCAGCGCATTCGCTCGTTGCCCGCCTTACGCACGCATCTCTCGCGCTCCGCTGTCGCCCGGCACACGCAACCTACGCTCCGCACCAACGTGGCACAATACGCCACACACCTTGTCTGTGAAGTGCCACTCGAGCTGCAAGGGGGACAGTGGTCGCCGGCCCGGGTGTGCGCTGGGCTTCGGTGATGACGACCTGGACGACGAGCAGCGCACCGCACTCAGCCGCCACAACCCTATCCACCAGCCCCACCGGCAGGCGGACGTCACTGGCAGTGAGCTCCGCGTCTTCTTCCTCATCCTCTCGTTCGAATCTGCCTCTGGTGTACGACGGCTCTGACTCGTCGGCGTCGTCGTCGCTGCATCAGCAGCCATCGTCGTCATCGGGGCAAGCGCCTTCGAGCTCCGTGCGGCAGGCAGCGCCATTGTCATCTCCACCATCAGCAGCGGCAGCATCGGCATCGTCACCAACTCGTCAGCTCCTGCCGCTGCAACATCGCACACTCTCGGGCTCGCCGTCGTCGCCGATGCAGAGCGACAAGGACCGCGAGCGCCTCTCGCTGCTCGAGAGTCGGCTGACGGCCGAGGGCGGCATCCAGCAGTCGGGCTTCGCGTCGTTCTCGACCGCTGCCGCCGCAGCCGCCGCTGCAGCAGCCGCAGCCGCAGCGACCACGCAGCAGCAGCAGCAGATCTCCGCTCAAAGTCTTCTCGAGGATCACGAGGTCGAGGATGACGACGAGGTCGATGACGAAGTGGATGTGATCGACACTGACGACGGCGGCGGCATGTCGGAGGACGCGTCGAGCCGCTCGTGCTCGCGCTCACGCTCACGCTCGAGGCCCTTCGCCGGCCTGGTGCCATCGTCTCCTGCATCGCCCATACGCTCGTCGGTACGTCCAACATAGCTCTTGCTCTCTCACTACGCACTGGTTCACGCACTGGTTCGCTCACGTGCCCACTCTCGGTTGGGTTGTCTTCAAGGCCGTGGAAGACAGCGGCTCGCACAAGCGCAAGCGACGCGCCATCTTCAAGCCCGAGGAGGACGACAAGATCATCGAGGGAGTCAGGCGCTTCGGCACGGACTTTGAGCAGATCAGGCTGTGGGCCGACTTTGCTCGCTCGGCCGGCACGCTGCGCAATCGCTACAAGCGTATCGCCAAGCTGCGTGGCGAGCAGCTCGAGAGCAAGGACTCGGATAGCGACAGCGAGGTATGCGCTGGCTCCCTCGAGAGAGAGAGAGAGAGCTCGAGAGCGATGGCTCGCTGACTCCATCCATGCTTGGTAGAGTGAGCTCGAACGCGAACGACCTCCCGCCAAGCGACCCAAGCTGATGACCGACTTTCTGGCCAAGGGAGCGGCCGCCAAGCGACGAGACGACAGCGGCTCGCAGACCATGCTCGTGCCTGCTGCATCATCGTCTACTGCTTCGGCCTCGGCTCTGGCTTCGGCTTCATCGTCATCGTCGTCGAGTGCGAGCGCCATCTCGCCTGCGGCGTCGGCATCGGCGTCGAGTTCAGCGTCGTCTACGTCGTCGAGTAACTTGCTGGCTACTGCGACGAGCTTTGGTGGAGCATCCTTCACGCCCAACAGCGCCATGAGCGTCGCAAGCTCATCGCAGACTCTTGCTGCTGCTGCACAAGCTGCCGAGGTTCGCTCGCTCTCTCACCTCGTTCAATCGTGCCTCATTCTCGCTCACTCGCTCACGTACATGGCGATCACAGGCGGAGCGATTGAAAGCATGGGAGGAGCGACTCAAGCAGAAGGAGGCTGCATTGGCACAACGTGAGAGCGACGTTGCCCAACGCGAAGAGAGCCTCCGTGCTGCACAGGCTGACTTTGAGGTACGTGACAGAACGCGCGCGCCTCTCATCGTAGGTAGGCGCTGACCTTGCTCGCTTTGGCGGCAATGCGTGCCACACACTCACGCACACACGTACACAGAGACAAAAGGCTGAGGCCGAGGCGACGGTCGCCAAGGTCAATACCAGGATGCGCGACTCGCTGCGTGACGCCATGCTCCAGCTCGCGACGCACGAACGAGCGGCTGCTCGCACCCGCGTGCACGAGGAGAGCCACACGATCGGACAGCTGTCGGTCGGTCGCGTCGGTGCGCAGATGGTCGACATCTGGAAGGAGGGCAAGGCGTTCCACGAGATCGAGTGCCGGCTGGCGGCCATCAACACCAAGCGCGACGAGCTGCGGCAGCAGAAGAAGACCTTCGACCAGACGGTCAAGAGCCTCAAGGACGAGGCGCAACTCAACTACTGGGCGATCCAGGAGGAGATGCGCAAGGCGACGCTCGAGAACCTCAAGAAGGAGGAGAAGGAGCTGCGTGACGAGCTCGCGCGTCTGCACAGCGAGAAGCACGTACTGGCCAAGGAGATGCGCCGCATCAACGACGAGGACAACTCGCGCTTCCGCAAGCCGCAGGTGCTGCTCGAACGCTTCGTCATCATTAGCCTCCTGGGTCGTGGTGGCTTTAGTGAGGTTTACAAGGTATCTCAATCAATCAATCAATCAATCAATCAATCAATCAATCAATCAATCAATCAATCAATCAATCAATCAATCAATCAATCAATCAATCAATCAATCAATCAATCAATCAATCAATCAATCAATCAATCAATGTTGATGAGGATGATGATAGTAACCACGAGTTAACCTGTAGGCATTCGACCTCATCGAACAACGATTCGTTGCGTGCAAGATTCATCAACTCAGCGCCTCGTGGGATGTGCAAACCAAGCGCGAGCACAGCAAGCACGCGGTGCGCGAGTACAACATCCAAAAGGCGCTCGACCATCCGCACTGCGTGCCGCTGTTCGACGCGTTCGAGATCGACGAGAACAGCTTCTGCACCGTGCTGGCGTACTGCGAGGACGGCGACCTCGACTGGTATCTCAAGAAGAGGCGCACGATCAAGGAGCAGGAGGCGCGCGCCATCATGGCACAGATCTTCAGCGCCCTCAAGTACCTGCTCGAGCAAAAGATCATCCACTACGACCTCAAGCCCGGCAACATTCTCTTTGACCGCGGCCAAGTGCGCATCTCGGACTTTGGGCTCGCCAAGATCATGGCCGAGGAGAACATGCTCGAACTCACGTCGCAGGGCGCTGGCACCTACTGGTACCTACCGCCTGAGTGCTTCGAGAAAACCATACCACCGCCAAAGATCTCGTACAACGTACGTACGCTGCAAGCAGCCACTCGTGCAAGACTCGCGTGCCCATCGCGCTCGCTCTCACACTCACAGGCGTTGCAAACGGCGCACGTAGCTTGACTCGTGGTCGGCAGGCGTCATCTTCTACCAGATGCTGTACGGCGAGAAGCCATTCGGCCACGACCGCTCGCAAGCCGAGATCCTCCGACACGACCTGATCTCGCGCGCCTCGGACGTCGTGTTCCCCGAGCAGCCGCCCGTGTCCGAGTCGTGCAAGAGCTTCATCCGTCGCTGTCTGACGCGACAACAAGCGCTGCGACCCGATGCATCGGAGCTGGTCAACGATCCGTACTGGCGCGCAAAGCCCACAGCAGCGCGAGCGCCCAAGAGCGGCCAAGCGCAGCCAGCACAGCTGCTGCTGCCACCGCCGCCGCTACCGCCGCCGCCCGCCAACAACAAGTAGTATTTTGTGGCACGCACGTTACTCTTGGTTGTACGATATCCATATGATCACACATCGAATCAGATTGTCATTAATACAAAGCAAAGTGATATCGATATCCGATTGGTTGGGTGATGTTGGATGGATCGATTTCGCGCTGTTGTTGTTTGTTGTTCGCTCGCTCGCACACACACACGCGCACACGCAGTCTCTCTGCTCGGTATCGGTATCAGTTGGTTGCTTGGTTGCCAGGCCTCACGCCTGCGCCAGCTTGTAGTGGATGAAGGGTATCTACCGCAAGCTGGGCGGTGGCACGCCATCGCTACCTCCCGTGGTACGCACCAAGCGACATGCCTGCCGCGATCTCTCTTGACCCGTCTCTCATGATGATGCTGATGGTAATGATGGCACGCACAGCTTGCGGATAGCACACGATGGAAGATTGGTGACAAGATACACGACGCTACATACGTATGGGAGGAGGCCGAGTCGTCGGCGGCGTTGTTGAGCGAGCCGCTGTCGCCGTCGCACTCGAGCGACTCGATGACGACGCTGCTGCCCGAGACGTCGACGTCCATGTCGTCGTCGGCGTCGTCGAGCTACTCGACTGCGTCGTCGTCGTTGCAACGCACGATCGGAGGCAGTCATGGCAGCGGCTCGAGCAACTCGATGGACTCGGTGCCGGTGCCGGTGCCGGCGCCGAGTAGCGAGAGCTCGTCGCCATACGTGTTCTCGTGTTGCTTCGCGTCGGGGCTGATATGCGTGTGGAGCTTCAAGGTACCTCGAGCGAGAGAGAGAGAGAGCCAGCTCGTTGTCTAGTGTTGCTGATTGGTGTGCGTATAGAGTGGTCGGTGCTTGGAGGTGCACCATCTCGGAGATGCGTTCACCAAGACCACGCGAGCCACCGACATTCTGCTGATCGGCAAGGTCACTGGCGCGATCGTCATGTTCGATATGGAGGTACGTGCGAGTGCCATCGAGGGAGATCCTCGCGCGACATGGATGGAAGCCGACAGCTCTTGGATTGATCCGATCGATGGCGACTCTCGATCTCGATCTCGATATCGATAGACACGCACGTGTGTTCGGGTGTTCGAGGGCCATGCGGGCGCCATCACGAATCTGCTGGTGGTCGGCGACCTGTTGTACTCGACGTCGGTCGATCGCACATGCCGCGTGTGGAAGCTGTACCCGAGCGCCTCGCTCGCTGCCTTCAACAGCCCCAACCCGGCGACCTCGCTGCCGCTCTTCCGAACCCTCTCGACCAAGCTCCAACTGAACCCTCCAGCGTCACCCACGTCGAACAGTGCTGCATCAGCAGCAGCATCCTCGTGGACCTCGCCTCCGTCTGCACAGGCTCTTGCATCCAGTGAGGCCGCTCGACCGCCGAGCGACCCAACACCAGCAGCATCCACTGCTGGTGTGCCATCGGCCTCGTCTCCACAATCGCCACCACCTGCTACTGCCACTGCCACTGCCACTGGTGCCATGAGCGGTTCGTCAGTGCCGCCCAAGAGCAAACCCGAGGTACACACGTTGCTCTCTCTCTCTCTCTCTCTATCTCGGCGATCCAATGGCGTTGCTGACTGATTCACTTGTCGATGCTGCAGAGCGTGTCGGCGTCGATGATGCTGCTCGGTCACGAGAAGGCTGTCACGGCAGTGCAGGTGGCGCCACGCACGCTGTACACGCCGACCACCGTGTACACCAGCTCGGCCGACGCCACGATTCGCATCTGGGACGCCGAGTCGGCCGTGTGCAAGTTCGTGCTGGTCGGCCACTTTGACTGCATCAACGACCTGCAGCTCAAGAGCATCCGCGGCTCGTCCAAGAAGGAGAGCCAGAAGGTGCTGTTCTCGTCGTCGCTCGACTTTTGCATCCGAACCTGGGACGCCACGAACGGCATTCCGCTGCAAGTGTTCGAGGTCGGCGGCGTGTCGCCCAAGTTCCTCGTTCGCGAGAACCGCCTCTACGTCGCCATACACAACGTCGTATCGGTGTGGAACATCAAGGTACATCGTGGTGGTGCTCTCGGACAATGACATGCATGACTCGAACAACTGACTCGCACTGCTTCTCCTCGCCGCGGCGCGCGCACGAGCAGAATGCCAAGGTGATGGCTGTTTGTCGCGGCCATCTGGGCGCGATTCATGACTTTCTGCTGACCGACGACGAGATCATCACGGCAGCCGCGGACGCGAGCGTGAGGCGATGGCACATTCGGGTTCGTTGACGTGCTGCCGCGCTGCGCTACCATGTTGCGATCGTGCTAACCTGGCGTGCGCGGCTGCCTGCAGACTGGAACGTGCATCCAGCGACTCGAAGGCCACACCGGCGCCGTAACGTCGCTCAACTACCTGCCGCTCTCGACTTGGAGCTACTCGAGCGGAGCCGTCGGCAAGAGTGCCAGCTCGTCGATGGCGGGCGATGATGACGACGACGAGCTGCTGAGCGGTGGCGGCGGCGGCGGCGGCGGCAGTGGTGGCATTCTCGGTGGTAAGGGCGCTGCACGGCACGCTCTCTCGTGGTTCGATGACGCCAGCACGGGCGTCGTTCTCTCGACCTCGGAGGATGGCTCGATTCGCATCTGGCAGCTCGAGGACTCCAAGACCAAGCAGAACTATCGCGGCACGGTGTTCGTACTCGAACCGCCGACGTCTGCCGCCGAGCAGCAGCAGCAGCAGCAAGCACCGCAGTCGGCCACCTCGCTGGCGTCGCTGTTCTCGAGCTCGTTCTCGACCTCCTCTCCGTCACTCCTTACCACTGCCGCTGCAACAAGCGGCTCGTCGGCACCTGGTGCGCGCCGACGCTCGCACATCGAGCCCACCACCGTCAGCCCGACGCTCTCGCCCGCCAACTCGCCATGCTCGTCGTTCGACGACTTTTCGAGCATCGTGCCAATGACGATGCGCGCAAACGAACCCAAGCCGCTGCCTGCCGGCGACTGGCAGCCGCTGATCGACCACACGTTTCTGCTGCCTGAGCTCTTTCCGCCTGCGCCGCTACCGCCATCGAGTGGTCGGCCACCGCCGCCCAACGACGCTGCGCCTCAATCTCCAGTGCGAGAGGGCGCTCCGCCCACGTCACCTCGCTCCGCCAGCTCTTCTTCCTCGTCCAACTACTGGCAGAGCGTACAGGCGCCAACGGTCGAGCCACCGAGCGCAGAAGAGATTGGTATCGCCGGTGCGCGTCGTCTTACGATGCTCGTACCAGCGACGGGACTGACCGAAATGCTCCTGCAACACGAGACCGAACGCAAGGTGGCCTCGGTCGATGGCACTGCCGACTCGAGCAACACCAAGCTCGCTGACACCGACAACGACAGCGAGCTCTCGATCGCCACCAACATTATCCACTTCTCGAAATCGCCGCCTTCGTCGCCACCGCCAGCCATTCCGACCTTTGGCGCACTGAGCTCCGATAACGCCAGCAGTAGCGTTGACACAGGTGGCACTGAGCATGCAGAACGACAACCGACAACGACCACATGACCCGAACTTGGCTTGTAACACACCCCCACACACACACCACGACCAATTCTTGCGGCTACCTCCCTCCTTGTACAGATTGTCGAGCCAACTATCTATCTCTCCTCTCCTCGATTGGATTCGAATGGAGATTATTACATTATACTACACTACATTCACATAGGTTAGAGAACGACTGTTACAGATCGACCACCACCGAATCACCCGTCTCCTCGAGATCTCGACGGCTTGCTGCTCGATTCTCCTTGTACAGGTTGAGGTAGCAGAGGAAGAGGCACACGGCCACGGCGGTGATGGGCAGGATGCAGATCGAGAGCGGGATCGCAAGCACGATCAGCATGTAGATGATCCAAACGAACCAGATCATGATGTTCAGCACCATGGACCATGGCGAGTCGTACGGCGTCACCTCGATGCCGAGGTAGGTGGCGGCGCCGAGGATGCACAGCAGTATGACGCCGACCACGCCGGCCGTGGCGGCAGCCGAGGTCCAGTAGCAGCCCGAGCGGAAGACCGAGCTGAGCGGGATGCCGCACAGGCGCTCGTTGCCGAGTCGCACCGCGAACTCCTTCTCGTCGTCATCGTCGGCGTCGGCGTCGGCGAGCTTGTCGGCGTCGGCGTCGTCGTCGCTATCATCATCGCTCGCGGCACCGACTTGGTGGCTCGATGCTACGTGCAGCTCGACATCATCGTCGTCGCCATGGGCTTTGGCAGACGAGACTGAAGCAGGTAGCCACGCGGCCAAGCGTGATGCCCGCTGCGGCGTCGTGTCGGCCGAGGAGGAGGAGGAGGTCGAAGCCGGATTCGGAGGCAGGTCAACAGCGCGCTTGGGCCGAGGCGCGATGCGCAGGTAGTCGTAGAGCACGATCTCGGCAGCGTCGCACAGCACGATGCTGAATGGCGTCACGTGCAGCAGCGGCACCGACATGAGCTCGTCGAGCTCGTACAAACACTGCCCCGACGCCAGGCACCAGACGCGCAGCTTGAGGTCGGCGCACGTCGACGTGGCGAACTCGCTGTCTTGCTGGATGCACACGTGGCGCACCTCGCCCGTATGGCCCGAGAGTGTGCGAAGTGGCGACACGCGGCGGCTCGGTTCGATGGCCTCGATGGCAGCGGCCGTCGCGTCGTCAGTGATGGCAGCCGGCAGTTGCCACACGACAATGTCGCCGTTCTTGTGGCCCGTGAGCACGAGCGACGAGTTCATGCCGATGGCCGTCAACGAGCGCGTGAACTCGATACGCGCCAGCGGCTCATCGACGTCGATCGCCACGGCGGTAGCCGAGTCGGTGGCATCGGGCGCACTCGGCGAGAGATCACGCGAAGCAATCACCGCGCGACGGTCGTCGGCTTCGAGGCGTTGCAAATGCGCCAAGAGCGGTATCGTGCACCAGACGTGCATGGCGTTCGAGGTGTACGTGATGACGAACGGCTCGGCGAGCCGCAGGCCCACGACGGCGCTCGGGTGTCCACTCAAACGCATGAGCTTGGTGTTCTCGGCGTTGCTGCTGCTCCACACGGCCACCGTGTTGCTCGAGGAGTCATAGCAGAAGCACGCCGTCGCCATGCACGGCTCACCTTCCGCGAGATTCATGCCGCTACTGCTGCTGGTGCTGCTCGAGAGCTCGGCTGGCACAGGCGGAGAGTGCGTCACGTAGGACGCCATTGCGACATTGTGCTCGCTCATGCTCCGGAACGTGGTGCCGAGTCGCGAGAAGCCGAGCTTCTCGGCCACGACCCAGTCCGAGGCATCATCGGTGGTGCTCGGAGCCACAGGCACACTCGCCGGTGCCGTGCCACTGTTGCGGAGATTGACGGACGATCTGGTGGAGGTCGATGTGCTCGACGTTGACGACGCGAGATCATCGAGTGACTCTCGCGAGTCGGCGAGGCTTCTCGATGGTGATTCAGTCGAGTCTCGAAGTCGCTGACGTGCAGGAGAGGCATCGACATTCAACGCTGCTGCGCTCGATGATGATGTCGATGATGTCGATGATGATGTCGATGATGATGAGGTCGATGAGGTTGATGTGCTCGCTGGCAGCATGGGCTGTCGGTCGAGTTGAATGCGCCACTGCGCCAGTGTGCCGTTGCACCACAACACCACGACCCAGCACACACGAGCATCGGCTCTCGTGCGATCGACGATCGGCTCCGAGACCGAGATGCTCGCCGGCGGAGTGTAGCTCGACGCCACGAACAGCGAGCGCGTCTGCGTGCCGTGCTGCGTGTCGCTGGCGTCGATCAAGGTCACGTTGCCATTCTGTGCACTGGTGATGGCGGTCGTTAGCTAACGGGACCTTGCGCGACGAGCGGCGCGCCACACGAGTCGGGGCGAGGCGCGCGCGGAGTACCCGAAGGCAGCGACGCCGCACGAGTTGGTGCCGACGACCAGCACGCGGCCTCGCTGGTTCACGGCGGCGCGCAGGCGCATGCGAGGCTTGCGGTCCTTGTGTGACGGCGGCGCGCTCTTGGCTCGCGGCCGCGTGGGCGTCAGCTCCCAGAGACACACCTCGGACTCGGCGCCCGTGATGAGCCACGCACCGCGAGCAGCGAGGCGCGTGATGCGGAACATGTGGTACGACAGCGTGCTCTGGTGGCTGCGGCTCTGGCGCATGTTGACCTTGGAGCTCAGGATCGTCGTGGCGATGCGTTTCGGAGCGAGGCGATCGTATGCCATTGCTTGGTGGTGATGTTGTTCGTGCGTTTGGTGATGCTGCTGCTGCTCGGGCAGCGCCTGGGGGAACGACAGGTGCTGCACGAGCGCTGCGACCTCGGGCAGCTCGGCGTACTGCTCGAGCAGCAGCGACCAGATGGCGGGGTCGCTCGAGACACGATACCAGCGACGACATACGCGACTCGCTTGTGTGAGAGCTCTCGCGCCAGCAGCCAGAGTGCCAGCTCGTGCGACGCCAGCCGGCGGATGGCATGGCAGCAGCCACGAGAGTATCAGCGCCAGCAGCTCGTCGGGTATCACGTCCTCGACGATCGACGAGGTGCCCGAGGCAGCCCACGTGCCGCCGTCTTTCGCCATCACAACGACAATCAACGACAAGAGACAAGTGGCAAGGAGGCCGCAGTAGATAACATGTAAGTCTGCGATGCACGAGCGAGCGAGAAGCGGCGACAATGATGTGAGAATGGCGTGGATCGTTCTTGTTTGTATCTGCGAGATCGATTGCACACATGGTGGTGGCCTTCTTGATGATGATGTGATCATACGAGCTCTCTGACATGGCGCAATGCGATCTGGATCGACTCAAAGATGCGAGAAGATCTCGAACAGCAGCTCGTTCGGAATCATTGACATCGCCGAGCA
>Ga0209930_1003547_pt1 | contig 15357 bp, 18 predicted proteins | sample ThiBiot_500_biof_2_FD_183948 | JGI IMG/M metagenome (GOLD analysis project Ga0209930, IMG submission 183948) | Wastewater bioreactor microbial communities from Cape Town, South Africa - Thiocy_cont_500_biof (SPAdes) | ecosystem: Engineered > Bioreactor > Thiocyanate-remediating >... | reverse complement strand
ACACTACGAGTCCTTTTTTCGTTTTATTGTCATGTAAATATCTGTAGCTATATATGGAAAAGAGAGAGAACTTGTTTTGGTTCTGTCGTATAGAAAACGAAACGAATTTTTCCGATTGAACGCAAAAGTGACACTACGTTTCTCAACTAAAATCGAACGAACAATACGTTCAATTGACTCATTTACCTGCTGGAAAATATGAAAGTCTTTTATCGAATATTGATACTCAACGAATTGATGTATCAAATAATGAACATATTCCTGTTCCTTCTATTGCATCAGTTTTATTTTAAAGCCAAAAATGTTTTATAGTGATTCGTTCGATTTTTGATTACAAAGGAATGTAGTTGATTTCTATCGAATCAATCGAATTCGAATTTGGAATAAAACAAAAGACTTCTCAACTATTTTGTTTTGTCTCAAAAAGTGAAATGAAATGATGAATTAGAACAAAGAAATGTGTCCTCACGATATATTCATGACAAATAATGTTTCGATTTTGTTTAAAGTATATCGCTTAGTTTGAGTTGATCTTGTTTTAAATGAAGAGAAAAAAAGAGAAAAAAAGAAAAAAAAAGAAAAAAAAAGAAAAAAAAAGAGAAAAAAAGAGAAAAAAAGAGAAAAAAAGAGAAAAAAAGAGAAAACTATTAGAGCTTTGCCAATTTAATAAATGCTTTTTTAATGTATTCAATAGTGTCTGGGATTGACATTAATAAAATCAAAAAAAAACAAAATTGAATAAGTTTGATCGTGGATGTAGTGTCCCACACAGATTTGACAGCCATAGTTATACATGACCAAATTTCAAAGGTGACCGCTTGTGTTGTTGCCTTGAGTTCGAAATATATATTTCGACAGCTATGTGCCATTTCATTTGTATGTTTTAACCATCCGTATACACTCATAAGTAATGAACCGATGATACTGATTTTAATTACGTGATCCGAAATACTATCGATTAAACGAAAAGTATGATTTGTTGATTGATTGATAAAGTCGAAAATAAGATTAGTCACGTGTTGTGTCTCTCTGAACAAATAAAATAACATTATTATAAAACATTGTTCGTATGTTGTACGATATACTCACGACAAATAATAATGTACACATTCTTTTTCACTAGTAAAAACTGTTTGGTTCAATGAATGACAAGTGCTTTCGATTGTTTTTTGACATCGAACGATCAGAAAAATGTAAAATACAAATGGACTGAACATAGAACAAGTCAAGAAAATGATAACTAATTGAGATACTTGCATTTTGAATAGTTAATACATTAAATTCAATTCATTTTATATCATTTAATGCATGAAACCATCAAATATGAATACGATCCTCCTGAGAAAAAAAGTTTATGGGCAAGAAAATAGTGACATCTGTCGAATGTTGATTTCGGTGAGAAGCCTGATATGCACGATGATAATATCGAACATACGCTTTAATGTCGGGGAAGAAATTGCAAAAAGTGAAAAAAAGAACTTTTATCTTGTTTTTTGTTTCTTTGTAAATGAATAATAAGCACTGAGACAGTTGCAAATGATTGATCTATGTTTAGTTACAATTTCATTTTCTGAATTTGATCAACCGCAAGTCAAACGAGAACAATCTTGATTATTTTCAAGATTAATTCTAATGAATGTTGAATTGACATCAGTGGATTGGATTGATCTCAATTATCATCTAACGGAACAAAATAAAGTTTCGATGGGTTTTGTTAGAAAAGAGATTCAATCAAAGTTGAATCTTGTCCAATTCTCGATAGATCACCGCAACACCACTCATATGTTGCTCTCTAAGCGAATGCATTTTAGCGAAATTTTCAAATCTGAAAAAAAACGAATGATTGTTACATTTGAATAAATTTTTCTAAACTTTAGTCTTTATCTCTTAACAAAAGATCAGTGAGGTTTTATCGTAAAACGTTTCAGCGAATTCGAAATTTTTTTCAAATGCGAATTATGAAGATAAAAACAAGAAGCTAGAAAATTTGATCTTAATTAAATAGAAAATAATATTTTATTGAAGAGTTGAGATGGTAACAGAAATGTTTTATCTTCAACGATCTATGACTATTAAAATCGACTCAATAAACGATGTTCGTATCACTATAGTAAATAATATCTTTGACGGACGAGAATAAATAAGCTAATAGGACTACGTCGAAAAATAAACAATGAAAAATAGGAATCTAGTTATGCATGCACACAGATAATGCATGATCAATCATTCTTACAAATAAACAATCCAAAGTAAAAACGCTAATACCTTTTGCAACTGTTCACTTTTACAATATCTGCAATTTTTGTCTAGATATTTTTTTTTACGATTGAATTGTCTTCTGAATACAGACGGATTTGTTTTTCATTTCATATTTTCAATTTTCTAATTCGCGTTCGCAAAAACACTTTCAGTATAATTTCTTTCGCTGAAATTACTAGCGCTGAACCGCCACCACCGCGAATGCATTCCATGATAACGATTGACTTCTCACCGCGACATTTCTCAGAGAAATCAAAGTAGAAGCTAAACAAACAGTATTCTTGATTTTCTTGTTGAATAGCTCGTTGACACATTTCAATTCGATGTTGATTTATGATAAGAGATGCTTTTCATGAGCATATTGATCACGTGTTGAGCAAATATATCCAGCAACTATATTTGAATTACAAACATTTTTGAAATATTGTTTAACTTGAATCATATTTGCAATATGAAATTGAGAACTCGAACTTTATTGATTAGAAAATAAGATAAAACATGTTTTTGTTGTCTCTGTAATAGAATTAATCATCATTATCAGCTGATGATGATAATGTATCCGAAACATAAAATGAAACCTTTGAACGACTTTCTCCTGGAAGAATAATATCACCACTCAGAAATCGAACGTTGACATATTGATCTCATCTCATTTTCTTGAACATTCTCTTTGTTTTTACTTTGTATGTAAAATCTAAACCACACATCGGTCGTGCACAATAAGTAACTGGTTTCAATTCAAAATAATCAGAAACTCCGTGTTTCGAACGAATTTCTTGTTCAATGGCATCTTTATGCTAAATCGAATCGTTAAAAAAGAAGAAAAATAAATGTTTTTTTTTCCGTTACTTCGTTATATAAATTTAAATCATCTTGTGTAACTGGTTTATAACCAAATGGATTAAACGACATTTTTCAAAATAAATAAATATGATTGCAATTCAACGAGTATTTATACTCGACTTGATCTGTTTTAATTCAATCGAATGATTTGACCTCGACACCGATTCTTTGCAATCATCTACAAAAAATGAGTCATTGAATCGATAGTCTCTGTAATTGCGAAATACTGATGTAATAGATGCCGTTTAGAAATCGACACAGAACATCTCAACAAAAACAAGTAAATCTGAGTAATGGCAAATAGAAATCTCGTTGAAAATTTATTTGAATCGATTCGTTTGTGTCGATCATCGAAATATAATATTTATTTAATTGGATCTCGTTTATGGGGAACAAATAACAAGACAAGTGATTGGGATTTATTGATTGTTAGTCAATTGACAATGAAAGAACAATTATCAAATGTTCATAAATGTCAATACGATGTCAAACTCATGGATCAACAACAATTTATTGAACAAGTCAAAGAAGGTTCCATCATTGAAGTTATTTGTTATTTATTAAATAAACAAGAAATGATCGAACATTCATTTGATTTTCAATCGATTGAAATTAATCTCGACAAAGTTAATTCTTGGTTAAATCAACGACAAAATAAAGATTTAGAAAAAGCAAAGAAATTTTGGATAAAATCAAATCGAAAATCAGCTTGGAAAATTCTTCGACATATTTTACATTCACGAGCGATTTATAATTATCTTCAACAACAAAATATTCATGATCAACATTTCAATTTAACTATTGAACAAATACAAACAATTCTTCAACCTGCCACTTTACTTTGTCAACAAGATTGGATTTCATTAGAATGGAATCAACTTCTACCTTTATTCAATCAAGCTTTCAACCAATTACAAAATACCACTTGACTTTCATCAACAATTCTTCTTTCTTATATTTTCAAATCAATGAAAATGAACACCGTTAATGAATCGATGAAATCATTGTTTTTGTGATCTTGTGCCGGATAACCATTGGATGTTAAAACCTGATAAAATTCTTCCTTTCTTTCTTCTTTATCTAATCAATAGAAGATTCGAAAAGAGTTAAGTCTCTTGGACATCTCCACGTATATGTAGAGAATGTAAAGTCATAAAGCTGCAATCAATCGATTTCGTCGCCAACGTTCGATATGAATTTGAAAAAGAACAAAAAATAATTGTCGACGAAATCGTTGAGAAACACAAATAAATATATAGAATGGACTCTATACAAACAACATTTTATTATTTCGATTTTCAATTTCAATTCGAATAACAACTTACTGCAAAATATAAATAATAAAAATAAAATGTTAAATTAGAAAGCAAATTAATTTTTGCCGAGAGATTTGGATTAGTTTTGAAATTTGCAAGAGAATTGATTGTAAAAATAAGTGGATATGGTAAAAGAGTAATGACATTGAAAACATCAAGAAAAAGAACCATTGTTGTCAATTGTTTATCTAATTGTTGACGAACCATTGGAATTGTTCGATAAGAAATTTGACGAACATTTCGATAAGCTAAACAACCAAAAACAATTGTTAATATCACTGGTAAATAACCTGTTAACACAACTGTATAAAAATAAAGATAATATTCTTGAAATCTTTTATTGATTATCATACAACGAATTTGTTGACTTTGAGAAGATAAACCATGATCAAAATAAATCAAAAAAACAATTCCATGAATTAACCAAATTACGATTCCAATCAAACTTAAACGAGAAGACATTTCAATTGAACTCAATTGTTGATATCGTTGACGAATATGGGTTTTCAAATATTGATCAATCGTTGACAAACATAAACATGTCAACGATACTAATGCACACCATTGACTCAAATAATAAGATAATTTACGAAGGAAACGACTGGACAATGTTGAATCTAATGAATAACCATTCTTTAAAATATAATTTAATAAATCAATTAACAATTGACCAACATTGACAATTGACATCAATGTTAAATAATATCCACATGCACTTTTACGAAACGTTTTTAAACTTACAAATACGACCACATTCAATAGTCCACCGACACAACCAACGGTTAACAAAGGAATTCCGACTAACTTACTCAAATCTTTCAACAACAAAGAAGACGAAGACATTGCACTCAAAATACAACAACAGATTTGAATCAATCTATTTATCATCGACTCATTCTTCAGCTCTTCGTTTCTTATTAATTGAAAACGTGTTTGATCTTATCACGAGAGTAAATAGAACTCGAACACGTCTGTATGGATGAGTAGCTGCCTATAATTCGACTTCGAAAATAAGTCAACTTTTCTTCATTTTCCTATTTCCCAAAATTTTTACAATCTGACAACAAATTTATTTTTCGAACTTGAATTCGAATCAGTCATCTCATGATCAGATACTATGCCTACTGTTCACAAATAACTGCCTTCACCCTCAAATACGATTAATCGTATCAACCTGGTTATATAACTCACTCTGCATCCTTCTAATTCAGAGGAGACAGACATGATCTCAATATTACTTTGTCAGATTTAAATAATAAAAATCAAAAGATTGATTCTTTTCAATTACAAAATTGAATAATCATTGGAATAGCTGGTAAGTTTTATTATATGTTTTGATTATTTACTATGAGAATTTTTTAGTAGCTGTGAGTATTGTAAACTTGATTGGTTGGTACAAAGTTTTGAATTGAGATGAGATAACATACGCCATAATCATTTTAGAAATAAAAAGCTTATTTTCTTCTATATTCCCATATCAAACGATACGGTCCGTATACGGTCGCTATACTAATTTACGATATAAACCAGAGTCGAATACATTCGTAATATTTGACACAGAATTACGGAGCCAGATCAAATATAGAATGTCATCAAGATAATCTCTAATGCGGTTTTTTATATTGGTTATGTGTTTTTTTGTATTGATACATCTCATATTGATGTTCTTGTTAAACTTTTTTTGCTGATCAGATACTTTAATGTACATATATATTCTCAGATTTGTTGTTAATGGTCATTAAATAAAGATAGTTCGAGATATTGTCAATACAATACTCATGACATCTTCATGTGTGATGTTCACATTGTGAACTTGGTTTTCTAAGTAGTAATCTGAGAAGGACGGAAAAACTGATATATATGATCAACAAAAGAAATTATTCTTTTTTTCTTTGAAATTTAAATCATGTCTGTAAAGGAATTTTTTTACTACGTACGACGATTCCTACCTGATCTTACAGAAGCTTTGCTAAGTTCTTGCGTAATAAGTTGCTTTTCATTAGCTAAAAATATACGCTTTTTCGTGAGTTATGAAGGAATTCGATCCTTTGTTGGTTATATTGATGATTCGAGACATTGAATGCAAAGACCAGGCGGATTTAAAGATGATGTGCTCTACTATCGTTTACATACGATTCACGTCATACAATTAATCAAAATCGGAGAATCAGAACTGCACCGACATTTGTATTGTGGGACATCATCAACGAATATTTGATTTCGACAAAAGCAAATACCATTGCATTGCGTCGCTATATGTGGTGGATACGAATCGACATTTAATATTCTTTTCTGCTGATCATGAAGGATCGTGGCAGGATTTTCGGATATTTAAAATAGTTTAGTTAAAAACAAACAATTTCACAGTACACTTATATTCTTGGTGATCGGGGTTTCGCTAATAAACCACCGACTTTAACACCATATCGGCGTGATAAACTTCCACGCGCTGATGTTACATCAATTCAAACTGTATAAAGTCATGTCAACGACATATCATTAGGAAATCTTCAACAAGAAATTCTATCAGCAGATTAGTTTATGTTGAGACACACTACGAGTCCTTTTTTCGTTTTATTGTCATGTAAATATCTGTAGCTATATATGGAAAAGAGAGAGAACTTGTTTTGGTTCTGTCGTATAGAAAACGAAACGAATTTTTCCGATTGAACGCAAAAATGACACTACGTTTCTCAACTAAAATCGAATGAACAACACGTTCAATTTACTCATTTACCTGCTGGAAAATATGAAAGTCTTTTATCGAATATTGATACTCAACGAATTGATGTATCAAATAATGAACATATTCCTGTTCCTTCTATTGCATCAGTTTTATTTTAAAACCAAAAATGTTTTATAGTGATTTGTTCGATTTTGATTACAAAGGAACGTAATTGATTTCTATCGAATCAACCGAATTCGAATTTGGAATAAAACAAAAGACTTCTCAACTATTTTGTTTTGTCTCAAAAAGTGAAATGAAATGATGAATTAGAACAAAGAAATGTGTCCTTACGATATATTCATGACAAATAATTTTTCGATTTTGTTTTAAATGAAGAGAAAATTTAATCATGTGAAAATCTTTGCATATATGTTCTCGATCAGATCTTCTAGAAATGAAAATTATTGACAAATTGAAATGTAAGAAATGCAAACTTGATGTAATTTGGATGAAATCGACATTTTTCTTTGATTGAATGGACATTTGTTGGATGTCGAAATCTTTGTATAACCATAAAGAATATAAGAAAATATTAGAGCTTTGCCAATTTAATAAATGCTTTTTTATTGTATTCAATAGTGTCTGGGATTGACATTAATAAAATAAAAAAAAACAAAATTGAATAAGTTCGATCGTGGATGTAGTGTCCCACACAGATTTGACAGCCATAGTTATACATGACCAAATTTCAAAGGTGACCGCTTGTGTTGTTGCCTTGAGTTCGAAATATACGTAAATAAACAATCAAGACAAATCTTTGACAAAAAAAACATTTCTCTTTTCTTTTCAATCAAATCAAATGAAAATACTTGTTCATCATCACTGGTGATTCCTTGACGAATTAAATCCTCATCGAGAAATGATGTTGTCGATGATGAGGATGATGAAAAGATATTTGGACATAAACCTAAACTTCTTCCAATACGCGTACAAGTGATTAATGTTCGAGGATTCTTTGTGATTTCTTTCAAATCTTTCAAATATTCCGGATGACCTTTGAGAATCTTCGGGAGAAGATACTGGAGAAAAGATAAAGATTGTCATTGATGATTAAGAGAGAAATCAGTAAATTACTTCAGTTAGAAGAGATCGATGTAATGGATTGGATGTATCAAGTGATTCAATCACTGGTTTTAACCAAATCTCAATCCATTTCTCTTTCGATTTTTCTCCTTCTCGATGTTTATGACATAAAACACTGTATAAATAACTCGCCTTTTCAAACAATACCAAAACAATTCGATCAAGTGAAGAGATATCGAAATTTACTTCGGATACTAATCCTCGATCATTCATCGCTTGAAGACATGTTTGAGGTAGTGAAGAATTCCAATGAAGAATTTCACTAACAGAGATATATTCAATCAATGTATGATATGCTAATGAACAACCATCTTTTTGCCAGGGAAGTTGTTTTAATAATTCTAATTGAGAATTGATTATCTTCTCACGAAGATCACCTTGGAAAAAACACTTTTCTTTTTCTTATTCATTTGGAAAAGAGAACAAACTATGATTCATCGTTATTTTGAACACATTTGAATAGATATTCGTTGAACAATGTCTCACAGTCTATTCAAAACTCATTGATTGAATTCTCCGAACATTCTCTTTAAACTAACTTCGATATTTGAACTAAAATGATCCCACGTAAATGTTAATAATTGTTGAACAATATTTTCTAATGTTGTTGTATCAAGATTTCTCCATGAATTACTTTCAGATAGAAGAAAAAACACAAAAAAATATTGAATCAAATCGATCTCGTTGAGTTTTTACTTGAGAGATTCGGAATAGGTTTCCAAAGCTTTGGATATTCCAACTAAAATCGTGGCATCACGTCTAAATTCGATTGGAATTGGAATTTAATTTCAAAGAAAACAAAATCAAACGTTTTCAAGGAAAGAATTTCGTTGATTAATTGAAGAAAAAAATTGGTATGAAGAGAATTATTTGTCATTGTTGTTTTGATTAAACCAAAATACAATGCGATCACAGATAATTTCACTTTGGTTATTTCTTTCATTCGATTTAACTAAACACAATTTTCTTTTATTTCCGTGAGAGAAAAAAAAGTCAATCAACTTTATCATCGGGTGATAATTGAAAATTGTCCTTGAGTAAATGCCAAACTAAGGCACAAGTTAAACGAATTTCCAATGTTAAAATATTTTCTGAAGGAAAAAAACAAAGCTTTGATTTGATTTGAGAAAAGAAAAGAATCGAACCATCATTAATCATCTGATGAATAATATTGGAAATGATATGATCTCTTTCCAATTCGTCACCAAATTTTGGTAAGAGAAAAACGAGAACTTTTAAATAATATTGAGCTTGTTGAAAGAATTGAAATCGTTGAAAAGGAACATTAGTCGATCTAAATTTTCAATCTTTCATTTGTTTAATCAAGAAATTCTCTTACAAAATATCTGACCAAAGTTCTTCACCAATTTGAATTAATTGAGGACAAACTAATCGATTTTCATCAGAAAATGTTTTTGGAAGTGAGAAAAGAAAACTGACTTGTCTCTCTCATTTTCATCACACATGTTAAACCTGAAAAATGAAGATGAAATGAAGATTTCGTTTGTGTAGAAATTGAGAAAATACCAAATGGAAAATTTTCGATGAGATAATTTAACATGGAAATAATTTCAATTCGATGTTCTTTGGTTGATCGATTGAAAAATTCTCGTAAAGATTGTGTTGATTGATTAGCAACAATTTCATATTGATTTTCTTGTAAATGAGAAAAACCTCTTGATATTCAAACGAACAAAGTTTTTTCTTTTCAAATTCCAAAATCAAAGAATTTCTACTTGACAACACATTTCCTCAATGAAGTATTGGGCGGATCTGTCCTGGATGAATCAATCAATAAATCAATCAATTGTTTACATAACAAGTCGATTTCATTGGAATTCGATGAAGAAAAGATCGATTGACTCTACATATTTCATTTTCACTTTGACAATTTTCAAAGAGAAAGAGACATTTTTACTTGACGAATGATTTCGATGACATTCTCTTCACCATTTCCTCTCAAAGGCATCGGAGAAGAAAGATTTTTTTTCGAACGCAAAGACATTTTTCTTTTTAGTGTCAATAATCTACAAATATTTCACCAAAATAAGCAGAGTTTTTATTAATAAAATAAGAAGATTTTTGTCTTGATATGTAAATATACACGTAGAAAAAGTGTTTTTAATAAATATGATTTGTTGAAAGAACGGATGAAGACGTAGGAAAATCGGTTAGAAAAGCATCGAATTCATCGATATTTGTTATTTTAGGTAAATACGATGGATAATCACTTGGAAACAAATGATCAAATGTATTTGTTGATGATGTTGTTGTTGTTGGATCATTATCGAGTAAGAATTGTAAAAATAATTGATCATTATGATCCAATGTGAAATGACTTTCATCGAGATCGAATATCGAATCTGTTGGTTTTTCGTCTTTTTGTTCGTGAAGAAAATCAATTGGAATTGATTGAAGGATTTCATCCAGTTCTTTTGTCGAAAATGGTTCGATTTGTTCAATTTCATTGAGTTTTAACGAAGAAAATAGATCATCAGTGAAGGTTTCATTTGCAGCAGATTCTGTGAAAGAGAAAAAGAAAAGAAACAGAATAAGAGAAGATCGTTGCTTTTTTCTTTCTGTTCTGTTTGACGAGAAAGAGGAAAGAAAAAGAAAAAGAAAAAGAAAAAGGTCCTACCCAGATTTGAACATCAATTGATCCGATATTGTGTGAGCAAAGAACTGAAAAGAGAAGAAAGAAAGAGAAGTGCTGATGGAAGATAATAGTTCAGAGTCCAATGTCCTAACCGCTAGACCATAGGACCGGTACAAATATCAATTCAATGATCAATATCGATTTAAATCTTACTTTGTTCATAAAGTTTTTCTTGGCTTTGTTTAATTCGTTGAATTAATGTCGTTTTATTTGAATGGGACGAAGGAATTTGATATTGTTTACATAAATCTCTCAATTCAATCTTCGTCATTTGTTCAAGAGGTTTTGGCATTGGTTGAGAAGATTGATCATCATCGCCTTTTTCTGATGTTAATTCGAGAAGTAATTGTTGTTGAGCTAAACGAATTTGATGAGCATTGGATGATGATTTTAAACTATCCATTTTTGTTATTTTTGGTTTACATGATGATGGAGGACCTGTATATTCATGAAAGATCAATGGACGTGTTGTCGATGATGGAGTCTTTTTAAATGGAATTTCTCCGTCTGAAATTCAACGAAAAAAGTTTTCAATCGAAGAAAAGAAAAAGAAAACCTTGAATCGCTTGTTCTAAGTGAGGATGTTCATTTGTATCAATATGAAGAATATTTTTTGTAATGAGGTCTAAAGGTCCTGGACGATTTAATAGTTGTGTGTTCAAATGATCAGCAAGACGAGCTCGTTTGAGAGCATGTTCAGCATTTTGTAAACTTGGTGCACACTGAGAATCATGTAAAATTCCTTTGGATATCAGTTGATTGCGATCGGGACGATGAGATAGTTTTTCATTTAAAACTTCCGAACAGTTTAAGATTGAATGCGGTGTATTTACATCATCTAGTTTACGTTTTAAATTTAAGCTCGACATTTTCGTTTTTTTCTAAAATCGTAAAGAAATCAGGAATTTCATTTTGGTTTCGTAAAATACATCATCTTTTTTTCCTCTCTCCTTATTTCATATGAATCATTAAACAATCAATGACGAACGGGAGGATACTTAACCAATATTTTCATAGATGTCATTCTATACTAGTAACAAATAATTTTTCATTCAGTAGTAAAGCCTATTCCAAGTTTCACTAATGTACATACAGATCTATTCAATGACTATCATCTATACGGTAAATCTGCCTATTAAATAGTGCGTGTTTAAGGAGAAAAGGAAAAGATTTTCTTTTCTGTTCGACGTCCATATGGACTGTTAAAATGAGCCCTATATAAACAGCAGAAAATAACGAAATCATTGTATTCATCTATTCTAAGGAATACTACCGAACGATCACAATGAGTGGCGATAACATGGTTTTGAATCTTACATTACGTCTGGACGGTCAATTTGAAAATCTGAGACGCCAAGATCCGCCACCACAGACTGCACCTGAGAATAAACCTCAGGAACATGATAAGCACGATCATCAAGTTCCGCAACCAAGCAAAAATAAGAAGAAAAAAATTCGAAAGAAAAAGGGAAGAAAAAACACCAAGAGAAAATGACACGGTACTTTCCATTTCATCCTGTAGGATAATTTAAATACTTCTATTATTTATAGGTTGGTTCAACTGGCTTGTTTGATTTAAACAATTTCGCTTTTTCTCGAACATAAATTCGTTCGGTTCGATTTGATCTCTACTGGTTAAACAATTTGCTTTTTTTGGGTTAACCAATTTCGTTTTTTTCTCGAAAACCAATCAATTAAATTCGATTTTTTCTGTTAAACAATTTCGTTTTCTTCATCGAATGTTTATCGATTTAATTCATCGTTATTTAGTTCCGCAATTTGTCGTTTTCCTCCTGTGTTCATTAATGTGGTTCGCTTACTCTTAATTCAAACATTTAGCTTTTCTTCACATATGATTACCTGTTCAATTCGATACTTTTGATTTAGGCACTTGCTTTTTTTGGTTAACCAATTTCATTTTCTCTCGAAAACCAATCAATCAACAATTAAATTCGATTTTTTTGGTTCAACAATTTGGTTTTCTTCGTCGAATGTTCGAATGTTTATCAACTTCATTTATTCTTATTTACTCTGCAATTTGGTTTTTTGCTATCTGGTGTTAGTAGGTAAATTAAATTCATTTATTCCAATTCAAACAATTTGGCTTTTCTTGAAATAGTGGCTGTTTAATTCGCTTTTCTGGCTTTGGTAATTCTATGCTTGTTCTCACTTATTATTCATTTAATATCGTAGATTAATTTTTTTCTGTCTGTTCATGATATTGTAATCTCAAATAATGTTTTTGTCGAAATAAAGTAGAATAAATAATAATCAGCGGCTGAATTTCTCTCTGAACTAGAATTCCACTCGAAAACGAATAGAAAAGCGGTAGACTGCAGAAAAGTCGAGTCGTCTACAGTAAAGAAATCAATTGATATATATGGCTAAGTCACTGCAGCAGAGTCACACTCGACTCCTATATGCATATTTAAAGATCACAAATTTTTGACTTTATCATCAATTAGTTCTACGACAGTATAGTGTCCTTAAACGCAAATTGTACAGCGATATTCCAATAGCTGCTGGAAAGAAAGTTTGTCTTAAACATTATTTTTCTACGATTTTTCTGTCAAAAATCATCGATAGATTCGCTGAAAATACCTCTAAGGAATTCAATATTTCAGAAGAAAATATTTAGTTGATGCTGACGGTTCGATTCTACGACCAAAAAAAGTTGTGTTTTACAGATAGGATCGATATTATAGGTATTCAAGACCATAGTCGCGCATTTCCTAGAGCTTTCGAGTGTCATTCCTATATAATGACTCGAAGAGATCTTGAATAAGTTTCTCATTAGATGATAGATGTCTAGATAAGTTTAGCAAAAGCCATTCACAAACTTTTACTGATATCTAAGACTTGTTAATGAACGAATTTGAGATATCGTAGATCTTATTTAAACTATGTATGCACGTATCGTTTTAACTATTAATGGTTAATTCTGGTTGAGTCATCCAAGACCATACAAGGCAAACGATCATCTGTGAATTGATAATTTTAGCTGCCTAAATATCTAGTGAACGGAGCTGAACTTTAAAAAGCAGATTGCAGATGTACAGTCATTACGTTGTGACGAATTTGGAAAACTTTTTCGCATCTCGAAACGATGCATAAGCACTCAGAACGAGTGACTGACTTAAAACGTGACTTATGTGATCACCAGAAGAAATAGAAGAATTTTGCTTAGCAACGAAACTACTTAAAAGCAATAAGTCGTTCTCCTACAATAGATTGATTTTCAGTATTTCTTCGACATTTACCTCTACAACAGATCCTAAGAAAAGACTAATAAACATTCTTATATCATCATATCACAAATTAGGAGAGAAGAACTGAAGCAAAAGAAAAAAGTGCCGTTTCATTCTGATTATACAGATTAATCGATATTACTGATGAGTGAGGAATTGGTCAACTAAGGTCGAAAAATGAATCTCGAAAGAAAAAATCTCGAACGGACGAAACTCCGAAGAGACAAAATCTCGAAGGGAAAAATTCAGAAATTTTCAATGTCGAACGACAATCTCGAAAAAATCTCCATACGAAGATTATGATAGTTTAAGAATTTGAAATCCTTGTTTTCTTGATAGCGATTGTGTACTCAATAAACTTTACGACTGCTTGTTCAAATTCTTTCATTTTTCGAACTGGACGGTGACTGATATTAAAAGTGATATCTGTTATTACTTGCATTATTCATCTAGACCTCCGCTCCTCTGTTATAACAAATATCTTTTCTATTTCGTTCATGCATCTAGATGTGTACGCTTTGTTCAAAAAGATATCTGATTTTCCTTCCATTGTTTATACGATCGTATTGCGCAGTTAATACGAAATAAACGCACTCGTTTATCCATCTTTTTCTGAGCGTATATAAACAGAATTCGCTCGCTCTTTCCTTCATTCTCATCTTGATGAAAATTCGATAACAATCGATGGATATTTTGAAGGATTAACATTACTGATATCAATCAAAGATTAAATTTTTTGTATTTTTTCGTCTGACGTTCCACTTAATCCTTCGATTCTAGTAGCTTTTAAAAATAAAATGAACAATCATCAAATATTAATTACCATATTTCTTATAATATTTAGTCCTAGTTTTTTACAATTTTTCGATCTTATTTTCTTTCGAAAGCGAAAATTTTCGCGATCAAAATTTTTCGATATTTTTTTCTTCGAGATTCATTTTTCGACATTTTTCCACCTTCCCATGAGTGAGCTTTGTATATATTTTCGTTTTGTGGAATCGAAAATAATCTAATTTGTTGAATATTTAAAACAACAAAGAGAAGACTTCAATGCATTGTTAGAACTGAATCGACTACAATCATTTGTTTCAATTCGCAGATGACGAAAATATCGACTTTATAAAGAAATATGATTTGTTCACAGAAAGTCGAAGTTGATGCTAAAATAATGAATTTTTTTAGGAGAAAACACAACTCTATTTTTTCTCTATCGCATCGGAGTAT
>Ga0209930_1003538_pt1 | contig 15382 bp, 15 predicted proteins | sample ThiBiot_500_biof_2_FD_183948 | JGI IMG/M metagenome (GOLD analysis project Ga0209930, IMG submission 183948) | Wastewater bioreactor microbial communities from Cape Town, South Africa - Thiocy_cont_500_biof (SPAdes) | ecosystem: Engineered > Bioreactor > Thiocyanate-remediating >... | reverse complement strand
TTCCGCTGCCTGCCGCCGCCTCGGGGCAGAGCGCGCAAAGCCATCTCGGCTACTCGGTGCAGGCCCAGACCAACATGGACAACAACACCGTGGACCTGGACCGCGAACGCGCCAACTTCGTCGACAACGCCGTGCGCTACGAAGCCACGCTGCGCTTTCTGAACGGCCAGGCCAAGACCATGCTGTCGGCCATCCAGGGCCAGTAAGCCGGCGCCACAGACCACAGGAGCTTTCCCATGTCCATGTTCTCCATCTTCAGCATCTCCGGCAGTGCCGTCAGCGCCCAGTCCCAGCGCCTGAACGTCGTGGCCTCGAACCTGGCCAACGTCGATGCCGTGGCCGGCCCCGACGGCAAGGCCTACCAGGCGCGCCAGGTGGTCTTCCAGACCGTGCCCATGGGCGAGGAAGGCTCCTCGGGCGTGCGCGTCAGCGCCATCAGCCAGGACAACACGCCGGGCCGCCGCATCCACGATCCCCAGCACCCGCTGGCCGATGCCGAAGGCTATGTGACGCATTCCAACGTCAGCGCCGTGGACGAGATGGTCAACATGATCTCGGCCTCGCGCTCCTACCAGAACAACGTCGAGGTCATGAACACGACCAAGTCGCTGCTGCTCAAAACCCTGCAGATGGGCCAGTGAGCCCCGTCCGCACCACATTCCAGGAGCCACTCCCATGATCTATGGCGCAGGCAGCGTCGCCAGCACGGCCGACCTCAACAACAAGAACACCACGAGCAATTCGAACACCGACCCCGCAGCAGCGCAGGACCGTTTCCTGAAGCTGCTGGTCGCGCAGTTGAACAACCAGGATCCCATGAATCCGATGGACAACGCGCAGATGACCTCGCAGATGGCGCAGATCAACACCGTCACCGGCATCCAGCAGTTGAACAAGACCATGGAAAGCATGGCCGGCCAGTTCACGGCCATGCAGGTGCTGCAGGGCACGCAGATGATCGGCCGCACCGTGCTGACCGAGGGCAACACCCTGGGCGTGGGCAAGGAAAAGTCCTATACGGCGGCCTTCGACCTCGAAGGCCCGGCCGCCGATGTCAAGGTGCAGATCACCACGGCCGGCGGCGAGCTGGTGGACACCGTCGAGCTGGGCAGCGGCACCGCGGGCCGCAACTACTTCACCTGGGACGGCAGCAAGTACACGGGCGATGCCAGCCAGCTGCGCTACACGGTGCAGGCCACGAATGCCGACAAGGCCGTGGCCTCGACCACGCTGTCGCCCCACGCGGTGCTTGCCACGGGCACCACCGACGGCAAGCTGACGCTGGAGCTGGACGACGGCACCAACGTCGCCTACACCTCCGTCAAGGCCGTGTACTGAACACCGCACCAAACACCCCAAACCATCGCAGGAGCACACCATGGGATTCCAACAAGGCCTCTCGGGTCTGAACGCCGCCAGCAAGAACCTGGACGTGATCGGCCACAACATCGCCAACGCCAACACCACGGGCTTCAAGTCCTCGCGCGCCGAGTTCGCCGAGGCCGTGGCCAGCGCCGTCGGCTCGGCCAGCGGCCAGACCAGCGGCATCGGTGTCAACGTGGCCGCCGTGACCCAGCAGTTCCGCCAGGGCCCGATCACGACCACGGGCAACAACCTGGACGTGGCCATCAACGGCAACGGCTTCTTCGTGGTGCGCCAGCCCGATGGCAGCACGGCCTATACGCGCGCCGGCAGCTTCGGCCTGGACAAGCAGGGCAACCTCAAGACCGTGCAGGGCGACAACGTCATGGGCTACCCCGTGGACGCCACCACGGGCAAGGTGCTGGCCGGCGGCCAGCCCGTGCCCATGGTCTTCCCGTCGGGCCAGCCGATTGCGGCCAAGACCACGACCAAGATCAATGTGGAGCTGAACCTCGATGCGCGCGCCACGCCCGCGGCAGGCAACCCCACAGCCACGCCTCCCGTTGCCGCCACGCCACGCGCCACCTATGGCACCTCGATCAACGTCTATGACAGCCAGGGCGTGCCCACGCCGGTGCAGATGTACTTCGAGAAGGACGCGGCGTCCAACACCTGGAAGGTCTACGACGGCCTGGACGACCCCACGGCATCGCCGCCCAAGGTCGCCACCTTGCTGACCACCCTGGTGTTCGATGCCTCCGGCAAGATCACCAGCGGCAGCCCCGTGACGGCGCAGATCAAGAGCAGCAACCCCAACGCGCCCACGCCCGGCACCATCAACGGCACGGCCGGCGTGACGCTGGACTTCTCCAGCGTGACCCAGTTCGGCACCAAGTTCGCGGTCAGCAGCCTCAAGCAGGACGGCTACACCTCGGGCGCGCTCACCGGCATCAACATCGGCAACGATGGCGCCATCGTGGCCACCTACTCCAACGGCGTGACGCGCACCGAGGGCCAGCTGGCCCTGGCCGCCTTCACCAACACCCAGGGCCTGGGCGCCGTGGGTGACAACAAGTGGGTGGAAACCTCGGATTCGGGCCCGGCGCTCAACGGCACGGCCCAGTCCGGCACCTTCGGCTCGCTGCGTTCGGGCGCGCTGGAGGACTCCAACGTGGACCTGACCGCCGAGCTGGTGAACATGATGACCGCGCAGCGCGCCTACCAGGCCAATGCCCAGACCATCAAGACCCAGGACCAGGTCTTCTCGACCCTGGTGAACCTGCGCTGATAGCCAAGAACTGAGTCAGGAGAGCCGGCATGGACCGCATCATCTACACCTCCATGACGGGCGCCAACGCAGCGGCGCAGCGTCAGTCCGTGCTGGCCCACAACCTGGCCAATGCCGGCACCAATGGCTTTCGGGCCGAAATGTCCACCTTCCGCTCCGTGCCCCTGCAGGGCAGCGGCGCGGGCACGCGCGTGTTCGCGCTGGAGGCGACCTCCGGCTACGTGGACACGCCCGGCCCCACCCAGCGCACGGGCCGCGCACTGGACGCCATGGCCATGGGCCGCGCCTGGTTCGCCGTCCAGGGCCTGGACGGCCAGGAAGCCTACACACGCAACGGCGTGTTCGAGGTTTCCCCCGAGGGCCAGCTGGTCAACAGCAACGGCCAGGCCGTGCTGTCGGACGGCGGCGGCCCCATCGACATTCCGCCCGAGTCCACGATTTCCCTGGGCTCCGACGGCACGCTGACCGCCAAGACCGGCAACCAGCTGCCCGTGGCCGTGGGCCGCGTCAAGCTGGCCACGCCGGCCGAGGACGCTGCGCTGGTGCGCGGCAACGACGGCCTGTTCCGCACGGGCAACGGCGAGCCGCTGCCCAACGACGAGAACGCCCGCCTGCTGTCGGGCGCCATCGAAGGCTCGAACGTGAATTCGGTGGAGACCATGGTCGGCATGATTGCCGCCGCCCGCCAGTTCGAGACCCAGATGCGCCTGCTGCAGACCGCAGAAACCAATGACAAGACGGCCAGCCAACTCTTGAGCATGAACGGCTGAAAGCACTGAAAAGGAAAACGCCATGATCAATTCGCTGTTCATCTCCAAGACCGGCATGGAAGCCCAGCAGACCCAGCTGGATGTGATCTCCCACAACCTGGCCAACGTCTCGACCACGGGCTACAAGCGCGCCAGCGCGGTGTTCGAGGATCTGATCTACCAGAACCTGCGCCAGTCGGGCGCCCAGACCACCGAGCAGAACCAGCTGCCCACGGGCCTGCACCTGGGCCTGGGCGTGCGCACGGTGGCCACCTCGCGCAATTTCCTGCAGGGCGCCCTGCAGCAGTCCAACAATGCGCTGGACGTGGCCATCGACGGCAACGGCTTCTTCCAGGTCAACATGCCCGACGGCACCACGGCCTATACCCGCGACGGCTCCTTCCAGGTCGATGCCCAGGGCCAGTTGGTGACTGCCAGCGGCATGCCCATCGCCAACGGCGTCACCATTCCCCAGGGCGCGACCAAGGTGTCTATCAGCCCCGAGGGCGTGGTCAGCGTGACCATGGCCGGCCAGGCTGCGCCCCAGCAGGTGGGCAACATCGCGATGAGCCAGTTCATCAATCCGGCCGGCCTGGAGCCGCGCGGCCAGAACCTGTTCACGGAAACCGCTTCCTCGGGCCAGCCCCAGCAGGGCCAGCCCGGTGTCAACGGCATGGGCATGATCAAGCAGGGCTACCTGGAAGGCTCGAACGTGAACGTGGTGCAGGAGCTGGTGACCATGATCCAGACCCAGCGCGCCTATGAAATGAATTCCAAGGCCATCCAGACGTCGGACCAGATGCTGGCCAAGCTGGCGCAGTTGTAATTGATCTCTCCCCCTGAGCGGCTTCGCCGCTTCCCCCTCTCTACTCGCTTCGCGAGGGAGGGGGACGACGCCCTCGCTGCGGGGCGGCCCTTGCTCGGCGTCCCTGACCTGGGCCGCGCCGGTCTCCGGGGTCGCGCCACATGCCTATGGCTCGCCAGGTTCATGCGAAGCATGGATCACTGAAACACCGGGAACATCGCCATGACCCAACGAACCTTCTCCCTTTCCGCGACGGGCACGTGCCTGGCGCTGGCGGCAGTCCTGTCGGGCTGCACGACGCTCAATGACCCGCCGCCGGTGGACATGCCGTCCACGGCGCCGCCGGTGCTGCCGCAGCCCGCCCCGGTGGCGGGCAGCCCCACGGGCAGCCTGTTCAACGCGGCCAGCTACCGGCCCGGTTTCGAGAACCGGCGTGCGCGCCTGGTGGGGGACCTGGTGACGGTGCAGATCGTGGAGCGTGTGACGGCCAGCCAGAAGTCGGATTCGGGCCTCAAGCGGTCCAACAAGACCACGGCCGGGATTTCGGCGCTGCCGCTGTTTTCGGGCAATGCGCTGGCCAATCTCAAGGACCGCTCCAACATCGGCTTCAACAACAACAACGACTACACGGGCTCGGGCTCGACGTCCAGCGACAACACGTTCACGGGCGCCATCAGCACGACGGTGGTCGATGTGCTGCCCAACGGCCATCTGGTGATCGCCGGAGAAAAGCAGATCGGCGTGAACCACAACGTGGATGTGCTGCGCTTCACGGGCACGGTGGATCCGCGCACCATGCAGCCCGGCAGCCTGGTCGCCTCGACCCAGGTGGCCAATGTGCGCGTGGAATCGCGCAGCCGCGGGCAGGCCGGGGAAGCGCAGTCAATTGGCTGGTTGTCCCGGTTCTTTTTGAACGTTATGCCGTTCTGATTCTCCGGAGAATGGACAGCATGAAAGTACTGTCCATGCTCCTGACATTGCGCCAAGCGCAGCGCCCCTTCTGGGTTGCAGCCGCCCTCGGCGCCAGCATGCTGACCCTGCCGGCGCATGCAACACGCATCAAGGAGGTCGCTGCCATCCAGGGCGTGCGCAGCAACCAGTTGACCGGCTACGGTCTGGTGGTCGGCCTCGACGGCACGGGCGACCAGACCACCCAGATGCCCTACACCAAGCAGGCCCTGGCCAACTACCTGGAGCAGATGGGCATCTCGCTGCCCGCCACAGGCAACGCGGGCCAGCTGCAGCTCAAGAACGTGGCGGCCGTGATCGTCACCGCCGAGCTGCCGGCCTTTGCCCAGCCAGGCCAGACCATCGACGTGGTCGTCTCCTCCGTGGGCAATGCCAAGTCGCTCAAGGGCGGCACCCTGGTGACCACGCCGCTGCGCGGTGCCGACGGCGAGATCTACGCGCTGGCCCAGGGCAACCTCGTGGTCGGCGGCGCTGGCGCCTCGGCCGGCGGCTCCAAGGTACAGATCAACCACCTGAGCGCGGGCCGCGTGCCGCAGGGCGCCCAGGTCGAACGCGCAGTTCCCACCCCGATCAACGAAGGCGACAGCATCACGCTGGGCCTGAACGCCACCGATTTCCAGACCGCCGACAAGGTGGTGCGCGCCATCAACCAGCGCATGGGCCAGGGCGTGGCGCAGGCGCTGGACGGGCGCACCGTGCGCGTATCCGCGCCCCAGGACCCGGGATCGCGCGTGCGCATGATTGCCGAGATCCAGGAGATGCCGATCGAGACCTCCAAGCCCTCGGCCAAGGTCGTGATCAACGCACGCACGGGCTCCATCGTGCTCAACCAGGCCGTGACCCTGGGCCCCTGCGCCATCGCCCACGGCAACCTGGCCATCACCATCAGCACCACGCCGGTGATCAGCCAGCCCGGCGCCTTCTCGCAGGGCCAGACCGTGGTGGCCCAGAAGTCCGACATCCAGATCAAGCAGGAGCCCGGCAACATCATCAACATGCCCGGCTCCCCGCAGCTCACCGACGTGGTGCGCGCACTCAACACGCTGGGCGCCACGCCCCAGGACCTGCTGGCCATCCTGCAGGCCATCAAGGCCGCAGGCGCTCTCAACGCCGAACTGGAGGTGATATGAGCATCGCACTTCCCAATGGATCGCAGACTGCGGCCAGCAATGCGCTGGCGGCCGACGCCCGGTCCCTCAACGCACTCAAGTTCGCGGCCGGCGAGAACAGCCCGCAGGCCGCGAAGGAAACCGCCAAACAGCTGGAATCGCTGTTCATGCGCGAGATGATCAAGAGCATGCGCGAGGCGACCATGAAGTCCGGCCTGCTCGACAGCGCACAGGGCAACCTCAGCACCGACATGCTGGACCAGCAGCTGTCGGTGGCCATGTCGGGCCAGCCCGGCGGACTGTCGGATGCCATCACGCGCCAGCTGGCCCGCACCATGGGCTCGGAAGCCGCCGAGGATGCCGAGATCTCCGTGCCCTCCACGCTGAGCATGAGCCGCATCGCCTGGCGCAGCACGGCCACCAATGCCAATGGCGCCGCCGGCGGCACCGCTGCCATCGGCGCCTGGAGCGGCAGCCGCAGCAGTGCGGCCCAGTCCGTCAACGCCTACGCACCCGCGCCCAAGGGCCGCGACAACTTCGTGGCCCACCATGGCGACGCCGCGGCGCGCGTGGCGCAGGAAAGCGGCATTCCGGCCGCCTTCATGCTGGGCCAGGCCGGCCACGAGACCGGCTGGGGCAAGAGCGAGATCAAGAACGCCGATGGCAGCAATGCCCACAACCTCTTCGGCATCAAGGCCGGCAAGGGCTGGACGGGCAAGGTCGCCGAGGTCACGACCACCGAATACATCGACGGCGTGGCGCGCAAGGTCACGGCCAAGTTCCGCGCCTACGGCTCCTACGAGGAGTCCTTCCGCGACTATGCGCGGCTGATCACCAGCAATCCGCGCTACGAGAAAGCCATGGGCAAGACCGACTCGGCCCTGGCCTATGCGACCGAGCTGCAGAAAGCCGGCTACGCCACCGATCCCGAATACGCCAGCAAGCTCAGCCGCGCCATCCAGAGCGCCGTGCAGAGCGCGGCACGCGCACAAGCCTAAACCGAGAACACGCCATGAGCCTTTTGAACGTCGGATCCCGCGCCCTGATGGCGAATCAGATCGCCCTGCAGACCACCGGCCACAACATCGCCAACGTCAACACGGCCGGCTACTCGCGCCAGAGCGTGGCCTTCCAGACCTCGCCGGGCCAGAACATGGGCAGCGGCTACATCGGCAATGGCGTGGATGTGAACACCATCCTGCGCAACTTCAACGAGTTGCTGAACCGCCAGGCGGCCACGGCCAGCGCCGTGTCGGCGGCCGATTCGGCGCGCGCCACCTCGCTGGCGCAGATGCAGGAAGTGTTCAGCGGCGGCAAGACCGGCCTGGGCGCGGCCATCACGGACATGATGAATTCGTTCGGCGATGTGGCCGGCGCGCCCACCGACCCGTCGGCACGCCAGGTGGCGCTCACGCGCATGAACGAGCTGGCGGCGCGCTTTCGCTCGGCATCGGCCCAGCTCGACGAGCTGGACTACAGCGCCAAGCAGCAGATGGGCAACGATGTGACCGTGGTCAACAGCCTGGCTGGCCAGGTGGCCACGCTCAATGCGCAGATCAGCCGCTCCATCGCCTCGGGCCAGACGCCCAACGACCTGCTGGACCAGCGCGACCAGCTGGTGCGCAATATCAACAAGTATGTGCAGACCAGCCAGATCCCCGCGGACGACGGCACCATCAGCCTGTTCGTGGGCGGCAGCCAGCCGCTGGTGCTGGGCTCCAGTTCGGCCCAGCTCACGCTCAAGGAAGCCACGGAGTTTCCGGGCAGCGGCAAGATGGCCCTGTACTTCCAGCAGCCCGGCGGCCAGAGCGTGGAGCTGACGCCCTCCATGCTGGGTGGCGGCGAGATCGCCGGCCTGCTGCAGTTCCAGGGCAGCGACCTGACCGAGGGCCGCAACCTGCTGGGCCGCATGGCACTGGCCATCGGCGACACGCTGAACCAGCAAAACAACCTCGGCCTGACGCTGTCGGGACAAAGCGGCAGCAATCTGTTCAAGCTGTCCATGGTCAGCAACGGCTCGACCACGGGCGCCCAGTGGACAGGTGCCACCACGCCGACAACCACGGTGGTCGATGCCAGCCAGCTCAAGGCCTCCGACTACCAGGTCGTCTTCGGCAGCACGGCCCCAGCGGGCAAGGTCATCCGCCTGTCCGACGGCAAGGTCACGGACTTCACCGACATGGCCGACCTGAGCTCCAAGGAGATCGACGGCCTGCGCTTCGACCTCAAGGCCGAAGGCGTGCAGGGCAACTCCATCCTGTTCCGCCCCATGGCGGCAGGCGCCCACGACATCCAGGCCGCCGTGGCCAACCCTGTGGCCGCCAGCATCAAGTCCCTGGGCGACGCCACGCTGCAGATGGGCGGCATCCAGGTCAGCGCGGGCTTCGACCTGTCGACCTTTGCCGGCGCCGAGGTGTCGTTCAGCAAGAACGCTGCCGGACAGCTGGAGTACACCATCACCCCGGCACCGGCAGGCGGCATCCCGGCCACGGGCCTGTACACCTCCGGCCAGGCCATCCAGCTGGCGCCGGGCCTGCAGGTCAAGATCACCGGCACGCCCGCCATCAACGGAACCAACAGCGACAAGGTCACGCTGGGCAAGGCCACCGATCCGCAATACGGCACGGCCTACCAGCGCGATGCCGGCAATGCCAGCTCCTTCCTGGCGCTGCGCGACAGCAAGCTCTTCGATGGATCGACCACGCTGAGCGACGGCTTTTCCACCGCCATGGCCCAGGTGGGCACCCGCACACAGAGCGCGCAGTACGCGGCCAAGCTGTCCGAGACCATCGCCAAGAACCTGGAAGCGGACCGCACGGCCGTCTCGGGCGTGAACCTCGACGAAGAGGCCGCCAAGCTGCTGCAGTACCAGCAGTCCTACCAGGCCTCGGCCAAGATGCTGCAGGTCGCGCAAAGCATTTTCGACAGCGTTCTGCAGACCGTGGGCCGCTGATCACAGGACAGGAGCATTCCACCATGAGCATCTCCCGCATTGGCACGGCCAACATGTACGAAAGCACCATCAACAACCTGAACTCGCGCAATACGAGTCTGGTGGACCTGATGGAAAAGACCACTTCCGGCAAGCGCGTGGTGCGCGCCAGCGACGACCCCGTGGCCGCCGCCCAGGCCGAGCGCGCGCTCACGCGCATCTCCCGCTCGGAAAACGACCAGCGTGTGCTGGGCCTGCAGCGCGATGTGATGGCCCAGGGCGAATCCAAGCTGGGCACCGCCCACGACGCGCTCAAGGACTTCCGCGACCTGATCCTGCAGTCCGGCAATGGCTCCTATGACCAGAAGGCGCGCGATGCGCTGGTGCAGCAGCTCGAAAGCATACGCAACCAGGTGCTGAGCTACGCCAATGCCAAGGACTCCAACGGCCTGCCCATCTTCCGCGGACTGGGCAGCAAGGAAGACCCTCTCACCAACGGCAACCCCGGCACCAATTCCCAGCTGCAACCGGGCCAGGCCACGGGCAGCGAAAACGGCCTGCCGCTGGCGCTGGACGGCTTTGCGACCTGGATGAACGTGCCCACGGGCAACGGCGTGTTCGCCGTGACGCGCCAGTCGCCCACGGGCAGCTCGGCCTATGCCGACCTGGGCACGGTGTCGGACCCCAGCGCCATCACGGGCGCCAGCTACACCCTGAATTTCACCAAGGACGCCACGACGGGCGCCCTGAGCTACACCGTCACCTCCGGTGGCACGACCGGCCCGGCCGTTCCCTACACGGCCGGAGACACCATCACCGTGGGCGGCATGTCGATGAAGATCTCGGGCAACCTGGCCACGGGCGACAGCTTCACGCTGGGCCCCAGCCAGCGCACCGACCTGTTCAGCGTGCTGGACAACGTGATCGCGGGCGTGAAGAACGGCGCCACCGATGCCGGCGCCATGCAGCAGGCGCTGGGCCGCGGCCTCAACGAACTCGACGCCGGCATGAGCCGCGTCCAGGCCATGCGCAGCTTCGCCGGCGACCAGCTCAACCGCGCCGACCGCCTCGAAGACGACATGAAGAACCAGGCGGACCAGCAGGAAGCAGCGCGCTCGCGGGCCGAAGACATCGATATGATCAAGGCCCTCTCCGATGTGGACATGCAGAAGGTGGGCATGCAGGCGGCCTTGCAGTCCTACGCCTCGATCCAGAAACTGTCACTGTTCAACTTCATCAACTGATAACCGCCCGCGCATGCATCCATGGTCCAGTCCGTCCTGAGCTCTCTGACCCTCGGCTATAGGCCGCTCTGGAACCAGGCCCGCCGTCTGGCGGGCGTGCAGCTTTATCTTCACGAGGAGCCCGGCGTCCAGGCCGACGTGGCCCACCTGCTGCGCATACTGCGCGAGACCTGGGGCACGCAGTCGCCGCCGGTGCTGCTGTCGCCCCAATCCCGCCAGGTGCTGTGCGACCTGCTGGAGAACGCCTCCAAGGGAAGCCCCTGGATCGAGGTGCGCGGCGACTGGCTGCAGGACTCCGCCATCTATGACCTGGTGCGCCAGGCCCATGCGCGCGGCCTGATGCTGGTCTGGCGCGGCCCGCTGTCCGACGTGCCCGACGCCCAGGCCGCCCACTGGTTTGCCAGCAGCCTGCTGCACCTGCCGCCCGAAGGCGCCTCGGGCATGCCCAATCAGACCGTGCTTGCGCTGCAGCAGGCCGCGCAGGCCGCCGAAGCGCCGACCAAGCTCCAGGCCCTCAAGCAGGCCGCCAGGCCCGCCCCCACCCTGCCCCCCCTGCAGCTGCTGGGCGGCCAGATGTATGAAGGGCTGGAAAGCCTGGCTCTGGCCGATCTGTGCCTGGACAGCTTCCATGCGGGCGCCATCGCCGGCTGGCCCGTGGCCGATGCATTGCATGCCCAGCGCCATCACCCCGCCCTGCCCAGCCGCGACACCGTGCTTGCGCTGATGCGTGCCGTCGATGCCGAGCAATCGCTGGAAGCCTTCGAGCAGATCCTGGGCGAGGACCCCATCCTGGCCTATCGCTTCATGCTCTACACCAACTCCGCGGCCCTGGGCCTGCGGGGCAATGTGGACTCGCTGCGCCGCGGCCTGGTGATGCTGGGCTACGGCACGCTGCAGCGCTGGCTGTCGGACCAGCTGCCCCACGCCTGCACCGAGCCCAGCCTGATACCCGTGCGCACCGCCATCCGGCTGCGCGCCAGCCTGACCGAACGCCTGATCGAAGCCGGCATCAGCCACGACCTGCAGCGCGAGGTCTATCTGCTGGGCCTGTTCTCGCAGCTGGACCAATTGCTGGGCGAGCCCCTGCCCACCGTGCTGCGCCGCGTACCGCTGTCCGAACGCGTCTTCGACGCGGCCGTGACGCGCACCGGCCCCTACGCGCCGGCCCTGATGATGGCCATTGCGCTGGAATCCGACGATCCCGCACCGATTCGCCAGCTGCGCGAAGACAACGACTTCGAGATCGAGGACGTCAACCGCAACCTGCTGCGCATGCTCAGCGAACTGCAGGTGCAGCCCGCGCCGGCGGCCTGATCGATATACGGCGACCCGCAGCGGCCGAACCTGCGGCCTGATCTGCAGCCGCTGCCATCCGCAGATTCCACCCATGAAAAAACCGCCTGGATCTCAGGCGGTTTTTTCATGTCCGGCAGGAAGCTGCAGATGCAGCTGCCGCCGTCAGGCCATGGCTCAATGCATGGCGTGGGGCTGACCGTCGAACATGTGCTCGAACTGTGCCAGCCAGGGCTCGGCCAGCGTGCGGATCTGGGCATCGTTGCGCAGGATGCGCTGCATGATGCGGGCCTTCTCCTTGCGTTGCTCAGGCGCCAGCGGCTCGTCATGGGACTTGAGCCGCAGCTGCTCGATCAGCACGGCACAGGTGCCTTCGTAGCGCGTCACTCCCTCCCAATCCTTGTTCTGTGCGGCCTGCAGCATCTTGGCGCTGCTGTCTTCTATGGCCCGGTAAAAGTCAATCAATGTCAACTCCATTTCTAGGTCCCGGCAACGGCTGGCGTGTTGGCGATATCACGCCAACCATTGGCAATCGGAGCCAACACGTCCTGCGCGCTTTGCAGCAGCGCTGCGTCGTTGCGCAGATTGGCCAGCGTCAGCTGGGTGATGCTGTAGTCGTAGACGGAAATCAGGTTCTGGGCCAGCTCGCCGCCTTCATCGGGATTGACGGAGGCCTTCAGGCCTTCCTCCAGAATGCGCACGGCCTTGCCGATCTGCACACCTTTCTCGCCGATGTCGCCACGCTGCAAGGCTCCCTTGGCCGCGTTCAGCGCTTTCTCAAGCGCGTCGAACAGCAGCTGGATCAGTTGATGGGGCGATGCGCCGTCCACGGAGGACTGGACGCCGACCTGGGCGTAGGCACTTGCAGCACGACGGTTGAGCGATGTGTACATGTTCGTTTCCTTGATGTCTTGTTCTTCGGCTGCAATGCCCGAAAATTTAGAGGCACCGGGCATTGGTTACAGAAAACAGGACCGCCGCTCCGCATGGCTCCTGTCTATTTATTCCACTGGGAAACCTGCTGGTTCATGTAGGCACTCAGCGCCGAATAGCCGCTCATCTTCTTGTCCAGCGAAGCGTACTGCTCACGCAGGCGCTTTTCCAGCGAATCGGCCTGGTCATTGATCCGGTCCTGGGACTTGCCGTTGCTCTTCTTGAGTTCCTGCAGGCTCTTGCTCTTGGTGTCGAAGGTGCCATCGAATTCCAGCGCCTTGCGCGTGAAATCCTTCATGCGCGCGGCCAGGCCCTGCGTATCAGGCTGCCCGTCCGTTCCCACGGCGGCAAACATCTTGCTCATGGACTCGGGGTCCTTCAGCGCTGCGTCCAGCTTGGTCTTGTCGCTGGCTGTCGTACCGTAGGCGAGCTTGCCGCCCTTCTGGATCTGAATGCCCATGTCCGACAGGCGCTTGAGCGTGTCCGCTGCGCCAGCAACCGTACCCGAGACCACGCTGCGCAGGCTGTTGGTCATGCCCACCGTGGTGGAGTCGCCCTGCAGCACGCCGGCAGCCTTGCTTTCGGCGTCGTACTTGGTCGAGCTGGCCAACGCGTCATTGAGCGCGTTGTAGGCATCCATGAAGGCCTGGATCTTCTTCTTCATGCCCTCAGTGTCCGAGGACACCGTCACCGTCACCGGGGTGGCGGCCGCCGTCACCTGGTTCACGGTGATGTTCAGGCCAGGCACGGTCTGCTTGAACTCGTTGGTGGTCGACTGCACCGTAATGCCATTGACATTGATCTCGGCATTCTGGGCGTACTGCGCCACGGAGCTCGTGGTTGCCTTGCCGTTGAAGGCCAGGGCCGACAGGCTGGCATCGCCACTGGCACCGACCGTGAAGCCGGCATCGGCACCCGTGGCACGCGAGCGCAGCACCAGGCGTTCACCCTGGGCATCCTTGAGCACCGACGCCACCACGCCCGTTCCCTTGCTATTGATGGCCTGGACCACGTCTTCCAGCTTGGCACCGGCCGCGATATCGATCTCCACGGGAGTGCCGGGATTGCTGAACTGGTCGCCAGTCTTGTCCCAGCTGCCCATGGTGATGGTGAGCTTGCCAGCCCCGAACTGGGTGGACGCCGGCATGACAGCGGTCGCAACAGACTGGCTGCGCGCCAGATCCGTCACCGAGATCACCGAAGATCCGGGCAGAGCATTGGCGTCCGTCACCGTGGCAGTCACGGCCGTATTGGTCGTGGTGGCATTGGTCAGGCGCCATGTATCGGCATCGGCCAGCGAAGTGGCCGCGTCCTGAAGCGTGGACATCAGGGACTTGATCTGCCCGAACGTGGATATCTTGGAATCCAGAACAGACGCTTTTTGCTGAAGCGGAACCAGTGACTGCCTTTGCAGGGCCACCAGTTTGGCGATCATCGTCTCGTCCAGGCCGCTGCCGCTGATGCCAGCTGAGCTCAAGGTGGCCATGACCATCCCTTTCTAAGTGCAGAACACCTCCGCGCCACAGCGCAGAACGCGTCCTTGCGAACACGCACACCAAATGCCCGAAGGCATTCCCCGGTATCTTATCGACCGGTTTCTCCCGAACCTGAGGCTTTTTTTGGCTACGCCCTGCGCAGCCAGGCTCAAAAGCCCCGCAGGCTCCCTCTTACTGGATCAGCTTGAGCACCGACTGGGGCAGCTGGTTGGCCTGGGCCACCATGGCTGTGCCGGCCTGCTGCAGGATCTGTGTGCGGCTCAGGTTGGCGGTTTCGGCAGCGAAGTCGGCATCCATGATGCGCGATCGTGCAGCCGCTGTGTTTTCCGAGGCAACCTGCAGGTTGGAAATTACGGCCTCGAAACGATTCTGCGCAGCACCGAAAGTGGCACGCGTGTTGTTGACTTCATCCAATGCTGTGTCGATGGCAGCCATCGACAGGCGTGCGTCAGCGGCGGAGCTGCTTGCACCAAGCAAGGAGCCCAAGGCGCCACTCAGCGTTGGGGGTGTTCCTGCAGTAACGCCCAATCCACCAGGCGCAGCAACTGACAGATTCACAGCAGAAATCGTGATCTGATTGTCAGCGCCAGTGTTAGCGCCCACCTGAAAAACTGTCGCATCCGCACTATTTAACAGTTGGCGACCATTGAAGCTTGTACTTCCAACTATGCGTGCAATTTCCTGCGCCAGCTGCTGAAACTCTTTGTTCAACGATCCACGGTCCGTCGAACCGTTGGTGTCGTTGGCAGCTTGAACCGCAAGTTCGCGCATGCGTTGCAGACTGTCGCCGATCTTACCTAGCGCGCCTTCCGCCGTCTGCGCCATGGAGATGCCGTCGTTGGCATTTCGCATGGCCACATTCATGCCTCGCACCTGGGCGTTCATGCGCTCGGCAATGGCCAAGCCTGCCGCGTCGTCCTTTGCACTGTTGACACGCAGGCCCGAAGACAGGCGCTGCATGGTGGTGCTCAGCGACGACTGGGACGTGTTGAGATTGCGCTGGGCGTTAAGCGAAACAAGATTGGTGTTGATGATGGATGCCATGGGGCAGCTCCTCGTTAGGCATGAACAATGGCCAACCGTTCGACGACCCCAAGCCGCCAGAACGCCAGAAAGCACGCCAGGACTTCCAGCTCTGCCTATCTGATGCCAATGATTGTGCGGAAAAGCCCTTGCGCCAAAGCGCCGATAAAGCCCATGAT
>Ga0209930_1003536_pt1 | contig 15388 bp, 14 predicted proteins | sample ThiBiot_500_biof_2_FD_183948 | JGI IMG/M metagenome (GOLD analysis project Ga0209930, IMG submission 183948) | Wastewater bioreactor microbial communities from Cape Town, South Africa - Thiocy_cont_500_biof (SPAdes) | ecosystem: Engineered > Bioreactor > Thiocyanate-remediating >... | reverse complement strand
CCCCAGATTCGTAGTCTGGTGCTCTATCCAGCTGAGCTACGGGCGCCTGCCGGTCGTGGAAGCGGTTGTTCCAGCGACGAGGGCCGCCAATCGGCGGCGGCGTCTTGTTAGCCGCTCGCTTTCGGGATTGCAAGCGCCTCGTTCCAGAGCGGCGGCGCCTGTGGATAGACGCGGCGGCGGCGAGCCGGCGAAGCAAGCCGCTGCGCCTGCGCCTTTCCGTCACCGCGCCTGTGCGCGGCGGGCGCGGTCGAAGGCGACCGGGCGGTCGGGGATGGCGATCTCGAAGATGGCGCCGGGGCCTTCGGTGTCGACGAGCGTGATCGAGCCGCCATGGGCGCGGACGATCTCGGCGGCGATCGCGAGGCCGAGGCCGGTGCCGCCGGGGCGGACGCCGCCCTGGAAGGCCTGGAAGAGGTTGGCCTTGGCGCGCTCGGGAACGCCGGGGCCGGTATCGCAGACGCGTACCGTGACGACCGTGCCGCGCCGGTCGGCCTCCATCAGCAGGCGGCGGACGATGGCCGGGTCGCTCTCGCCATCCATGGCCTGCACGGCATTGCGGCAGAGATTGAGCAGGACGCGGAAGAGTTGGTCGGGATCGGCGTCGATCTCGAAGGCGCTCTCGATGCGGATCTCGCAGCGGATGGTCGCGTGGTTCTCCAGCCCGAGCACGTCGACGACGTCGCGGGCGACGCGGTGCAGCGCCACCAGGCGGCGGCTCGGCTCGCGCTCGCGCGCCCGGCCATAGGCGAGGGTGGTCTGGCAATAGTCGATGGCGCGCCCGAGCGTCGCGATCAGCTTCGGCGCGAATCGCTGCACGGTCGGATCCGGCAGCGAGGCGATGCGGTCGGAGAAGAGCTGCGCTGAGGCAAGGAGATTGCGGAGGTCGTGGTTGACCTTCGAAACCGCGAGGCCGAGATCGGCCAGATGCGTCTTCTGCAGCAGCGTTTCGGACAATTGCCGCTGCATGGCGGCGAGCTCGGTCTCGGCGACGCCGATCTCGTCGGCGCGCCCGCTCGGCACGATGATGCGGGAGCGGTCTTCGGGATCTTCGGAAAAGTGCACCATCGCTTGCGACAGGCGCCGCATCGGGCGGACGAAGAGCCGTTGCAGGCTGATATAGATCGGGATGGCGGCGATGATCGAGATCAGCGCCGACATCAAGAGGATCGTGCCGCCGAAATGCAGCATCGCGGTCCTGAGCGGCCGGTCGCTGATGACGAGCTCAAGACTGTTGCCGTCCCGCGCCGGGCCGATGACGCGCAGCGTGTGCGGGTCGCTCGCCGCCAGGGTCGCGAAGGCGGCGCCGATCGAGGAGAGCACCAGCGGCTGGCGGAGATCGACCGTCTCGTCGACGGTCGGCGGCATCTCGACGGCGGCGAGAAGGCGGGTGGCGGGGCCGGTGCGCAGCACGATCGCCGTCGCGCCCACGGTGTCCAGAAGCTCGTCCTGAACCCCGCGCGGCACGTCGCTCCAGGCCGCCGAATCGAGCAGGATGCTCGCCGCCTGCGCCGTCGCCATGCGATCCTCGAGGAAGCGCAGGCGGAAGGCGGCGATCGTCGGCACGAAGCCGGCAATGCCCGTGACCATCACGAAGACGACGGTGAGGATCATGAGCTTGACGGAAAGGCTGGGCGCGCGCCGACGCCGCGCGGCGGCCGCTGCCGCCAACGGTTCTTCCCGGCCGGCCATCGCCTCGCCCGGGCTCGTCTCCGCCATGCCGCTCGTCCCCCTTCAGAAGCGCTCTGCGACGCAGCGTGCCATTTTGCGACGGCGGTACCCCTCCCGTCAAACAGACGTGCCGCGACGCGCCTTCTACGCCCAAGAGAGCCGTTTCCGCCGCCCGAAACGTCGTTTCCGCCGTGCCGACCTCGCGTCGATGTCGCGTTGACCTTGCGTTGACTTGGGGAGGGGTTCTCCGTATAAGCCGGCCTCGACGAGAGCAGGCAGAAGGCATGCCGGGGTCGCGTGCACCAAGGCGTGCTCCGCTTCGAAAGCCGCTGTCGCTCTTCCGACCATTGTTTTGATCGAATGAGGGCCGCCCCCGGCGGTGACGACCCATGAAGCGTACTTATCAGCCGAGCAAGCTCGTTCGCGCCCGCCGCCACGGTTTCCGCGCCCGTATGGCCACCGTCGGCGGCCGCAAGGTGATCGCGCAGCGCCGCGCCCAGGGCCGCAAGAAGCTCACTGCCTGACCCGCAGAAGGCGGCCGCAGCCGGCCGGCGCCCGGAAAGGCTCGCCATGGATCGAGCGAAGACCATGGAGCGGCTCAAGAAACGCGCCGAATTTCTCGCCGTCGCCGGAGGGCCTCGTGTCTCCCGGCGCGGCTTTGTGCTGCAGAAGCGCGACCGCCGCGAGGTCGAGGGGACGCTGACCCGCTTCGGCTTCACGGTCACCAAGAAGATGGGCAATTCGCCGGAGCGCAACCGCATCCGGCGGCGCCTCCGCGAGGCGGTGCGCCTCTCCTTCGCCGGGAATGCCCGCGCGGCGACCGACTATGTGCTGGTCGGCCGGCGCGCCGCACTGTCGCAGCCCTTCGAAGAGCTCACCCGCGACCTTATCTCCGGTTTCGCCGCGCTCGAGCGGCCCGCCGCTGCGAAGACGCCGCAGGGCGCTCCCAGCGCAACGACTGAATCCGCCCTTGCCCGTCCGAAGGATGGCGGCACGGGCTCCGACGACCGTTCCTCCGAAAGACCCCACCGATGAGCGACAACCGCAACCTGATCCTCGCCGTGGCCCTGTCCATCGCGGTGGTTTTCGGATGGCAGTATTTCGTGGCCTCGCCGCGGCTCGAGCAGACGCAGCGCGAGCAGGCGGCGACGCAGGCGGCTTCCGGAACGGCATCGACGCCGGCGGCAGGCACGTCCGGCGGTACGGCGGCGCCCGCGGCTGGAACGACGCCCGGCGCCACGGCACCGACGCAGGCGACGGCGAGCACCGATCTCACCCGTGACGCGGCCCTCGCCGCGACGCCGCGTGTGCCGCTCGATACGCCGTCGGTCAGCGGCTCGATCAATCTCAAGGGCGGCCGCATCGACGACCTGCGCCTCAAGGGCTATCGCGAGACTGTCGCCAAGGACAGCCCGACGGTGATCCTGCTCTCGCCCTCGGGCGGTCCGGACGGCTATTTCGCCGAGTTCGGCTGGGTCGGCGCGCCGGCCGGCACCAATGTGCCCGGTCCCGACACGATCTGGACGGCGCCGGAAGGCGCGAAGCTGACGCCGGACACCCCGGTGGCGCTCACCTATGACAATGGCGCGGGCCTGACCTTCAAGCGCATCATCTCGATCGACCCGAGCTACATGTTCACGGTGCGCGACGAGGTGACCAATGCGACCGGCGCCGCGCTGACGCTGTCGCCCTATGGCCGCGTGACGCGCATCGGCGAGCCGCATGTCGCCGGCTACTACATCCTGCATGAGGGCCTGATCGGCTGGATGGGCGACCATCACCTGCAGGAACTGAACTACGCCCACCTCAAGAAGGAAGGGCCGCAGACCTTCACCGACGTGGCGACCGGCTGGCTCGGCATCACCGACAAATATTGGGCGACGGCGATCGTGCCGCGCGGAGGTCAGCCCTTCACGGCGCATTTCGCGCATGTCGACACCGGTGTCGGCCTCTACCAGACCGATTTCCAGGGTGCACCGCTCTCGGTCGCGCCCGGCGCCTCGGCCTCGACGGAAAGTCTCGTCTTCGCCGGCGCCAAGCAGGTGTCGATCATCGACGGCTACCGCGACGACCTGAAGATCGAGCGCTTCGATCTCCTGATCGACTGGGGCATGTTCTGGTTCTTCACCAAGCCGCTCTTCTATCTCATCGACTATTTCTACAAGCTGGTCGGCAATTTCGGTGTCGCCATCCTGCTCGTGACCGTTCTGGTCAAGGCGGTGTTCTTCCCGCTGGCCAACAAGTCCTACAAGTCCATGAGCGCCATGAAGAAGGTCCAGCCCGAGATGGCTGCGATCCGCGAGCGCTTCGCCGACGACAAGGTGAAGCAGCAGCAGGCGCTGATGGAGCTGTACAAGAAGGAGAAGATCAATCCGCTGGCCGGCTGCTGGCCGGTGCTGATCCAGATCCCGGTCTTCTTCTCGCTCTACAAGGTGATCTTCATCACCATCGAGATGCGGCATGCGCCGTTCTTCGGCTGGATCCAGGACCTCTCGGCGCCTGATCCGACGAACCTGTTCACGCTGTTCGGCCTCATCCCCTGGAGCCCGCCGCATCTCCTGATGCTCGGCATCTGGCCGATCATCATGGGCATCACGATGTTCGTGCAGATGCGGCTCAATCCGGCGCCGACCGATCCGGCGCAGCAGGTGGTGTTCACCTGGATGCCGGTGATCTTCACCTTCATGCTGGGCTCGTTCCCGGCCGGCCTCGTGATCTACTGGACGTGGAACAACACGCTCTCGATCGCGCAGCAATATGTGATCATGCGGCGGCAGGGCGTCGAGGTGAACCTCCTCGGCAACATCATGGACGCGTTCCGCAAGAAGCCTAAACCGGCCGATTCGGGACAAGCGGCCGTGGCCGCGCCCAAGGCGTCGGCGGCCCCGAAGGCGGTCAGCGCCAGCAAGCCGGCCAACGGCAACAAGCCGGGCCCCAAGGGCGGCCCGGGCAAGCCCTCGAAGGCCAAAAGCTGAGGCCCGAGAGGACGGACGGGATCGATGCCGGAGATTTCCGATAGCGAACTGGCGCTGCTGCGCGAAGAGGCGGAGCGGCTGGAGACGGGCCGGCTCTTCTTCGCGCGCCCGTGGCAGTTCCTGCGCTCGTCGCCGTCGATCGAGACGCTGCCGCCCATCGGCGACACCGAGGTGGCGTTCGCCGGCCGTTCCAATGTCGGCAAGTCGTCGCTCATCAATGCGCTGACCGGCCAGGGCGGACTGGCGCGGACATCGAACACGCCGGGCCGCACGCAGGAACTCAATTTCTTCACACCCGGCCCCGGCCTGATGCTCGTCGACATGCCGGGCTATGGCTATGCCGAGGCGCCGAAGCCGCTGGTCGATTCCTGGAACCGGCTGATCCGCGATTATCTGCGCGGCCGCGTCTCGCTGCGCCGCGTCTATGTGCTGATCGATGCGCGGCACGGGCTGAAGGCGAACGATCTCGAGACGCTCGACCTCCTCGACACATCGGCCGTCTCCTACCAGATCGTGCTGACCAAGGCCGACAAGCTGAAACCGGGCGGCATCGAGCGCGTGGTCGCGGAGACCGCGGCGGCCATCGCGCGCCGTCCCGCGGCGCATCCGACCATCATCGCGACCTCTTCGGAAAAGGGCGCCGGGCTCGACCGCCTGCGCGCCGAGATCGCGGCGCTCGCGGGTTAGCGTTCGCGCGAGGTGGGATCAGCCGGCGTCCTTGTTCCGCCGCAGCCGGGATCAGCCGGCGTCATTGTTCCGCCATGCCAAACTCGTTATAGAGCGCTGCCCCGAGCGGAGAGATTTCCATGACCGAGACCGCCACCACGTCGGGCACCGATCCGGTGCTGACCGCCCAGCTCATCGCCACCGCGCTTCCCTATATGCTGCGCTATGACGAGAAGACGGTCGTCGTGAAGTTCGGCGGCAACGCGATGGGCAGCGAGGAGCTCGGCAAGGCCTTCGCCGAGGACATCACGCTCCTGAAGCTCGCGGGCATCAACCCGGTCGTCGTGCATGGCGGCGGGCCGCAGATCAATGCGATGCTCACCCGCCTCGGCATCAAGTCGGAATGGGCGGCGGGCATGCGCATCACCGACAAGCCGACCGTCGAGGTCGTCGAGATGGTCCTCGCCGGCTCGATCAACAAGGAGATCGTGCAGACGATCACCGAAGCCGGCGGGCGCGCCATCGGCCTCACCGGCAAGGACGGCAACATGGTCACGGTCACGCGGCTGACGCGCAAGGTCGTTGACCCCGATTCCCATATCGAGCGCATCGTCGATCTCGGCTTCGTGGGCGAGCCGAAGACCGTGCGCACGGAAGTGCTCGAAGTGCTGGCGAAATCCGAGATCATCCCGGTGCTGGCCCCGGTCTGCGCCGGCGAGGACGGAGAGACCTACAACGTCAATGCCGATACCTTCGCCGGGGCCATCGCCGGCGCGCTGCATGCCTCGCGCCTCCTCTTCCTGACCGATGTTCCCGGCGTACTCGACAAGGACAAGAAGCTCATCAAGGAGCTGACGGTCGCCGAGGCGCGGGCGATGATCGCCGACGGCACCATTTCGGGCGGCATGATTCCCAAGGTCGAGACCTGCATCGAGGCGCTCGATCGCGGCGTCGAGGGCGTCGTCATTCTCGACGGCAAGACCCCGCATGCCGTGCTGCTCGAGCTCTTCACCGAACACGGCGCCGGCACGCTGCTGAAGCGCTGATGCCAGAGCACGTCCTTTCCAGCGCGCCCGATCTCGCCCGTTTCGCCGCGGTCAAGGCCTGGGTGTTCGACCTCGACAACACGCTTTATCCGCGCCACACCAACCTGTTCGCGCAGGTCGATGTGCGCATCCGCGACTATGTCCAGCGCCTGCTCGCGCTGCCGGCGGACGAGGCGCAGCTTCTGCAGCGTGAGTATTACCGTCGCTATGGCACGACGCTGCGCGGGCTGATGCTCGAGCACAAGATCGCGCCCGACGACTTCCTCGAATATGTCCACGACATCGACCACTCGGCGGTCGCGCCCGATCCGCAACTCGCGGCGGCGATCACGCGCCTGCCGGGCAAGCGCTACATCCTCACCAACGGTTCGCGCGCCCATGCCGAGAAGGTGATGGCGCGGCTCGGCCTCAGGCCTGATTTCGAAGACATCTTCGACATCGTCCGCGCCGATCTCGTGCCGAAGCCGCATGCCGATACCTATGACCGCTTCCTCGCCGAGAACGGCATTGCGCCGGGCGAGGCGGCGATGTTCGAGGATCTCGCGCGCAATCTCGAAGTGCCGAAGGCGCTCGGCATGGCGACGGTGCTCGTGGTGCCGCGCGGCACCGAGCCGGTCCTCGCCGAGGCCTGGGAGACGGAGGGGCGCGAGGGTGCCCATATCGACTTCATCACAGACCATCTCGGCGACTTCCTGACGGCGATCGTCGACGGTCTCGCGGCGCGCACCACCGGCTGAGGCGCGGCGGGGACGCTGCGGCGTTGACTTCGCGGTCGACGCCGATAGTGTCGCGCGCCGTCACACCAATTTCGGGATGCTCCATGTCGATCGCCGATACCGCCGCCCTGCAAGCGACCATCGAAGCCGCGTTCGAGGATCCCGCGGCGATCACGACCGCCACCAGGGGCGAGGTGCGCGATGCCGTCGAGACGGCGCTTTTGCTGCTCGACGCCGGCACCGTTCGCGTCGCCGAGAAGCGTGACGGCAGCTGGGTGGTTAACCAGTGGCTGAAGAAGGCGGTGCTGCTCTCCTTCCGCCTCAACCCGATGACGGCCATTCCCGGCGGCCCGAACGGTTCCACCTGGTGGGACAAGGTGCCGTCCAAGTTCGACGGCTGGTCGGGCGAGGATTTCACCAAGGCCGGCTTCCGCGCGGTGCCGAACTGCATCGTCCGGCGCTCGGCCTATATCGCGCCGGGCGCGATCCTGATGCCGTCCTTCGTCAATCTCGGCGCCTATGTCGACAGCGGCACCATGGTAGATACCTGGGTGACGGTCGGCTCCTGCGCGCAGATCGGCAAGAACGTCCATCTTTCCGGCGGCGTCGGCATCGGCGGCGTGCTGGAGCCGCTGCAGGCCGGGCCGACGATCATCGAGGACAACTGCTTCATCGGCGCGCGCTCGGAAGTGGTCGAGGGCGTCGTGGTCGGCGAGGGCTCGGTGCTCTCGATGGGCGTCTTCATCGGCGCCTCGACCAAGATCGTCGACCGCGAGACCGGCGAGATCCATATGGGCCGCGTCCCGCCCTATTCCGTCGTGGTGTCGGGCTCGCTTCCCGGGCGGCCGCTGCCGGACGGTACGCCGGGACCGTCGCTCTATTGCGCGGTGATCGTGAAGCGCGTCGACGAGCGCACGCGCGCCAAGACCTCGGTCAACGAGCTGCTGCGCGACTGAGCTGAATCCCGGTTCGGGTCCGCATCCAGCCGAGCACAGGAACGGAGCCCTGTTCATGGCGATGGTCACTCTCGAACAGGGACGGAGCCTGCTCGTCGCGGCGCGCGGGACAGCGCCGGAGCATGGGCTCTGGCAGTTCGTCCCCGAGGGCGAGTCATGGCGCGGCCGCCAGCTCGCGACGGTCGCGCAGCTCTCCTCCCTCTGCCGTCACCCGGTGCTGCCGATCGTCTATGGCACGGCGAGTGCGCGCGGCGCCGTCCATGCCTGGCGCGTCGAAGACGGGGCAGCGACCTCGCTTGGCGAGGTGCCGAGCGCCGGCGATCCGTGCCATCTCGCCGTCGGTCCTGACGGGCGCCTTCTCGTCGCTGCCAACTACGAATCGAGCACGCTGACGCTGATCGCGCTCCGCGAGGATGGCAGCCTCGGCGACACGGCCTCGCTGTCGCTGGACGGGCAGGGGCCGGATGCGGAGCGGCAGGAGGCGGCCCATCCGCACCAGATCCTTTTCGACGGCGGGCTGATGCTCGTCGTCGATCTCGGCGCCGACCTCGTCCGGCGCTTCGCGCTCGACCTGACGCAGCCCGTCGATCGGATGATCACGCCGATCGAACCGCTGCAGGCGCCGGCGGGAAGCGGGCCACGCCACGGCGTCTTCCTGCCGGGCGGCCGGCTCGCGCTGTCCGGCGAACTCGCGTCCAGCCTGATCGTCGGCGCCGCTGCGCCGCCGGCTGGCTGGGAGAGCATTGCCAGCACGCGCCTTACCGGCCCAGCCCGCACACGGACGCCGCGTAACTATCCGGGCGACGTTCAGCGCTCCGGCGACGGCCGCTTCGTCTATCTCGCCAATCGCGGCCACGACACCATCGCCGCCTTCGACGTGACGTCGCCTGCGCCGCGGTTCGTCGCCGAGATCGAGTCCGGTGGCGCCTGGCCGCAGCATCTCCTCGTCCATGGCGATTGCTGCATGATCGCCAACTGGGATTCGAACGTCGTCACCGTGCTCAGCCTCAGCGACGAAGGCTTCGAGGGCGCGGCGAAACCTCTGTTCGACTGTCCCGGCCCCGGCTGGTTGCTGCTCTTCTGAGCGCTTGACCGCCGGTTCATCCGGCTCCATGCAACCTATCGACGCATTGTCGCGACGCGAACGGACCGCCTTTCGCTCGACGATGCTCTGGCGGAGGCCCAGCGTGAGCGCCATCACATCGGATTCAGTCCCGCCGTCGCAGGTGCTCGCCCGCGTCGCGCCGGTCTATGGCGTCGTCGGCATCTCCTATCTCGGCTACGCCATGATGGCGACGCTGTTCGTGCCGATGATCCTCTCGCCCGGCTCGACCTATGCGCCGGAGGGTTCGACGGCGGGCCAGCGGGCGATGCTCGTCGGCCTCTTGCTGATGCTCTACCCGCTGGCGCAGGTCATCGGTTCTCCCGTGCTCGGCGCGCTCTCCGATCGCTTTGGCCGCCGGCCCATCCTCGTCGCGTCGCTGGCGGTGACGACAATCGCCTATGCGCTGATCGCATCGGCGCTCGCCGCCCACATGCTCTGGCTGCTCGGGGCGGCGCTCATCCTCTGCGGGCTGGGCGAGGCCAATGCCGCGATCGGCACCAGCGCCATCGCCGATGCGACCACCAAGGAGGAGCGTCCGAAATATCTCGGCTATCTCTGGTCGGTCACCAGCGTCTCCTATGTGCTCGGCCCCGTCCTCGGCGGCTTCGCCGCGGCCCATTTCGGCTACCTTGTGCCCTTCGCCGCGATGGTCGGCGTGCTCGCCGCGACCTTCCTGCTCGTGCTGCTCTTCTTCCGCGAAACGCGGGCGCCGGATCCATCGGCGCGGGAGGTGCCGATCGGCTCCAGCCTCGGCAATCTCCGGACGCTCTTCACCGATCGGCCGCTCCGCGCCTATTACCTCGCCAATTTCCTGCTCTTCGTCGCGTCGATGGGCTTCTGGCGCGTCGTCACGGAATATCTCGTCGACATGTTCGACCTGACGGTCGGCCAGGTGACGATCGACTATGCACTGCTCGCCGTCACCGCCGGCCTCGGCAATCTCGTGCTGCTGCCGATCCTCGTCGGCCGCATCGACATGCGGCGGCTCGGAATCCTCTCGACGCTCATCGGCGCTTTCGGCGTGTTCCTCGCCTTGCTGCCAGGCGGCGTCGCGGTGGCGGTGGGCTTCGGCGGCCTCGCCAGCATCGCCTTCGCCGTCGGCTTCAGCGCCTTGAGCGGCCTCCTGTCCGCGCGGGTCGGACCCGAGCGGCAGGGCGCGGTGATGGGCAACAACACGGCGCTCGGCTTTCTCGGCGAAGGGATCGGCGTCATGGGCGGCTCGGCGTTGACCGGCATCTCGCCCGAACTGCCGATGGTCCTGTTCGGGCTCGTCGCCTTCGCCTCGGTCGCCGTCGTCCGCTTTGCCATCCCGCGCGAGGAGCCGGCCGCCGGTCCCTGACGGACGATGGCGCGGCCGCCGCGAACAGGCTACGAGTCCGTCATCGGAACCGCCCGCCAGAAGGTCGCCCGCCATGCCCGAGCCGCTCTCTCAACGCCTGTCTGAGATCGTATCCGCCGACGCCGACATTGCCGCGAAATCCCCCGATCTCCGCGCGCTCGGCGACATCCGCCTGATGCGCCTCGAGGACGGGCCCGGCCGCGGGCAGCGAATGCTTCTCGCCCGCAATGCGGCGGGCATCGGCTTCGAGATCGCCGTCGACCGCGGCTTCGATCTCTCGGCGCTCAGCCTTGGCCAGGTTCAGCTCGGCTGGCACTCGCAGAACCAGATGCGCTTTCCCACGCAGCTGCCGTCGAGCGAGGACGGCTACGGTTTCCTGCGCAATTTCGACGGGTTCCTCGTCACCTGCGGCCTCTCTTATTACGGACCGCCCCGCCAGGCCGCCGGCGACACCATGGTCAGCCCGCATCGGCTGCAGCGCGATTATCCGCAGCATGGCGAGATCGCGTCCCTGCCGGCCCGTCTGGTCGGCTACGGGCTCGATCCCGATGCCGGCGTGATCTTCGCCGAGGGCGTCGTCCGGCAATCGGGCGTCTTCGGCGATGTGCTGGAGCTGCATCGCCGCATAGATCTCGGTCTCTATGACCGGACCATCACCATCGCCGATCGGGTGGTGAATTGCGGCTTCAACCCGGCGCCGCATGCGCTGCTCTATCACTGCAATTTCGGTTATCCGCTCCTCGACGCAACGACCGAGCTGACAGGCGCCTTCGGCGATTTCGCCGCGCGCTTCGCCGCGCTGCCGCCCCGCCCGCGGCCCGAGACGCGCGAGATCGTCGATCATCTTCAGCTGCCGCCCGACGAGAGGGGCGATCTCGTCGTCGGCCTCCGCAATCCGGCGATCGGCATCGGCGTGGAACTCGCCTACCGGCAGGCGCAGCTTCCTTCGCTGCTCGTCTGGCGCTCCTACCAGTCGGGCGTCTTCGCGCTCGGCATCGAGCCGGGCACGGCGCTGCCGCGGATCGAGGATGGCAACCTCGTCACCGAGACCATCGAGCCGCGCGGCAGCCGCGACTATGTGCTGGCGATCACGGTAACGGACGGCGGCTGACGACCGCTACGCCTTGAGCGCCGCAGCGAGCGATCCACGCTGATAGTCCGCGAGCAGGGCGGCGACGGCCGCAGAGGCGAGGCGGGCCTCGGCGCTGTCGGCTCGGCTCGTGAGGATGATCGGCACCCGCGCGCCGAGCACGATGCCGGCCGCATCGGCACCGGCCAGGAAGGTGAGGCTCTTCGCGAGCATGTTGCCGGCCTCGAGATCCGGCACGACCAGGATATTGGCGCGGCCGGCGACGGGCGAGCGGATCTGCTTGATCGCCGCCGATCCGAGATCGATCGCGTTGTCCAGTGCGAGCGGCCCATCGACGACACCGCCGGTGATCTGGCCGCGATCGGCCATCTTGCACAGCGCCGCGGCCTCGATCGTCGACGGAATTTCGGGATTGACGGTCTCCATCGCCGACAGGATCGCGACGCGCGCCTCGTCGAAACGCAGCGCCGCGGCGAGGTCGATGGCGTTCTGGACGATGTGGCGCTTCTCCTCGAGGCTCGGCGCGATATTCACAGCCGCGTCGGTGATGATCAGCGGATCGGCGTGGTTCGGGACGTCCATCACGAAGCAATGGCTGATGCGGCGGCCAGTGCGCAGCCCCGTCTCGCGGGCCACGACGGCGCCCATCAGCTCGTCGGTGTGCAGGCTGCCCTTCATGAGGGCGTCGGCCTCGCCGCTCCGCACAAGGGCGACGGCCTTTTCAGCGGCGTCATGGCTGTGCGCTGCATCGACGCAGCGGAAACGGGCGAGATCGACGCCTATGGAAGCGGCCGTCGCCGCGAGCTTTCCGGGCGGCGCCACGAGGATCGGCTCCATGAGGTCGAGTTCGGCGGCCTCGACCGCCGCGCCGAGCGCGACGGCGTCGCAGGGATGGGCGACGGCGACGCGGAGCCGCGGCAGCGCCTGCGCCGCCGCGATCAGCCGGTCATATTTCGCATGGCGCAGGGCCGCGTCGTCGTCACCCATGATCCTGTGCCTCAGCGCTTCATGTAGGAGCTGATCAGGCTGAGCTCCGGCGGGCCCAGGCGGTCGGCGGCGCTCGCCAGCTGATGCCAATAGGGGTAGATCAGCCGCTGCAGGCTGACGGCATCGAGCTTTGCGCGCTCCTCCTCGGTCAACTTCAGTTCAGCTGCGCCGAGATTGCGCGTTAGCTGATGCTCGTGGCGGGCGCCGATGATGACCGAGGTGACGCCCGGCCGGCCGAGCAGCCAGGCGAGGGCGACTTCAGCCGGCGTGGATCCGCGGCCTTCGGCGATTTCGACAAGTACCTCGATCGTATCGTAGAGGCGGTTCTCGTCGGCAAGCGGCGGCTCGTGCCAGTCATTCAAGTGACGGCCGCCTTCCTCCGGCGCCTTGCCGCGGCGATATTTGCCCGAGAGAAGGCCGCCGGCGAGCGGGCTCCAGACGAGGACGCCGAGACCCTGGTCGAGCGTCACCGGGATCAGCTCATATTCGGCATCGCGCGATTCGAGCGAATAGTAGATTTGCTGGCTGACCAGCGGCACGAAGCGGTTGGCGCGGGCGATCTCCATCGCCTTCATCAGCTGCCAGCCGGAGAAATTGGACGCGCCGACATAGCGCACCTTGCCCGAGCGCACGAGCGTATCGAGCGCCTCCATGGTCTCCTCGAGCGGCGTCTGCCCGTCCCATTCATGCAGCTGGTAGAGGTCGATCGTCTCGACCTGCAGCCGCTTCAGGCTCGCTTCGGCCTGGCTGACGATGTGACGACGCGACAGCCCTTCGCCATTCGGGCCGTCGCCCATGCGGAAGCGCACCTTGGTCGCGATGACGAGGTCGTCACTGCGCCCCTTGATCACCTCGCCGAGAATCTCTTCCGAGCGGCCGTTCGAATAGGCGTTCGAGGTGTCGATCAGGTTGATGCCGGCATCGATGCAGATATCGAGCAGCCGGCGCGCCTCGGCCGTGTCCGTTGCGCCCCATTTGGCGAGACCGCCGACGCCGCCGAAGGTCGCGGTGCCGAAGGAAAGCGTCGAGACCTTGAGGCCCGAGCGACCGAGAAGCCGATAGTCCATGGATGCGTTTCCTCTCCATTCCGCATTGACAGGCCCGGCGCCGCGACGAGGCCGCGGGCGCGGCCGGGACGCTGCGTCTCCTTGATAAGGGACGCGCGATGCTGCGTGGCGCTGGGCGTGTGATCCGGTCCTTGGGCCGGCGAAGGGACGCTAGCGCAGATTACCGTCAAGATCGAGGCTTCAAAGGGGAGGGGCGGATCGCCTCCGCGCCGCCCGCTCTTCGCAAAGGCCAAGAATCCGCGCAATCTCGCGAAGACCCGGCGAAGTGCCGGCATCGCGATCATTCGGGCAGGCGAGGGGATATGACGGGGACCACGGAAACCAGCGGAGCCGGACTGCCGGAGCTCGATCACGCGCATTACCTCCGCCTCGCCTTCAAGGTCGCCGAAACGGCAAAGGCTTCCGGCCAGCATCCGTTCGGCGCGATCCTGGTCGGCGGCGATGGCGCCGTGCTCATGGAGCAGGCGAACGGCTACATGCCCGACCGCGATATGACGGGGCATGCCGAGCGGCTCATCGCGACGCGCGCCGGCATCGCCTATGGCCCGCGCTTCCTGGCCTCGGCGACGCTCTACACATCGGCCGAGCCCTGCGCGATGTGCGCCGGTGCCGCCTATTGGGTGGGGATCGGGCGCGTCGTCTATGGCCTGAGCGAGAAACGCATGAAGGGCCTGACCGGAAATCACCCGGAAAACCCCACCCTGGATCTCCCTTGCGAGGTCGTGCTCGCCGCGGGACAGCGCAAGGTCGAGGTCGTCGGACCTCTTCTCGAAGACGAGGCGGCTGCTCAGCATGAGGGGGTCTGGGGATAAGTCCCGCCGGCGAGGGCGCCCGAAAGCGGCCGATTTCCCGACCGTTTCGGGCCGGCGAGTGGCCTCGGTGCCCATCCCTTATCCACAGGGCGCCTGCGAAACCGGCAAAATGTTCGAGGGGCCATTTTCGGCCGTTGACATCCGGGGAGCCATTCCGTACATAACGGCCATCGACGCCGCGGTTGACGCAGTTGACCGCGAGCGAAAAACTCGTCTCTGAGTTTTGGATGTTTTGGGGCTTGACTGGTTGCCGCGAGGTGATTAGAGAGAGCGCCGCGCCGGCCGGAAGGTTGGCGGAGATGACGAAGGGCTGAGGCTCTTCGGTGTGGGCGAGCCGGCGACGGCGGCCTCTGGGATGCGACGGTTCGGACCGTCTGTTGTTTGACAAGTTGATAGGAAGAAAGAGAAACGTAGGCGGCGCTGTCCTTGCGGATGCGTTTGGGGCCGAAAGGCCTGAAGCGTGTCGGAGATTAACGGCGGCACTACGTTCTTTCTAAGCTCGCTAGTTGTTAGATCGTCAGCGATGACGGTTTGATGACGCGTGCTTGGGACTCGTCAATAGACGTTAACGCAGTGACCAGCCGGTTCAAGGTCTCATTCAATATGAGAGTTTGATCCTGGCTCAGAACGAACGCTGGCGGCAGGCCTAACACATGCAAGTCGAACGCCCCGCAAGGGGAGTGGCAGACGGGTGAGTAACACGTGGGAACCTACCTTGTGGTACGGAACAACCAAGGGAAACTTTGGCTAATACCGTATGAGCCCGAGAGGGGAAAGATTTATCGCCATAAGATGGGCCCGCGTCGGATTAGCTAGTTGGTGAGGTAATGGCTCACCAAGGCGACGATCCGTAGCTGGTCTGAGAGGATGACCAGCCACACTGGGACTGAGACACGGCCCAGACTCCTACGGGAGGCAGCAGTGGGGAATATTGGACAATGGGCGCAAGCCTGATCCAGCC
>Ga0209930_1003532_pt1 | contig 15395 bp, 13 predicted proteins | sample ThiBiot_500_biof_2_FD_183948 | JGI IMG/M metagenome (GOLD analysis project Ga0209930, IMG submission 183948) | Wastewater bioreactor microbial communities from Cape Town, South Africa - Thiocy_cont_500_biof (SPAdes) | ecosystem: Engineered > Bioreactor > Thiocyanate-remediating >... | reverse complement strand
ACGATTCTTAAAAAGTGGACTAGTCATGACCGATATGTTAGACGCTTTTAGACTAGTCATGATGGGTATGTCAGACACTTCGGACTAGTCATGACGCCCGTCATCCCTTAATTTTCGCTTTCTTGGGCATTTCGATATCATTCTTTCCTCGATATATGACCTGATGTCGCTACATATACAACAGAAATGTATAGAGCACAGTTTTCTTTTTTTTTTATTAGCAAATAAAAGTTCTGGCACTCAGGTTGACAAAGGTAAATATCTTCTTAGAAAAGAAATATACGTATTTGATTTATTTTTAAAGACAGTGTCATTCAACCAGATATACTTTCTATTCATTACAATTATGATTTATGGAGTCCTGAGGATCCTAATGAGTTTATACCTGAACGACACACCAGAGAACGACATTCAGTAGCTTCACCATCAAAGAAGGATTTGTCATTCATTATTTTTTTATTAAAAATAAAGCAAAAACAACAGAAATATGATCGATGAAAAAACTTGACGTTTAATTATATTATTTGATGATGAAGTATTAGTATAATTTGTTGTCGTTATGATGGATTCGATGGTAGTAGATTGTGCTCCATCAGTATATCCTAATACCAATAAAATGGAACGAATTCCATTGGTGATAAAGTTATCCATCGTACTGTTGCCAACAGAACTTATCGATGCACTGTAATTTTTCAATTGTTTGAAAAGTATGAAAGTGTTATAATAATGTTCAATAGTTTTGTTTATTTGTTCGAATTGTTTTTTGCTATTACATGCATTCATTTTACATGTATAGATAATGGTTTGTTTTGAATGAATATCCACTGTCGATGGAAATGGAAAAATCGTAGTGATTATCGATAAAGCAAATAATGTGTTCGTATCAGCATTGTTTAAACATTTTGCTTCATATGTAGTGTATTGATCGAATTGTAATCCTAAACATACACGGCTAGTACAATTGATCTTCTCATGTCCGCTATTGATATAACATTTTGCACCAAAATTTTCACTCGATATATCGTCATTAGCATCTGACATGCGGAGTAGATGAGAAAGATCGACGGTTAGTTGTTCATAATTGTTTTTAACCAACCATTTGATATGACTGAGTGCAAATTGAAGACTACAGCTGTCATTATGTGTACAAACATGGATTACTTCGCTATCGATCTGTGTATTGTTCGATTTTTGTTGACCAGTAAAAGCCATAGTGAATCGATGAACTACAGAGCCACTCGTAAGATCATCTAAATTAGTATGACGAAATTGTATGAATACGTCATTAGACATGTATTCAACTGTAATTTTAACATAACATACACTTGTCGTTGGTATTAATGGGCTTTTCTTCAATATATCCATTAAGTTAGTAGCTGTTAGAGAATCAGCTATATTGCTTTGAAATTCCACAACTAGACACGAAAGTGCATGAATTATCGTTGTATAAAACGATAAAAAATAAATAAAAATAATCAAGAAAATGTTCCTTCTCAACTTCATATTCTGTAGAATAGAATGTTAAACTATTAATAAAAACTATATGATCGATGAAGTCTGCATTTCTTATTTTGAAAATGAGAACTATAGTTAGATTCTGGTATATATCTACTTTTCTCGTCGTTACACAAAATACTTGCCCATATACTCAAAATCTTTCATTACCCTATATTCAATCAAGTTTATGTCCAAATTTTTCATCCACTACGAATTATTATGTAGTACATGTGGTCATCAATTACGATCAAAATTTGATTAGACTGTACAAAACATCACTTCTAGAACCATCAGGATTTCTGAAGGATAAAACTTTACCATTGACTCTGATGGAAGTATCGATTGAATTACAGTCAAGTCAGACAATTGAAATATACTTTCGACACATTTGCAGTATATTTAGTTCCAATTGTACTGAAGATTTTTTATCAAAAACTATTGATAAATATCGTTTCTATTCATCTAAAAATCTACTCAATGCATTACAAAAACTATTTCTACATATAAACGTAAATTTAACATTTTCATGGCCAATTCTATGTTTATCAACATCACAAACGAAAACAATTTGTCTATCTGGTAAATGTTACGCATATACACTGCCTATCAAAGGAATTCAAACATCACGTTGTTCTTCAAGAAGTAAAATCAATCAACTTCAATTAAAACTTTTCATTCCTGATGTTAGAGAAAAAGCTACATTCAACATCGAATTCGATTGCAGATTTTCATTATGTAACAATGATGATTTTGCAAATAATTTACGCAAAATATTCATGCATTTTCATCCTCTATCCGATGAATAATCGCTTTCGACATTTTTTTAATATATTCAAAAATGTTTTCTTATATAAACTCGATGGTAAAATAAAAACAACGAAAATAAGCATTGAAGGAATAAATGAAATGAAATAGCCAGTCAATGATAACCATGGATCACGCGTTGTATTCATGCAACTAACTTGAAATGAGATAATTAATCGAGGTGAAGCGAGTAAAACAAGTGAGAAAGCCGAAATAATCATATGTTTATGTTCATGAAATTGTTTACGTAAATGTACTCTGTAATTTTCTGCCATTATGGCTCGTTGACGAGCTGCAAGAAAAATAATAAGAAAAGCAAGCAGAATATTAAGACTAAATGGAACGAGAAAATGAAACATTAACATAATTGAATTAAATAATTGAATTTTTGAAGTATAACGAACAATACACCAAGTACGATTGTCATCATCGTCAATCAATTCTCGATGTAAAGGATCTTGTAATGCAGTTAGAATTGTTACTAATGTAACAATGAATATCATTCGTTTAGCAGTCTTTTTACTTTTCGTTTTACTAAAATTAGTACTTTGAATTAACATAACAACTCGTTCCAATGACACACAAATATTGAGCCAATCGCCGATATTAAAAAGTATTCGTAAAAGAAAATCCATTGATCGACAATTGCTTTGTAGAATCCAACATTCTTTTATAATTCCAATTTGTGATAGAAGAAGAAAGGTAAATTTCACAACAAGCATCATCATAAGTAACAATGAAACAATCGATGTTGCTAATAGATATAAACCACAACCAATTGTTTGACTTTCTTTTTTCACAAATGTCATTATCGAAAGAATACTTCCAATCAAGCCCAATGAAAAAATAATGAGAACTAGTACAGTACTGATTTTAATGAGATTTGTTTGACGATCAAATGATGTATTTGGTCGAATATGATATCCAAGAATTGCATCCAATGATAGACCGAAACCTTCGGTAGAAAATTGACATTGGCTACCATAGAAACATTCTTTACAAGCGCAAACACTCGTCGTTGGACAATAATATCGATCTTGAAAACATTGACCATCATTTTGACAATAGTTCTTTCCGTCACAATCATAATATTTATTGAATTCGAAATTAAAACAATTGGCTTCGGAATTATTATTTGTACATAAACACATAAATGAATCGAAATCATGAAAACATTGTAGATGTTTGATTTGTTGACATGCTAATTGATAATATTTAACGCGTCGTAATGGATGGTAATTGACAATGGTTGAATTGAAAATTTCATTGATTGACAAACAACGATCTTCGATTTCTACCGAACTTTCAGATCGATTGAAAGTCAAATAATAATTTTCATTGATTTCAATTAAAATCAAATGATAAACATAGGTCACATGTAGAACAACTACATTTTGATCAAATTGAATTTTCGTTAACATCGTCGTTTGTTTATGTTGTGATTGACCATCAGCAGTAATAAAATGTGCGTAAAGAAATGACGATTGCAATAATGTTCGATGAAATGTCAGACGAACACGTAATGTTTCATATTGACATCGATCACCCCAGAATCCTTCAGCACAAATACATGTAAAAGAATGTTGCGGATGAAATCGTACGTCCGATGGTATGCAAAGCTGATTTTGATGGCAAGGCTTTGTCGAACATCCGGTTAGTTCAATATGACATCGATCACCAAATTTATCAATTGAACATAGACAAATCGATGGTGCATGACATTGCGAAGACGAAGCACATGGGCATTGATACGAAATTGAACAATATTGACCATGCCAACCGGATTGACAGTGGCAAAACATTGTTTTCGTATTTTCATATTGACTACATCGACCATGTTCACCACAATTCATTGAACAATGATTGTTTTCGCTTGTATTCTTAGTTGAAATAGGCACAGAAATTTGTAATGCGAGACGATGTACGGGTAGAAATGAAAATCGAATTGGATATAACCAACTTGCTCGATATTCGAATGTTTCGGTATTATAGACATCGATTCGTACAGAATAATTCGTGAATCTATCTTTCGAACGAGTCTTATAGAGAAGATAGAAACTAAATTTCGTACTACAATCACGCATAGCTAAATATTGAATACGTTCATATGAATAAATTGTTGTTGGATATCGATCATCAATTAATTGAATGATAAATGTAAAAATTGTTTTCCAATCTTGAACAGCTCCAAATTGTATCGTCACACTGATACGTTGATTTTGATATTGACAAAACGAACCATAGTAACTGGGTGGACATAGACATTTCTTTTTCACTATTGAACCATTACCTGTTCGAACACTAACAGGTACGCCGCGATTACATAATCGACCATAATCATGAAAATATTTCTCAAAATCGAAATCATTACTGATCAATGTTACTTTGTTTTGTTGTTTAACATTATTTAATCGAAAATAGACTTCAGTTGGTTTACCTTCATCAGTTAATCGGCAAAGATTTGTATCGACATGTGGATAATCACTCGTGATCCCATGATTACATAAAGAGTCATATTCTCCCATGTTTTCACGATTATCATGTGAACAAATACGATAATCATCCATAGAAACAATACAATGTGGAGCAGTAGTACATAATTCCATTGGATCTATACATGTATCATCATTAAGACATCGATATCGTTTCCAAGGTTGAGCAAATTGCGTACGACACCATTGTCTTTCATCGAAAGCTCCCAAACAATCGATCTGACCATCGTTAAGTTTCGAAATATTCAAACAAAATAACGAATAGGATTGAGGTGAAACACATGAAATTTCACTCGATAAACAAATCGAATTGTCATTCGGTGAACAATTGATTTCATCGAAACCATTTAAACAATTCCAATAACCATCACATCTCGTATACATATTACTGCACGGCCAATATTCACAATGTGTTTCATCAGTTTCATTTTCACCATATAAAAGCAATGGAAATCGTTCAATAAAACCATCGCACAATGTTTGAAATACAATCGGCGAATTACTTGGCGTTTTTAAAGGTATACCTTCATCATCATTAAAATAATTCGGATCACGTAAACGTGTCAAACAATCATATTTTTTATTATTAAATAATAAAGATGATGGACATATTTGCACATCAACTCCACATGTAAATCGATGAGTATGATTGAGTGAACAACTATTTGTGTAGAATTCATCATCATTCAAATGACAATCTTGAATGCCATCTAATAGACGATGTTTTGATATGTATTTTGTTGAATTCATACATCGATATAAATGCGAATGATTTCGATGAGAATTTGAACAGTATCCAAAAATCTTAGTGATTGCATCTCTAAAGGCAAACCAATCGTTTTTATATAATTCAATTTTAGGCATAGGCAATTGCTCAATCAATCGACAAGTTAAAGATAGATTGTCTATTTGTATGTAATTTGTAGGTGGTAAATAATTGGCACACAGTTGTGCATCATAACAAACATAAGTTGGTGGTACGAATCGAAATAGTTTTGGAGTATGTGCTTTATTATCATGAACAAATCGTACATGACCAAAAGCAATTGGATAAATAGGATAGAGAAATAAATGCGGACAAAAATGTTGAACACTTTCGATACAGTTTCCGTATGGACATGAAAATCGATCTCGAAAGAAACCGATATGATCCATACGAGTTAGAATGACAATCGATGTCCAACAATGATCAGTAATAGTCGATCTATTTGAACGAATAATATAAGTATAGTCTAATTTTTCATCTCGACCATTATCACAATCACCACATCGACCGTATCCACAAGGAAAATGATTCGATTCAGATCGGCATAAAAGTTCTTCACATCGAATTGATGCTGAGAAAAAGCAATTACTTGAATAATCAAAAATTTCATCAGATCCGTCAAGACAATCGGGATTTGACGGATCATCACGATAGAAACGAGCAGGTATACAATGACCATTATGACAACGATATTCATTCGTATGACATTCATTGATTTCTAAATCAAAACAATGCTGTTCATCGATACCATCATTTAAACAATCGATTTTTCCATCACATATTTCACGCCAATCAAGACATACCGGTAATGAATTTAGATAATCGCATGAGATACTTGTATAACATGTATCAACTATATGTAAGAATAATCTCATTGGATCTGAATCAGGAACATGACGATTGAATGCATTTTTCACTTGTGCACTAAATGTTTCATGTTTGATTTCAAATTGAAATTGACATAATGGACCAAACCAACGTTCGGTACAATTGTAGTATAACAATGAATCTTGTATTGTCTCATTTTGTAAATAGGATTTATATCGTTCAATAGTATCGATGGGTGCTGACCATTTCAGAAGCATTCCATCGGTGATATTCTTTTCTCGTAATTGATCAAATGTAAATAATCGATAGTAATTTGTTTGATTTCTATCCGTACGTACGAATACGTCATTATTATCAAATTCTCGGAGACAAAATTTGAAAAAACTGTAATGTATTATATTAGAAAGTTCGATTAAGTATGTTTTTTCAAAATAATATAAACAATAACCATCGTTGTTATCTAATTCTTCGGTATTATAGAAATTAAAATATTCAATTGCAAATAGTTCCTTTCCAAATAGAAGACCTATTATTGATAAAACAAGGAAACGCATATGTTCTGTGCTGCTCGAATGAATCAAATGTCTCATAAATCAATAAGTTAAATATTTTTATTTATTAATATTATGAAAAGTAATTCATCATGATTCCTATACTGTCTTAACAAAGAGAAAATGAATGTTGTGTTTCGTTAAATTCTGTTTCTAGTGTTCTAATCATTAATAACTCATTGAAGAGCATGTTTCAATAGAGTTTATATAGACGTGAGACAATGTATAACGGTCGTCTATGATCATAAAGTTAGGCAGGTTATGAAATATCATGTTTCTAATCGGAAAGTTTAAACAATTCAGCAGAGCGAGTTACGTATTATGCCTATTTCAAAAGAAAACAATTATTTGACGTACGTCTAAAGTGTTTTCTTTCTATCTTTATTTATAAAAATAATTAATTACACTTGACAAAATTTAATTAAATTATATCAACTATTATTATTCTTTCATCGTTCAAGACTTCACGTATAATTATATCCGAAATTAAATTTTCTATGCTACTTTTCATTTCAAAATGATTGAATATGGTCAAAGACTCGTTGGTTTTATTCTAACTATAATTACTCTAATTCATGGTTTATTAGCAGAGATAGTTTCGTTTATAGTTATCTGTATTGTTATTCATCATCAATATAATCATCGTTTGAAACGTGAAGCAAAAATAACATTTTTATTATCGACAAATATTTATATATTAATTTTTATATACATAACTCCATCGATTATATTCAATGTTCAAACAATACTTGGCGATATTTATGGATATAATTTTGATTCATCATGGTGTAAATTCAATGGTTTTCTCATTCTTGTATTATGTTGTGCTTTGTATCATGCTTTTGTTGTTCAAGTAAATAATAGTTTTAGTTTTGCTTTTCTTCAAAGAATTGAATATGTTTGTATATAGGCTTTATTTCGTCTTTATCGCATTGTTTATCCACAATATCGATGGTTTGGTCTTTATTCATTCTATCTGATTATCATACCTGTTAAAATCATGTTGTCTTTCGTTATTGTATCTCCTGTTTTCATTTGGCAGACTGTAATCTATTTATCGAATGATCATTTTTGTTGTGTTTCATTCCAAATCACTCGTGGTGTTCTTTGGGCTCTATTTACCTGTTATGGAGTTCCTCTTATTTATTTATCTCTCATATATGCTCGTATCACATTATTTCTTCGTCATCAACCGGCGACAATAACCTCTACAATCAAACGAAGACAACAACGAGATTTACTTGCTATTCAACGTGTAATGATTAATGTTGGTCTATTAGTGACAACAGGATTACCAGCTATGATTTTCTTTATTATTCTTTTCGTTACAGGCAACGAACATCCTTTACTTTATCGTATCCTGTGGATTGGAGCTGAAGTCTCCATGGGAATATTGAGCATAGAAATGGTTTTCATGACGTCTCAATTAAAAGCTATTGTTGTAAAACAATGACGACTACGGCAGAGAATTGTGTCATTTATTTAATAATAATAAAAAAAAAAGAATAATCGAATCATTCGTCTTCTTCTTCTTCTTCTTCTTCTAAACTCATGAAATGGATCAATTGATCGGAAACATAAGTTGTAAAATGAAGCCACGAATATTTTTGCTTCGATGTTAAATGAATATGAATTTGATGTGTAATGATATGATACAAACTTTGACCAAAATGCTTAATAAAAAAAAACAAAAGATAATCGCTTCGAAAAAAAAACAAAATGTTCTACTTTAATAAGTCTCGGTTGTATCTTTTGTCGTTGCAAAACAATAGCTTTACTTTCAATTCGTTCTTGAAGATTGTAATGAGCATTTTTAATAATATCCGAATGTAAAGCTAAGAGCATATTTCCAAGATCTCGAACTTCATTGACACGAAGTAGATCTGCTTCGGTTTTTAACGTTCCCGAGACATTACTCATTCGTTTTAATATAGGATAGACATGCAATAAACTAATAGAAAATCAATATTGTGTTTGGTTTTCTCATTGAAACTTACTGCGCAATTGTTTTTGGACCTAAATTTGGAATTTTTTTAATGTCTACCCATGTATATTGAACATCCTCGATAATTCGAGAATATTCATTGGAATAATTCAATCCACCGGGAGCAGTTTTTGTGTTTCCACAACCCATTAGTTTTTGATCAAAACTAAATCTGAAAGATTAGTATATTTCTTTTGTTATTATTATTTTTTCTTCTTCTCCTCATTAGAAACGACAAATGAAATCGAGAAAAAAAATACTAAAAACAGATTTTTTTTCTTTCTCCTTGATTAGCTGAATTTATGTTTGAATAAAAGTAATTCAATGTTAACGCAACTTTATGAGGACGAGGCTTTAATAAAATATTTTATTTTCTTCACATTTTTAATAGAATTTTACAGAAAAATGTAATACAATCAAGCAAATCAAGAAGCCAATTCCATATGTGAAAGTCAAATGTGAACTTGTGTTACATAAATTTGAAGTACAACAGCATGATGTTGTTGTTATACCTTTATCTGATTGCTTGTCACATGTATTCGAGCAACCAGCTTTCGTAGCTGGTCCTCGTGAAACAGTTATCTGTCCGTTCGTTTCGGTTTTCGTTTTCTACAAAGACTCATATTGATCATGTGTATATTTAATCGAACTCAAACAAAAACAAATACATACAAGACACCAGCCATTATTTGATGGTGCTTTCTTCACTTGAGAATTTTCACTAAAAGGATCACCACATCCTGAATCTGTACATTCATAACATTGCGAATCGGCACTAATTGTATACTGAATACCTATGTAACAATAGTAATAGAATGACTTATTCTTAACTGAAACCTATATTCGATTTCTACCGGTTAGGAATAAAACGGTTAGTAAAAGAAGTTGCATGATTCAGATTGTTTCTGTTGATAACACTCAAAAAAAATAATAATAAAACAAGAAAATGTAAATATATACTTCATGTTGTCTCTTATCATACATCAAGATAAACATGTTATTCAGGAATATTAAAAGTAAATATTTTATGTCAACTCTTTTAACATTGTATTTAATAAATTATTTTCAGAAAGATTCTCTATCGACGGCATCTACATGCAAATACTATTTCACAAAGACAATAATCAGCTTATAAAAAAACTCAATTTAATTTTTTTTTTGTAAATAAAATCTCTGTATTATTGTCTGCGCGAACTTTGATTAATCGACAATTGAGCAATACGTTCTGTTGGTAATTGTTTAGGAGCAGTTACAGTGCGAGCAACAGGAACAACAGGTGTTTGTCGACAACAGAATTTAATCTTATTTTTGAGTTGTGACGTAACATAAACCAAAGCTATGCTCAATGTTAGAATACATATGCATACACTGAGTACCAAAATTCGATAGAAATAAGGCATAAGTTCGCCTGTAAAAGCTAAAATGAGAAGCATGATTGAAACTGGCATCCCAAAAGATCCTAATAGACCGACAATGCAGACAATACGACGAAGAACACGAATATCACGTTGTTGAGATCGTGTCGTACGACGAAGATGAATACTGTTTGGAATGACTTGTCGATGTAAAAATAGAGTTACTTTGAAATAAATTAATCCAACAGAAATAAATGGTACACCATAGACAGATAAAATCGAATAGGCTATACTTAGAGAATCATCTTTACTAACGAGACAAGCATGTTCACCAGCAATTAATTGTTGACCATGCCAAATGAATAGAGGACAATCTAATAGAAATGAAAACATCCATAAGATTGGAATAACAATCCAATAAGTTCGTGGTTGTATGAGTTTTTGACGAGATGCGTAAACAATACGACAAAGACGAAATGCGCCCTATTTATGAATAATTATATGCATCCATCTATGTATTTATTATTTATTGTGTGGCAAGTCTTACTTGTAGTGCAAATGCAATATAAACAGCTGATATCAATGAATAGATAATATAGGATAGAATACGACATTCAAGTGTTTCAATTTCATCATTCGTTGAGTTCAAATCACCACGAAGTACACGAATATTTAATATCAAAGTCGAAATACCAAGAGCAAGCAATAGTATGTAATTATTGCAACAGAGAATTAATTGAGCATCATAGAGAGTCTTTCGTCGAAGTAAAATAAATGTTAAAATTAAAATTGTTATTATTAAACCAAGAACATTAATTACCAAAGAACCCGTGTTGAATGCAAAAGAAATTGATTTATTCTCCATTGAAGAATAGAAAAATGAAATGAGCGAAGGAAGAAAGTATTACCATAATCTGCTCAATTTAGCATACGTCAGTAACAGGTTTCTCCTGCGAAAGGAATTGACAAAATCAACAAGAATGATATTAAAAATTACAATTTTTTAATTTTAGTCCTATTTATAGACATAGTTAGATTCTAGGTAGCTAAACATAATTGTTTTGAAGTTAACCGAGTCAAATCTTTATTCTTATTTAAAAAAAAACATCTATTCTTCTGACTGTTCATTTTTCTCTCGTCCAACGGCGAGAAGAATGTTTGTAATGCCAATTTTCTGGATTTCATTTAGATCTTCGTCTTGTGTAGCAATAAGAATACCTGAATAACTGAGGCCATCTATAGTTAAGAATTCAAATTTATCTTTCGATCGTGGTATCATATGCAAATGAGTTTTCGTAATAAGGACATTGTATGAACTTTTGTCACTGTCGAATTGATTTTTTCGTCGAAAATCGAACATTAAATCTAAAAGTCGTATAAATCTGCCCATGAGATAATCACCTAAATCATCGGATGGATCGATTGATATAACAAAATGTGCCCATGGTACTTGAGCAAGTTGACATCCTTGATCATAGCCTTGTTGTCGTTGAAGATAGACATCAATCGGCGGTTCATTGTTTGATACAGGAACAAATTGAATAGTTTTATGCGTTTGATTTGAACCTGAATCTTCACCACAATTATAAAAAGCAATGACATTTCTTTTCGTATGATTTCGAATGATTTGATAAATTAATGATAAATCATCAGCCGATAGGAAATCCGCCTGTTTGCTAGATTCTGAAAAGAAATTTATATATCGAATATAGAACAGTTTGTTATGTCGAATTACCTTGTGGTACGAGAAGAAAATTATGTTGTGCAATTGGATATTGGCTGAGAACTACGGAGTAATTCGATCCATCATTTGACAAATCACAAACGTGAATATTTTTCTCAGATGAATCTTGATGTTTCTCGTGAAGACTAGGCAAATGTCGTATTTGATACTAATCAATTGAAAATAATTCATTCTTTTAGAAAACGACAACAAAAAATAAAGCTATTTTACCGAACAACCATCGATTCGTTCTTGAACAATTTTTTCACTTTTAAAAATAATATTTCTCTTGTTCAATGCTTCATCAAATGCATTAGTTACGAGATTTTCAATATTCTCTAATGAATCTGAAGTCATTCTTCGTTATTAAAAAAAAACAGAAAAGTTTTCTTCTTCTCAAAGAAACACTATACATCAGATTGGTTGTTTCGTTTACATTTGTATACAAACCTCTCTGTGTTATCCAAAGCGACCTCTTTACCATTTCGTATAGGAATTATATTATCGTTAAGACTAATATAAAAGACCGGCTACGAGTAAGTTAACTATTGATGTTTCTAAAGGTGTTAAAAGACAAATGACATGACATTTTAGAAACTTATTTTAGCAACAAAAAATAAGTTACAGTATATTTCACATATGTTTTTGTCCTTGAGAAGAACAGAAATAAATAGATTGTGAGCTCGATCTGACCTATGTTTATGAATATTTCATTACTATCGCTTGTCAGGTTTTTGTTTGTTCTTCGAAACGCATGATTAAATTGAATGGTTTCCAGGAAGAAAAGACATAGAGCAAACACTTTGCAAATTAAACTGTTTATGAACAGCTAGCATATAAACACTCGAAAATATCGAGTTTGTTCACTTTTCTTTTCAAAGAAAAGAAAAATGATGAATAAAATAAATTCAGTTTATTATCTTTGTATTTGGCTCTTTCTATTAATCTTTGCAGAAATATCACTCGGTAAGTGCAAAATAGAAATCAATTGATTTCTATGATAATTTACATGGGATTTATACTTGTTTTCATGTACATTGAATTTCGATTGTTGATTAAATTAAAACGAAAATATCTATTTCAATTTTGATCATTAATTCAATTGAGTATTATCAGTTGTTCATGGGATGTCTTGGAGTTTATATTTGGCGTTTTAAAGAATCGAAACGAATTAGTCAATTATTTTCTCAAACAAACGGACATGTTTTTATTAATCTACAATTAGCTGTTCATATTAATAATATTTTAACTTATCTTCTTGGTTTTTGTTGTTTTTTCAGTATGATTCGATTTGTACATTTTTGTCGAATTCATCGTCGTTTAACTTTATTTGTTCGCACGTTGAAATATGCGAAGAAAGAATTACTTTCGTTTGCAATGATGTTTGCACTGATGTTCTTTGCATTTATTTGTTTATTTCATTTATTATTCGTTTCGAAAATGCTTTCTTGTTCGACATTATTAAAAACTGCTGGAATGTTATTTGAAATTACTCGAATGAAATTCGATGCAAGTGAATTAATTGGAGCACATGCAGTTCTTGGTCCTCTAGCTTTTGCTTTATTTATTTTAATTATTGTTTTATTTGTTTAAGTATGTTTTTATCGATTATCAATGAGAGTTTTCGTTTTGCAAGAGAAGAACAAATCGAAGAAGAACATCTACTTTCGTTTATGTTCGAAAAATTTCTCTATTGGATAGGTAAATCAAATGCAACTCAAATTCAAGAAAGGTTTGTATGTGAGCAGTATATTGATCCAATACAAAGTTTCTCAAATCGAATGTAAACAGTATTATTCAACCATACTTTTCAATATAATATTTGAGTGCAAAAAAAAATTGTCAAACAAGTACATTTCAATTGTTTTTTTTCTTCTCTTTTAAATGGCGTGATGTCGTGAGTATTTAACAGTGTATGTATAAATAAATACTCTGATGTTTTTTCTTTCTCTCGCTTGCTTTTCTATTATAAAATAATGTACCGGCGCATGTAAACAATTTCAATGTCATGATATTCCAGTTTAGGGTCACTTTATAGTAGAGAGTTAAAAGTGCTCTTGATTTAATTGGTGATCGTGACCGTTTTAAGAATCTTTTTTTAACAAGACCGGCACTCACACTGTTAATAAAAATAATAGAAAAAAAACAGGCGAAGAGAGAAAGAGAGAGATTGTTGTTATGCATCACAATTATTCATGTCAGGCATATAAAAAGGCTTTGTACATTCAACAACAATTCATTACAACATTTTCATTGCATCGATTTCTTCTCTTACCAAACACAACATTACAATGTCAAATTGGAATATGGCTCCCGTTCATGTTGGCAACACTAATCAGGCAATTGTCGATCTCGATAATGTTCCATCTGCGACAACTGTTGAAGTGTAAGTAATTTATATCAATGCATATTTCTGTATTTCTGTAATTTCTTTTATAGGAAAGGTGCTAATAAAGTTAAAGTTACTGCCGTCAAAATTGCCTCTGTTATTGGAGTATTTTGTCTGGTGACGGGCGCGATATTTATTCCACTTGCGGTTACTTATACTGGCCCTTTTGCAACTTCAACATCGACTTGTAAGTAACTACCAACTATGAATCTTCAATTTCATTTATTTTTCTATAGCATCAAGTACATCAGTTAGTACAGCTGCTGCTGGAACTACTACAGTTGCTGCTGGAACTACTACAGCTGCTACTGCAACTACTACTGCTGCTGCAACTACTACCGCTGCTGTAGCATCACCTCAATGTTCATCTTATACTACAATCAATGATGCAACACGTTTACAAACAGCTGCAGGTGCAAATACATGTGATCAATCTATCTTCAGTCCTAGTACGGGTACTTGGGTCCGATTTAGTGGTGCAGGTGGAACTCAATTAGCAACATCAGCTCCAGGTATCAATTTATGTGATACACAATCTACTGGCTGGCTTTCAACTGCATTGCCAGCCAGCGGTGCTACAGCTAATGGAACAGTATGTTTTGCATGGAGCTCCAGTACTTGTAACTGGGATGTTGCAGTACTTACAACAAACTGTGGTTCATTTTACGTCTATTATCTTTTGGCACCACCCGTCTGCAATGCTCGTTATTGCACTCAACCATAAACTTTTTTTTTCACATAAAATCAGTTGCGATTAGTGTTCTGTATTTCGTTTGATGCTTTTCATATTATATTAACTGCGTAGTTAAAAGAGTTTTTTTTTCGTTCTATGCAAATAAATAATCTTTAAAAAATCTCATGTGAGTTTCATAACAATATTGAAATGTGCGATAACGGTCGTGTTTCGCTTCATACTTTACCTATTGATATAATCTATTGTATTTTGGATAATTTAAATGAATTACAAATGATTGTATCTGTTCGTGATGTTTGTTCCCGATTGAAT
>Ga0209930_1003511_pt1 | contig 15482 bp, 15 predicted proteins | sample ThiBiot_500_biof_2_FD_183948 | JGI IMG/M metagenome (GOLD analysis project Ga0209930, IMG submission 183948) | Wastewater bioreactor microbial communities from Cape Town, South Africa - Thiocy_cont_500_biof (SPAdes) | ecosystem: Engineered > Bioreactor > Thiocyanate-remediating >... | reverse complement strand
ATATCGTTGCCGCCCGATGCGTTGAGGTAGTGTTCGTTCAGGACGCCAGTTTGTAAAATCAGGTCTTCCAGTTCCCGCTGGGTAGTTGATCGGTACAGGATGCTGTCCATCTGCGCTGGATTGAAAGGATTCTGGTCGACCAGCAGGTGGTATTGCGGATCGTTGAGCAGGCTCCGGTTCGTATTGGTCAGTTGCTGAGTCGAATATTTTCCATCGGGAGCCGTCCAGCCCGAGTTCAGTCCCCAGCCCCAGGCACCCGTCAGTTGGTTGCGGGTATTGTTCATTTCGGCCGTGTTGTTGTCAGCCTGAGCCGCTGCGTAGCGACTGGCAAGACCCCGTCGGTTCCATTTAATATAATCCTCGGCACTCATGTACTGGAGCGGATTCCGGCGGATGTAGTTGGCGGCATGTTTAAAGGTATAGGTTACGGATGTGCGGCCCTTCTTACCTTTCTTCGTCGTTACCAGAATCACCCCGTTTGCAGCCCGTGCTCCATAAATAGCCGTTGACGCAGCATCTTTCAATACGTCCATTTTTTCGATGTCCTGCGCATTGATGCCATATAGAGAAGGCACAATCACCCCATCCACGACGTATAAAGGCGTACCTGAACCGCTGAAGTCCGTACCCCCGCGTAGCACAATGGTGGGTGTCGAGCCGGGCTGACCAGACGTTTGCTGTACCCGTAAGCCGGGCGCAGTACCCTGCAAGGCCGTGGCGGCATTGGTACGTGGAACAGACTTAAGCACTGTATTATCGATGCTGGCAACCGAGCCGGTCAGGGTTCGGCGGCTCTGCTGTCCGTATCCCACTACTACGACTTCATCGAGACTACGAGCACTTTCGGCCAGGTCGATGGTTAGGGTCGTTTGATTACCGACCGGAATTTCCTGCGTTGCCATTCCAATCTGGGAAACAACCAGTACATCGCCCTGCTGGGCTGGGAGCGAGAAACGCCCATCGCTGTCAGACACTGTTCCGCGGGTGGCGCCTTTTATCGTTACGTTGACACCGGGTAACCCTTCGCCAGTACGCTTGTCCCGAACGGTTCCCGTCAGGCTGATTGGTTGCGCCCAACCCGTCAGACAAATAAATAGGCTGATAATAAGTATTACATATCGCCTGGTAGTTTTAGGATATGTTGGCATTGATCAACTCTTTTTGGGTGAAACTAGGAATAAATCGATGGGTCAAAATTATTATGTTATACTTAATAATCAAAAAAACAGGAATATTTTTTATTTATTATTCTTTTTACCGAATATTGTCGGACTTAATACAGGGAATGACTTTTTATAAATCATACATAATATATGGATTACACGGGTATGCAATCCGACTCGAAATTGAATGAACCCAATACACTAGTCGATAAGATTGAAGCCGATTTGCTGGACTATTTCAATACCCATCGGCTGAAAGCAGGTGATTCGATTCCGAAAGAAGTAGAGCTGGCGACGCAGTTGGGCGTCAGCCGGACGGTGATTCGGGAAGCTATGCTCCGGCTGCGTACGCGGGGGCTGATCGAGTCGAAAAAGAAGCGCGGAACCATCATTACCAATCCCGACCCATTGGCCCTGCTCGAAAAAAGCATGTATCCGGGCATCTTGAATGACGAGACCCTCCGCGACATTTTTGAGTTAAGGATGGTGCTGGAAATTGGCATGGGCGATCTGCTGTTCGAGCGAATTACCCAGGCCGATATCGACGAATTGTACGCCATTGTAGCCGATGAGCCGATCAACACGCAGGAAATGGTGTTCGATGCCGATCAGGAAGTCCGGTTTCACGGCAAGCTATACGACATTACCGGCAATGAGACCCTACGCCGGTTTCAGCGCATGTTGCTGCCTATTTTTAAATACGTTCACGAAAGTGGTCTGTTGAAAAAGCCCATTCAGCATAAAAAATTTGTGTCGCACCGGGGACTAGTCGATGTGCTTCAGCACGGTAATCCCGAAACGTTCCGTAACGCCATGCGCAATCATTTCGAGAATCATTTTCAGAGACTGTTTTAACGAAGCTTCCTATGTTTTACCCGTTTATGGTTTGTCTGGGCCTTGCGGCCTGTGGATTTGTCGCGCCCAGGCTTGCCGATGCACAAGCCGTTTCTACCCCGGTTAAACCCAATCTGGACGAAACCGTCGTCTTTCGAAATGGCGAAGATGGCTATACCTGCTACCGGATTCCAGCTATTGTGAAGGCGCCCTCCGGGGAGTTGCTGGCCTTTGCGGAAGGACGCAAAACCGATTGCGGTGACTACGGTGATGTTGACATTGTGTTACGCACCAGCCGGGATAACGGCCAAACTTGGAGCCCTTTGCGTGTTGTGGTCGATTACGGGCAGGCACAGGCGGGTAATCCAGCCCCGGTTTTCGACCAGACCGATTCCCGGTTTCGAAACGGGCGATTGTTTTTACTGTACAACACCGGAACGGCATCGGAAAAAGACGTACGGAACGGGAAAGCCATCCGGGAAGTATGGTATAAAACCAGTACCGATGGTGGGAAAAGCTGGTCCGATCCGGTAAACATCACGACATCGGTGAATCGGCCGAACAAACCCGACGTTAATCCAAGCTATACGTTTTCGGAAGATTGGCGGTCGTATGCCAATACACCGGGTCATGCGCTTCAGATTCAGAACGGGCGATACAAAGGGCGGTTGTTCATTGCAGCCAACCATTCGGAAGGGGCACCGCAGGCCCAGTTTCGCGATTATCGGGCGCATGGTTTTTATTCTGACGATCACGGAAAGACCTGGAAACTATCGCCCACAGTGACCTACCCTGGTGGCAACGAGAGCACAGCAGCCGAAACCTCAACGGGTAGTTTGCTGATGAACAGCCGGAATCAATCGGGCGACGTGAAAAGCCGACTGCTAGCGTTTTCGACCAACGCTGGCGAAACCTGGGATCAGGTAACGGTTGCTAATGAGTTGCCCGATCCGGTCTGCGAAGGGAGTATGATTAACTACCGGAAAGGTGGCCAAAACGTACTCATTTTCGCCAATCTAAACAGCCAGACCAAACGGGAGAAACTGACCGTTCGCATCAGCCAGAACGATGGGAAAAGCTGGTCGGCTGGTCGGGAAATTTATGCTGGTTCGGCCGCCTATTCAGATCTGGTGATTCAGCAGGATGGCCGGGTTGGGATACTTTACGAACGCGATAATTATACGACCATCATCTATACCCACTTTCCCTACGATTGGCTGACCCAGTAAATACACGATTTCCGCTCATGACTCCCTCTGCTTTTGCTCAATACGCTACCCAATACCGCGATAATTTACTGAACGATGTCATCCCATTCTGGCAGCGCTTTTCGCCTGACCAGGAGCATGGTGGCTTTTTTACCTGCCTCGATCGTACCGGAAAGGTATACGATACCGATAAGTTTATCTGGCTGCAAGCCCGGCAGGTCTGGACATTTTCGATGCTCTATAACCGGGTGGGCAGTAGTCGGCCAGAGCTAAAAGCCGACTGGCTCGCTATGGCTCAACTTGGAGCTGATTTCCTCATGAAACATGGTCGGGCCGAAGATGGGAGCTGGTATTTCTCGACCACTCGCGAAGGCAAACCGCTGGTGCAGCCGTACAATATTTTTTCGGATTGCTTTGCTACCATGGCCTTTGGGCAACTTTCGCTGGCGACGGGCAACGACGAGCAGGCTCACCTGGCAGAGTCGACCTTCCGGCAGATTCTGGCCCGGCGCGAGAACCCCAAAGGTGCCTGGAAAAAAGCCGTTCCGGGTACGCGGCCACTGAAGAACTTTGCCCTGCCGATGATTCTGTGCAATCTGGCGCTCGAAATCGAACACCTGCTCGACAAACCGCTGGTGGAGCAAACCATCGATGAATGTATTCACGAAGTGATGACGGTCTTTTTCGACCCTGACCTGGGACTAATCCGGGAAAATGTCACCCCCGACGGCCATATATCCGATTCGTTTGACGGGCGACTGCTCAATCCGGGCCATGCCATCGAAGCCATGTGGTTCATCATGGATCTGGCCGTTCGGATGGGAGATCGTTCCCTGCTGGAGCGGGCCGTACAGATTACGCTCGATACGCTTGCCTACGCCTGGGATACAGAGCATGGGGGAATTTTATACTTTATGGACGCCAATGGCTGTCCGCCCCAGCAACTGGAGTGGGATCAGAAACTCTGGTGGGTTCATGTCGAAACGCTGATCAGTTTGCTGAAAGGCTACCAGCTAACGGGAAATCAGGCCTGCTGGGAATGGTTCGAACGCGTTCATGCCTATACCTGGTCGCGCTTCCCGGACCCGTCCAACGGTGAGTGGTTTGGCTACCTGAACCGTCGGGGCGAGGTGTTGCTTCCTCTGAAGGGTGGTAAATGGAAAGGCTGTTACCATGTACCTCGTGCCCTTTATCAGTGCTGGCAGGTGCTTGACAAGCTATAAAACACTTAATCGGGTACTAGTTTGCCAGGATTTAGAATACCACGCGGGTCCAATGCCTTTTTGAGGGTTCGCATCAGAGCGATTTCTTCGGGTGTACGACTTAAGTAGAGCCAGGTTTTCTTCTCCAGGCCGATGCCATGTTCGCCGGTTATGGAGCCGCCGATTGGTTGGAGCCGGGTGTACAGAATTTCTTCTATGCTATGTTTAGTAGTGTGGTCATCATGGCCACAACTGATAAACAGGTGAAGGTTCCCGTCGCCCATGTGCCCGAAGGTGTAGAGATACACGTCGGGCCAGGTTTGTTGGAGAGCTAACCGTATTGTTTTGATGTAGGCATCCATCTCGGAAATGGCAAGGCTGATGTCGAACAGAAAAACGGGTCGATGAACCGAGAAAATAAACTCTACATTTTCGCGGATACCCCAGAACCAGTCCAGCTCTTTTTGCGATTGGGCTATTACTGCGTCAACGATCAGATCGGTAGTCAGGCACTGTTCTAAAAAGGCTTCGAACTGTTGTTTGTCTCTGTCGGCATCCTGTCCGAGTGATTCCAGTAACACGTAAAAAGGATAATGCTGAGCCAGGGGCGGTGCGAATAAAGCAGGCTTCGATGTCATCAACTGGTAATAGTCCTGCCACAGCAGTTCAAAACTGGTAAGATCGTTTTTCAGGTGGGTTTTGGCCGCCAGCAGCAGGGCATTAGCTTTTTCGAAACTGTCTACCGCTATAAAAGCCGTGTTACGGGTTTTGGGCATATCGTCCAGTTTCAGCACCGCTCTGGTGATAATACCTAACGTTCCTTCGGAGCCAATGAAAAGTTGTTTCAGGTCATACCCGGCATTATTCTTCATCATTTTGTTCATCGATGAAACGATGGTTCCATCGGCCAGAACTACCTCCAGGCCCAGCACCAGATTGCGCATAACGCCATAACGCAGGGCCTGCAACCCACCGGCATTCGACGCGATATTGCCTCCAATCATGCAGCTCCCTTTGGCACCCAGATCGAGCGGGAAAAGCTGCCCATGTGCGGCTACCTGATCGCGCAACTGTTGCAGCACAACCCCCGCCTGTACGGTTACGGTTTTGTTGACCACATCGATTTGCTCGACCTGATTCATCCGCTCAAGGCTCAACGCTATTTCATGGGCATTCGTATCTGTACCGCCAACCACATTGGTCAATCCTGCCTGGGGCACAACGGGTTGGTGAAACTCGTGGCAAATTTGAAGCATTCGGGATACCTCCTGGGTGGTTGTGGGCAAAAGTAACGCCCGACAATTGAGGCTGCCGGTTTGTTTCCAGTGGCTGGCCACACGTGAACTGGCTTCTTCACGGCTGAGCACGGTGTTCCTGCCAAACGTGTTAACCAGTAGCTCGACGATATCGGACATGGTAGGAGGGAGAAAAAATCAGAAAACGGTCGATTACTTAAAGATGAAACAGAAGCTTCGTTACTACCGTGTCGAATAGAAAGCAAGGGAGCGGAGAGAATAGGCTACTGCTAACCAAACAGAAAAGCCTTACAACCAAGTTGCAAGGCTTTCTATAGGTTGGTAATCTGTTAGGTAGGTAGGTTAATTTCGGCAGCCCACGTAACCCTGAAAGGCGGTTGCCATGATCATGCCTGGTGAAATGGAGGAGTTATATTGCCAGTACACCTCTTTAGCGCTGTGTTTGGTTTCATCCCATTCGACGACACCCAACGGCGACAGGTCGCCCAGGGCTACGCTCGTTTCCAGAAACTCTATAGCATCGTCTGTTGAGTCGAATGCAACAACGCCGGGCATTTCCTGGAGTTGAAAAACTGCCAGAAAAGTTTCCTGAGAATTCATATCAATAAAACTTGTTGCCATAAAGAACCTTAACTACTGTATTTGACTGCGTTTTTTCGCAATTGTCACTTTCATTTTTTCAAATAATCGACTTGGTCGGCTTTCTGGGATGACCCCTCAAAACAGCCCGTCTGGAACAGGATAGGATAAGTACATCAATTAGTCAGAATAAGACGTATCGATCAACTGGCAAACGGTTTCCAGAGCAGCCTCATCGCCAACATTACCTGGGAAAACGACATAACGAATACCTGGAAATTTACTGCCTTCGGTCATTTGCCAGACGGGTACGCCGGGAATGATAGGCCCCAGTACCAATGCTTTCTCGGCCGATAACCCGTTCGATGCCAGATCACTGGAGGTAATACCTCCTTTTGCCACAATGAACTTCGGACGGACTGCGAGTTTTTGAAGTACCTTGACCAGGAAGTCAGAAACAAGCGAGTTTATGGTCAGGCTTTCAATGGCATCAATACCTACCTTTTGTTGGCGACTAGTATACAGGACAACGTTTTCTCGGGCTTCGAGCCAGTTGCCCATCTGCTGACTTATGCCAATGGCATGTGACGACGAATCACTACTGGTCAGCAATTCGGCAACGTCGACTTCGATGGTCTTATACGTCCCTCGCTTTAGCAGCCAGCTTAGCTGCTGGGTTGTTTTGGGAACGTGCGATCCGACAATGACCAGATAACCATTGGCTGATGAAGGCACTGTTTTGGTGGGGATGAATGGCCTGCCCGAGGCCAGTCCGGCCCGAATCGGAACAAACGTAGCCGACGTTCGGTATAGAAACTGCTTGCCCGTTGCTTCGGCCAGTAGGAGTCCCATCACGACTACTTCCAAATCGCGGTATCTGACCGCATTAACGACGCACACGCTGCCATCGGTACAGCGTGCGAAGGCTTCGCTAACGGCCTCTGGACCACCTGTACGGATTTCGTCGAGACTGATTGAGTGTACGGCCGATGCCTGTATTCGCCCATTTGTTTTTTCCTCAACCCACTCCTTCAGGTTCGAATGGGTATAGCCAAATACCACATCCTGGGCAAACGGTGTATCTGATACGGGTACTAGCTTTTGATTTTCGGCCAGATAATGGACATCATCGATGGTGTAGCGGCCACCTTCAATAAACGCAGGAATCAGTACAGTGATGGCTTTTGTCATACCCAGCGATTGCGCAACAGCATCTACTTCAGTCGGAAAATGTCCCCGTAAGGTTGAATCACTTCGGCTAACAACAACAATGTCGCGCCCACTTTCACGAACGGCTTGCTTTAAGCTTTGACCGATTTCCTGAGCGAGTTCAATCGCTTCATTTTCGGGCAGACTACGCGAATTGGTGAGGATATACAGAATGGAAGGATTCTTCTGTAATTCTGCTGTAATCAGTTCTACGCGCCAGGAAGTCAGTACGGTTACGTCATAGCAAGTCTGCGTACCGGTAGGATCGTCGTCGAGCACAACAATCGTTTGCCGACGTTTTTCGAATACATCGCGAATAGCTGGTAACAGATCGGTCGGATAGTCGGGTGGTAATTGCGCTAGCTTCTGATTCACAGATTGATACATGGATCGTCGGATTGGTTCTTGAAAGCCTGTATAAAACCGATAGTTTACCGATTCATCAGGAGTTTCAACTTGGTTTCGGCTTTCATAGGGTAAAAGAATAGAACAGTATGCAACTAATTATAACAGGTGGAGCGGGATTTCTGGGGCAGCGTCTGGCAAAAGCTCTTGTGAGCAGTTCAATTCCGTTCGACGAACTCTGTCTGATTGATATTGGGCTGCCACCGAAACCGGTTGACGATGCACGAATTAGTTGCCAGCAGCTAGACCTGGCCGATGAAGGTGCGGCCGAAAAAATTATATCAGCCAGAACCGGAATCGTGTTTCATCTGGCGGCTATCGTAAGCAGTCATGCCGAGAAGGACTTCGATCTGGGTTGGAAAGTCAATCTGGATATTACCCGGCATCTGCTGGAAGCTTGTCGGCAGCAAAATCCGGCTATTCGGTTTGTTTTTTCCAGTTCGCTGGCGGTGTATGGTGGCCAGCTTCCGGCTATTGTCGATGAATCAGTAGCTGTAAAACCACAATCATCGTATGGAGCCCAGAAAGCGATCGGCGAATTGCTGGTGAACGATTATACCCGAAAAGGCTTTGTCGATGGCCGTGTATTGCGGTTACCTACCATCTGTGTGCGTCCTGGTCGGCCTAATCAGGCTGCTTCTTCGTTTGTCAGTAGTATCATTCGGGAGCCTATTCAGGGCGAGGAGGCCATTTGCCCAGTAGCTCCCGAACTGCCCTTGTGGTTATCGAGCCCGAATACAGTGATTCAGAATATCCTGACAGGTGCGATGCTGGATGGCAAAACGTTTGGCGACTGGCGTACCGTCAATTTGCCGGGAGTCAGCGTAACCGTGCAGCATATGCTGGATTCTCTCGAACGGATTGTGGGTAAAGAGGCTCTTGACCGGGTTCAGTTCAGGCCAGATCCGGCCATTAATGCCATTGTCAGTAGCTGGCCGGGTCTGGGCGATAACACACGAGCGTTAGGCCTGGGGTTTCAGGTCGATCTGCATTTCGATGACTTTATCAGGCAGTTTATGGCCTATGATCGCGCATAACTCCCGGCGAGTATACAAGGGATAACGGACACGTAAGTAACAATCTTGACGACTTATTGGCGATAGTCAGTCAATTTTGTTTCTTGCATACCTAATTCATCAGTATATCGGAATGTGGTTAGATTCTAAGAAGATTGTGGTCATTGGTGGCACCACTGGTATGGGGCTATCAGCGTCATTGGCTTTTATTCGCGAAGGCGCACAGGTTGTGGTGGTTGGGCGTAATCCAGAAAGTTGCACCGCTGCTGAACGACAATTGGATGGTAATGGCCTGGCGATGTCGGGCGATGCCTCTGATCCGCAAACGGCGCCCAAAGCCATTGCGCTTTGTCAGCAGATTTTCGGTGGTTTCGATGGGTTGTACCACGTTGCCGGGGGGAGTGGACGGCGGTTTGGCGATGGACCTCTGCATGATATGACCCTTGATGGCTGGAACTATACGGTCAACCTGAACCTAACCTCGCTCATGCTGTCAAATCAGGCGGCTGTGCGGGCGTTTCGAGCCCAGGGTGGCGGGGGCACTATCCTGAACATGGGATCGGTGTTAGGGTCGAGCCCTTCTCCGACCTACTTTGCTACCCACGCGTATGCTGCCATGAAATCGGCTGTAATTGGTTTTACCAAATCGGTGGCTGCCTATTACGCCAACGACAACATACGAATCAATGTATTGGCCCCGGCACTGGTCGAAACGCCTATGGCGCAACGTGCCGTTCAGGATGATACGATATTAGCTTTTACCAGAACGAAGCAACCGCTGGATGGAGGACGTATTGGCCAGCCAGACGATCTGGACGGAGCCGCCGTGTATTTCATGTCCGATTACTCGGCATTTACCACCGGGCAGGTGCTAACTGTCGATGGGGGCTGGAGTGTTAGTGAAGGGCAATTATGATTCCCAGAGCTGAACTAAGGAAGATTGCAACGGCCCGTTTGGCAGATGCTGAATTATTAGTAAAGGCTAAGCGCTTTGATGGGGCAAGTTATCTGAGTGGTTACGCCGTTGAGATTGGGCTGAAACTGCGAATATGTAAAACGCTAAAGTGGCGGGGATTTCCCGAAACGAACAGCGAGTTCCAGGGCCTAAGTAGTTTCAAAACTCATGATTTTGATGTTCTGCTTCGCCTGTCAGGTGTTGAAGATACAGTTAAAACTCGCTATTTGGCTGAATGGTCTGACTTGAAACTGTGGAAGCCAGAGCTTCGTTATGCCATAACAGGTAATGCAACAAGCCTGTCTACTGCCAGAATGATTAGTGCCGCAAAAACATTACTTAAGATTTTATGAAAGCACTTGCTAATAAAATTGGTCAGTTGCGCAAAGTCATAGAAGAGCAAAAGGGGCCATTAGCCTTGTATGCTATGGTATTACCCGAGGACGCTATTGCCTGGGACATGTTAGTGGCGGCAACGTGGATTGATAAAGATCAGTCGGATGCGTTAAAGTATTTAGTCAAGCAGGTACAAAGCGTTTTAACCAAGCAGGAACTGCTAAATTTATCGGGCATTTTACTGTTCGATACGGATAAGTTAGCCGAGTATGGTGTATCTGTAGACAGTGAAACGGGCTGGGAGGAAAACAATATCGAGTTTTATGGAAGACGAGTACAGAAGGCGTATATTTTTGTTGGGCCTCTGGTTGGTCTGAATTTGTCAAAGTACAAGGTAAATGATTGAGACCCAGCGCCTGACTATTGTTCCGCTTACGCTTAAGCAATTGTACTTGTACATACTGGATACCTATCAGCTGGAAGAGGCTATGGGTCTTAAAACGGGGTGCCGGGAACTGGTTGAGCCGGTGCTGAGTATCGTCATCCATTTTACGATTCCACGGTTGAAAGATCCCGCCAATGCCCCTCTTTACCACACCCTCTGGATAGCCATCGACCGCGACAAACAGCAATTTGTAGCTGAAGCCAAGTTTAAAGGGGAGCCCGACGAAACCGGCACCATCGAAATTGGCTATGGTACCTACTCCGCTGTGCATCGGCAGGGGTACATGACCGAAATGGTGGGCGGGCTCCTGAAGTGGGCTAGCGAACAGCCTGATGTTCAGCGAGTAGTTGCCGACACCCAGGCCGAAAACGTCGCGTCTCAGAAAGTGCTGGAGAAAAGTGGATTTCGGTTATTCGATCAGATTGAAGATATGCTTTGGTGGGAATACCCAATTCGGTAGCGAGTAACGTTGGCACTTTTTGCTGGTAAAATTGTAATTTCGGCTTCCTGCAAATAAACCCTACCTATGCATTCACGTCGTAAATTCCTCCGTCGGCTCGGAGGTACATCGGCTTTGCTGGCCGGAGGAACTACCCTGGTTGGCGCCGAAACCTTTTCCCCTTCAAAAACAACTTATCGCGAACATCTGATTGAGATTGTACAGCCACGCTCCATAGCCGATACGATCAATATTGGCCTGATTGGCGCTGGAATCATCGGCCATTACGACCTCGATTGTGCGCTGAAAGTACCGGGTACGAAAGTAGTTGCCGTGGCTGACCTATACGCCCCCCGACTGGTCAGGGCAAAGGAAGTCTGGGGACAGGATCTGTTTACCACCCACGATTATCGGGAAGTACTGGCCCGGAAAGATGTCGATGCGGTTCTGATTTGTGTGCCCGATCACTGGCATGATCATATCTCGATTGCGGCACTGAAAGCTGGAAAACATGTGTACTGCGAGAAGCCGATGGTACACCACATCGAAGAAGGGCAGGCCGTTATTGCGGCACACAAGAAATCAGGTAAGGTATTTCAGGTAGGTAGCCAGCGCGCAAGTGCATCGGCTGTACTTGAGGCAAAACGGCGTTATGAAGCTGGACACATTGGCGAACTGACGTCTGTCGAAACGTTTCTGGATCGGACGGATGCGTTGGGAGCCTGGCAATATACGATGCCACCGAATCTAGATCCTAAAGACCTGGATTGGGACCGATACCTGGGCGATGCCCCCAAACATCCTTTTCAGGCGGAGCGATTTTTTCGGTGGCGAAATTACAAAGACTATGGCACGGGCGTAGCAGGCGACCTGTTTGTCCACTTGATTACGGGCGTTCATACCATTACGGGATCACTCGGACCAACCCGAATTTTCGCGCTCGGCGATCTGAATTTCTGGAAAGATGGACGGGATGCTTATGATCTGGTAACGGCTATGATGGACTATCCCAAAACGGATAAGCACCCATCGTTTCAATTTACAACCCGCGTAAACCTGGCTACGGGCGCTGGTGGCGATATTCATACCCGGCTCGTCGGAACGGAAGGCGTTATCGATATTGGCTGGAATTCGTTCGTCATGAATCGGCTAAAACGGCCCAATGCACCTATGTATAGCCGGGGCTATGATGCGTTGTTCACCTATCCGCAGGCCATGCAGGAGGAGTTTATCCGGCAGTATGAGCAGAAATACCCGGCTGGTCAGTTTACCCGAACCGTACAGAACGAACCCGTCGTTACCTATACGGCTCCCGATGGCTACGATGATCGGCTCGATCACATGATTGTTTTCTTTAATGCCATCCGGGAAAATAACCCGTCGCTCGTGAGGGAAGATGCTGAATTTGGTCTGCGGGCGGCAGCTCCGTCGCTGGCTGCCAACCTCAGTGCAGCCCAGCGAAAAGTCATCCACTGGGACCCCGTTGCGATGAGAATTTCTAAAGCTACCTAGCAACCTGATTCATACTAGTGTTAAGAAGAGCCTATTAAACAAACCCTAAACGCAACAAAACCAGTGCAGCCTGTTCCTATTAAAACGACCGTTGTTGGGTCAATGCCTTTTCCCGGCTGGCTCGAATTTTCCAGCCAGCACCTAACGCAGTTCGGCCCTGCCGATATCAACGAACTCATCGAGGATGCCGTGATTGCCTCAGTTCATGATCAGGTTGCGGCCGGATTGGATGTGATAACCGACGGCGAACAAACCCGATTCGATTTCAACCTCTCTTTCTACGGCTATATCAACGGGATTCAGAATAATGAAACCGAACTGCGTCGATTTGGGCCACCCGCTCATGACCAGCGAGGGAAGCATAATATTATTGAACCGCTTACAGCACCGAAAGGCCTGGGCGTTGTGGAGGAGTATTTGCGGCTAAAACGACTGGCTCCCGAAGGACAGGGTCTCAAGGTGTCGATTCCCGGGCCTTACACACTGAGTGGACGGTTACTGCCCGGAAGTCTTTACAAAGATCGATGGGAGGTGACCGAAGCCTTATTGCCCCTGGTTAGTGCAGAGATTGCCCGTCTGGTCGAACTGGGTGTACCCGAAATTTGTGTCGATGAACCATCCATGTCATGCTATGCGTATCGGGAAGATACAAAACGGTTCGTCGATATTTTTAACCGGACGGTGGCACCAGGTGTGGGAAAGACTCGCCTGTCGATGCACCTATGTTTCGGGAATTATAAAGGTCGTTCGGTCGGTAAAAAGACAATAGCGCCCATGCTGCCTGACTTCCTGGATATGCATGTCGATGAGTTGCATACCGAGATGACGGTGCTAAATTTTGCGGAGGTAAACCTGCTTGAACGGTTTGCCGAAAAGTTCGATGTTGCTGTAGGAGTCATCGACGTTAAAAGCTATTATATCGAAACGCCCGAGGATGTTGCTGAACGAATCCGTAAGTGCCTGCCTTATGTTCCGGCGGAGAAACTGGCCGTAGCGCCCGATTGTGGCCTTAGTCAGACAGCTCGCTGGGCTGCTAAACAAAAACTGGCAAACATGGTGGCTGGTGCAAAACTAGTACGGGCTGAACTCTGAACCAGGATTTAACGGATTAAACGGATTGGCTGGATTTTGTGAAATGGGTATTCCAGGGCAATCTAGAGTCAATCAGTTTAATCCATCAAATCCTGGTTCAGACTATCGGTAAGCTGGCAGCGTTCGTGTTGCAGTTTATCAAGATTCTCGTTCAGAAGCATGCGGGTTCGGGCGTTGTCAAAATGCTCACTGTACGATGCCCGTAATTCCTTCCGTTTCATGGCTTCCAGAAAACGGCGCACATCTTCGGGTGTTTCGAGCAAAAGCGGTGGGACTTCGGTAGGTTGCTCGGCTTCGTTTTTTGCCACCATCGTAAAATAGCTGGTGTTTGTATGCTTTACGGTTCCTAAACGGACATTTTCGGCTATTACTTTTATACCCACAACCAGTGATGTGCGCCCAACGTAATTGACTGAAGCCAATAACGAAACCAATTCGCCCACTTCAACCGGTTGCCGAAAATTGACGCCATCGACCGATACCGTCACACAGTACTGACCAGCGTGTTTGGCGGCACAGGCATAAGCTACTTTATCCATCAGCGATAGGAGAATACCGCCGTGAACACGCCCGCCAAAGTTGGCATACGACGGAATCATTAACTCGGTAAGCGTTGTGCGTGAATAGCTAACAGGTTTGGCTGTCATAAGTAGGGTGGGTTGACGTTAGTGAGTGATATACCAGATACGTGTTTAAGCATCAAACATAAAAAAATGCCAGCGCAAGTTGCGTTGGCATTTTTCATTTACCTAACCTATGAGAAAGTGTCGTTGCGGATGGATCATCAGCTACGTGACAAAGGTAGCCTGTCATTATGCAGTTATTTCAGAGCAAAACCACTGATTTTAATCCCCTTTAATACATCAGGCAGAAATCCGCAGTTTGATGCGTAGAACTACGTATTAGCAATTCGATGATTTATTCGTAAGTGGTTGTTTTACAGATATATAATGCCTTTAAGTAGACATTGGGTAAACTTGTTATGCAATTCAGGTTGTCGTATTTTCGACTGGCTTTCCGGTTCTATCCACCTAATACAACCTGACACCACCTACTTTTACTCCTTACATCTAGCATGACAGATTCTGTGTTTAATGAACAGGTTGGACGTTTTCTGAATCCGAAGGAAAGTGTCCCAATGAAAGAGACGTACCGTAGTGCCAAACTGGCCTGTGGTTTGAAAGAAGATGAGTATACCCGTTCCGAATTTTTCGGTGCCGCCAAAATCAATCAGTTGCTGAAGCAGAAAGGCTGTGTTGGTATTCGGGTTCATTATGCCAAGCGGTGGGAAGACGAGGATGGCAAGCCTACCGAAGTAGGAAAAGGCCAGTTGAAACCCCGCGTTCTGCTGACAGGTGTCGATGAACGAGGTCGTGATTTACTTCTCCATGCTAGCCAGGCCGGTTTGAAAGATGACGGCGGTGACGATGGAGATATGGTCGTGGGCGATGGCTGGGTATGCCCCAAGCAGTGTGGATCATAATTACCTTAGTAAATGGTTGAAAAATTCATTCTTCTGGCTCAGAAATATCCATTAAGCCTTGTACAGCATATTTTGTTAATACTGCCCGTTTGCATAGGTCTGTTGCGATGGAAATTTTTGAGTCAGGAGCTGAAAATTATTACTGTCTTTTTCCTGCTTTATTTTAGTAAAGAGACAATTGCGCTTTATTTCGTACTCAATCGAATAAATAGCCTTGGTCTCGAAAATATATTTTCCTGTATACAGGCTATCGTATTGGCATTGATGTATGACAAAGTAATTCTCAGTAAATCAAAGCGAAAAAGTATCTATATTGGACTGGCTATAGTGTTGATAATCAATATAATT
>Ga0209930_1003506_pt1 | contig 15498 bp, 22 predicted proteins | sample ThiBiot_500_biof_2_FD_183948 | JGI IMG/M metagenome (GOLD analysis project Ga0209930, IMG submission 183948) | Wastewater bioreactor microbial communities from Cape Town, South Africa - Thiocy_cont_500_biof (SPAdes) | ecosystem: Engineered > Bioreactor > Thiocyanate-remediating >... | reverse complement strand
TCGATTATCAACGATTCGAAATTCAGATGTGATATGTGTATTACGTCATGGTATGATTGTTGAAAGTGGAAGTCATGATGAATTGATGGCATTGGGTGGTCGATATTTTCGATTAGTACAAGGAAAAGAGAAAGAAACAAGACATTGACAAGACTGATGAGAAACACTATATGTGTACAATTCCGATTTCGTTCATTCCTATACCATTCAATAGAATATAGTAGGATAATTAAGATCGTTATTTGAATTTGAAAGTTTTTACTGTGAAAACTCTAGAAAACAGTGTCTGAATAGTCTGAATTTTCGTGTATTGACTTTACGAGTGAATTTTGAACAAATGTTGAAAAGCAGCTTGAGGGTGAGAGAAAGTTTCACTAATTAAATTTAATTGAAGATTACTTTGGAAAAATATTGTGTGCTTTAGACTACGCCACTATATTCTGTTAAATCATATAGGAATGAACGCAATCGGAAGTGTACTCATATATAGTGTTCCTCGTGAATAAATTTCGTCCTTTTATTATGTACTAAAATCATATTTGCTGAAATTAATTGCTGTTTATGTTTCATGGTTGTATGAATATGAATTGACTGTTAAATTTCTTTTAAAGGCCGTATCTATTGGTTATGATTATTTTTTTTGAGAATAGATACATGATCATTGTGAAAACAATTTAGTTAAGTTTTATTTTGAAGCATGTCTTTTTTTCGTTTCACTGATATGTTGTTGAAGAGAACTAATGAAAATAATTAAGTAAATGTATAAAAATTATTCATTGACATCTATGTAAACAAAAATGAAAGACTGTAAAAAGCAAAACAAAAAGATATCGAAGAAAAAAACAGTTAGCTTTCGAAGTTTGGTAAATATTCATCGAATAATGTTCAATTTGTTCTTTTTTTTCGAATGTTTATCTTGATCTATTTAGTTTCGATATGCTACAGCATTCGAAATCTTTTCACTTCTCGTAGCAATCATTGCATCTATGATTTGTGGTATTGCAATGCCAGTCGGTCTGTTAGCTTTTGGTGATTCAGTAAATGCTTTTATCAATCGTGCATCGACTTTATGTTCTTACAATTTAACATTGTTTGCAGAACAATATTGTCCACCAAATACCATATTGACAACTCTCAATTTCTATACAATTATTCAGTAGAACCAGTTACGCTTATTGTATCATTGATATAATTGTATTTTATAGGTCGTGTAATACAACAAACTTTGTAAGTTATGATCTTAAACAGGCAATGGAACGTCCTGTGACAATGGGACTTATTCTTGGCAGTTTGCTTATTGTATTTGGGTATATTCGATTGATATGTTTGAATATTCTATCGAAAAGACAAAGTCGAACAATACGACAGACTTTATTTCGATCGATTCTCGAGAAAAATATTGCGTTTTTTGATGAACATAAAACAGGAGAATTGAATTATCATTTGACAGACAATGTCAATAGAATTCAAGATGGTTTAGGAGAAAAATTTGGCATGGCGATTGAACTTCTTTCGAATTCTATCTGTTGTTTTGTTGTTGGTAAATATTTGTTTCGTTTCCATTTAGAAAATCAAATCTTTGTTTTACTAGGATTTTCCGAAGGATGGAAATTAGCACTTGTGATATTGTCTTTATCACCGGTGATCTTCGGTGCAGTTGCAATTTTGTTTAAAGTTTGAGATTTTTCTGTTAAATTTCAAATTATTCGTTTTGATTTTATTTATTCTGTTGAAAGGTTGTTGCCAAAATGACAGTAAAAGAAATTCGAGCTTATAAAAAAGCAGGTGCCATTGCGGAAGAAGTGATTAGTTCAATTCGAACTGTTTTATCGTATAATGGTCAAGAAAAAGAAATTCAACGGTCAGTTTAATATCGATTTTAAGAGTCTCTAATCATTTTCATGCATAGATACGAAGCACATCTTGATGATGCAAGAAAATCCGGTATTATAAAAGGATTAACAAGCGGATTCACGAGTGGAACAACATATCTTCTGCTTTATTGTATCTATGCATTGGGATTCTGGTATGGAAGCAAACTAGTTCGAGATGAAAATTATCAAATTGGACATGTTTTTACTGTATGAATTTATTTTTCCGATTAAAAATTGTATATTCGATACTGTGTTTAGATATTTCTAACTATCAATTTTGGTATATTTACTCTAAGCGAAGCAAGTCCATATCTTCAAGCAGTATCCGAAGCACGTGTTGCTGCATTCAATGTTTGGGAAATCATTGATAACGTACGTTTCTCTCTCTGACTTCATCTCTTATCTTCAATTTCATTTCAGCCATCGATTGTCGATAAACAATCTCAAACTGCTATTACAAAAGATCAACTTATTGGTGATATTCGATTTTCAAATATTACTTTCTCTTATCCATCAAGACAAGATCAACCCATTCTTAATAATCTATCTTTTAATGTCAAACATGGACAAACCATTGCACTCGTCGGCTCCTCTGGATCAGGTAAATCAACATGTTTTCAACTATTACAACGATTCTACAATCCAACCTCTGGTTCAATTCTAATCGATGATAAATCAATTAATGAATATAATCTCACATGGTTGAGACAACATATCGGTGTGGTTAGTCAAGAACCAGTTCTTTTTCATACAACTATTCGAGAAAATATTCTCTTTGGACGTGAGTCAGCTACTGATGAAGAAATTCATCAAGCAGCGAAGATGGCAAATGCTCATGATTTCATCATGACACTTCCTGATAAATATGAAACTGAAGTTGGAGATCGTGGTGGTGCTTTATCAGGTGGTCAGAAACAAAGAATAGCTATTGCTCGAGCACTTCTTCGCGATCCAAAGATATTATTACTTGATGAAGGTAACAGAAAATATGTTTCGTCTCGTAATATATCAGTATTAATTTAGCCACAAGTGCTTTGGATAATGAAAGTGAAAAGATAGTTCAAGAAGCTTTGAATCGTGCTGCTGAAGGTCGAACAACATTGATTATTGCTCATCGTTTATCAACTATTCAACATGCTGATAGAATTATCGTAATAGAAAAAGGTGTTGTTGTTGAAGAAGGAAATCATGAAACATTGATGCAAAATGAAAATATCTATTTTAAATATGTTGAACAGCAAAGGGAAAGTCAAGACGAAGATGCAGAAGTTGAGCATATAGATACTACGATGCTATATCCGCAGCAAGGTCGGAATAGTGTTACTTCATCAATAATAAATAATCATATTGTTGATGATAACAAAGAAATAACGAAAATAGTAACATCAAAGCAACGAAATATTGTTCGATCTTTGCTAAAAATAAATAAACCTGAATGGTTTTTTATTGCATTTGGATGTCTCGTTGCTTGCATAAATGGAACAGTAGAACCATTATTCTGTGTTATTCAAACGAAATTAGCAACAGTGAGTGTTTAAAAACTTCTTTTGCTTCGTCAAATATTATTCTCATTATCCAATAGATATTTCAAGAATGTGATAAAAATAAACAGGAACAACAAGTTATGACCTTCGTTTATTTTTATATTGGCTTAGGAATTTTAAGTTTCATATGTTATTGCATTCAAGTATGCATAATTTCATATGTAATCATAAAATAATGATTAAAATTTGTAGGGTTATGCTTTCGCTCGATCTGGTGAAGGTCTAACAAAACGGTTACGTTCAAAAACATTTCGTGCTCTTCTTCGACAGGAAATCAATTATTTCAATCAACCAGAGCACAGTACTGGTATTTTATGTAACCGTTTATCTACCGAAGCATCTGCAGTACAAGGTATCAGTGGTATTCGGTTTGGTAGTATTTTACAACATACTTTATCAATGGTTGTTGGAATTATTATTGGTTTAATCTATTGTTGGCAATTAACATTACTTGAGTTTGCCTTTATACCATTTATCATATTTGGTGGTATTCTTAGAATTGAACTGACAAATCGTTTGGCAAGAAAAAATAAAGAACTTTGTGAAGAAGCTGGGAAAGTAGGTTGATAATTATTTAATTCGATTTTATTCATGTGCTTCTATTTTAGTTAACCATGGAAACTCTACAAAATATTCGCACGGTTGCATCATTATCCAAAGAAACGTACTTTTATGATCGATATACAGAAATACTTGACAATATTTATCAGTAATCGATCAATTCTAACAAATATTGAATCAGAAGAAATGAATCATTTTGATTTTAGTTCATCACTGAAGCGTGTTCATATAATTAGTCTTGGAATTGCTGTGTCCAATTCAGCGTTTTTCTTCGCAATGGTTGCATTTATGTCTCTTGGTCCACTGTTAATCAATGAAAATAAATCTACTTTTGAAAACGTATTTATGTATGAAAAAAAAGTATCTTTTAAATTATAATTTACATGACAAAAATCTTTTCTAGGGTGCTATATACTGTTCTTTTCACTTCTCGAACTGTAGGTCGAGCATTAGCACTGTAAATTCAACATCAGTCTTGAAATCAATCATCACGTTCTATTCGACTTTTTTTTTATAGATTACCGGATTGTGGAAAACCTCTTGAAGCTGCTGCTAATATTTTCAAACTATTAGATCGAAAACCAATTATCAATAATGCATCGAATGAGGGCGAAATCATTGTACGTTCATATTACAGAAGTCTTCATGATGATACAAATATGAACAAAATATCTTCATTGTAGAAAGATTTCCATGGTGAACTGAAATTCAATGAAGTATATTTTGCCTATCCAACTAGAGTTGGATCAATTCTTTTGAAGAATTTCAAATTTCATGTCAAAGCTGGTATATATTCTTTCATTTTTTTAATACGTCAATCACTTCCTTCTTTTGCATTTGATTAGGTCAACGAGTTGCATTAATTGGTATCTTATTCTATTTAATCAATTTTCACACGTAATCTTCGAAATGCATTTATTTATAGGTACATCTGGATCTGGTAAATCAACAACGATTCAAATGATTGAACGTTTTTATGATCCAAATAATGGAACAGTCGTATGTTCCTCCTTTCTTCTTTCGTTCTTCTCTACTTTCGTCTTTTTGTCAGTTGGCAGATTCAAAAGACATTCGAAGTCTTGATCTTCAATGGTATCGATCACAAAGTATGTTTATCTTGCTGATCTCTTTTAATCGATATTTGCTCTTTCAGTTGGTTTGGTCTCACAAGAACCAGTTCTCTTCGATATGTCCATTCGAGAAAATATCGCCTATGGAGATAATAGTCGTAGTGACATCCCACTCGAAGAGATTATTGATGTTGCTAAACAAGCTAATATTCATGATTTTATTCTTACTCTTCCACAAGTTTGTTCACTCTCATCGAAAGAGATATTACATAGTGAAGATTGAAATTTTAGGGTTATGAAACAAAATGTGGTTCAAAAGGAGCTCAACTATCAGGTGGACAAAAGCAAAGAATTGCTATTGCTCGAGCACTGATTCGAAATCCTAAAATTTTGTTACTCGATGAAGGTAAAGGTTGAATGAATTGGTAGATAGTAAAGTGAAATGTTTATTTAGCAACAAGTGCATTGGACAGTGAAAGTGAAAAAGTGGTTCAAGAAGCATTAGATCGTGCTCAAGAAAATCGAACATCGATTACAGTTACACATCGATTATCAACGATTCGAAATGTAGATATAATATGTGTATTACATCATGGCAGGATTGTTGAAAGTGGAAGTCATGATGAATTGATGGCATTGGGTGGACGATATTTTCGATTGATACAGAGCATATTCAAATAATTAAGAAAAAAAAACATGTGTATACACAATATAAAATATTGATAACCGCACATTTATAATCTTTGAATGTTGATTTGTTGATGCTTATTTAAATGTTCATGTTTACGAATTAAATACCATAATTTAAATGAATAGATAACAATTATGATCTACGTATAAATGAAAACATTCTAAGATTAATCAATTTTTATTTTCTATGCTTTTACTTTAAGAATAATATTTGTCAACGAAATAGCCATAGGTATAGTTATAAATGTTATTTCTGAGAATAATTTCGGTGATTGTGATGTTATAATTATAATTCCTACGGAAGCAAGTACACTTAATGTACACGATAAAATAATATTCAAGATTCCTAACCACCCAAACTAAAATCAATCGAAAAGAAAACGAAGTATTTATTAATCATAAAACATAAGTTCCGTTTACGATATACAATCCTTTTGGTGAATAAGTCTTCGTAATAAATAATCCAACTGCATAGAAACTGATCCAATAGAGCATAAGTATCGGTTCATATGTGCTCGTTCGATAATTAATTGATAATAAACAAATAATTACTCCAAAACAAATTACATATATTGCCTATTTAAATAAAATAAAACCATCATCAAGATACCCACAGGTTCGCCTACTTACGAGTACAACTAAGACAAAAAATAAGAGGATTTCTTGTGTTCGTTTTACATCCGGCACATTTTGATACACTGGTTCATTCGTTAAAAAACTCAATTTTCTAATTTGTATGGTCATATCTGTATATATACGTATATAGTTAGCAACAAGCGAAAGATCGATTCTCTATCTATTAAAGATAGTAGTAAGCCAATGTTGTTGATAATCATAGGACAAAAACGGATATATTTTCTTTTGGCGTACTGAGAAAACGAAAGAAGAGAATGAGATACTTATGGAGATAGAACAAGAAAAGGAAAAACAAGTCTCCGAAGAAAGCTTTTCTTTCCATATGATTTTTATAACATCAGTTCAAGTTGGATTCAAAACTCATCAAATCTTTTCAACGTTCTCTTTTCCCCAGAATTATAATTGATGCTTGAATTCACCAATGAAATCTCTCGATACATGCGCATATTCATCAAAAGGCAAATTTTAAATCTTCTTTTTCTCTCAAATTCATGAAATTCATCGTTTGTACGATAAATAAACGTGTTTATGATAATCTTCTTGAATTAAAAGAAGATTATTCTACTGCTTTTAATGAAATGTTCGATCATCTTACAAATCAACCGTATGAAAGCATACCGAGGAAATATTTTAAATTAGTACAATATCGTGCATGGGAATATAAACTACCCGCATTTCATCGAATCTATTGTAAAATTTATCTAGCCGATCGAGAAAAACGTGTCGTGATTTATCATGCTGGTTGTCATCCGAACGAAGGCGTACCTCAACCTCCGGGAGACGAAAGTATCGAATGGACTCATGTATATTTCCTTTGAACATATTCGTTTTGTTTTGTTTGTTTTCTTCTCTTCGGAAATAAAATTCGTTTTTTTTAAGAATCTTGATTTTATATGCAAGAAACATCAGAATGAAGAAGAGATAAAATTCCTAATCGAAGAAGCCATATGGTATGTAGATAATGACAGGGAAGGAAGAGTATGATAAAGTACAAAAAAGAATAATAATCATAGTATGAAGAAAAGACATGCACACATCCACCGACTGAAACAACAAGAAATACAGAGAAATGGAATAGTTGATAGAAAACAACAAAATGGACAATTTGTATGTTTCTTTTTGCGCTTAGAGTGTCGTTGAGAAGAAAGAAGAGAGAGAGAAAAAAAAAGAGTAGTACAGACAAAATTAGACCGAGTCTTTTTTTCTTTAATTTGATTTAGTCTTTTCGAGGTCGACGACGAGCTTTGTTTCCAGCCGATGGTGATGATGGTGCTGCTGCTGCTGCTGTATTACTTTCTTCTGTTGTTTCTTCTTCGGCAGCATCGCTTACTTCAGCATCATTCTCTAAAGCATCTCGACCGGTAGCATTTGCATTTGAACGTTTAGTTGGTTGTTCATTAGTATCGATTTCTTCGACTTCACCATCGTCATCCTCATCCTCGTCATTATTTCGTGTTAATACTTGTTGTTCAGAATCAACGTTAGGCTCGCTAGCGTCGGTCTTCTTTCGAAGAGCATCTTGTTGTGAAACTTTGGTCGATTTTTTCGACCAACAGAAAACAAACAAAATAACTAACGGCAATAGAATAGCGACTAAATAAACGGCCCATAACCATGGTCGACCTTTGGTTGCATTGACAATAGCATCGATGACACTTTCAGATGCCGATGATATTGCTTTCGTTTCGAGAACAGATTTTGGATACCAGATTTGATCTGCATATTGCTTAGCAATCGATTGATCAGATGTAATAACAAAATTATCGAAAACAACACCATCAACCATTGACCAAAGTTCAAGTGCAAGACTACCGATTGGTGTAAGTTTATACGGATGATTGTCTTCGAAATAATCGGGATTCGGAATTTTACGTGGTTCCCAAATACCCTGAAAACAAACAGATTTCGTGCGAAAAAAAACAAACAAAAACAAATCAACGTACACGAAAGTTTGGATTATCGACTAAAGGTGCACGCCATGGACCTTTGTATAATGCATTTGGAACCATGGGTGCTGTCCATGGACCACAACCAGGAGCATCAATACATGTTGGATTGTCAATTTTTGGTGCTTCCCAAACACCATCGGTTTCATCGTCCCAGTCAACGGGTCGAATAGCTTCAGGATCGGGAATCAATGCTGATTCGGACTCGAGCCAACCTTCAGGCATACTAGCGGTTTCATCGGGAATTTCTTTTGGTTGTGTTTCATCCCAATCTAAATACGAATAAAAACGTAGTTTGTTTTTTCGAAATTCGTTTTCTTACCTTCAGGTTTTTCTACGGTTGAGTCAGGAATTCTAAAAAAAACAACAAAGATCGATGATCCAAGAAAAACAATCGTCTCTTTTACTTTTCACGATCATCCCAATCATCAGGTTTTCGATCGGTAATATCAATAATTTCTTTTGGTGGAATAATGGGTGGTTCCATATCTTCTAATAAATTACCCGAATTGATTAATTTATTATCAATATACATTTTGAAACTATTGTCAACCGATAGAACTAAAACAACAGACGTATATATTCAAAAAGAATCAATTGAGCGTTCTACCGAGAGTGTATAAATGAGATTTTTTATCTGTGAAATACGTGTCCAATGATTCAGTTGGTTTTTTAGCTTGATGTTCACTGAAAACTTTCGTTTTGGGATTTTGATATCGAATAATAAAATGATATTTATGATCGACTCCGCACATATCTGGGCCAAACATGATTGTATACGGTGTTTTATCTGTTACTTGTTTCTAAACAAACAAAAAGTCAATGAATTAATTGGAAATTTGTTTCTTTGTGAACTATTTTCGTACTAAATCAAGTTGTTTGCCATCTTGAGAAAGTAATTTAACATAAGCACCACCACATTCTTGATTAGTTTGAAATTTGACTTCATATTGAACAACAAGCGGACTTGTAGAAAAATCAAACGGTTTAAATAGATGAGCACTAATTGCATGATGTCTTGCTTTTGACTAGAAAATCAATCGATTAAATTCAAAAAGAAATCGAAATCGAATCGTTTACTTTTAAAATTAAGGCATAATCGTCATTATAAACTGATGATTGAGGAATTTCAAGGCCCCATTCACCATCGTATTTCGCTAGACTTTCATCGACGCCATCTTTTTTTGCTTGAGATTTCACCCAACGTGTCCATTTCGATTTATCTTGAAATTGTTCTTCGAAGAAAAGATTCGGCGATGTTGATCTCATCGTTGGCACATTCTCTTTCTCAACATTTGACGATGCTGATGATTGTATTGTTGGACTATCTTCAATACTGATGTCTTCATCGATATCATCGTCATCGGTTCTAATCAAAGTTAAATTGAATAAACACACAACAACTATCCAGAGTAGAATACGCATTTTAATCTGCAATGAAAAGTAACTAATTAAAACAAATCAATGTCTCGCGCCACGACGCAATAGGTCAGCGGAAAAAAGGCACCTTTTGTGTTTGTCGAGCAAACTGATTGATCGCTTTTGTTTCAATGGCTAACAGCGTTGGTAATCGACTATTGGATGGAATGACATTTCGATAAAGAAAATGTTAATTTGAAAAGATAAAAAAAAATTTTTTTTTCGATTTCATTCAAAAATTTTTCTCGATCGAACAATGTAAAAATTTAATCATAAAAATTCACGAGAATTTTTCTCGAAAAAACAAAGCGCAAAGTGCCATCTAGAAATTTGACATATATTGGAAAAGTCGAGTACCAATAAAATTTCTTCTCGCAAATTATTATTATCTGATTAAGAAGAAGAAAAAAATTTTTCATTTCGTAAACATTCGATTTTCGAGTTAATTGATTTCTTTTTCATTAACTATTCAATAGTTTAGTTTAGGTTCGAACGAATTGAATCTTCTCGTTCGTTCTACGACGAAGAAAAAAACAACAACGTTTGACTCAATTGACAAGATGAGAGTTAATAGAATTAGATTATTCACACACCCCTCATTTTTTGTGGCATGTGTCACGAAAAAAATTATCATTCTAATTATCTGAGTGCACAGAGTGAGAGTATGTCATAGGAATAGTAACTATTATCGTTTTCTTCTTGTCGACTGACTCATCGTTTGTTTATTTCATTCATTCGTTTGCGTGTTTCGAGAAAATTGAATTTTAAAGTCGTTCGAAAAATCGAAATTCAACTTCAACAGATGTCGTCGAGCTCTTTTTCGAATATTGAACGATTCGTTAGTGCAAAATCCAATGCGCACAATCAAAAGAAAAGAACAGAACAGATCAGAGAATAGTACTATTACGTATTCGTTCACCTTTTTTCGATTATGTATGTAATGTGTGTGAGGGTGAGTTTTTTAAACTTATCAAAGTTTTTTTCTTCTTCTTGTCTAACCTTTGAGACATTATTTTCTAATTTGCCTTGGTTTAATCATTTCCGAAGGACTATAAACGACATAGACAGAATCTAACAAGGCCACAGACATCAATGAAGAATCTTGTTGGATAAACAAATCATTGCTGTGTCGCCAACGGCATTCTTATGTTGCTGTTATTATTGTTGTTCTCAGTCTATCAATGATAAGATACTCGTCAAAGAAGAGAGAAATCCAATGTATCATCAATAAGCAGCTGTCAGTTAAATTATTTCGAGAAATAGAATCTCTGTAATATTCTTTCTTTTCTTATCTTTACTAAATCAAACGATATATATCCTTGACATTCAGATTAATGATGAGAGACGAGAGAGAGAGAGAGAGAACAAAAAAAAACGGAAATACAAATTTTGTTTTTTTTTAGTTTTTTATTTTAGTGAACATGATTTGAAAAACGAAAGAAAGAAAGAAACAAAAAAAACACATCGTGCATATGTATGCTTATATCGACTTAGCGAATATCGCTCGAACTGATTCGCGAATTCAATCATTATCATGGATGAGCTATAACTCCTTTGCTGATGGATGGTTAGCAACAGGAAATACAAATCATATTGTCAGTGTGACATATACATCATTGAAACCCAATGACAACTGTCCCGTACCTGATCGAACGAATTTCAATCTTCGTGCGCATAGAACCGACGTTCGATTGGTTGCCTGGAATGTTCCCTATCAAAAACTAGCGACGATCGACGAGAAAGGCGTGATTTTTGTTTGGATTAAAAATGAAAATCGTTGGTCATTGGAATTGATCAACGATCGAAGTCATCCGGTTATTGACATGGCGTGGTCATACGATGGACGAATGACAGTTATTTGTTATGAAGATAATTTTATTCTTGTCGGTTCAGTCACCGGTCAACGATATTGGTCGACGATTTTAAATCTTCTGCAAGGAAAAATTTCTGCAGTCACATGGACACCGGATATTTCACAGTAGAAAATGAGATTTTCATCAAAATTTGAATATTTTTTTTGTTGAAACGAAATATTTTAGCGTCGTTGTTGGCACGACCAACGGACAATTGCTCGTCCTTGATCATCATGGAAATACTCAAGAGATTCTTTCGATTACGAATGAACCAATTCGACAGCTGATGTATTCATGTCAAAAATTCTACCCTGAAGCACCCGATGCTAGTAACTAAACATGATATTTCCTTCGAAATTTAAATGCAAACTTCTGTTTTTCTTTTTAAGATGCACCGAAATTTGTTAATGATAATTATGTCCTTGCTTGTACATTAGGAAACGGTCGAATACTTTTGATGAGTACTTATCAAGATCAAACGCCGATTATCATCGAAACAAATCTGCAAAGTACATTTTCGAATGAGAAACATTTTCGAATAAATAAATTGATGAATAGATATTCAAATTGATTGGTCACATCCAAGTGAAATTCTCGTTGTTGGCGGTTATCGATGTATCACAGAAGATCTCTTCGAAAATCAAATCTGTTTTTATACAAAACAAGGAGAATTTCTCAATCGAGTTACAATTCCTCAAACGGTAACATCGTCTTTGAACAATTTAACCAATTTTCGAATATCTTGAATTTCAGACTGAGCCATTCTCAGCACTCTGTTGGACACACGGCAATGGTAATTCATTTTTTCTTTTCTCTCTATTTTGAAACATTGTTGTCTTTGATTTCGAAGAAATCGTTTTTGTCGCATGTGCAACATCTGTCTATACAATCTGGATAACCCATCAATCATTACCATCTTTATTAAGTCTTTGTCAGATGAAAATCAAAGAAAATTTACTGCAAAATTCTCGCGAACATCTTGCTCAATTATCTCTTCCCAAGAATCTGCACGACAATCTCTTGACGTATTTTCGTTCGATTATCAAAGGTTTTCTACCAGAATCGAAAACACTTCGAGAATTTGTTTGTTATCCATTGAAATCATCACTTCGTTTGCAATGCACGATGAAACGGCTCGATGATGACAAAGACAAGCCGACATCATCGGGACCGATCTATGTTTTATATCTCGAATATCTCGGTGGACTTATTCCGTTGTTAACGGCGAAGAGAGTGTCGAAAATCTGTCCGGATTTTATTATTTTCGATCCACAAATCAAACCGAATGAGTTCGAATTGAATTCATCGATGAAAATCAAATCATTGCCACGAAGAAAACGTTTTCTTTCGACGAAAGTTCGTTTGAATACATTCGAAAATGTGACAAATCTTCAACAAATCAATACGAATCGATCGAATCTACTAACACAACGACATTCAATCTATGTTGCGCCCAAAGAAATCAACAATGAACATGAACAACTCATTCCGGAAGACAATTCACCGACGAATAAAAATCAATTACATCATCAACGAGCTCGTAAACGTCCAACAACAAAAGAAAATGTACAATTTCTATAAATCCAACCATTTGTAATTGCTTTTTTTTTGTTTTCAATTTAGAATCATAGATTATGTACTGTTGCCGCTAATATTTGGGGTACACGGTTTAAATTCTACAGTCATTCAACTCACCTACCTGAAACGCTCGGCAGTGTGACCTACAAAACTTCATTGTTACATTTACAACCTCGACAAATGACGGTAACATTAGCGAATAATTATTCAGTTTATTGTCAACAAACAGTCGTTGATGCATCGAAAACGACTTCAAATGTAATTCAAGTGAAAGAATCCCTTCATCGATCATCATCGATGCTTCAAACGAGTTCGAATATTTCGGAAATCTATCCTCATTTATCGACATCGAATAGTAATCAGCAGACGACTCTTAGTCGAAGTGATCCAACATTGAATCAAACAACAATATTTACTGATCATCAGACAGTAGCACAGAGTGATGATGAAGAAGTAGAAGAAAAGGAAGGACAGGCTGAAATTGAAAGTATAAGTTCCGAAGAGGAGATCATCGAAAATCAACCAACAAGAATTCCGATTGAATCAAAGAAAAATCTCAGTCCAAAACATCGATTATTATTATGTACGAGTGGAACGAGAGATTCAGCGTCCGTGTCTGAAACTGAAGGCGTTGAAGATCAAGAATCATCGTTCTATGTTATGCAAAATCGTCCACCGTAAGATGATCATCAAATTGAATACGGAACGAATCTTCTTACGTTTTTTTTTCTTTCTCAGTGTGTGGAACGAACAATCACAAGTTTATCAATTGGATTTCGGTGGTCGAGTGACTCTTGAATCTGCGAAGAATTTTCAAATTGAATTCAATAACAAACAAGTACGATCGATTTCTGAAGAAATCTTTTCATTCGATTGAGTTTTAGGTTATTCAATTCGGTCGGATCGAAAACAATTGTTATACTCTCGATTTCGAATGGCCATTTTCACCATTACAAGCCTTCGCAGTTGCTCTTGCAAATATCACACAACGTCTTAAATAAGACAACATAAACTCCAAAATCTACTTGTGTTCTAACTGTATTTTTCTCTCTCTTTCGCTATCAGTATTGTACAGCAAAAGACCGTTTTCTTTTTTCTTTTTGTTTTTTTTAATGAATGATTTTAATCCCTGCGCTAAAGATTCTATTTCTTCTAGATAAATATATCGATGACGGATAATATCAATCATGTAGATACAATTTTGCCAAAGAATACGAATGACTATTGCAGTTTTTCGTCGACAGAAACTAAAAAAGCCAATCCTGTTCAGGAATTAATTCAACAAGCGACAAGTCTTACGTCCGAATTCGATTCAGATGAAGATGAGGAGAAGAATAAATTAACTGCAGCGAAGAAGTTACTTTTTTCACAAGCAAACGCAACAACATTTTCGGAAGTAGCCGAAAGTTTACGATCAGAACGAAGACAAGAATTCTGTCCGATTTATACCGATGAAACGCCTGAAGTCGTTGCCAAACGTCAAGCTAAACAGAAACCAATCGGTAGTCTTCTAGCGAAACGAATCCGTTGGGATGATTTGAAAAGAAAACGTGAAGAAGACGAACGACAACGACGAGCCAATGCATCATTTCGATACGGACCATACGGTCCGGTTTATTCCAACGCACAACAACAACAACAAACATTCGCAAATCCTTATGAACAATATTATTCAGCTCTACAAAATCAATACGAACAAGTAGATTAATTTCAAATGAAAGACAAAATCGAGATTTCACATATTTAGATGACACAAATGAATCAAATTCAACAAAACTATGCGGGATTTTGGCCGGAATATTTCACACAAAACCAAACTTATCCGTATCCATCGATGTATGGCAATCAAATGACCTATTCGAATGCTAACATTCCATCGACGGATTATAATTCGTATTTAGACTATCTTCGGCAGCCTCCACCGCCGCCACCACCAACTGACCCATATCCATATGAATGATTGTTAACAATCTCGAGCTGATTTTCTGTTGGTTTTTATTTTGTAAATAAACACGTTATCGTTGTTTTTTCTTCTTTCGATACGAAACAAAAAAAAACACATTCATCGAATAGTTAATTACGTTTTTTTTCTTTCTTTTCGATAAGATCGAAAATATAATCGACATACTTTGTTTATTTGCGATGGATACCGCGTTCTCATTGGATCGTATCGATATACACACCCATATTTTACCACGGGAGCTAAGCGAAAATGCAAAGAAATATCTCGAAATTCGAGCTCGACCCGATGGTGATGATCGTGTGGATATGTTCAAAGATGGAACATTCTTTCGAACAATCGAACCGAATTGTTTCGATATCAATGT
>Ga0209930_1003503_pt1 | contig 15507 bp, 9 predicted proteins | sample ThiBiot_500_biof_2_FD_183948 | JGI IMG/M metagenome (GOLD analysis project Ga0209930, IMG submission 183948) | Wastewater bioreactor microbial communities from Cape Town, South Africa - Thiocy_cont_500_biof (SPAdes) | ecosystem: Engineered > Bioreactor > Thiocyanate-remediating >... | reverse complement strand
GTTCGGTGTGGATGAGGCGGTCACCGTCCCAGCCGTAGTAGTGGGTGCGGGTGGATTCTGTGGAGTCCGCGCTTTCCACTTGCTGCTTCAGGCGCCTGCCCAGGGCGTCGTAGGTGTAGCGGCTGTGGTGGCGCAACTGCTCGGCGTTGCCCTGGATCTGGCTGTTGCGCACGGCGATGAGCTGGTGTGCTCCGTCGTAGTGCAGTTGCTGCTGGCTGTGGTCTGCATGCATTTGCGCAATGCGGTTGCCGCAGGGGTCGTAGCGCCAGACGCGGTCTTCGGTGAAGCCGATGCGGTTGTCTTCCCAGCGCTGCACGGGGCCTTGCCGCTGGCCTGCGAGGTGGCCTAGGCCCATGAGGTTGAAGTCGGTGCTTTGGCAGCGAGGATGGCGTGCGTATTCAAGCGTTTTTTGTAGGAGCGAGCTGAGGCAATCCTCTGACGGCAAGGGCATATCTCCTGAATCCACTTTACAAATCACTTGCAATCAAAATATTGTATTTCAGGTTTTAAATCAACCCCAAAAGCGTCCACCTCGACTAAACCAATTACAGACAACATCATCTATTTTTATAGCAGTTTTTGGGAATTACAAAGAATCCATTACTCTTGCGCTTGTAATCGGAATTTATAGTTATGAAATTATAGAACCAGAATATATATATATCCTCGTTTTCATTTTCCTTACTCATCTCACCAAGATAAGGGCTTATATTCACATTTCTTTCTACTAAATCTCCTTTTTTCAATCTTATCTCCTTTCCAGATCCATAATCAAAAAAGTCTTGCTTGATATTTTTTGGCTTATCCTTCCGAGCATAAGCATAATACCTAACCCCATAGTCACTTGGAGACCAGGGGGCAGCAAAATCATAAATAACCTTATCCGAATCTGTATTATTTCTTATGGCATGCCTTATATTGATAGATCCATTTTCTCCGCAATCAATGAAATTAACCTCAAGATCCACTTGAGATCTCGCTTGCAATGCGACGAAAATTAACAAGAAGAAAATTAGATAATTTTTCATGGATAATTTCCAGTGTCAACTTTGTTCTTGATTTGCCAGTCAATTATTCTCATCTTTGAGTTATATCTACTTTTGCAACTTGGAATAGTTTCATTTTCCGATTCTTGGCTCAAACATTGAATTTCTTTCTGCATTGCTCGTCTTTCCGAGTCAAGCCTTTTGACGTCATCGGAATTGGTGACAATTACCGATCCGGAATTATTGGCACATATGTTCTTGTTGAAATTCAGCGCATCATTTAAATGAGATTTTTCATGCTCTTCTGTGCATTTTTTTATCCCAGGACATTCTTCAAATTCAAGTTTCTGCACGAATATCTCTGGTGATTTTCCATCGCAAAATATTGTACTAATCCCCGATCCCAAGCTCTGAGGAGATCTCCCAATCGGATCGACTTGCCACTCAAGCCCAAGGGGATCTTGATATTTATTGGGTTTATTATCTGCATATACAGTCTTTATGATCCCCCCTCTAAGACCAATCGGATCCTGATTCACATAACTCCCCACCACCGGATCGTAATACCGATGCCGGTTGTAATACAGCCCCGTTTCCCTGTCATGGTGCTGTCCCGGCAGCCGGATCGCCTGGTGGATGCCTTGCGGGTTGTATTCCTGCAGCACATTGCCCCAGGGGTCCAGCTTGGCCGCCCAGGTGACTAGCCCCCGTTGGTCGGTCAGGGCCATGGGTGTGCCCAGGTGGTCGCAGTGGTAGTGGTGGATGGCGATGCGGGCTTGTTGTTCTTTTTCCTGTTCCTGCAGCTTTGCCTGCATGCCGCTGAGCAGGCGCGTGGTGCTGTCTGCCTGTTCGCCCAGCATGGCCTGGGCGCCGGGCGGCAGGCCGTGGTCCAGGGTGTGGCGCAGGTGGCGGGCCGCGTCTTGCTGCATGTCGCGCGGCATGGCGTCGAGCATGGTTTGCATCAGGGCCAGGGCCGGCGCGTGGTTGGGGTCGTCCGGGTCGGGCAGGCCTGCGGTGATGGCTTGCACCAGCAGGTGGGGTTGGTCTTGGGGGTCGCCGCTGGCCGTGGTGCTCAGGCGCACCAGGGGGGTGAAGCTGCCGGGTTCGTAGATGGTGTGCTCTATGTGGCGCGTGTCGCTGCCGTGCTGCAGGCGTTCGGTGTGGATGAGGCGGTCGCCGTCCCAGCCGTAGTAGTGGGTGCGGGTGGATTCTGTGGAGTCCGCGCTTTCGACCTGCTGCTTCAGGCGCCTGCCCAGGGCGTCGTAGGTGTAGCGGCTGTGGTGGCGCAACTGCTCGGCGTTGCCCTGGATCTGGCTGCTGCGCACGGCGATGAGTTGGTGTGCTCCGTCGTAGTGCAGTTGCTGCTGGCTGTGGTCTGCATGCATTTGCGCGATGCGGTTGCCGCAGGGGTCGTAGCGCCAGACGCGGTCTTCGGTGAAGCCGATGCGGTTGTCTTCCCAGCGCTGCACGGGGCCTTGCCGCTGGCCTGCAAGGTGGCCCAGGCCCATGAGGTTGAAGTCGGTGTGCCGCCAGTGGGCATGGACCTGGGCGGCCCAGCTGTCCTGGGTGTTCGTCTGGCCCGGTGCACCGGGTGCACCGAGTGCTGGCAGGCGGTTGCCGGCAGGGTCGATCTGCCAGCGGGCGGTGGTCTGGGGGTCCTGGCTGTCGGTGGCCGCTCTGAGGCGCCCGGCGCTGTCGTAGCCGTAGCGCAGCAGTTGTGCGGCCTGGCCCGGGGCGCCGGCCTGTTCGATGGCAACGAGCTGGCCCAGGCTGTCGTAGTGGTAGCGGCGGCCAAGGATCTGGCCGATGAGGGGCTGGACGAGGTGATCCCTGCCTTCCGTGCTTTGCAGGCCTGTGGTGCCCAGGGCCGTGAGGCGGCCCATGCTGTCCCATTGGCGTTGCACCTGCAGGGGGGGGTGTGCGTCTGCATCTGCTTCTGCTGCGGGAGTGGGTGGGTGCAGGCTGCGGCGGACTTCGCGGTGCAGGGCGTCGCGTTCGAAGTCGATGAGGCCGGCGCCGTTGAGCTGCAGTCCGTGCACATGGCCTGAGCCGTAGGTGAGCCAGGCGATCTTTCCCAGGCCTTGCAGCTGGCTGTGCTGGCGTGCGCCCAGCGCGTCCAGGCTGTGGGCGATGCGGTGTTCGTATTCGATCTGGTCTGCGCCGCCGCCCCCGTTGCTGTGCTTGCCGGGCCGGTACAGCTGCTGCACTTCTGCGGTGATGCGGCCCAGGGCATCGCGTTCCAGTGCTATGCGGCTTTGCAGTTGGGTGGTGTTCTCCGCGGTGTTCTCGACGGTGTGCTGCCAGACGCTGGCGACCATGAGGCGTCCGGCCGCATCCCATTCGTAGCGGTGGGTCTGGGCCGGCGCATGGGCCGTGGCGGGCAGCTGACGTTCGACCAATCTGCCGCCTTCGTCCCAGCGGTAGTGGCTGCTGCTTTGCCGTGCAGCGTTGCCGTCCGTGGCTTCCATGAGCTGGCCTGCCGCATCCCAGCGGTAGCGCTGCAGCCGCTGGTCAAACCCTTCTTCCTGCACGAGCCTGTCCAGCGTGTCCCAGGCAAAGCGGCTTTGGGCTCCGTTTTCGTTGACGAGACGCGTGAGGCGGCCGGCGCTGTCGTATTCGAAGGCCAGGGTGAGGCCACCATGTGTTCGCTGGACCAGCCTGCCCCAGAGGTCGTAGCGCAGGTGGATGCTGGGGTCGGCGGCCGGTGCAGCAGGGCTTTGCCCCCCCATGAGAGGGGTGAGCGGGGGCTGGGCCGGTTCGATGCGCGTGAGGTGGCCTGCGCTGTCGTAGTGGTAGCGCTCGATCTGGCCGTTGGGCAGTTCGCTGGCCACGATGCGGCCCTGGCCGTCGCGCTGGTGGCGTTGGCGCTGGCCCAGGGCGTTGCCCACTTCGATGAGCGCACCCCAGCGGTCGTAGTGGTAGTGCGTGCTGTGGCCCGAGCAGTCGGTGTAGCTGAGCAGTTGGCCCGCGTCGCTCCAGGCCAGCTGTTTGCTGCCGCCCTGGGCGTCTTCGATGCGCCGGGGGCTGTCGCAGGTGAGCGGCGCTTCCTGGGGGTCGGGGTAGTGGTAGCGCTCGGTGCTGCCGTCGGCCTGGGTGATCTGGGTGAGACGGCCCCAGGCGTCGTATTGGTAGCCGGTGGTGGCCCCTGCCGGGTCGGTGGAGGCGAGCAGGCGGCCCGTGGCTTCGTCGTGTTCCTGCTGGGTGCTGCGCCCATCGGGCAGTTGCACGCCGATGAGCCGGCCCTGTCCATCACGCCTGAGGTGGACGCTGCGGCCCAGCGGGTCGGTGCGCGAGGCAAGGCGGCCGAAGCTGTCGTAGCTTTGCAGCCAGCGGCTGCCGTCGGCCTTGTGGTGGGCGATGAGGCGCGACAGGCCCGCCGCACCTTCGAAGTAGTAGGTCTCGATGCGATCCAGGCTGTCGCTGACGCGGGTGGCCGCGCGCGGCTGGCCGTCCGGGCCCGGCGGTTGGCTGAGGTAGTCGAAGCGGTAGGACAGCCCTTCCTGGTTGCTGTGTTCGATGACGCGGGCGCCGGGCTGGGCGCTCTCGTAGCGGTAGCGGTGCCAGGGTCCGCTGGCATGGCGGTGGGCGCTGATGCGGTGGTGGTCCCATTCGAATTCGCGCACGAGCTGGCCTGCGCGGTCGTGGACGGTGATGAGATCGCCTGCACTGCTGTAGCCGTAGCGCACGAGCGTGATGGGGGTGGACAGGGGATGCAACGGGTCCTGCGTGAGGTCGACCCCGATGAGGCGCCAGCCATCGTCGGCGCCCCACAGTCCGTTCAGGCCCTGCGCGTCCTTGCCGCCGTGGATGCGCTGGTGCAGCAGGCGGTAGCGCCGGCCTGTGCCGTCGCTCAGCGAGACCAGGCGGCCTGCGGGCAGCGGTTCCGGACTGCCGTTGACGTCCGGGGCCGTGGTCTTGCCGTCGCTGTAGTGGTAGAGCTGGCGGCGTCCGAAGCGGTCGATCTGGGCCATGAGGCGCCAAGGGCCATCGACAGGTTCACCGGGCGCAGGACCAAAGCCCCAGAGGGTGTCGCCATCGCCGCTGAAGGCCAGGATGGCCTCGGGATTGCACGCCAGCGCCGCCTCCACATGCGACCAGCGCGGGTTCGCAGCCCAGGGCGCTGTGCCGCCGTCCGGCTCCGGGCTGCCGCCGCGCAGCAGCCAGATGTCTTCGCTGGCACTGTGCAGCTGGCCGCCCGGGGCCAGGGGCTGGTCGAAGGTGATGACGCGGCCGCTGGCGTCCAGCAGCAAGGTGGCCTCTTCCTGCAGGCGGATGCTGAGCTCCTGCAGCAGGTGCCAGCCATGGCCCAGCAGGCCGCAGGCCGCGCCGTGCTCGGGGTTGACGTAGCTGCTGTACTGGCGCTGCCAGGCCACGGGCAGCGCAGCCGATGGCAGGGCGAAGTCCAGGTCTTGTGCGCCCAGCAGGACCTTGGCGCCGAGCTGGGGGTTGACGGGGGAGCTGACGGTGATACCGCCCGGGCAGACGGAGCAGGCCAGGCCCCCCTGGCTGCCGATGAGCACGGTGCGCGAGCCGGTGACGATCTTGCCCTTGACGACGCTGTCGGTGATGCGGGCTGCGGGTTGGCCACTCATGCGAGGCTGCTCCTGGAGAGGTGAGAGAGAACGGGACGGCGGATGCAGAAGATGCGGGGAATGCAGGGGCTGCAGGACATGCGGGCCTCAGCAGTTGAGCCGGTCCATGGGCGAGAGGATCTGGATGTCGCCGGGCGTGATGCGGATGGTGCTTTCGCCGCAGGTCAGCAGGATTTCCTGCTGGGCTTCGAGCCGGATCTTGGCGGCATTGAGCTGGATGCTTTGTCCATCCATGGTGAGCTGCGAGGCCTTGCCACCTTCGCCTGCACCCCCACCACCGCCGCCATCGCCCCCACCGGGCGCCGTGATGTTCATGGCCATGCCGCCACCGGCGCCACCTCCCGCGCCACCGCCACCTCCGCCACCACCGCCCACGGTCAGCGAGTACTGCGAGCCCACTTCGGTGCTTTGCTTGCTGCCGACCTTGACCTGGCGCTCCTGCCCCACGGTGAGGCTCTGGTTCATGCCCACATGGGTCTGCATGGCCACGCCGATGTTTTCCATGTAGTTGACGCCGATGTTCATCATCTTCATCCCACCCACGTTCTGCATGTAGGCCATGCCTATGGTCTGGGTCTTGAGCAGGCCGACCGTGACGTGCCAGTTCTGGCCTATCTTGTCGGTCTCGGTCTTGCCGATGGTCTTGCTGCGGTTCTTGCCGATGGAGATGTTCTCGTCGATGCCAACGTCTTCATTGCGGTTGTCGCCGATGCTGATCTTCTCGTTGTGGTCCACACGCTCCGTGCGGTTGTTGTGCACCGTGCGCGTGCGGTTCTGGTGGACGGTGAGGGTCTCGTCCAGGTCCACCACCTCCGTGCGCCAGCCGTGGACATCGATCTTCTCATTGCGGTCCACGGTCTCGGTGCGGTCGCGGTGGATGACGCTGGTCTCGTCCCGGTCGATGGTCTTGCGCCGGTCGTTGCCCACCCATTTGTCCTCGTCGTTCTCGACCTCGGTGAGCTGGTCCTTTTGCGCATGCAGCCACAGCTGTTCTTGCCCGGCCTTGTCCTCGAAGCGGATGGCGTTGGCGTCGCCCGGGCCGTTCTTCATGCCCGCGCCTGCGGCACCGCCCTTGCTCGACCGGGTCTTGATGCCCGATTGCGTGGCGTTGGCCGGCAGCGCCCAGGGCGGCATGTTGGCCGCGTTGTAGACGCAGCCCGTGACGATGGGATAGTCCGGGTCGCCGTTGAGGAAGTCCACCACCACCTCGTGCCCTATGCGCGGGATGGAGATGGCGCCAAAGCCTGGTCCTGCCCAGTTGGTGGCCACGCGGATCCAGCAGCTGGAGTTCTGGTCCTTGCTGCCCAGCCGGTCCCAGTGGAACTGCACCTTGATGCGGCCGTATTCGTCGGTCCAGATTTCTTCTCCGGCCGGACCCACGACGACAGCGGTCTGCGGTCCCGTGGTGCGCGGCTTGGGCGTGGTGCGCGGCGGCGTGAAGGCCAGGCTGGTGGGCTGGGCCTGCAGTTCGTAGCGCTGGAAGGAGCCGTCTTCGGCGGCGCTGCCCTTGGCGCCCGGGGCCACAGCGCTGACGCGGGGGTTCTCCTTGAGGTGGTAGCTCAGGCCCGTGATCAGGTACTGCCGGTTCTGGTCCCCGCGCGGGTAGTTGTAGAGGCTGAAGGTGTAGCCCGTGGCCAGCGCCCGGTGGCAGGACTGGCCCCGCACCCGGCTGTGGCCCGTGAGGCCTTGCTTCAGGCGCACGCGGATGTAGGCATCTCCGTCGCCGTACTCCGTGTAGCCGCCCGGCCATTCGTAGGTTTCATGGCCGTCGTGCGCATGGCCCGGTGGATCGCGGCGCATGTGGGACAGTTCGGCCCGGGGCTTTTTGAAGTCGTAGTCGTCGATGTAATGGCGGCCCGGCTTGATTTCCTGCTCCAACTGCCAGGCGTGGATGTTTTCCTGATCGCCTGCGGCGGCTTTTTCCGGGGGATAGAAGGGAATGGATTCACCACCGGGCAATGCGCCGTGCGAGGCAATGATGTCGTCGCACAGCACCAGGGTGTGTTCTCCCATGGCATGCGCGAAGTGGTAGTAGATGCCTTCGTGCTCCATCAATCGCGAGACGAAGTCGCAATCGCTTTCGTTGTATTGCACGCAGTAATCCCAACTGCGATAGGCGCGGGTGAGTTTCCTTTGCATTGGATGGCCATAGACGCCCAATACCTGCTCGACGATGTCGGGCACGTTGAGGTTCTGGAAGATGCGAAAGTCGCTCTTGCGCGTGGCCAGCCACAGCCAGGGGCTCAGGCGCGCCTTGTAGGCGTAGTGGCGGTGGTCCTGGCCCTGCATGCCAAAGCGGGTGACGATGCCGTCGATGAAGCGCCTGCCGCCGCCCTGGGTTTCAATTTCTATGGTGGCGTTTTTTCCCAATAGGGCCTTGGGATCGATGCTTTCGTTTTCGCTGAGCATTTCCACATCGAGGCTGAAGAGCTGGCTGATGTTTTCCTGGCCGCGCAATTCACGGAAATGCAGTTCATCGCCCAATGGCGTATGGATGGTGACTCGGCGTGTCATTGGTGCTCTCGCCCTGTGGGGGCGCCCTCCCGATCTTTCGATACGGAAAGATCATGGAAGAATGAGCCGCTCTATGGAAATTCCAATTTCTGCCAAAAAATAGGATTGCCAAAAGGAAAATTGCCGCTTCTCCCACTCGGATCGGGCTTGGGAAAAGCCTAGGACAAGCGGCCGGAGCAAGGGCCTTCATGATGTGCAGCCGCTACACATCGCCCCGCTTGGCCGTCCCCCGGATCAGGGCGCCGCACGCCCGCGCAGCCGCTCAGGGGTTCAAAGAGTCCTTCCGATGATCTCCTTCATGATCTCGTCGCTGCCCCCGTAGATCCGCCCTATGCGCGCATCGGTCCAGGCGCGGCCGATCTGGTATTCGGTCATGTAGCCGTAGCCGCCGTGCAGTTGCAGGAATTCGTCGAGCAGGCGGTTTTGCAGCGCCGTGGCATTGAGCTTGACCATGGCCGCCCGGTCGGGCGCGAGCGCGCGGCGCAGGTGCAGGGCGATGCAGTCGTCCACGAAGACGCGCAGCATGGTGGCCTGGGCCTTGGCCTCGGCCAGCTTGAAGCGCGTGTTCTGGAAGTCGAACACCGGCTGGCCGAAGGCCTTGCGCTCGCGCGTGTAGGCAATGGTCTTGTGCAAAAAGGCCTCGATGGAGGCGGCGGCGCGCACGGCCACCACCAGGCGTTCCTGGGCCAGTTCGTGCATGAGGTACCTGAAGCCCGCGTTCTCCTCGCCCAGCAGGTGGTCGGCCGGCACGCGCACGTTGTCGAAGAACAGCTCCGAGGTGTCCTGCGCCATGAGGCCGATCTTCTCGAGCTTGCGGCCCTTGGAGAAGCCGGGCATGCCGTCCTCGACCACGATCAGGGACACGCCCTTGGCACCCATCTCGGGCGCGGTCTTGGCGACGACGATGACCAGTTCCGAGTTGATGCCGTTGGTGATGAAGGTCTTCTGGCCGTTGAGCACGTAGTGGTCGCCCTCGCGCCGCGCCGTGGTGCGCACGGACTTGAGGTCGCTGCCCGCGCCGGGCTCGGTCATGGCGATGGCGCCGATCAGCTCGCCCGCGGCCATGCGCGGCAGCCAGCGGTCCTTCTGCACCTTGCTGCCATAGGCATGGATGTAGGGCGCGACGATGTCCGAATGCAGCGGAAAGCCCAACCCGCTGGCGCCCGTGCGCGCGATCTCCTCCAGCAGCACGGCCGCATGGCCGAAGTCGCCGCCGCCGCCATAGGGCTCGGGCAGCATGGGGTTGAGCAGGCCTTCGCGCCCGGCCTTGCGCCAGACCTCCTTGGGCACGATGCCCTGGCGCTCCCATTCGGCATGGTGGGGCACGATCTCGCGCTCGAAGAAGCGGCGGGCCTGCTCGCGGAACTGTTCATGGTCTTCGCGGTAGACGGAGCGCTCGGTCAGGTCTTGCATGGGTCGGTATCCGGTGGTTGTCGGTGAGGAAAGACGGGGAAGGGCCGTTCAGGCGCTGCGCAGGTTGAAGCCCGCGTGCGGCTGCTCGCGCAGCCTGTCCTTGAGCACGCGGCGCAGCAGCTTGCCCGTGGGCAGGCGCGGCAGCTCGTCCACGAACTGCAGGCGCTGCGGGCGCTTGAGGCGCGACAGCGTGGCGCCGGCCTCGGCGACGATGGCGCGTGCCATCTCGGCGCTGGCCGCGTGGCCCTGGCGCAGCACGACCACGGCCATGGGCTGCTCGCCGAAGTCGGGCTCGGGCACGCCGACCACGGCCACCTCCTGCACGGCCGGGTGCGTGGCCAGCGCGTTCTCTATCTCCTGCGGATAGAGGTTGACGCCGCCCGACAGGATGAGGTCGGCCCGCCGGTCGCTGAGAAAGAGGTAGCCCTCCTCGTCCACATGGCCCAGGTCGCCATAGGTGGCCCAGCCGCGCTCGTCGATGGCCTCGCGGGTCTTGGCGGGGTCGTTGAGGTAGGCGAAGGGCGCCACGTCCGAGAAGAACACGCGGCCGATCTGGCCCGCAGGCAGCTCCTGCCCGTCGTCGCCCACGATGCGCAGCCGACCGTAGCTGGCGCGGCCCACGGAGCCTGGACGCCGGCGCCATTCGGCGGAGTTGATCAGGGTGATGCCGCAGCCTTCGGAGCCTGCGTAGTACTCCAGCAGGATGTCGCCCCACCAGTCCAGCAGCGCCTGCTTGACGGCCACCGGGCAGGGCGCGGCCGCATGGATGGCGCAGCGGTGGCTGGACAGGTCATAGCCGTGCCGCACCTCCTCGGGCAGCTGCAGCAGGCGGCCCAGCATGGTCGGCACCCATTGGCTGTGGGTGATGCGGTAGCGCTCGATCATCGCCAGCGCCTGCTGTGCGTCGAAGCGCGCCGTGATCACCACCGCGCCGCCGCCGTCCAGCGTGCGCAGGCAGTAGCGCAGCGGCGCTGCGTGGTACAGCGGTGCGGGCGAGAGGTAGACCGTGTCGGCGTCAAAGCCCATGTTGCGCTGCCAGGCCAGGAATTCGGGGTCGGCCTGCGTGCGGTAGAGCGCCGCCGGCAGCGCCTTCTTGATCCCCTTGGGCCGGCCCGTGGTGCCCGAGGAGTACAGCAGGTCGCGCCCCAGCGGACGGCCCGACAGGTCGATGGGCGCGGGCGCCTGCGCACGCCAGGCGGCCAGGGCATCGGCCAGCGACGGCAGGCCCGTGGATGCGCAGTCTCCGTCCACCGAATGCACGGAGGCGGCCAGTTCGGCCGGCAGCTGCGCCGCCGTGGCGGCCGAGGCAAAGACATGGCGCGCCCCGCTGTCGCCCAGGATGTAGGCCACCTCGGGCGCCGTCAGGTGGGTGCTGATGACCACCGTGTACAGGCCCGCCAGGCGCGCGGCCAGCACCAGCTCCAGGATCTCCACGCGGTTTTCCATCAGCACGGCCACCGTGTCCCCGGCCGCCAGGCCCTGCCCCGCCATCCACTGCGCCACTTCGCGCGAGCGCTGCGCCAGCGCGCCCGCCGTGTGTTGCTGGCCGCTGTCGCCCATGGTCAGCGCAACGCGGTCGGGCCGGGCATCGGCCCAGCTGTGAAAGTCATGCACGCCTGTCTCCTTTGCTTTTTTGAATCCGTCGTCTCGAATTCACCGGGTTTCAGCAAGTATTTTTGTTTGCGCGCGGTTTTTCATCCGGGAAAACGCTTTGTTCAATGCAAATTTCGAGACTTATCATTCATTTCGTGAACCTCCAGTCTCATTAAATCAGCATGAACACTCCCGTCATCGTCGATGCCATCCGCAGTCCCATGGCCCGGGCCAAGCCCGATGGCGCCCTGGCCCAACTCCACCCCGTCGATCTGCTCAGCCAGGTGCTGGAGCAGCTCGTGCAGCGCAACCGCATCGACCCCGGCGCGGTGGACGATGTGATCACCGGCTGCGTGAGCCAGGCCGGCGAGCAGGCCGGCACGCCGGGCCGCCTGGCCTGGCTGGCCGCAGGCCTGCCGGCCCATGTGCCGTCCACCACCATCGACCGCAAGTGCGGCTCCAGCCAGCAGGCCGTGCACTTTGCCGTGCAGGCCATCATGTCGGGCACGCAGGACATGGTGATCGCCTGCGGCGTGGAGTCCATGAGCCGCGTGCCCATGGGCAGCTCGCGCATGGGGCAGAACACCACGGGCGCACGCTTCGATGCGCGCTTTGCGCCGGGGCTGGTGGGCCAGGGCGTGTCGGCCGACCTCGTGGCCGCGCGCTGGGGCCTGGGCCGCGAGGAACTGGATGCCTATGCCGCGCGATCGCACCAGCGCGCCCATGCGGCCCAGTCGGCCGGGCACTTCGAGCGCGAGATCGTGGGCATCACCACGCCTGCCGGCCTCGTCAAGGCCGACGAGACCATCCGCCCGGGCACCACGGCGCAGAAGCTGGGCGCGCTCAAGGCCGTGTTCCAGAACGACGAGCTGTCGGCGCGCTTTCCGCAGATCCGCTGGCACACCACGGCGGGCAATGCCTCGCAGATGACCGACGGCGCCAGCGCCATGCTGCTGATGAGCGAGAAGCGCGCCCAGCAGCTGGGCCTGCGCCCGCGAGCGCGCTTCGTGGCGCTGGACGTGGTGGGCGACGATCCGCTGTACATGCTCACGGCCCCCATTCCCGCCACGCGGCGCGTGCTGGCCAAGGCCGGCATGCGGCTGGAGCAGATGGACCACTGCGAGATCAACGAGGCCTTTGCCTCCGTGCCGCTGGCCTGGCTGAAAGAGCTGAGGGAACTGGGCGCCGACCCCGAGCGGCTGAATCCGCGCGGCGGCGCCATCGCCCTGGGCCATCCGCTGGGGGCCTCGGGCATCCGCCTGATGACCACCATGCTGCACGCGCTGGAGGACAGCGGCGCGCGCTACGGCCTGCAATCCATGTGCGAGGCCGGCGGCATGGCCAATGCCACCATCATCGAACGCCTGTGAGCCAGGCACGGGAGACACATCCATGCAACTGCAAGAGAACATGACGGCCCTGGTGACGGGCGGCGTATCGGGCCTGGGCGAGGCATCGGCCCTGGCGCTGCTGGAGCGCGGCCTGAACGTGGTGGTGGTGGACCTGAACGAGGACCGCGGCGCGGCCATGGTGGACGCAGCCCGCCAGCGCTACGGCAGCCGCCTGCGCTTCGTGAAGGCCGACGTGGCCGACGCCGACCAGATGGCCGCCGCCATTGCCGCCGCCGAGGACTTCGGCGAGTTCCGCGCCCTGGTGCACTGTGCGGGCGTGGGCGGGCCGCTGCGGCTGGTGGAAAAGGACGGCAGCCCGGGCTCGCTGGACAAATACACGGGCATCGTGCGCGTGAACCTGATCGGCACCTTCAACACGCTGCGCCTGGCCGCCGCCAGCATGGCGCGCAACGAGCCCGTGCAAGGCGAGCGCGGCGCCTGCGTGCTCACGGCCTCGGTGGCGGGCTACGAGGGGCAGATCGGCCAGATTCCCTACGCCTCGGCCAAGGCCGGCATCATCGGCATGACCATCGTCGCCGCGCGCGACCTGGCCACGCGCATGATCCGCGTGTGCACCATTGCGCCGGGCCTGTTCGACACGCCCATCCTGGCCAAGCTGCCCGACAACATCCGCCAATCGCTGGCCGCCTCCGTGCCCAACCCCGCACGCCTGGGCCACCCGTCCGAGTACGCGCTGACCGCGCTGCACATTCTTGAAAATCCCATGCTCAATGGCGAGACGATTCGCCTGGACGGTGCCATTCGGATGAGTCCTCGCTGAGAAGCGCCCCGGCCCAGCACACGCGCGGAGAAGAAACACCATGTTCAAACGTCTCACGCTGGCGGCGGCTGCCTTGCTGTGCGCCACGGCCGCCATTGCAGCCGATGCCTGGCCCACCCGGCCCATCACCCTGGTCGTGCCGGGCGCGGCCGGGGGCTCCACCGACATTCCCGCGCGGCTGCTGGCGCTCAAGCTGGGCGAGCGGCTGGGCCAGCCCGTCATCGTGGACAACAAGCCGGGCGCGGGCGGCTCCATCGGTGCCAGCCAGGTGGCACGCGCGCAGCCGGACGGCTATACGGTGCTGGTGGGCAACACGGGCTCCAACGCCATCAACTACACGGCCTACAAGAAGCTGCCCTACAGGCCCGAGGACTTCGTGGCGCTGACGGACATGATCTCGTTTTCCAACGTGCTGGTCGTGCCGCAGGCATCGCCGGTGCGCTCGCTGGAGGACCTGCTCAAGGCCGCGCGGCAGGCGCCGGGCAAGTTGTCGTTCTCCTCGGCCGGCGTGGGCCAGACCACGCACCTCATGGGCGAGCTGCTGCGCGAGCGCACAGGCGTGGACGTGGTGCATGTGCCCTACCGCGGCTCGGCACCGGCGACGGCGGCCATCGTCTCGGGAGAGACGCAGTTCATGTTCGACAACCTCACGGCCTCGCTGGTGCACATCAAGGCGGGCAAGCTGCATCCCATCGCCGTGACGGGCGCGCAGCGCGAGCCCGAGCTGCCCAACGTGCCCACCACCACCGAGCTGGGCCTGCAGGACTTCGACAAGGTCGGCTGGATGGGTTTCTTCCTGCCCGCGCAGACGCCGCCCGCCGTGGTGCGCAAGCTCACCGACGGCCTGGTCGCCGTGCTCCGGGACCCCGAGGTGGCGCGCCGCTACCGCGAGCTCGGCGGCCGCCCGGGCGGCATGCCGCAGGCGCAGTTCACCCAGCTGGTGGACAACGACCGCAAGAGTTGGGGCGCGCTGATCACCAGCCGCCAACTGCAACTCGACTGAACCGATTTCGACGGAGACGCCATGAAGGTGCTGGACAGCGTGCGCGTGCTGGAGATTGGCGGCATCGGCCCGGGGCCGTTCTGCGCCATGCATCTGGCGGACCTGGGAGCCGATGTGGTGTCCATCGTGCGGCCCGAGGCGGAACCCGCCGCCACCTCAGCCGCCTCCGCGCTGTCGCGCGGCAAGCGCTCGGTGTTCGCCGATCTCAAGTCACCCGAAGGGCGTGACCTGGTGCTGGCCCTGATGCGCGATGCCGATGCGCTGATCGAGGGCATGCGGCCCGGCGCCATGGAGCGCCTGGGCCTGGGACCCGAGGCCTGCCAGGCCCTCAACCCGCGCCTGGTCTATGGCCGCATGACGGGCTGGGGCCAGGACGGCCCGCTGGCCCAGGCAGCCGGCCACGACAACAACTATGCGGCCGTCTCAGGCGCGCTGTGGGGATGCGCGCCGGCCGATGCCCGGCCGGTCTCGCCGTTTGCCACGCTGGGCGACATCGGCGGCGGCGCCATGTACCTGATGACGGGGCTGCTGGCCGGCATCGTGCAGGCGCGCGCCACGGGGCGCGGCACGGTGGTGGACGCGGCCATCGTCGATGGTGCGGCGCACATGCTCAACCTCATGCTGCACGCGCGCCAGCGCGGTCTGGTGGCCGACGAGCGCGGCCACAGCATCCACGACAGTGCACCGTTCTACGAAACCTATGCCTGTGCCGATGGCGGCTTCATCACCGTGGGCGCCATCGAGCCGCAGTTCCATGCCCTGCTGCTGGACAGGCTGGGCCTGGCCGGTGCCGCAGCGTTCCAGGGCCCCCAGTGGGACCGCGCCGCCTGGCCCGCGCGGCGCGCGCAGCTGCAGGTGCTGTTCGCCTCCCGGCCCCGCGCGCACTGGCAGCAATTGCTGGAGGGCAGCGATGCCTGCTTCGGCGCCGTGCTCAGCCCTGTGGAAGCCGCCAGCCACCCGCACCTGCAGGCGCGTGGCGTCTATCTGCAGCCCGAAGGCGGCGCCCTGCAGGCCAGCCCCGCGCCACGCTTTGACGGCCAGGCCTATGCGCCGGGTCCTGCAAATGCTGCAGGCTCAGACACCGCCAGCGTGCGGGAGAAGGTGAGCGCAGGCCGCGCGCAGGAAGTCTGGCGCAGCGCCCGCTGATTCACGAGAGGCTGGAGGCGCCCAGCATGCCTTCGACCAGGCGCACCAGCGTGATCAGGCGCGGCCCGGCATCGCTTTCCAGCGCGCG
>Ga0209930_1003498_pt1 | contig 15539 bp, 24 predicted proteins | sample ThiBiot_500_biof_2_FD_183948 | JGI IMG/M metagenome (GOLD analysis project Ga0209930, IMG submission 183948) | Wastewater bioreactor microbial communities from Cape Town, South Africa - Thiocy_cont_500_biof (SPAdes) | ecosystem: Engineered > Bioreactor > Thiocyanate-remediating >... | reverse complement strand
AGCTTCAGAGAGGCCATCAACGAGCGTCGGGGTCCAGACTTCGTTGCCATTCAACGAGGCGATCTCACCCCATTCATACACAGCTCCGATAGCTTGCGGCGCCACTGATAAGCCACCAACACATTCACGGTTTCAAATCGCACTTTGCTCCGTTACATACCAGTAACTGCACTCATGTGAGTCTCTGATGCCGTAATATGCACAATGTTTCGCGAATGTAGCGACTCGATTGGCGCAGGAGTAGCCTGCACGACCACCTGCTTATCAAGGCCAAGCAAGCCCTTGCGAGACTCTCCCCAAACCCAAACCTGCGTCATGCACGGGCCTCTTCGTTAACACTCAAACGACAAACTGCCTCGGTGCAAAGTGCGCGCGTACTTGGGTCAGCGAGAGAAATCCAGCGGCAACTTGAACCGGTACGATGACGCAGGCGATCACGGTCGGAGAGAAGGCGACCGAGTAGATATCCGATGCGGGCAATGCGTCGACATGACGTAGCGAATACACGGGCCCCGTGAGATCGATACCACACATGTGGAACTCCTTCGATTCTATACCGATCGAATCGATCGAATTCAATCGAGGAGATACATGTTGATTGTTGAGAAGTGCATAAGATGGTGATGGTCGTCGCGTGGCATTCATTCGATACATGGTTAACACACCAAGTACCATCGTTGGTTGCAATTGGCATCTCTCTGGTGGCTTGGTGTGTATCGACGTACCAGTAAAGACGCTCGTTTGAAGAGGACCGCACCAGACCTTGAGTGCTCGAGATTGGAGCGGCAGGAGAGTCGGCTCGTCGACCTTCTTGCATGAATCACCAAGGCCCAGCTGTCCACTACGACCATCGCCCCACACATAGACTTTGCCGTCATCTGTGCGTTCACACAAAGGGAGCATACACACGCGCGCATATGAGTATATTGAGGGTTACAGCGAGCATGGAGCGATACGATCCATAGATCGATATCGAGATATTCCAACCGATTCAAGATCAATATCCAGATCGATCACACATACACACGCACACCGAGATCTATGCGTGGGTAGGAGACGTAGGAGCATGCGTGTACGTACCAGTGATGGCAGCAGCATGGTCCCCACCGCACGAGATACTCGTGATACGCTTGCCCATCAGCAGTCGAGGGTGCTCGAAGATCTGGCGGCCCTTGCCCCATTCATAGACCTCGGTGCGCGACTTGCCGGCCGCTTGTGGTTGCTGGTTCATGGTCGTGATTCGTAAGCCTGCGGCATTGTTCACACTGTCTGGTCGTCCGCTCTTGGCCACTCGAGGCTTCGGTGTAGTCGCCATATGTGTAGGTGGGCGAGTGTTTCTCGAGATCTGGAACTGCTAGCGTTGAATCAATCGAGCAGGTCGTCGGAGAGTAGAACTCAACGGACGACACTCAGAGGAGCTACCGAGAGCTCTCCTCTTGTCCGTGCCAGCTGAAACACGCACGCTGAGGCAGGGGCGTGTATGAGTGTCTGAGAGATGGAGGGTGTGCAGGAGGTGCTGGTGGGCCCGAGAGGAGAAGAAGAAGCAAGCGAACGAGATCGAGTTGCCTCGAGGCTTCTCATCCAAGATGGCAGGCCTGGACCGGAGCTCGATCAATATATCTATCCCTCTCGCTGGTAATGAATCAACTGCCTTGGGGGAGAGAAACAGATAGATTGATATGCTATGGATGATGTGGTTGTAGGCTTGCTCGAGCGTTGTTGCAGAGGGGTAAGGCAGCAGGCTGGCTGAGGCCTACCGGTAGGAGATGTCGCGAGGCGGCAGTTCCGAAGGGACAACAGGCGCCTCGAGAGGAGCGTGCAGGAACCCTCGAACCCCCATCCCGGGATTGGATGGGCATAGCTAGATTACGCGACACGAGCTGGCGGCTATTGGTGAGTCGGCTGACTCGGCATCGACGTCGGCGGAGGATGGTAATATCTCGTTTATAGCGAGCGAGCGAGCGCAAATTGATAAGCGGGTATCCGGGCATAAGTACACGGGGAGATGATGGCGAGGGATGAAGGCGGATGGTGCTATGGTACACCTCGCACTCTCGATCGGGTGGAGGATGGAGCGGGAGCGGGGGGAGAGTCGTGGATAGGAAGCGCAAGGGGAGAATAGGGGCTTGATGGCGACGATGTGAGGGGGAGGGGATGGTGACTGCTGCAGAGAGCCAGGTCGAGACTGTGTGTGTGTGGGCGGCCAGTCTGTTGGAGGGAAGAGGTTGGCGTCGATGTCGAGGAGGATGATGAAGATAGAATGGCGAAGGAGCAAAAGGAGTATCGTGATGAGGAAGATGATCGGCGTGGCTTCTCAGCCGCGCGACAGTGAGAGATACTCCTTGGCTCGTTGATCGGGTACTCGTGCCGTGATACCGCTCAGGAACCACGTGAAGGGCTGTAGCGAAGCGATCGAGGATGTGGAAGACGAAGAGGACGATGAGGAGGCGCTCGAGGCGGCGCTCGAACCCGCCGACGACGACAGCGAGCAGGCCGAGTAGCCCGAGTAGGCCGACGAGGAGGACGAGGCGGCCGTCGATGTGGCCACGTCCGAGAAGCCTCCGACGGCAGGTGAGAGCGTTCCCGGGATCGAGGACACCGAGCCGGAGCTCATGCTCAGTAGGCCTTCGGGTCCGACTGCAGGTACGCCTCCGCTTGATGACGCGAGCGGCATGCCGATGGTGGTCGAGGTGCCGCCGACCACGGCGCCTGTCGTGGTGGCCGAGGTGCAGGTGCCGGCGCCGCCCGTGAGCGAAGTCGACGAGGTAGGCGCCACGACCATAGGCGTCGCGGTCGCCTGTGAAGGCGCGGCGGTCGCGACACCGACAGCGGCGCCCGTCGGCGCTCCGGCGGCCGAGGTCGGCGCCACGCCTGCTGTTGTTGTCGTTGTCGTGGTGGTCGTGGCGGCCGAGGTCGTCGTGGAAGTGCTCGTGCTCGCGCCGACTGCATCGAGACCTGCACCAGGAGCGATGCCTATCCCCGTGTACATCTTGGAGAACTGCCACTCGGCGCCCTCGGTGCGCAGGCTCAGGCCGTCGGTGGTCTGTGGCTTGGTCTCGATGAGATTGCCGTAGAACGTGGCCTCGGCCATCTTGATGCGCACGGGCGTCGTGCCGACGCTGTTCTCGAGGTAGAACGCCACGCGAATCACGTCATCTCGCGTCACAGGGATCGGTGGTATGTCGTGCGTCACGAGATAGATCGAGACGTTGGTGCCGTGGGTCTTCTTCTTGGGCTTGATCTCGAAGAGCGAGATCTCGCCGTTATTGTTGAGCGCTAGCACGCCCGTAAAGAAGTAGCCCTTGGCCATCGGAGGGGCGATGATGTATGTGTATGTGTGTGTGTGTCAGCGTGTGGCTGAGGAGGCAGATGATATGTCGACGATCAACCACAGGTCTTTGGGGTCCGAGGTAGATGTATCGAACCCACGCGCTGCGATTGATGGACCACGCGCGCTCCTCTCTCTCTCTCTCGCGTTCGATCGGAACACGCGCGTGTTATCTCTCTCTATCCGCTCGCTATCCGATTAATATCGACCAACAAAACTGCTACCGTTGCTGTTGGCTGCTGTAGTCTACCTACTCTCACGCTCGTTCAATAAAGAACACGAGCTTGTATATCTCGGGCGTCCTCTCTCACTCACTCTCTCGCACACACACGAGAGGCCTTGCCAGGAACACCGAACACCGACCAGCAAACAAACAACAGCACCGAACCCCACCTCCATCGCATTTTGCTTTTCTCCCGCGCTCTCTGCGTTCCTCCTCCTCCTCGCCACTCTTCAATCCTCCACCACCACACAAAAAATACGAAAAAGCAGATTCTGCCCCTCAACCACCGCCCTCTCCCCTCCTCCGCCAACACGCGAGAAATCACGGCTCCGGGGCATGGTGATGAAGAAGCGGGGTACGGAATGAAGGGCGGGGTATTTAAGCAGCGGTCTCCCTCTCCGCCTCATCGCTTCTTCTCCTCCTTTACGCAGCCGCCACACGCAGCGCACGCACGCAGCAACCCACCGTCTGGCAGCTCTACACGACCCCAACGCCGCCTGCTCCGCCTTCTGTCTGCGCTTGGTCGCAAGACGGCCGTTGTCGTGGTGGTGGTGGTGGTGGTCGAGGACGTGGGTCGCAGTTTGTAGGATACCCACGTGCATTCAGCCAGCGGTGTCGTCGTCGTCGATCCATCGGTCGGTCCATCCTACCACCACACCTGCAACCAATCGGTAGTCGACTATTACCTCTATCATTGAAGGGTGTACATTGAGAGATCGATAGCGGTCGCTGCTGGCCGAGTTCGAAGAAGGCCTTGAAGCTTCAAGGCAGGGATGGCGTCAGCGACACGGCTTGATCGGCTCTTGAATCTGCTCGATACCGGCTCGACCACTGCTACGCGCAAGGCCGCCGCCCAACAGATTGGCGAGGTCCAAAAGTACCACGCACACGATCTCCATTACTTGCTGTCTCGTGTACGTCGAGTACCATTGCAAGAGCCACACAAGTCGTGGTAATTGACCCACGATGCGTCCGTACCGCTCGCTCGTCTCTCGCGCTCTCTCTCTCTCTTTCCCTTGTTTGTGCGTCTGTGTAGGTTCACGAGTATCTGCGCAGCAAGAGTTGGGATACTCGAGTCGCCGCTGGACACGCCATCGCTGCAATCGCCTCACACGTTCCTTTGTGGAGTCCAACCTATCGTGAAGGTTCGTGCAACCCCCGCAGCAGCAGCGGTAGCAACAGCATTAATATAGCAACAATTGGCTGGCTGACGCTCGTTCGCTCGCAGACGCCCCAAAGGATGACGAAGACAGCGGTCTATTGAGCTTCGATGCCTTGGATCTGACTCGCGTGCTGCAACACGGTGCGCCACTACTTGCGTCGGGCGGTACCGAGTTCGACGAGCCATTCGACGATCAAGGCGATCCCAAGCAGCGCCTCGCCAAGCAACGCAAGATCCTCGAGCAACGTGCAGGACTTGCTGATGTTGGTGGATTCGGCGATCTGGTCGACGAAGATGATCTGGTTCTCCATCCGACCGAATCGCTCGATTGTATGTTGACGCTCGCGCGCGCTCTCTCTCTCTCTCTCCTCATGCCCTACGACTACATCGTCCTTGCGCTGACGCACGTGCTCGTCATCGCCTTTCTTCGACGACGCACAGGAGGGAGGAGGAAGAGGCTCGCTCTCGCGCTCTGGAAGTCACTGCATCGTTGGCCAACACCAAGATGAGTGCCAGAGAGCGTAACCGTGCAAAACGGAAGGCCAAGGAGGCTGCGAAGCTTGCAAAGCAACAGGATAGGTATCAGCGAGCACTTGCGCGCAGAACGTGGATGCATCGTTCATTCCTTCACTTCTTTGGTACCGATGCTGACTTGTGCCTCCGTCCGACGCAGTACTCGACGTCTATCAACGAGTTCCAATGCAATCAAACCTGCATCGAACGAAGCAAGCGCAGCAAGTATGTCGACCTCGCAAGTTGGCTTGCGCGCTGATGCAGCTGATCTAGGTGCTAACGCTCGTATGGCACGAACCGGTTGATGCACAGGCGGCAGAGACTCTCTCCGAAGCAGTATGAAGGCAGTGGTAACTGCTCAGCCACAGAACCAAGACAAGGTTGTGGTCGAGATGGTATCCGATGGTGCTTCGGCTTTGATGGAAGCCGATGTATGGCCGTTCGAAGGCCTGTGTGCTGTGCTCTGCAATGAGCTTTTTGAGTATGTGAAACGATTACCCCGCCCGCACGCACTCTTGCTCCTCTTGCTCACGGATTTGCATCAAGCCCATGTTGGGAGATTCGCCATGGAGCTGCTATCGGCCTTCGAGAAGTGCTGCGAAAGCATGCCAATGGCGCTGGTAAGAGCGCTAGCGCCATGTCAGATCGACAGGCAGAGCAAAACCGCCGATGGCTCGAGGATTGCACGATCCGATTGCTGTGCGTCTTTGCCCTCGATCGCTTTGGTGACTATGTCGGCGATCAAGTGGTAGCACCTGTGCGCGAGACATGTGCGCAGACGCTCGGCACCGTGCTGGCCTCGATGCCGACCGAGAGCGTGTTACGCGCCTTCGACGTGCTACTGTTGCTGTTGCAACAACAAAAGTGGGAGATTCGTCATGGAGGCTTGCTTGGACTCAAGTATCTTATCGCCGTACGCAAGGATCTCGTACAGCTTCTACTGCCTCGGGCACTACCCAGCATCATCCAAGGGTATGTATGACAAGTGCCATGAGGACACAAAGAAAGAGAGAGAAAGCGAGAGAGAGAGAGAGAGAGAGAGAGAGAGAGAAGAGTTGCGTCTCTCATTCGCCATTGATATCTGTTGTTATACAGCTTGAAGGATTCCGATGATGATGTTCGTGCCGTAGCATCGGACACGTTGCTGCCGATTGCCACCGAGGCTGCAAGCTTGGTGCGCGACCAAATGCCCGAGATCCTCTCGATACTCTGGGACATTTTGTTGGAACTCGATCAATTGACCGCCTCGACCAATAGTGTCATGAATCTGCTTGGTATGTACGCGGGCATCACTTGCATACAACACTTTCTGATATTGACTCTACTACTTGTTCTGTGTGCGTGCGTGTGTGCGTATGTAGCGGCATTCTATGCCATTCCTTCGATTGCGACGGTGACATTGCAAGTGAATTCGATCACTCCACAAGCTTCGTATGTCACTCGCTTGGTTCTATGCTACTTTTTTCGACTTGATATCACTTCTCACCTCTCGTTTACCATTACTTCTTGTGAATAGCAATGTCCATCCACTTGCAAGCTTGGTACCGCGACTATGGCCCTTCTTACGCCATACAATTACATCGGTGCGAGAGGCCGCCCTCGCAACCTTGTTGTGCTTGCTCGATGTTTCGCACCAGCAACCGCACCACAGTGTGAGCTGGGTAAACTTGATTCTTGTCGACAGTCTTCGATACATTTACCAGAACATCATTCTCGAGAGCCGCCAAGTATGGAATCGTTCCCAACCCATCTCTCTCTCTCTCGCATGTCGCATGTCGCATCTCGCATCTTGCCTTTCGCGTGTTTAACAAGATTGACTCATGGCTAGGAGCTGGTTGAACAATCACATCGAGTGTGGAATGCTATCTTGCAACAAGTCTCATCGACCGACATTCGAGCCGCTGCCTTGTCGAACCTCGATTCTTGGTTTCAACTGTTGGTATCGCCAGCGGATTCGTCGCTTCTTGCTCCATACCCATCTCAGCACCGTAGTACCCTGCCATCCAACGCGTCTGCGTCTAGTAGCTCCCCGGCATCCGTGGCGATCGAGGCAGCACCGTTGCTCGCCGCAGATGGCATCGAGAATGGCGATGGAAAGTCCAAGGGTCGCAAGCGCGGACGATCGGCCAAGAACGGTGGTCCAGAACATGAGCAACCAAACGCCAAGCGAGCACGTCGCTCGATGAGCATATCGTCCACCGCGTCGCTGACTACGTCGGCTACGCGTCTGGGAGTGGCTGGTGCGGCTGGTGACACTGCCGAAACCATCAACGTTCGCATTCATGGCGCTCGAGCTCTTGGCGCGCTCGCCGCCGTGTGGCCACTTGAGCACGAGTCGGAAGTGCATAATCTCTTGTGGCAACAACTCAACAGTAATTCGGCGTATGCTCGCCAAGCAGTGGCCTTGGTATTACAAGAATGGGCTGCGCGCCTCAACTCTTCCTCCTCGTCGTCGTCGTCGTCATCATTGGCGTCGTCGTCGTCATCTTCATCATCATCATCGAGCATGACCGCCGATCAAGTCCGAGTATTATCACCGAAACTCGAACAACATCTATTGGAACTCCTCAACGTTGATACTGCAGCTGCGAGCTACGTCGAGGTCGATCGGTTGTACCAGCAGCTACTAAGTGACTATCGCATCTTCCTTGCCAGCATGCAGTCGTTGGCACCGTCGGTCTCGGCCGAGATCTCGGATGCCTTGACTGCCATGCCTCCACCGAATCTGGCTGGAGTCGTTGTTGCGACACCGCAATTCCCGCTTCTCCCGGCGGCCGAGTTTGTGACGCTCGCCAATGGCTTCTATGATCGATGGCAATCGAGGGTCAAGAGCAACAAGATCAAGCTCGAGCACGAGATCCTGGCTCAACTCGACGCGCGACGCACGCGACTCATCGTCACGGCCGCTTGTGCTCAGACGACACACGTAGCATTGCACACGAGCGTCCTGGCCAGCGCCGCCGGTGCTCTAGTGGCGTGGGCCAAGCTGCCGAGCAAGCTCAACCCGGTGATTCGTGCACTGATGGACTCGATCAAGCGCGAGGAGAACGAAGCGCTGCAGACTCGCTCGGCGGTCGCAGTTGCGCGCTTGACTCGCCAATGTCTTTCTCGCAAAGCGAGCCCTACTCCCAAGATCATCTCGAACCTTGCAGCGTTCGTGGCCGTCGATCGTCACGCCGTACCAGTGGCGGTCGTCGACGAGAGCGACGAAGCGAGCATCACGGGTGTGTCCGAGAACGACGAAGCCGGCGGCAGCAACGGCAACGGAGGCGACGGCAGCGACGGTGGCAGCACCACCAGCACCAAGTCGACGACCGAATCAACCGAAGCCATCCAAGCGGCGATTACACGCCGTGGTGCCGAGTTCTGTCTCTGTGAACTGGCTCGACACTACGGCGAACGGCTATTTATCGAACTCCCTCGTCTTTGGGAGTGTATGACGAGCAAGATTCTCGAGTATGTTCAAGTGTACCCGAGCCTCGTCCGAGAGATTCAATGCTCGGTACCAAGCACACCGGCGACGGCGACGTCGTCCAAGGGAGAGCAAGAGCACGATCAACCGCTGGCACAGGCGTTGGTGGATTCGTTGCATGTATTCGCCTCGATTCTGCCGCATCTAGCGCGGGGCCTATCGCCACAAGTGTGTGAGCTATTGCTGCCGGTGATTGCGTTGGTTCGCTCGTCGGTGAGCGCCGTCCGACGCATGGCAGCACAGTGCCTGGCGGCCTTCTGCAAGGCCATTCCACTAGCGTCGATGCACGCCATCATCAAGACCTTGCTTCCGATCCTGGGCGACACGACGCATGTTCGTGGTCGCCTGGGTGCGGCGCTAGCACTCCACAACATTATCACGGGTCTCGGGATCGCAATCGTGCCGTACATTCCGTTCTTCTTGGTGCCGATTCTCGGGCGAATGAGCGATCAAGCGCATGAGGTTCGTCGGCTGGTGACCAACTCGTTTGCGACGCTCGTACGCTTGATGCCTCTCGAGGCCGGTACACCGAATCCCGAAGGTCTCGATCCTGCCTTGGTGCAGCAGAAGGAACGCGAGCGACGCTTCTTGGAGCAACTACTCGACGGTAGCAAGCTCGACAACTACGAGTTGCCGATACCAGTCAACGCCGAACTGCGCAAGTACCAGCAAGAAGGTGTGAATTGGTTGGCGTTCTTGGCCAAGTACAAGCTTCACGGTATTTTGTGCGACGACATGGGCCTTGGTAAGACGCTCCAGACGTTGTGTATCATTGCCAGCGATCATTACATTCGCAAGCTCAAGTATGAGTCGTCGTCATCGTCCTCCTCGGAGGCCGAAGCCGAGAGCCAGCCTGCTTGCTCGGTGAGCTCTCCTTCCTCGCCCTCCACCACCACCACCACCAGCTCGCCATCGACGAGCGTACTTGCATCGACATCGAGTGGTACAATCGACAACCTGCCATTGCCATCGTTCGTTGTGTGCCCGACGACGGTAGTCGGGCATTGGTTCCACGAGTGCCGCAAGTTCTTTCCGAATCACCTGTCGCCGCTCATGTACAGTGGCTCGCCGCACGAGCGCGAGCGACTGCGCCCGACAGTGCGCAACCACAACTTGATCGTCATGTCGTACGACATTCTGCGCAACGACATTGACTTTTTGCGCACGATTCCGCTGAACTATTGCGTTCTCGACGAAGGACACGTGATCAAGAACGGCAAGACCAAGATCACCAAGGCCGTCAAGTCGGTACAGGCCAACCATCGACTGATTCTCTCTGGCACACCGATACAGAACAATGTGCTCGAGCTGTGGTCGTTGTTCGACTTTTTGATGCCTGGCTTCTTGGGCACTGAAGCACAATTCAATCATGCCTATGGTAAGCCCATCCTTGCATCGAAAGATCCTAAATGCTCTCCAAAGGTACATTCATAGAATTGGTAGTGGTAGTGGTGGTGGTGGTGGTAGTTGTTGTAGCACTTTACCAGTACTGATATAGTAGTGATGTGGTAACAGGATCAAGAAGCTGGTACGCTAGCTATGGAGTCGTTGCATCGACAAGTGCTACCATTCTTGCTTCGACGAGTCAAGGAAGACGTATTGCATGATCTCCCTCCCAAGATTATCCAAGATTACTATTGCGACTTGTCTCCGCTACAAGCACGATTGTACGAGGACTTTGCGCGCTCGACAATCAACAAGGACATTACCACTCGCTTGGTGGTCTCGGGCGACGAGGTCGCGCACGATGCGATCGTTGCCGACTCGGCGATGCAAGTTGCTGGCGCCGGCTCGACGAAAGCAGCCTCAGTCAAGAAGGGCAAGAACGAAGGAGCGTCGCATGCGTTCCAGGCGCTGCAGTACCTCCGCAAGCTCTGCAACCATCCGCTGTTGGTGCTCGACAAGGCGCATCCGCAGTACAACACCGTGATGCAAGACCTCCAGCGTCACGGCGATTCGTTGCACAAGTTGCACCACGCTCCCAAGCTCCAAGCCCTCAAGCAGCTTCTATTGGATTGCGGCATTGGCGTTGTGCAATCTTCGTCGTCGTCGGCAGGTGACGTGCGAGGTTCGTCGTCGTCCAGCGACAGTGCGACCACGAGCGAGAGCGTGATTTCACAACATCGCGTGTTGATCTTTGCGCAACTCAAGTCGATGCTCGACATTATCGAGAACGACCTCTTGAAACCCATCATGCCGTCGGTGACGTACTTGCGCCTCGACGGCTCGGTGAGCTTCAACCGACGCCACGAGCTGGTCACCAAGTTCAACGAGGACCCGACGATCGACTTGCTATTGCTCACGACGCACGTCGGTGGCCTGGGCCTCAATCTCACCGGAGCCGATACGGTGATCTTTGTCGAGCACGACTGGAACCCGATGAAGGACCTACAAGCCATGGATCGCGCACATCGAATCGGTCAGAAGAAGGTTGTCAACGTCTATCGATTGATCACGCGCGGAACGCTGGAGGAGAAGATTATGAGGTACGACGAGCGGCCGTGTTGCGTGTTGCGATCAATGTCGGTAGCGAGCACCGTTGACCGAATGGTGGTTGTATATATGGTGAACGTTCGTTCGTTCGATCGATCGATCGATCGGGGCAGTCTGCAAAAGTTCAAGCTCAACATTGCACAGACCGTGGTCAATCAGGAGAACTCGAGCCTGCGCACGATGGATACCGACCAATTGCTGGACCTCTTTAGCTATTCGGCCAAGCCACTCTCGAGCGGAAGCGAGAGCGCCGCAGGCGCAGGAACCGTGGACCAGCTCGGACACGCCCACGCGCATGGAGGCAAGAAGAGCGGCCTGCGTGCGATCCTCGACGATCTCGAGGAGCTCTGGGACGAGGCGCAGTACGAGGAGGAGTTCAATATTCACTCGTTCCTCGATGGCTTGGGTCCAGGCTCGGGCGCGAGTTCGCAATGAGAGAGAGAGAGCACGCGTGTGTACAATTGACGGATATCACAGCAAGTAAGTGCCACAATATCAATGACGCATGTCCTCAAGAAGTGCAGAAACACAAATATCTTATTGGCTGCGCAGAGCTGTATAAAATCTCTGCCGTCCAGTAGCCATGCTCACGTTCGTTCGCTCGCTCGCTCGCGCTGCGACATGGAAACGCGCGCCACGCCCGTGGTAAGATGGATGATTCGGGCCCAAGGCGCACGTGTGGCACACGGCACGTGCCGGAGGTGCGCGTGCGCCGCCCTACAAGAAGCCCGCGCTACGCTCGCCACGTCGTCGTTGCTGCGCCACCCTCCTCACTGCCAAACGCTACGCGCGCCGAATCGCAATCGATCATCTAGCTAGCAAAGCCCAAATGGCACGAGTCTTGTTGTTGGTGGTGGCCTTGGTGGCCCTGGCATCTGTCGCTCGCGCAGAGATCGGCTGCCCGTCGAATGTTACGGCGGTCGACCTCAACATCACCAACTTCATGGGTACGCCTCTGCCACGTCAGCCGCTGCCGCCGCCGTGCGCCATCGAGCATCGCTGATTGTGGCCCAACGTTGTTCGACACAGGTTCGTGGTTCGAGATGGCCACCAGCCCCACGAGCCTCGATACGTTCGAGAAGGGCTGCTATTGCACGCATGCCATCTACACGCTCCAATCCAACGGCCTCGTGCAGGTCAACAACACTTGCCGCGTCGGCGCCGTCAATGGCACCGTCGACTCGATCATCGGCACGGCCCGCGTTCCTGATCCCTCGCAACCCGGCAAGCTCCAGGTACCTAGACCTTCCCTATCGTCGACCGATGCATTCATAAAGGCTCACGCTGGCTGTTGTCGCGCAGGTCAAGTTCGGCGGTCCGTTCTGGGCTCCGTACTGGGTGGTACTCATCGACCCCGACTACCAAGTGGCCGTCGTGTGGTCGTGCGAGGTGTTCCAGTTCATGTGGATCTTGAGCCGCACGCCCTCCATCCCCGATGCCGTGTACTCGCTCGTCGTCAGCAAGGCGCAACAGATCACCGGCTACGATGTCTCCAAGCTCGTGCGCACGACGCAACAAGGATGCGTGTATTGATCGGCTGGCCCAGCTCAATGCGCAGTCGAGCGATCGATCGCTCGGTCGATTGATTGCGATATCGCAGCAGTACTTCTTGCTCGTTCAGTTCTCGTGTCTCTTTGTTGTTGTTGTTGTTTGTTTGATTTGCTTGTGCACAACAATTGCAATCAATGAACCCTGCCACACCACACTTGACCCGTGGTGATGGTGGCTTATTGATGATGTAAACCGCGAGAGTAGGGGCAGCAAGAGCAGGAGAGCAGTAGAGCCAGCAGAGCAGCAGTGGAGAGCCAGGAGAGCCAGCAGAGCAGGAGAGAGCCAGTAGAGCAGCAAGAGCAGCAGGGGAGAGCAGCAGTGGAGAGCCAATAGAGCCAGCAGAGCAGCAGGGGAGAGCAGCAGGGGAGAGCCAGCAGAGCAGCAAGAGCAGGGGAGAGCAGCAAGAGCAGCAAGAGCAGCAAGAGCAGCAGGGGAGAGCAGCAGGGGAGAGCAGCAGGGGAGAGCAGCAAGGGAGAGCAGCAGGGGAGAGCAGCAGGGGAGAGCAGCATTAAAAAAAAAAGAGATGAGGGCCTAGCCGGGAATCGAACCCGGGCCTCTCGCACCCTAAGCGAGAATTTTACCACTTAACTACCAGGCCTGTCTGTGATGTCCTCTTCTGATCGACTCTGCGTACTTGGCTGCGTGTCTCTCTGCTTCTCTCTCGCCCTTTCTCTTGTCGCTGCTTCGCGTCGTTGCTCGGCCGCTTGTTGGTGCTCGGTGTGTCGCTGCGTCGTGTTGCGTCTGGCTCTGAGGCCACGCTCTTGCACCGAATATCGGTCAACCACAGGCGCAAAGCTACCGTGACTGCGGCGAAATATCGCAGTATCGTCTGCGCTTTTATCGTTATCATTACGACGAGGAGGGGATTTGATATGATCGATACCAAGTACGCACGCTGGCTGATTGCCACTTGGCTCGCTACAATTACAACTTACCGGCCGAGTAGCGCGGCATTGTGTCACCGCACCACTGTTGTTTGCGCCATCGCCTCACTTTTGCGAGGGCGATTGCAATTTCTCGAGTTGGCTCTGCAGCTCACGGTCCGCCGACGCGTCCTGGCTGCTTCCCTCCAGCAAGCTCTGGAAGAAGTTATGGATCTGTGTATGCGTGTACACCGTCACGAGGGAGACATTCGTTAGGTACACGTTGGGGTAGCGATGGTGGAGATGTTGCGCGTGGATCACAACTCCGACATCGAGAGGGTGGCTTGTAAGCACGATAGCACGTACCGCGTCGCTGTTGGGAATAGCAGCCGAGGGGCTCGCGAGTGAGGAAGATGGCGTCACACTTCCAAGCCCAAGGTCCAAAAAGACGCTCTGTTGCGTGTCGACCGCTGGGCTAGCGGGCGTCGTTGCCGCGGTGGATACCGATGGTGCACGTGGCGAGGTGGCATCGCTCGGTTGGCCGCTCGTAGCTGCCTTGGCAAAGTCACGCTTCTCGAGCGTGTGCTTGTGGCGCGCGAGGAACTCTTGGTACTCTTCGACGTGCTCCATATCGATTTGAACGCCCTGTAGCAAAATCATCACAGCGTGATCGCCGACGACGACGACGATGAGGTATTAATTTGTTTAGCAATTGGGGGCGCGGGTTTCTGCGCGGTACTCCCGGCTGCCTCGTACCCGATCGAGAGCCGATGGCTTCTTGATGACTTGGTTGAAGGGCGCCGAAGCATCGTTGCAAGCGCGTTGCGTATCAAAGTCGAGCTGGATCTTTTCGAGTGAGTCCCAGCCGAACGGTACGAAGAGTGCGCCTTTGTCGACCACTTGCGATGGATGCACAAAGTCAAATCCGTATCTACATCATAAAGGAATCAAATCAATCAATTAACGAACAATTCAAACAACAAAAAATTCGTATCGAGCGATTGGCTCAATCAACGAACGAGCACGGTCTCAGAAGGATGGAGAATGAACGTACAGCAAGTGCTCGATGTAATCTTGAAGCACGGTGCAATTCGTCTCACGGGTGCTCGAGGTGAACAGCAACGACGCTCCATCTGGACCGATTCAATCGACATGGATAAATAACACAAACAACAACTACAACTACAACAATAACAACTGCTGCAATAACGACAGATACGACGACACGAGCAATAAATGCGTCGACATACGCGCCAAGCAGATACGGCGCAGATGCTGCTGAATGTAATCCACCTGATCGTCGGTGAAGTGGTATCGCTGACCTGGCGCTCCCAACAACACATCCGACTACGCCAAAATAAACAAGTAAATAATCATCCAAACGATTCACACCAAATTGATGTTGATTATTGCCGTTCGAGCGGTACCTTGCATCCGACCACGATGATAGGAATGCCCCAGTTCTCGAGCAGCACTCCCGGTGGGAGCTCGTCCTACAGCACATTCGATCATCACAAGCAAAGTATCAATATTGATATATCGACCGACGCCAGCATTGGGATCTATCTCTACTCGTGAATATTCCGTCCATAGAGTGCAGAACGCAAACGTACGGATTTGTCGACGATGGTTTCGACCGTGGGAGGAGATTGCTTGCGCGCTTGGGCATTGTCGTCAGCCGCAGCAGCAGCGGCGGTGCCGGCGGCTGAGTCATCGTCTTCCTCCTCCGAATCTACCTTACGCTTCGAGATCTGCAAGAAGGAAGCCTTGGCCTTCTTGGTGCTCGAAGGTACAGGCTCCGAGTACGAAGTAAAGCGCTTCTCGTCTGCGGAGAGAGTGCATAGCGGGGACGCATAGCGCGCCAGGTGATTGATCAGGGATCTCTCACTCACAGACACGTGGTCATGTTGTTGGTCGCATGAGACATACTCGCT
>Ga0209930_1003497_pt1 | contig 15545 bp, 18 predicted proteins | sample ThiBiot_500_biof_2_FD_183948 | JGI IMG/M metagenome (GOLD analysis project Ga0209930, IMG submission 183948) | Wastewater bioreactor microbial communities from Cape Town, South Africa - Thiocy_cont_500_biof (SPAdes) | ecosystem: Engineered > Bioreactor > Thiocyanate-remediating >... | reverse complement strand
ACATTATATTTGTCTTTTCTTATTATTATAACTGTAGTTGGTTTTACATCGATTATAATTGGATTTGTTGGTCTAGGTCTTTACATTTCAAGTTCACTTAATTTTAATTCATATAACAGTACTCTTTGTTTCGTTATCGATTATGATTATGATACATGTCATCAGCAAAATGAGGATTTATGTTTTTTAATTATGTGGTCAGTTGAATATACTGTACCGAATAGTGATGTATCCGATCGATATATATTTTCGACCATCACGAAAACTTACGATACACCACAAAAGGCATTGAATGATTTGGATAGTTATAAAGATAATGGAACTTATACATGTTATTATCATCGTACACATTTCGAAGATGTCAAATGGGAACAACCATCATCACCAACACCGTATCTTATTATGATGATTGTTGGTTTTGCTTTAACACTGATTTATTTTGTTGTTATTACTTCTTTGACTATCTATCATCGTTTTCGATGATAAAAATTTCGATTTCGTCTCTCGTTTTCTCTTTTAAAATAGTGCTAATACTTGTAAATATAAAAGCTCTTGATAGAATGAGACCTCTATTGATGTCGAACTTTTATTGGTACATGACATAGTGAATGATTCACTAGTAATACTTGCTCTTCTTTGTCTATCCATCTGTACATACACATTTCTACTTTGGAGATTTACAGTATTAGTAAATTAATAAGAAAACAGTCATGTCATTATTCGGTGGCGTGTCATCTCAAGCCCGTAGTCGAAATTTAGTGGAATTCAAAGCTGGAAAAATGAATCTACGTGGAAATATGGTTAATACCAATCTGTTTTTCTTTTCGTTTCGTTTCTAAATCAATAAGATCTTTTTAGGTTCATCCAGATAAACGTAAAGGTCTTGTGTATTTATATCAAGGTAATGATATGTTGATGCACTTCTGCTGGAAAGAACGAACGAATAATACACCGGAGGATGATCTCGTTATTTTTCCTGATGAAATTGAATTTAAAAAAGTAACACAAAATACAACAGGTAGAAATTCGATGATTTTATTGAGTAAAAATGGGAAGAATTTTTTTTTGTTTTCTTAAAGGACGTGTTTATATTTTAAAATGGAGAAGTAATGCACGTAAATTATTCTTCTGGATGCAAGAACCCAAAGAAGATAAAGACGAAGAATGGTGTAAAAAAATCAATGATTTTGTAGACGAAAATTTATTCGAAAAAACAAAATTTGACATTCAATTTTCTTTTTTGTCTTCTTGACTAGTTAAATCATCCGCCAACACCAGGATTTGGCGGTGATGATAACAGTGGAAGTAGTGGACATTCATTGCAATCACTTATGGATCGAATGGCTGCCGGTAGTGGAGGAGGTAGAATCGACCCAAATGATATTTCAAGTGTTCTTCGTGGTAAAAAAAAAACAACAGATAAAATGCAATGTTTTTTTTTCTTATTTTCCTCATCAATTAATTAGAAATGAATCCAAACGAATTAGCATCATTATTATCATCGGTTAATGGAGCTCCTGGATTAATCCCAGGTAGTCAACGTGGTAGAGTATTGCCTGGTACATCATCACAATCTGGTACGTCTCTTCTAGATGCGTTCTCTCAACAAACACCGGATTCTCGACCGAATACAGCACCAGCTGGAACTCGTGCAGCTGCACCAGCTACTGGAGGAACAACATCGGCTTCGAGTACACGTCCAACAGGATCATCATCCTCATCATCGTCGAAACCTCGCACTGGTGGTACCAGTTCAGCTGCTGCTGGTACGACAGCAACAGCTCCAGCAAGTGGAACTAGTTCGGCAGCATCTGCTAGTTCACGACCTGCCATACAAATGAGTGCACTTTCGAATGTTTTGGCTAGTTTAAGTGGTGGTAATGCTGCTCAAGGTGGTGGTGGTGCTGCTGGAGGAGCTGCTCAACCAGCTATTGATCTTTATGATATTATGAATAGCGAGGTGAGAATTAGAATTTCAATAGAATAATTTTTATTTTTTGTTGCTTTGTTTTAGAATTTAATACCGATTTTAAGTAATAAAGAAGTTCAAGAGAAGCTAAAAGCTCATTTACCTGAAGGAAGTGCAGTGTCAAGTTCAGAGCGAGAATTACGAGACTCAATTCAATCGCCACAATTTCGTCAAGCCGTTAGTACATTTGGTGTTGCCTTACAAACAGGCCAATTAGGTCCAGTTTTGGCACAATTCGGTCTCCCAGATGATGCCATAGCAGCTGCTAATCAAGGTGACATACAAGCATTTGCACAAGCCATGGAAAAACATTATAAAAAATCGAATGAACAAGGTGAAGACAAGAAATCATCGGATAATACTATGGATACAAGTTAATCGATGAGCTTGAAAATCAAAGCAATCATCAATTAGACACTCTTTTTTTTATCTCCTATTTCAGTTTCAAAAACTAAATCAAGAAAGACAAAAATACATATATAAACATACATTAATATGTCTGTGATTTTCTATGCGAACGATAAAAACTATTCTTCATCAAACATAATAGGATGAATTCTGTTCTGCTATCAATTGATAATAATTCCATTAGATCCATGAGCTGTCATCAGATGATTTATGCCAAGTGAAATACATGCCGTGTTTTTTTTCGTATCAATCAAGTTTTCTATCGAGTAATATGTTAAGTATGGCAACTAATTCTTTTTCATAAACATGAAAGGTCACGAGATATTCGAAAGAAAAGAAAAGAACAGAAAAACAAAGGTCTTATGCGTATTCTTTTTTTTATATTCCCTGCCATATTGTATTGCTTAACGAGATTTACAAGTTATGTGAAAGTACATTGTTTTAAAAGCCGGAAACAACAGAGAAGAAAAATCTAAATACACCATTAGTTTCAATCCGACATGAAGTACAGACAACACCGTAAGTCAATGCCGATAAATAATTATTATCAAAACTTCTGTTACATGAATAAGGTTTTTTCTCTTCTTCTTTTTTTTTATCAACTAAAGAAGAAAAAAAGAACACATTTCAATCTCATACCTTTTCATTTTTTTTCGTTCTATCATCTTTATATTATTACCTCTTCTTTATTCTCATTCTGAATTAGAAAAAAAAAGAATACTCTCAATCCTTCTTAATAAAAAACAAATTATTTCTTTTTTTTTTGCCCATTTTAGTCTATTAATTCAAACCAAAGTGCAATGTATATTCATTTTTAAAACGATAATTTTGTTCTCTTTATATTCCTATGATTGTCGATCTACGTAAATTACATCTGACACGATCCGTACAACAACATGGACATTTTTTTCTTCGTTTATGTCGTCGTTTTCTCGCCTATCCGGGTTACACGCTATTTATGTTTCTATTAATTTATTTATTAATCATGGATATTCGACTTTACAATCGAATACGTTCAAGAAATTCAATAACTTTCAATTCAAACAATAATGCTGTGGATATATTCGAACCATTACCAATCAAAAAAGCAATGGTCGAACCTATGGCAAGAATCTCCTTTTAAAAAACTAAACAATCAAATTCATCGAACTTTCTGTTGTAGATTCATTATGTTCGTTCGCCAATTGCTGAACATATTGAAAGTACATTACATTTTACATATTATTTTCCATTTATATCTGCGAATATGATATCATATTTTCATTGTTTTCTTTCCGTTATATCGATTAAATTTCTTTCACATGAACAATTATTTCAACGGCAGATAGGTGTTCTTATTTTTCAAATACGTATCTTTCTTGATAGTTTGGATGGTGTTGTTTTTCGTGCACATACACGAAATCAACGATATAAATCTTATTATGGCGATTTTGGTTATTATGTTGATGCTGTTAGTGATGTTTTAGGTGGAATATGTTTAATTCTAAGTTGTTTGTTATATTTTTCTAAACAACAACAACGGAAAAATTCAACTGTTACTCTACGTTCGAATAATTCATCGTCAAATGATGAAACAGAATTTATGATGTTGAATCAAGATGATCAACCAATCTCATCGACAACAACAACAACAATAACAAGTCAAATCGAATCGAAAAACAAAATATTTCTAAGTGTATTTTCTTTTTCATTACGTTATTCAATGGCGGCTTTCTTTTGGGATCGAAATGTTCATGCATACGAAGATCTACTCGATGCACCATCGAACAATCAATTACACAATGTTTGCTTTGTTCTTTTTCTAATCTTTCACAAAAGAAATATCATGCATTGTTTTTCTAGCTTTTACAATTGAATATTCTACATTCCCCGTTGACAATCATAATATTTTATTTATGGAGATATTTATGTGCTTTGAGCATTCAAGATTATCTTTTATGTGCTATTTTTATTGACCGTACATTGGTATGTTGAGTATTGTTCATCATAGATCGATATTTTTGTCTTTTTTGAAGGAATTTCTACAGAAAACTAGTCGTCTTAGCTGGTGTATTTTATTAATAACAATATTTCTAACTGAATTACATACAAATCACATTCGATCTCTATTTATTTCACTTAAGAAATAATAATAATAATAAAAGAAACAAAAGTTCGAAGATCAAATAAAATCAAAATATATGTGTTCATGTTTGTTTGTTTTTGAAATGTTGTTCAATAGCTTCCATACCTTTTCGACAAGTATCTATTGGAGGATTTTCCAACGGATTACCTTCGAAATTCGATGATAATTCACAATAATGATGCCAATCTAAATGTTTGAGTTGATGAAAATTCTTCGGCAATTCCTTTAAAAGATTATCACCTAACCAAAGTGTTTCTAATTTCGATAATTGACAAATCGAATCGGGCAATGTTTTTATTCGATTGCCAAGTAATAATAAAGTTCGTAATTGTTTTAAATGTTGAATACTCGATGGTAATTGTTTGATATAATTATACGATAAATCAAGAAATAATAAACTTTTCGTTAGATAACATAAACCAACGGGCATTTCATCGAATTTATTATTCGATAAATGACATGATTGTAAACATTGTAATTGCCGAATTTGTTCAGGTAATGTTGTTAAATGATTATTACTAACGGTTAATGTTTCAAGATGTTTCAATTGACCGATTTCATTTGGAAATGAAACAATATCATTATTATCTAAATGTAAACATTTGAGATTTGTTAATAGATGAATTTCAGCTGGAACACGTGATAATGTATAATTCATTCCAGATTTGGATTCAGGTGTAAAATCTAATACATCTAAATCGGTTATTTCGTATAATTCCGTTGGAACAGAGATTGTATCAATGCCTAGATAAATTTAAAGAGTAAAAAGAAGAAGAAAATATATGTTGCTACCTTTTAAATGTAAACGTTTCCGTCCATTAGGCAATTGTTCGACTAGCATACGTAGTCGACCTTTAGCTTTCTCAGGACGAACTTGTTTGTTAAAATCGATAATCGAACCTACATAGATCAATGAACAATATAGAAAAAAGTTTCGTTCATCGAAATAGAAAAATTCACTTGTTCCACCATTGTATCCGTTCACATTTGAAAAACTTGGATGTCGTTTTTGTATTATTGACATGAGAAAATCGTTTGCATTAATGTTACAAAAAAGAAAATTCTAGTGCTTTTCAAGTGTTCTTTATTTTTTTTAAAATTAATGTGTCTTGGCGATTGTGATTTTGTTTGAACAACAATTTTTTTTCCTTCTCTCACGGTAATCATTTCAATTTTTGTCTTTCAAATGAAATCTTAACAAAAAAAAACTATCATAAGTCTTCATCGATTTGGAACTTAGTTCGTTTTCTTTATTTGCATTTTTATTCTCTCTGCACTATCTCGAAATCGTGATTAAAGTCAGATGATAAGACATGTTTAGTTCTCTTCGGCTTTTTTTTTCTTCTCGCTCTCGTTTTACATGTTTGTGTTGATTATCGATGCGCTTACTCATCTTTTCGTTTCTTTTTTCTTTTTCGACATACGAATAAATAATAAAAAGAAAACGAACGTAACATCATTTCGGCAGATTTTGTTTCTAGATTGGATTGAAATTGTCGGCAATAAAAAAAAAGATACGAATAATCATGAGTAAAGAAGAATTTGATGTTGCAACACCGAGTACAAGTCGTTCGAATAGTTCGAGTGATGAAAGTGAAGAACGACCGATTTCACCTGTTCTACATCGAACTCAAGAAAATGAATCATCAAATCCAAGTAAATCGAAATCAATTTCGATAGTAAAAAAACAAAATTTGAATTATTCGATTCTAGCTGAAACTGTTACATCTGCGAAACGAACAACATTTATATCCAGTTCATCGTCATCGTCGGACAATGAAGAGGAATCCGTCGAAGCTGTTTTAGATGCTAATGTTGTAAGTTTGCTAATTGGCTGATTTTGCTCGATTGATTGCTCTCGAACAACTGCAATTCATGGCAACACAATTATCGATTTGCTAGATGGCCGCTTGTCTATGCACATAGATCGTATTTTATCGATTCGATTATTGTATAAAGACAACAACAATACAAAAAAAAACGCACTCGTTGCCATTGATTATTAGTTTTGGTTAAGAGAAAATTGAATCGATAAATTGTTGAAATATTCGTCTATCGTATTTCATCGTATGATTGCCAATGACCTTTCGTATCGACAAAAACCACACACCACATATGCATACGTACGAGATAGTGCAGACAAACTTAGAATAAATTACTTCCTTCACATAACTTGATTACCCATCGTTCATCATTAGTCAATGTCACATTCTTTTTTCTCACCTATGACATCAGATTCTTTTTTTTGATCATGTAGGAAGTTGTATCTACCTACGTATATATGTATATGTATGCTATTCGTTGAGATAAATGAACCGAAATCATTATCAATTATTAATGAGTAAAAAAAAACTTGAGAAATCAACTGGAGAAAATTTTTTTCTATATTGACTCATTTGATTATTCATAACTATGTATACATACATACATATACGTATATGTATTGTGAAGGATAAATAAGCAAGTGATTACTAATCAAGGCAACACTTGTTTCATCGATACTCAATGAGAAAGATCAGTTACGTTTGACATATACATATTTAGAAAGGGGAAAAAAATCTCGATCTCGTCGTTAAATAATATTGATTTAGCTGATTAAATTAGTCTTTTGGCAAGTTTTATTGACATCATTTTGCAATCTTGAGTGTTCGAAAAAATATTTATATACATTCTTAGATGACATTCGATATTTTTTTCGTCAATTAAATAAATATATACGTGTTGTATGTAGTGGTAATTGTATTGCATGTAATACATGCAAATATATTTTGACATAAGAAACAAAGAAGAAAAGAAAATTCTGTTTCAGTACCATAGACGAAGGACAATTTGAGTCATATATATATGTGCGGGTAAAGCAAACGAGAAAAAAAACGTTGTTAATATAAAAAAAAGAGAGAGAGAAAAAAAAAGAAAAGGGAGAAAGACAGAAGAAAAAAGTGTCTACAACGCGTTTTATTGCTGTATGTTTTTTGTTGTTGTTCTTCCTTTTAGTTTGCTTGCTCGCATTTTTTTTTCCGTATTTTAGACGTATCATCATCTCTCGTTTTTTCGCTTGGCTCTCTTCTTCTTCTCCTACGACCACTACTACTGTCAATTCTTTTCTCGTTTTTTTTCTTTTCTTCTTTTTCTTCTCCTCGTTCTTTTCTCACCGTCGGTTTTCTTCAACGTATTTTTTCTTCTTCTTCTTCTTCTTCACACGAATGCAATAAATGTTCATCTGATCAATATGGCGTCGGATGTACAAAATTTAACGACATTCTATGCTAATCTTCCATCGATATTCGAAGATGATGATTCAATTAAATCGTTGACTGATCAAACGATGACAGTGATTGACAAGAAAAATACTTATCAGCCTATGTTTGGCTCATTCTTATTTGCTGAATCCGAGCCATTTGCAAATGCTGCATTTGTCGATTCAACAACTTCGTCAATAGATGACAAACAACCAATTGATCAAACAAATGCAATTGTCAATGCAAATAGTAATCAAACAATTGAATCATCACCACTGGAATCCACTGATGATATGAGTGATATCGATGAAGATGATTTCGATGGTATACCTATTCGACATGGTTCATCAATGACAAAAGATTTGCCTCGTAATGATAATCATTTACTTGAACGAATTGCTCAACATATTGAACATGATAATGATGATAATCAAAATCTGATTGATGTCGATGATTTATTTTTAAATGGTTTTCAAGATGAAAATCATCAACAACAACAACAACGACAAGCAAATGAAATTATAACTATGCCATCATTGTTCAATAATATACCGGATATTGATGATTTAAATGAACACATAGATGACGATGATGATAATGATAAAGATCAAATACCATTTGATCATATGGACATGTTCGATCAATCAGATTCAATTCGTTCATCATCACCAGATTCAGTTCTATCATCATCACATTTACATGATGACGATGATGATGATGAGAATTATGATGAAGATCTAAATCGAGAAGTCAATCGTATTAATGTTATTGCTGATATTGATGATGATGATGATGATGTTACACAATGGAATGATGACGATCTACTGACTAAAGCAACTTTACAAAATGATCGACCCAATGCTCCTCTACCACCTCGTTTATTTTTAAATGTTCAAACAAATGATCAAGTAGATTTTATTGATTCATCACGCAGCAATTCTCGATGTTCAAATGCTTCATCACATTTAAGCAATGGTTATACAGATCAAGCGAGAATATTTATCAATGATGATGATGGACTTGTGACATCATCATCATCGTCATCGTCAGCCAATTCAGAATTTGATGAACAGGATAGACAGGATATTCATGACGATGATGAGATATTTATACGTGATAGTGATGAAGAAGAACTACCTTTACAAATCAATCTTGATTATGATCGATCAAGATCAGTATCAACAAGTTCTTCAAGTGATAGTTCGCAATCAATATTATCTTCAATTGCCGATCAATCGCCAATCATTGCAATGGATGAAGATATAGTCGAGACAAAAAAAGTACTTCCATCTGCGCCCATGGCTGTTGTTGACGACGAAGAAGATATTGATGATCAACAGCAAGAAGAAGAAGAAGAGCAACAACAACAATATAATAATAATCAACCCCTAATATCGTTAAATCCATTAAAAACTCTTCTGGATCTAAGAAATGAACAACACAAAAATCATATTGTTCATGATATAGTAAATATTCAACATGTATTCAATGAACACAATAACGATGATGAATTTCTTGCTATTATGCATAATCCAACAATATTCGAAGAAGTCTTACGTGATCATGATGATCAACAGGTAAATTTCTTTTCTTTCTTCTAATTAACAAAAGAAAAGAAAATCCTTGAAGAGAAAGTCAAGGGTAAAATATCTTGTATGCTTTTGGTTTTCTTTCTCCTTTCTGCACTAAATCTTAGCTATCTTTCAAGCAGCTGATATATCCTCGAAACTAATACTCTTACGTAACAACTATCGATTGATAGTTTACTGTCATCAGTAATCATCAATGGATTAAAGAATAAAAAGAAAAAGAAAAAGTCGATATATTCAACTTGTTAAATGTTTTATTTTGAATTCTAGAAAGCTGATGAATTCAAGCAAATATTCTCACAACAATCTTCCAGTAATCAGAAAGAATATGATTCATTCGTGCCTAACCAAAATATGCAAAAGGCATCATTATTATCCGTATCAGACAATGAGATGCCTGGTCCTTCAACAACAACACAAATAACAACAACAACAACAGTGCCAGTAACAAAAACTCATAGTTCGTCGACTGCTGTCAATCACCTTCTAAAGGAAAAGAACGAAGAAAAAGAAATAGGAGAAGAAGATGCTGATGTCGTCGATCGCACTTCTCCAAACCTAAAGATAAGACAGCAGTCATACGATAGGAATCTTCCAAACATCAATCGAACAACAATTGTTAATTGTGAAAAGAAAGACGAACAAGATCATTATCAAATGATGGATTCCGATGATGAATCAGATAATGATTCCGAACTATTACAAACACTTGCACAACTACATGGTCTAGTGCATACTCATCGTTTATCAAATGATTGCAATCCAATCGATGTATTAATCAATCATGAAACATCAGATTTAAACAAACAAGATATGATAAATATCGATGATGAAAAACTTCTTCCAAGAACTTCCAAAGAAAAATCAACAGCACACACTTCATTGTCATCGTTATCATCAACTAATGATGAATCACAATTACAAGATGTTATTATTGATTCAGACAGTTCATCGAATGATGATATTCAATATGTTGTTGAAAAATTAGTTTCAAATACGTTACAATTAGCTATTGAACAAATGAATGATTCCCATGAACCAATTGAACATTTTGTCGAACAAATTCTTTCCGAAGCTGTCTATGATATTTATCAGGAAAATCAAAATGACGCCGAATCAAAAATCGATAATCTTCTTTCAATTGTTCAATGGCATCATCGACCAGTGAAACCAGTTTTCGATCCATTCGATCAAAATTTCGATCAAATATGGCTTCATGATTTTCAAACACCTGAAAATTCGAAATCGGATTCGTTCGATCCAATGAATATCTTCTCTTCAATATCTAATCAAGCACAAGAAAATCTTTCTCAATCATTAGCTATCGATCCGTTTAATTCATCAGACTTGACAGCATCTGTCGAAAATATTAATCTAGATAATAATTCTCGTTTTCAAGATGATTTCATTTTCTTTATGGTAATTGATTCACATTTTTTTCTTTCTTCATCGTTGAGTTCTTTAACTTCTAGCGGTAAAATAGTTGTTTTGTAAGACGAATGAAAATCCGGCTTTCAGCTCATATGCACTTGATTTTGATGATTCATTTTTCGGAATTCTTTGAATCAATTTCATTCTTCTACTATTTAGAATGATACACCACCAACAACAACCGAAACCAATGAAGAACAAGAAGAACCTGTAGCATTGAGAGAAAATCTCGATGAAAATCCAGCAAATAAACATGAAAGTTTCTTTCAAGATCAAGCACGTCTTTCACAATTCGAAGATTTTCCAAGTGAACAACCGTTGAATACTCCGACATTTGAGGTAATTCAGTCGGAAACAAGAAATCCATTTGATGAACCAGCAGACATTCGTCAATCAACGAACGATGATGATGAACCATGGGAACTTGAAGAACAAGACGAAGATATTATTAAACCAATACCAACAGTTGTTTCACAAAATCAAAGTTTAACTGTAAATGAAGAAACAGACGATAGTACGAGTGATAGTAGTAGTAATAATGATAATGATGATGATGAAAATGAGAAAGAAAATATTGATGATTATTTTCCAAAAGAAGAAATCAAAGAAAATAATAATAATGATGATAATAATGAATCAAGTGAAATACCAGCATTAAAATCCGTTCGATTCGATGATAATCTACAAGATGTTAAAATATTTACACCAAAAGATAGTTTAATTCAATCGGAAGTATCATCACAAGCAACAACAAGTGATACAGATGAATATGATGATGATGAACAAATTACACAAAGATCACCAAATGATGATGGTAGAGACGAAACAGCGGATAATTCAACCGAAAATATCGTTCCGCGACCGGATAGTATTATTTCCTTATCAAGTGATATCATCTCATATCCACCACCTCTACCACCTTTACCACCGCTTAAACAAATATCAAGTAATTACAGACTAATTCTTTTTTTTTTTGTTTTGCTATTAATGAATTGAAAATATTGTTTGAATTATTTCTAGCTAATGTGAATAATAATATTCAATCGAAACAATCATCAATTAGCGATTCGAAGGACAAGAAAAATTCATTTGTACATCTTGAAAATACAACAGTCAATCCACCAGCAACAACTGATATTCATGTATACAAAAGTATCGAATCTGAATTCCTACCATCTCATGGATCAGGTATTGTCCTTGATCACTCTACTAATCATATGTTAATTATTTTGACATAAGTAAAGATAAACTTGTTGATAGATTGATGTCATCGAATTGATTATTAATATACGTAGACAGTCTAGGTTTTATTTTTCTTCTTTTCCATGAATAGTTAGCCATTTAGTATAGAATTTATTTCTGAATTAGGTTCATTTTCATTTTCTACAACAGTATTAAGTGCAGTTAATTCACATGGTAATGAACTAACTGAATGATATTCAAGAAATTCTTCGACAACAACAGTCGTTGTCAAGGTTTTTGTTGTTGTTGTTGTTGTTGCTGTTTTCGGCGGTTCACATTCATGATCATCAGTTGTATTCGTATTTTGAATAATAGTAACAGTTTGAGGTGTTAATGTCGTTGTTTCGATAGATTCATGTTGGACTGTAATAAGACTAGGCCGACGTTTATTTTGTTCATTAACAATACTAAACGTTGGCTGAAGAGGTATGTCGTCAATTGGCGTCATCATATCAGCCATAGCATGCGCATCGATAGCATCGCGACGAATGACAAGATTAGCGAGAATATTCGTCGAACGCATAGCTGGTTCACGTCGTGGTAGAATCGATTTAATAAATCTTGGTGTTCGACGTGTATCACTGGTTGGCCGTGTTTGATATTCGCCTTGAATAACTCGTTGTAGTTCAGCTTTCGAAACGGGTGTATACGAAAGTATTAGACGACCACTTTTATACGAAGATGAGGATATTCGACGATCAGTTGGTTTTAGTCGACGATAATAAGCTATTTCAAGACGATATAAAATACAACGAGCTAGACCGATAAATATAAGACAAAAAACAATTGGCGAAACACCGATTATAACAGCATAGAATGTTCGACGAAGACATTGATATGAACAGTGTTCCATTGTACTAAAGAAGAAATTCTTTCGAAGATTGTTATTGTCTGTATCAATCATTCGAGAACGAGCCAAAAAAAACAAGTTTCTAGGACGTTTTTACTTTTCCTCTTGCATCTGATAAATGTATGTGTACGAGAGACATTTTCTAGATTTTACTAAACAAAACATAGTGTTAACGAACTGTTGATACAAAAAATTACTAATAAGAATAAGAATAACAACAACAACAACAACAACAACAACAGCAACCAGAAAAGGAGAGAGAGAAGACAGTAAAGTAGCTTGTCTGATTATCTTTCTGTGAATAGAAATCTATATTTACACGTCCAGCGGGAGGAATGACATAAAAAGCAACCTATCCTATATTTTCTCATCATCTTTCCGCCTACAAAAAAATGACAATCTGTTTTGATATAGATATACGTATGTATATAGATCTCGTCAATGAAGAAATCAAACAGCTTGGGGATATAATTCATATTCATTTTCCTCTAATAATGGATTTAATACGATAAGACATCGTTCTGAACAACGTACGATATTTAATTGTTTGCTTAAATGCCAATCAGCGTACCATCGTGAAATGTATATACATAAACTGAGAACAATATAAAGTAACGCAGCTATCATCAATGGAATTAAGCCAAAACATAAGATTCGTTTTAATGATGTATCATTTTCATTCATGTTTGTGTACCTCAATAGGATAAAAGAAAAAGGAAAGACTGAGAAATTACTCCCGAAGAGTATATATATATATATATATATATATGTATGTGTTTACATGCGTGCTAAAGTTAATCAAACGAAGAGTATTACTAGTCAATCAAATAAGAAATGATGTCATTCTCATTTTTCTTTATTATCTTCTTTTTTTCCTCCTCCAAAAAAAAACAAAACACGATGCAAGATAATCATATGGATTCTAATAAGACCCAACTAGATAAGAACAAGAAAAATATCTAGATTAGATGATGTTCAATAGGAAAAACATATTCATTTATTTTTAGCTATCCTTCATTCAACATCAAATGATAATACAACAATAGATCCTGATGAAATCGATAATGTCATAACATGTATGATAGACAATAACGAAATTAAAATCGATGCCAAAACAATATCACCATTTAAATGTGTTATCGGTTCGGCTGGTCAATTATATGAGGATAATCAAACTGCAGTCATTATTCTCTATGGATGTTGGCTACCTGATCATCGGCTGAGAGAATATCGTTATATTATGGATCAATTATTTTAGTATGAGATTTTGTTCAGTTGTTTTTATTGTCAAATTTGTTTGTTTAGTTATGTTTATCATAAATTAGAACAATTGGTTATTAATGATTATGTACTTGTTTATTTTCATGGAGCAACGCCGAAGCATCGGACACCAGAATTGAAATTTCTGAGAAAATGTTATCAAATGATTAATTTTCGGTAGACATTTTTAAAAGAGCTTCATTTAATCTTTTGTTTTCTCAATATTTGATAGATTACGTAAAAATCTTCGAAGTGTCTATGTCGTTCATCCGACACGATGGTTACGTACAGTCATCGCTCTATCTCGACCATTTTTCAGGTGAAACTAATGATATTTGCTCGAATAAAATATATCATACTATTCTTTTTCTCATTTATATAGTAATAAATTCTATCATAAAGTTCAATACTTATACACAGTATCTGAACTTGAACGGCAATTTCCTCATAATCATATTTCAATTCCAGTTATTATCGAACAGTAAGTGAATAACAATGAAAGAAAAAGGAAATTAAATGAACTAAATGAGACACAACAAAACTTCATATGCATATTTTTTTTCATTGAATCTATAGACTTGACAAGTCAGGGTCTATGCCTGACTACGTCTAAATTAATCACAGTAGGTCGACATGTTGTCATATCTGTCTTGAGAATTTTGTTTACTCGTTGTAACTCTCATTCTTGGGCAAAAAGATCTAACTATATCTCTAACAAAACAAATCTAATCGTTAAATCTGTCTACTAATTTCTTCAGATCAGACATAAAAAATTCGAAAATGAATTGTTTTCGAATTTGTTGTCAATATAACTTTGTAAGTGTTTGAGAGTGTTTCCTCCTGCATGTTGTGTATAAACGAATGTTGTGTTATTTTCGTTATTTATCGCTTTTGTTTTTTTTTCCATTTCATTAGAGCTGATTGGTTATATTCTCAAAAGTATGATCGTCAAAATGCAAGTATCAAACGTTCAATCGAACGGTCTGCAGCTCGAGCAAACAATGCAACCGAAAATGAATCGGCTGCATAAACTAAAACTAAATCCATATCGAAATCCGGTCTTGTTTTTTTTTTGTCTTTAGTTTTTTTTTCCTGCTAGATTTTACTTTTTTGTTCTCTGTGCAATAATGTGGTGCTTCTAACTGTTTGTTTGTTTTTTTTCATATCTATTTTACAGTGACAATTTCTATTGTAAATGTCTCTGAGCTTCATCAAAAACAAAACAAAAACGTTTCATTATTCATTAAAAAACATATGTTCGTTTGTTTGTTTGTGTGTGCGTGCGTGCGTTTACTAATATATTTTCAAAAATACATATATATGAATAGTTCTGATTTGTTACTATTTCGAATATTTCTCTTTGACAAAACAACATATGTTCGATATTGAATGAGAAAATTACAATGATTATGTATTCGATTATGAAATTATA
>Ga0209930_1003492_pt1 | contig 15562 bp, 16 predicted proteins | sample ThiBiot_500_biof_2_FD_183948 | JGI IMG/M metagenome (GOLD analysis project Ga0209930, IMG submission 183948) | Wastewater bioreactor microbial communities from Cape Town, South Africa - Thiocy_cont_500_biof (SPAdes) | ecosystem: Engineered > Bioreactor > Thiocyanate-remediating >... | reverse complement strand
GCGCCCGGCCGTTGTTGCCAGAATATTATTGGGCGCCCGATGTCGAAGATTACGAGCATGCCGACAAGAAGCATAACAGGCGCGACGCAAATGCCGATCAGCGTGCCGGCGGCAATATCGAAAATGCGCTTGCAGCGCAGATAGGCTGTCGGCGCTTCGAATTTTGCGGCAGGCGTGCTTGCAATGTCATTCCGCTTTTTGATTGCGGAAGTTGGCGAACGCATCGCCGAAGTATCGAAGCTCAAACGTTCGTTCAGTGTGTCTACGCGTATGTTCAGCTCTGTCTTAGCTCTAAGGATGGCGTCCTGCGCGCTCCTGCTTAAACTGTCGAAGGATTGAGCAAGAATAACGCGATTGACTTTGACGCCGTGGATATCCAGTTCGTGCACGATTTTCACGATGTCGCCGGGCCGCCCGAGCACGGCGTGTGAACCAAGTCTTCGTTTCTGGTGGCGGCGATTTTCCGACAGAATTCCAGCAACGGCGATGTTGCTTCCGCCGCTTTCCGTTACGCAACGGAGAAATAGTCCGGTCACCGCGTTGACGCCGACGACGAGGATGTCTTCGCGCTCGGATGTTGTGCGATTGGCGCGACGGCGACTGCGCCCGGCATGCCGCAGCCGCGCCAAGGCGCGAATTCCGACAAGCGCTGCCGTCATCACCAGGAATTGGAGCGCGATCAGGAACTGAGGCGCGCCGTGGAAATATGGGAGCATGCTCGCAACTGCGGCAGTGATAGCCATCGTCATCAAAACGGCGACGACGATGTGTGAACAATCATGCAGCGTCGTGAACCGCCAGACGGTCCTGTTCAGACCCGATGCCAGAAGTACGGGCACCGCGATTGCCACCGTTAACGCGCAGTACGCCAGGGTTTCAGCAGACGCTTCCGGATGTAAGCCGATGCTCAAGAAAAAGACGATGACATTCGCGGTGATCAGAAGAAACAGATCAATGGCGAGGAGAAAGGCACAATGCATGCGAACTCCGCTTTCAGGCAGGTTCGCCATCGGAGGCACCGCCTGGATGCCTTCGGTACTATATTTAACACAAAGGTGTTAATACTAATTTTGACTTTTATCGGAGTGCGGTCGCTTTTTCCACAAGCGCCCCGGACACGGCCGGCGCCTAGGGCAGCTTCATTCAGCAGTGTGCGGCGTCAGCCGACATTTATTTGTCGGCGAAGACGAGACGGCCTTCTTCGGCCTTGTGAAAATACTGGCTAGCGACCAGCCAGCCTTTGATCGGCCGTAGCGGGGGAATGCAGGTCAGCAGGATGGCGGGCAGGCTGGTGACCAGATGGACCCAGAACGGCGGCACGAAGGCGACTTCAATCCAGCAGGCCAGCGCTGCTGCCGGAATGCAGCCGAAGCACATCACGAAGAATGCCGGGCCGTCTGCGGGATCGGCGAACGAGAGATCCAGGCCGCACTCCGGGCATTGTTTTTTCAGCGTGAGGAAGCCGTCGAAGATTTTGCCCTTGCCGCAGCGTGGGCACAGTCCGCGGATGCCCACCTTCATTGGGGAAAGGGTAGGCCATTCATGAGCATGGTCGGCGCACATCAGGAGTTCCTTTCGCTGTTGGGATCACGCATAAAGACAATTTCTAATGTATGCTTATTGTATGCATTTCTACTGGATGATCTACGTGAATAGTGTCGCAGCGGCAAAGCCGTTATGCTGCGATTTCCGAGATTATGCGCATTTTTTTTGTCGATATCGGGTTTGCGCGGTCAATCCATACATGTTAGCTTAGTGTATGGACAGGAAACCAGAAATATTGGATCGGCCTTCGTGGCGTCCGCGCATGGCTGAAGGCGGTGAGCTGAAATCGATGGGCATCGTCGATGCGCTCGAGGCGGATATCCGTGCGGGGCGCGTCCCTCCTGGCTCCCGGTTGCCGCCCCAGCGGGCGATCGCAAAGGCTTTGGGGGTCGATCTGACCACCGTGACACGCGCGTTCAACGAAGCGCGCCGCCGAGGATTGATCGATGGAAAAGTTGGGAGCGGCACGTTCGTCCGCCGTCTCGAGAGTGGCGGGTCCGAGCTATTTGCGGCGCCGGCTGTCGATCTCAGTCTGAACATTCCTCCGCAACCCGCGGCGGCGGGGCTTCGGCATCTCATTCCCGAGACCATCGCAGATCTGCTCGAGAGCGAGCAGGGCATGCTGCATCTCCGCTATCAGGAAAGCGCGGGCAGCGTTCCGGATCGTGCCGCTGGCGCGATCTGGCTCGGCGACCGGATTGGGGACGTCAAGCCATCGTCGCTGCTACTCGCGAGTGGCGCACAAAGTGCGCTGTTCGCCGTATGCGATTGCCTCGTCAGGCCTGGCGAGACCATTGCTGCCGGTCTCGTTACCTACCCTGGCCTCACGGCGATCGCGCAGCAGCGCGGATATGTCCTGCAGCCCGTCGCGATGGATGAAGATGGGATCATCCCGGAGTCTTTCGCAGAACTTTGTGAGCGTGCGGCACCGAAAGCGCTCTACGTCGTTCCTTCGATCGACAATCCGACGACAGCGACGCTGCCGGAAGCACGCCGGCGTGAGATCGCGAGGATTGCGCGCGAATACCGTGTTGCGATCATCGAGGACGATCCGTATTCGTCGCTGCTCAAGGATGCACCGGCTTCCTTTGCGGATCTTGCGCCCGAGCTGACGTGGCACATCGAGACGCTTTCGAAATGCGCAACTCCGGCGCTGCGGATCGCATATGTGCTGGCGCCGAGCGACGCTCAGGCTTTGCGTCTCGCTGGAGTGCTGCGGGCCATGAATCTGATGGCTCCGCCGCTCAACGCCGCGGTTGCGTCACGCTGGATCACGACGGGGCGGCTCGATGATATCCGGAACGCGATCCGCGAGGAGGCGGCGGCGCGCCAGGCGATCGCGCGATCGCTTCTTGGGCGGTTTGTGTATCAATCCGATCCGCACGGTCACCATGTGTGGCTGACGATGCCGCCCTATTGGCGGGCGGTGGACTTGGCGAGTCATGCTGAACGCGCCGGGTTTGCTGTCGTGCCCAGTTCGGAGTTCGCGGTTTCCGGAACGCATCCGGAAGCGGTTCGCATTTCGCTCGGCGTTGCCGGAGACAGAGAGTCACTTACGCAGGCGTTAAAGCTGTTGGCAGAGCTTCTTGCGCAGCCCGTTCTGCCGTTAAAGGCAATCGTATGAAAGGCGTAGTTGCCGAAGCTGCGTAATGGCTGAATAATCGTCATCCGGCCGGTTGCGGCAAACCTTCGGAGGCGATCCATGAAAGCATTTCTGCTGAAGCACTTCGGCATCGATGGGCTCGCGCTCGAGGACATCCCGCGGCCCACGCCCAGGCACGGCCAGGTTCTCGTCAAGATGCGCGCCTGGTCGATTAATTTTCGCGATCTGCTGGTCGTTCGCGGCATCTACGCGCCGAAGCTCAAGTTCCCGTTTCAAATTCTTTCCGATGGAGTCGGAGAAGTCGTCGAGGTTGGACCCGGCGTCACGCGTGCGAAGCCCGGAGATCGCGTCGCAGGCACATTCATGCAGCGATGGGTCGGAGGCGGTGCGGCGGCTGAGAAATCGGCGAGCGCGCTCGGCGGGGAAATTCCCGGCGTTGCTGCCGAATACGTCATCCTCGACAACAACGGTTTCGTGCCGGTGCCGGCTGGTCTCTCGGATGAGGAAGGCGCGACGCTGCCGTGCGCGGCGGTAACAGCCTGGCATGCGCTGGTTACGTCAGGCGCGCTCGCTGCGGGAGAGACGGTTCTGGTGCAAGGGACAGGTGGCGTTTCTCTCTTTGCGCTGCAGTTCGCGCACGCAATGGGGGCGCGCGTCATCGCCACGTCGAGCAGCGATGCCAAGCTCGAACGGGTGCGTGAGATGGGTGCGTCTGAACTCATCAACTACAAGACGACGCCGGAGTGGGGCGCGAAGGCGCGTGCGCTGACGAATGGCCGCGGCGTCGATCATGTCGTGGAAGTCGGCGGAGCGGGCACATTGCCGCAATCGCTCGAAGCGGTGCGGATCGGAGGGCGTATCAGCCTCATCGGCGTGCTGACTGGCGGCACGGTCAATCCCATTCCCATTGTGATGAAGGGCGTCACCGTTCAAGGCATATATGTCGGCAGCCGTGTCATGTTCGAAGCCATGAACGAGGCCATTACCGTAAACAAACTGAAGCCTGTCATCGACCGAGTGTTCCCGTTCGCGGAACTTCCGCAAGCTTTGCAGCATATGGAAAGCGGGGCGCATTTCGGCAAAATCGTCCTCAAAGCGTAGCCCACCGATACATCCCCTCTGCGATATGCTTCATTTCTGAATGTGGTTGCAAACGCTGCGCGGCTCGATATCTTCCCGGCTATATCGTTTATCGCAAAGGGTGAGATGCCGATGCTCGCAGGGCGTATTCGTTCACGTTCGCCGTTCAAGATGGTTGCCGCATGGGCGCTAGCCCTTGCGCTGCTGTCGGCGCCCGCAGTCGCTCAGAAAACAGAGACGACCACGACGACGGTCTTCGCTGCGGCGAGTCTCAAGACGGCTCTGGATGCTGCGTCTGCTGACTATCAAAAGAGCACCGGCAATAAAATCGTTGCGTCCTACGCGGGCTCTTCGGCGCTGGCGAAACAGATCGAACAGGGCGCGCCGGCCGACATTTTCATTTCCGCCGATCTCGATTGGATGGACTACGTCGCCAAGGCGAAACTCATCAATGACGAGACGCGTTTCAACCTCCTTGGCAATCGGCTCGTGCTGATCGCGCCGCAGTCGAGCACGGCGTCGCTGAAAATCGAGCCGGGTTTCAAGCTTGCCGAAGCGCTCGGTGACGGCCGCCTTGCCGTGGCTGACGTCAAGTCGGTTCCGGCTGGCAAATACGGCTTGGCGGCGTTGAAGAAGCTCGGGGTCTGGGACGCTGTCGAGGCAAAGATCGCGCAAGCGGAAAACGTGCGCGCGGCATTGGCTCTGGTTGCCCAGGGTGAGGCGCCGTTCGGCATCGTGTATGAGACAGACGCAAAGGCTGAGCCGAAGGTCAAGATCGTCGGCGTCTTTCCGGAGGACACGCATCCGCCGATCATCTATCCGATTGCTGTTCTTGCGACGAGCAAGGATTCAGATTCGGCGAAGGCTTTCATCGCGTTCATGAAGTCGCCGGAAGGACAGGCCGCGTTTGCGAAGCAAGGCTTCACGATCCTGAAGTAAGGCGCGCGGTATTCTCAACAGCGGACGGGCGTCGTGCTTGGATTTTCTCAAGACGAATGGACTGCGATATTCCTGAGCCTGCGGGTGGCAACGGTTGCGACGATCTTTGCCGTGCCGTTCGCGGTTCTTGCTGCCTATGCGCTGGCGCGGTGGAAGTTTCCGGGCAAAATCATGCTCGACAGCTTTCTGCATTTGCCGCTCGTGATGCCTCCGGTCGTGACCGGCTACCTGCTGCTTCTGACGTTCGGAAAGCAGGGGGTAGCGGGCAAATTCCTTTACGACTATTTCGGGCTGTCGTTCTCGTTTCGCTGGACGGGCGCGGCGCTTGCGTGCGGCGTGATGGGCTTTCCGCTGATGTTGCGCGCGATCCGGCTTTCCTTCGATTCCATCGACCGGCGGCTGGAGACAGCTGCCGGGACGCTCGGCGCCAGTCGGACGTGGACGTTCTTTCTCGTCACACTGCCGTTGGCGCTGCCTGGGATCATCGTCGGCGCCATTCTTTGCTTCGCGAAGGCGCTGGGCGAATTCGGCGCGACGATCACGTTCGTTTCGAACATTCCGGGAGAGACGCAAACAATACCATCGGCCATCTACACCTATACGCAGGTTCCCGGTGGCGAAGGGCAGGCGCTCAGGCTGACGCTCGTTTCGATCGGGATCGCGATGGCGGCGCTCGTGGCATCGGAAGTGTTGAACCGCCGCGTGCAAAAGCAGATTGCCGTATTCGAATGACGGGCGCCGCACCATCGCTAAGCCTCAACGTTCGTCAGCAGCGGAAAGATTTTCTGCTCGACGTGGCGTTCGAGGCCGGCTCAGGCATCACGGCGCTGGTCGGTCCGTCGGGATCGGGCAAGACCACAATCCTCAACATCATTGCGGGGACGTTGCGGCCCGACGCGGGGCGTGTCGTCGTCTCTGGGCGCGTGCTGACGGATGTCGCGCAGCGCATCTTCGTGCCATGTCACCGGCGGCGCGTTGGTTTTGTCTTTCAGGATGCGCAACTCTTTCCGCATTTGACGGTCGAGCAGAACATCAAGTTCGGGCGGTGGTTCAGGTCGGCGCAGGCCGATGGTCCGGCCGTTGACGTGGTGACGCGCGAGCTTGGAATCGGCGGACTCTTGAATCGCCGGCCTGCGACGCTGTCGGGCGGAGAGAAGCAGCGTGTCGCACTGGCTCGGGCGCTTCTCTCGTCGCCGCAGATCCTGCTGATGGACGAACCGCTTTCCGGTGTCGACGATGCGCGCCGCAACGAAATCATGGGATTGATCGAGCACGTGCGCGACGAGTTCAGAGTTCCGATCGTCTATGTGACGCATTCGCGGAACGAAGTGCAGCGGCTCGCATCGCGGGTCGTGCGGCTGGAGGCCGGGCGGGTTGCGTCCGTCGGCAGTGCGGCGGATCTACCTGGTGATGATGCGTTGAAGCCGAGGAGCGACTTCGCTTCGACGTAGAGCCTTGGTTTGGCCGTTCTACTTATTAGAAAACTGGTCCCACTTTTCCGGAAGCACTCTAACCGGCCTTGCGCACGGTTTTCTGCTGCCGGGCGAGGTGCTTTTCCATCGATGCCAGCGGCTTCGCGAAGACGGAAAGCGCTTTCGCCTCCATCTCGCGGTATTGGCGGACAAGCTCCGCACCGAACGGGGTCAGCTTGGCGGCGCCGCCGCCGCGTCCGCCATGCTGGCGCTCGATCAGCGGGTCGGCAAACATCGAATTGAACTCATCCATCAAGTACCAGGCGCGCTTGTAGGACATGTCCATGGCTTTCGCGGCCTGCGCGATCGAGCCGTGCTCGCCGATCAGCTCAAGAAGCTGGATGCGTCCGTGGCCGATGTAGCGCTCGTTGTCGAAGTCTATCCGAAGCTTGATTTCAGTCATCGAGACACCGTGTTGCCTGAACGTTGCCTATGAATATCGATGCCGGCTCGGGCATCACCTGCGATTTGCCGCGGACGGGCGTTCGAATCCGGATCGGGCAATTTATGAACGACTAAGCATAACTTGCGGACTTGTAAAAGGCTGCCGGCAGGTTCGGCAGTCGTGTTGTCTGTCGATGAGCAATTTTTGCGGCGTGCCCGTGTCTCTCAATGAATGCGAAGATCGCAGGGGCAAGGCTTCGTCAGGCTTGCCCTTATGCTTTGAGGCGATAGCCGGTTTTGAAGATCCACCACGCTACCGCCATGCAGACCGCGAGGAACACGAACGTCATCAATACGCTCACGCCGACATTGACGTCCGAGATTTCGAAGAAGCTCCAGCGGAAGCCGCTGATCAGATAGACGACCGGGTTGAGCAGCGTCACGTTCTGCCAGAACGGCGGCAGCATCTTCACGGAATAGAACGTGCCGCCGAGGAACGTCAGCGGCGTGATGATGAGCAGCGGGATGATCTGAAGTTTCTCGAAGCCATCGGCCCAGATGCCGATAATGAACCCGAGCATGCTGAACGTGACGGCGGTCAACAGCAGAAATGCGATCATCCAGAACGGATGCGCGATATGGAGCGGCACGAAAAGGCTTGCGGTCGCCAGAACGAGAAGTCCCAGAATGACCGACTTCGTCGCGGCGGCGCCGACATAGCCGAGGACGATCTCGAAGGGCGAGACCGGCGCCGACAGATGCTCATAGATCGTGCCGGTAAAGCGCGGGAAATAGATGCCAAACGAGGCATTCAGCGTGCTCTGGGTCAGCAGCAGCATCATGATCAGGCCGGGCACGATGAAGGCGCCGTAGTCCACGCCTTCGACCTGCGAGATTCGCGAGCCGATCGCCGAGCCGAAGACGATGAAGTACAGGCACGTCGAGAGAACCGGCGAGACGATGCTTTGCATCAGCGTTCGGCCCCAGCGGGACATCTCAAAGCCGTAGATGGCTCGGACGGCTTCGATGTTCATTTCTTTTGCCTCACGAGATCTACGAAGATGTCTTCGAGCGAGCTTTGCGCGGTGCTCAGGTCTTTGAAGACGATTTCGGCAGTGCGCATGTCGTTGAGCAATGCCGTGATGCCCGTGCGCTCGGCCTGGGTATCGTAAGTGTAAATCAGCTCGTGGCCGTCATTGACAAGCTGCAGGTCGTAAGCGGCGAGCGATGGCGGGAGCGCGGCCAGCGGCGACTGGAGCTGAAGATTGAGCTGTTTCTTGCCGAGCTTGCGCATCAGCTCGGTTTTTTCTTCCACGAGGATGATCTCGCCCTTGGCGATGACGCCGACGCGGTCGGCCATCTCCTCGGCTTCCTCGATGTAGTGCGTGGTGAGGATGATCGTCACACCGGACGCACGCAAGGCGCGCACAACATCCCACATTTCACGGCGAAGCTCGACGTCGACACCGGCCGTCGGTTCGTCGAGGAAGAGGATGCGCGGTTCGTGCGCGAGCGCTTTGGCGATGAGAAGGCGGCGCTTCATGCCGCCTGACAGCGTCATGATGCGGTTGTCTTTCTTGTCCCACAGCGAAAGGTCTCTCAGGACTTTCTCGACGAACGCATGATTGCGCGGCTTGCCGAACAGGCCGCGGCTGAAATTTACGGTTGCCCACGGCGTCTCGAACATGTCGGTCGAGAGTTCCTGCGGGACGAGGCCGATCATCGCGCGCACGGCGCGGTAATCGCGAGCGATGTCCTTGCCGTCGACGGTCACGCGGCCCGTGCTGGCGTTGACGATCCCGCAGATGATGCTGATCAGCGTCGTCTTGCCGGCGCCGTTGGGACCGAGCAGAGCGAAGATTTCACCGGGCCGGATATCAAGGTTGATGTTCTTCAGAGCATTGAAGCCTGAAGCATATGTCTTGGAAAGATCTGCGACGGAGATGATGGCCGACATGGTGGGGTCTCCGGCGCGTTGATAGCGGCGCTCCGCATCGCAGCGACGGCCTCGCCTGTCAACGATGTTGTCGGGTTTGCTTTGCGTGGGTGTGAGCAGAACGCGCGCGGGACACCAACGGCAGCGGTGGCTTAGATGCGAAACGCGATACGCGCGATGGCGATGCGTTTCGCTGTTGGTCTGAGATCAATCAGGAATAGTTGTCGACGCCGGGTCCGAGCGGCCAGCGATCTCTCTCCTCGGCGAATGGGCGCGGCGCTCCCTCGCATCCGCCGGCTGCTACAACTTCAGGCTCCGATGTCTCGACGTCGCTGAGGGCTGCCGGTTGGCGGCGGGTGACCCAACCTTTCAGACCTTGGACGATTGCGCTGGCGTTCGAGAGGGAGCCTTTCATCGTGCACCTCGTCAATCTATATATGTACCGAGTGGTAAGATATGGACGGAGCTGGCGCTCTGTCAACGAATATTTGTATCGGTAGGTATGGAATTGTATGATTTCGAGTCTGAACACGCGATGACTGGGAGACATACGGTGCAGGCGCACAAAGGCCGGCCGAGGGAATTCGATGCGGACAGCGCGCTCGACAAGGCGCTGCATGTTTTCTGGCAACGCGGCTACGAAGGCGCGTCCCTCAGCGATCTCACGGAGGCCATGGGCATCAATCGTCCAAGCCTCTACGCGGCTTTCGGCAACAAGGAAGAGCTGTTTCGCCGGGCGCTGGATCGCTATGCGGAGCGCGGGCCTGGCAGGGCGTTGAACGAAGCTTTGGCGGAACCGACAGCACGCGATGTTGTTGCGCGTTTGCTGAAGAACGTTGCGATTTCGCTTACTGATCCGAGCAATCCGCGCGGCTGTCTTTCGGTGCAGGCTGCCTTGACGTGTGGCGAAGCGTCGGACGCGATCAAGCAGGAGCTGTGCAAACGGCGCTCGGAAGCGGAACAAAAACTGCGTGCCCGCCTTGAACGTGCGATAGACGAGGGCGATCTTTCCTTCGACGCGGATGCAGCTCGACTCGCGCGCTTCGTATCGACTGTCACGCAGGGCATGTCGGTGCAGGCAGCGGGCGGCGCGTCGCGCGATGATCTATTACATGTAGCCGACATGGCCATGAAGGCGTGGCCGGGCTAATGTCTTGGTTGGGAGAATCCGACGGTTCCGAAAACTGCAGAGTCTTCGTCTCTCTGCGCCTCAAATAGTGGACTGAATGATGTCTTTGAAGTTCGTTACCGGCGTTGCAGTTGCCGCGGCTGTTTCGTTCGCGGCAAGTTCGATTGCTCTCGGCCAGGATGCAGCGAGCAAAGATGCGGCGCCTGAGAATGCTGCGGTTTGTCCTGCGGATAACGGCGGGTTGATCCTGCCGCGCGGGTTCTGCGCGACGGTGTTCGCTGACGTCGAAGGCGCGCCGCGCCATATCGCCGTTGCGTCCGACGGGACGGTTTATGTCAATGCCGCCGTCCGGCAAGGAAAAGCGGGCGAGGGTCCTGTCGTCGCTCTTAAAGATAGCAATGGCGACGGGCGCGCCGACATCGTCGCTCGCTTCGGCGGCGACGTGCCGGGTGGCACCGGTATTTTCCTGTACAAGGATTGGCTCTATGTCGAGAGCCGCGGCAGTATCCTTCGCTATGCGCGAAAGGACGGCGAGATTGCCTTGCAAGGTGCGCCTGAGACGGTTCTCAAGAATCTGCCGATCGACGGCAATCACACCGCACGGCCTTTTGCGATTGACGCGCAGGGCAATCTCTTCGTCGATCTCGGCTCGGCGACGAATTCATGCCAGCAGGATGACCGGACGAAAGAGTCGCCCGGACTCGATCCGTGTGAAGAGTTGAAGACGCGCGCGGGCATCTGGCGTTACGACGCGAACAAAACGGATCAGGTGTTTTCGGAGAACGAGCGTTTCGCGACCGGCATTCGCAACGCTGTCGGCATCGCTGTCGACGCGACGGGGCGTGTGTACGCCACGCAACATGGCCGCGATCAGCTCTACGAGAACTGGCCGAAGTTCTACAATTCCAAGCAAGGTTCGGAATTGCCGGCTGAGGAGCTTTTGTTGCTGCAGGATGGCGGCGATTACGGCTGGCCCTATTGCTATTTCGACGGCGCGCAGGGCAAGCGCGTTCTCGCGCCAGAGTACGGTGGCGATGGCAAGGTCATCGGCCGTTGCGCCGAAAAGCTGCCGCCGGTCGCGGCGTTTCCCGCGCACTGGGGACCGAACGACGTCAAGATTTACGAGGCAACGCAGTTTCCGGAAGCGTATCGCGGCGGCGCGTTCATCGCGTTTCACGGGTCATGGAACCGCTCATCGGGACCGCAGGAAGGCTACAACGTCGTGTTTCAGCCGCTTGCAGACGGGAAGGCCGCCGGCGGCTATATGGTGTTTGCCGATGGCTTCCGCTCGGGCAAGGATGGGGCCGACCATCGTCCGACCGGACTTGCAGTGGGACCGGATGGCTCGCTCTATGTCGCGGACGATGCGGCGGGGCGCATCTGGCGGATCACGTATAAGGGCTGACGAGAACATTCAGGCGGCGTCGCGAGAACGCCGCCCGTCGATCGTCAGCAAGGCTTGTGGGGGAGTCTTGCGTCTTGGAATGTTGTCGTTCCGTACAGAGAATAGTCGGGTCGATTGCCGAGCGCCTGCGAGCGGGAGGCTGATCGCTTGTCCGAGAAGTCTGACAAGGGCATCGCATTTCTGACGGGAGCTTCGGGCTTCGTCGGCTCGGCGGTTGCGCGCCTTCTGCTCGACCAGGGATTTGCGGTTCGCGCGCTCGTCAGACGCAGCAGCAATCCCGCAAATCTCAGCGGGCTCGGCCTCGATGTGGTCGAAGGCGACATTCGCGACGCCGATCTCGTCCAGCAGTCGATGCGCGACGTGCGCTATGTTTTTCACGTCGCGGCCGATTACCGGCTTTGGGCTCCTGATCCTAATGAAATCATCCGAACCAACGTCGATGGCACCCGCGCGGTGATGGAGGCGGCTCTCGCAAACGGTGTCGAGCGCATCGTTTATACGTCGAGCGTCGCGACGCTCAGGCCATCCGATGACGGCACGCCGGTCGACGAGCAATCGCCGTTGAGCGAAGCAGACGCCATCGGCGCGTACAAGAAAAGCAAGGTTCTGGCCGAGCGTCTTGTCGAGCGCTACGTCGCAAAGTCCAAGCTGCCGGCGGTGATCGTCAATCCATCGACGCCGATTGGTCCGCGCGATGTGCGGCCGACGCCGACGGGGCGCATTGTGATCGAGGCGGCCTGCGGCCGCATGCCGGCGTATGTCGATACGGGACTCAATCTCGTGCACGTCGACGACGTTGCAGCGGGACATCTCGCGGCGCTGACGCAGGGCCGGATCGGCGAGCGTTATATTCTGGGCGGCGATGACATGACGCTCGGGCAAATGCTGGGGGAGATTTCACGTCTCGCCGGACGCCGCGCGCCGACCACGCGATTGCCGCGCCAGCTGGTGTATCCGATCGCGTATGGCGCCGAAGCTGCCGCGCGGATCACGGGGCGCGAACCTTTCGCTACCGTCGACGGCATTCGGATGGCAAAGTACAAGATGTATTTTTCATCCGCCAAGGCGAAGCGCGAGCTTTCCTACCGCTCGCGACCGGCGCAAGAGGCCCTGGCCGGTGCTTACGATTGGTTTCGCGCGGCGGGATACTTGAAATGAGCGCGATCGAAATCATTGCGATCGCAGGGCTTCTGGTGTGGCTCTATCTCGTTCTGCTGCATGGCGGCTTCTGGCGGACGCGCGAGCGCGAAGAAGTGCACGACTTTCGAGATAGTCCGCCGAACTTCGATTGGCCTTCCATCGTCGCCATCATTCCGGCGCGGAACGAAGCCGACGTGCTGCCGCGTTCGTTGGCGTCGCTCGCCGCGCAGAATTATCCCGGCGAGTTTTCGATCGTGCTCGTCGACGATCAGAGCAGTGATGGAACGTCGGATGTGGCGCAGCGCATCGCGAACGAAGCGGGCCGCAAGATCACCGTCGTCAGCGGAGCAGCGCTGCCTTCCGGATGGACGGGAAAAGTCTGGGCGATGCATCAGGGCATCGCGGTCGCGAGCGATCAGGCCGACGCGCCGCAGTACTTCCTGCTGACCGATGCCGACATCGGCTACGAACCGGATGTTTTGACCTCGCTCGTGCAGCGGGCATCGGGCGAGAACCGTGTGCTGACGTCGGTGATGGCCAAGCTCAATTGCGAGAGCTTCGCGGAAAAGGCGCTGGTCCCCGCCTTCGTCTTTTTCTTCAAGATGCTCTATCCGTTCGCGTGGGCCAATCGCGCGATCGCGAGGACTGCCGCAGCCGCAGGCGGGTGCATGCTCGTCGAGCGTCTGGCGCTCGAGCGGGCCGGAGGGATCGCGGCGATCCGTGGTGCTCTGATCGACGATTGTACGCTCGCCAAGAACATGAAGGTGCAGGGACCGATCTGGCTCGGAATGTCGGAACGTGTCGTCAGTCTACGGTCGTATCCTAAGGTTGACGATATTCGCCGCATGGTTGCGCGATCCGCATATGCGCAGCTTCATTATTCGCCGCTGCTGCTCCTCGGCACCGTCGCTGGGCTGAGCGTTATCTATTTGGCGCCCCCAGCCATTTTTCTCGCGGGGAGCTATCCTGCCTGGGTTTTGGCCGGGATTACGTACCTGCTCATGGCGGTTTCGTTTCAGCCAACGTTGCGGTTTTACCACCGTTCCCCACTTTGGGGCCTCGGCTTGCCTCTTATTGCAGCCGCCTATTTAGTCTTTACGCTAGATTCAGCCTACCAGCACGGCGCTGGGCGAGGCGGGCTCTGGAAGGGGCGCGTTCAGGCGCAAGCAGGAAAGCAATGACGGTCGACGCGAAATACAAATCGGGCAAGTCCGAGCACGACGAGAATTTTCCCGTCGCGTCGCGGATCATTGCGTCGCGTTACCGTGCGCCGATCCTCGCGTTCTATCGCTTCGCGCGCGCCGCGGACGATGCCGCCGATCATGCGAGCCTCGATGCGGCGGAGAAGCTCGGAATTCTTTCGGCGCTTGAAGATACGTTGCTCGGTCGCTCCGACGCTGCCGCCGATGCTCTGCCGCTGCGTGGCGAGTTGCAAAAGCGCGGCCTCAGTCCGCAGCATGCGCTCGATCTTCTCAAGGCGTTCCGCCAGGACGTCACGAAAAACCGGTACGCCGATTGGGCGGAGCTGATCGACTATTGCCGGTATTCGGCGATGCCGGTCGGACGTTTCGTTCTCGACGTGCACGGTGAATCCAAATCGACGTGGGTTGCGTCGGACGCGCTGTGCGCGGTGCTGCAGATCATCAATCACGTCCAGGACTGCGGCAAAGATTTCCGCAGTATCGATCGCGTCTATGTTCCGCTCGATGAGCTGGCGCGGCACGGAGCCGATGTTTCCGATCTCGCCCGATCGCAATCGTCGCCGCAGTTGCTGTCCTGCCTTCGCGCTCTCGTCGTGCGGACGAAGGAGCTGTTGCCGGAAGCGTCGCAATTGCCGCCCGGTGTATCGGACCTGCGGCTGAGTGTCGAAACGTCGGTTATCGTCGCTCTTGCGCGCGAGCTTTTAAACTTGTTGAGCACGCGTGACCCGCTGTCCGATCGCGTCCATTTCTCGAAAGGACGCGCGGCGTTGATCGCGGGGCGGGCCACGGCTTCGACGCTCGTTGCGCGCGCCACGGGAAAACGCGCGACCTATCAAGCCGTCAGGGATGATGCCGCATGACGTCGCAAGCACAGACATTGGCGCATGATGAAGCGCCGGCGGCATCGCGCAGCTCGTTCTACGCGGCGATGCGCATGCTACCGCAAGAGCAGCGTGATGCGATGTATCACGTCTATGCGTTCTGCCGGGCCGTCGATGACGTGGCGGACAACGGCGGCGCGCGCGAGCCGCGGCTGGCGGAGCTTGCGCGCTATCGTGCCGATCTCGATGAATTCTATGCCACTGGCCGCACGACGCTCAGAACGAGCTATCTTGCGAACGCCATCACGAAGTTCGGATTGAAGAAGGAAGATTTCATCGCCGTCGTGGACGGCATGGAAATGGACATCGTCCGTGATATCCATGCTCCCGACTGGGCGACGCTCGATCTTTATTGTGATCGTGCGGCCTCTGCCGTCGGACGGCTGTCGGTTCCCATTTTCGGAATCGAGGGCGAACTTGGCGTCGATCTCGCGCATCATCTCGGCCGCGCATTGCAGCTGACGAACATCCTGCGCGACATCGACGAAGACGCGACGCTCGGCCGTCTCTATCTTCCGAAAGAAGCGTTGATCGAGGGTGGCATCACCGAGAACGATATCGACGCTATTCTCGCGCATCCGGCGCTGGACCGTGTCTGCCGTGGAATCGCGCAGAAAACGCGGAACTACTATCGGCGGTCGGAAGCTCTGATGGCGCGATGTCCGCGCCGTTCGGCGCGCTCGCCGCGCATGATGGCGACGGTCTATCGCGGCATTCTCGAGAAGCTCATCACGCGCGGATGGCACGCGCCGCGCGCCGATGTCCGCCGTTCGAAGCGTTACGTCATCTGGGCCGTGCTTCGCGACGGCATCTTCTAATGTCGTCGGGTACGATGCACATCGTCGG
>Ga0209930_1003485_pt1 | contig 15602 bp, 14 predicted proteins | sample ThiBiot_500_biof_2_FD_183948 | JGI IMG/M metagenome (GOLD analysis project Ga0209930, IMG submission 183948) | Wastewater bioreactor microbial communities from Cape Town, South Africa - Thiocy_cont_500_biof (SPAdes) | ecosystem: Engineered > Bioreactor > Thiocyanate-remediating >... | reverse complement strand
CCATTGGTGAGATTAGTTATTCGATTTCCATAGATATTTGTTTCAAAAGCTACGAGAGAATTACCAGCTATGCCCATAAATGGTTGATCAACTTGTGTTAATAAACGTAGAATATCAACAACTAAACCAAAATGAAGAAGAGTTGATTGAAAAAATTCATTGAGAATGATAGTCATTTGGTTATCAACTTCAGATTTCGTTAAAAGATTTAAAGTTATCAACGATTGTTTCATCAATTGATGAATAGAATTAGTTATTGTTTGATTGGCTAGTTGGCAAAGTTTTGATAATAATTGAAATTGTGCTGGAATTTGATTGAGCCAATCGATTGAAACCTTTTGATTTGCAAGCGTATTTAATATCGCAAACCAAGATTGAGTCACAAAACTACTCGAACAGATCTGATGAAATGATGGAACGAGTTCGATAAACTCTTGATATGCTATTGTTATATTCGAACAAGAACATTCAAGTGTATTGGGATGTAAAATTTGTAGATTTTGATAAGTCTCATACGATGGATTGGATACTTCGACTGTAGTTACTTCAGTTGCTAATGAAGTAAATAGAAGAAGTATTAGAAATGAAACTAAGAGAATGAAATGAAACCGTTTTCGATCAATAGCAAATGAAAGGGAAATTTGAAAAAAAACATACTGAATAATAAAACGAGATAAACACGCGTAGCTATCATTTGTTGTTTAATATCGTTATGTTCATGCTTATTTTCTTTAGAAAATAGATTCACTTGTTTTAATTGTTGAAAATAATTGTATATATTCATACGAATTGAGTAATGACCGATTTTTGTTAGGATATAAATTAAACTTGGTGCAATTAAACGAAGAATAATTGTTAAACCTCCGTATAAACTAATGAGAAGAGCAAGTGCAGTGACAAAATTGGTTCGATTTGTTGTTATATATGTGCAAAATGATGGAGCACATTGTTGAAAATAGATTGAATAATTGATTTTGACAAACCATTCTTCAACGAAGAGATTATTGAAATTATCGTAGACAGTCGAATTTATATGAGGTAATGATAAAATTGACTCGTTTAAACTCGAATTAAACTAAAAACGATAAGTTTAAGTATTTATTTATTTTTTTGGTTCGAAATATGAACAAACTTGACGTAAACTTGGGAAATAATCGAACCAACTTTGAATACAATTCAAATCATTCAAACAATCCAACGTACTGACAAGAAGACCTTCAAGTGGAGTACAACTACCAAAGAAACCGCTAATTAATTGAACTGTGCGAGCCTGCCATACGGGTTGGAAAATAAAGGATGTGTTGTATGTTGATACAGAAAATCCTGCTGAACTTATCGGATTTTCAACGCTACAATAATGAATTATCGATGATTTATCTGTCGTAGAAGTACGGATAGCTGTAGCAATGAAGGACAATGCACTTGATGGTAATTGAATGATGGCATTAGTATTGAGAGCCGAGATAAAATAATTAGCATGAATCATAGTTCGAAAATAGTCGAGAAATGAAATCATTCGTGATGCTAAACTATTTTTAAGAAATTCTGTCGATGCATTTACTTCAGCTTGAATATGTTCTTCGGTAAGAAGATTTTTCGTAATCAATTCATTATAATCAAGATCCTTCTTATTTTGATCCATGATTGTCTTTGAAAGTGAACAAAGACGAGCCAAAATTTGAAACTAATTTCAAATTAAAAAAAAGTATTTTCGTATAATAATTAGTTGTCATTTACTTGAGCATAGCCTATCGTTCGAAAATCTGTTACAACATAAAGACTTGCATCGGCACGATACAATGCGTCAATCCATTGTTCACTTACAAATAAACTCGAACAAACTGGATGAAGTGTAATTGCACTGTTAAGAAAAGTTTTGTACGGCATTGTTATAGTTGTACATGGACATGAAAGAGTCGATGCATATTTCGAACGAAGTTGATTGAAAATTTCAGGTGTAATTTGTGTAATAGTGATTATTTGAGATTCTGGTTTTATCATGATTATATAGAAGAGGATATAGAGCGAAACTTGAAAAGAATTAATATGAAATATAATTGCATCTTATCGATTGAAACTTACTGAGGAGAAAAAATACGTATAGCCAAGTCGCTTGTTTTTGACGTTTAAGTGAAACTGTTCGATCTTCGTTCGCATAATTTTTTATGACATCCGGCATAAAAAGATTGTAATCGTATACCCAAGTATAGAGCCCATTAAATAGAGTCAATAGTTTCATGTTGAACTAGAACTTCTGGTTCAAAATAAAATAAAATGGAATGAAATATCATTTTTGTAGAGCTTTTTCAAGGTGTTTCTTAATCATCGAACTGTAGCATGATGGTTTTCATGACTTTTTTTTCTTTTTCCACACTTCATTGCAGAATATTATTAGAATGCTTTTTCATTAATAAGAAAAATGTTCGGAATTAAGTTGTGTCATTGAAATGATTTATCGATTAATCCTTTTTTGTGCTTTATTTTGTTATCAATCAGGGTTGCCAGATCGAAATTTCGGAAATCAGGGATTTTTAATTGATAATCAGGATTTTATCAGGATATTTTTTTTCAAAAACAGGACAAAAATCAGGAGTTTTTTTCTGACGTTCAGGAAATATTTATCAGTTCGTTAAAAGATCAAATATCGATATTTTTCCGTTGTATAATAGAAAATTAAACATTACAGATGCAACACAATGCTTTTGTAGGATCACTTTTACATTCTCGTAGAAATGCCGAAAAACGAGGATTCAACAGCTATTCTTTCTTAAACTTTGACTCATAACGTTTGCTAAATTTAAATAATGATCGTTTCGTTTTTCTAATACTGAATTTAAAGAAGATAGAGACGAAATCGATGGTACGTTTTATCCAGGAGTTGTCTGAGATGATCCCGATGAATCATTATCTAACAATGACGATGATAGTGAACTTGAGATTTCGATAATTTCATCTTGTGACGAAGAAGACATTGAATAGAAAAATACTAAGATTTCCATGTCTAATCAAAGCTCGAAAAATAATTTGGATGAAGTTATGTGATTTTAGTTGAAATACTGTATACAATCAGAGAAAAAAAATGAAAATAGGTATACTTCCTTAGTGATTCTGATAATATTCCATCGTATTGCTGATAAAAGTGACACTAATAAATAATCAGGAAAAAGAATTAAAATAAGTAGAAAATATCGAAAATCAGCTCCTGAAATCAGGAGATTTTCAGTCAGAAGAAAAATCTCAAAACCAGGAGACTCCTGGCTAATTCAGGAGATCTGGCATCCCTGGTACAGAACTACTTTAATCTTTTTTTGTTGACATGCATATTTCAATTGAATAAACAATCTATCTTTACTAAAAACTGCGAAATAAAACGCTGTCGTCATCGTCTGAAAAAGTATTGACAAAACGCGAGACTTTGGAATGACGACAATGATTTATTTGAACGTCCTTCTGTGCCGTTTGGGGCGTGTCATTTTTATCAATAATAAAAATAGTGTTTTGTGTGTTAAAAACTTCCGTTTGATTTAAATCGTTCGGTCATTTACGTATTGTCTCGATGAAGATGAAATTGGAATTGGTGTGTGATGAAGTATTATTCGATTGTTTCGATTATCTCAGTTTGATCGAGATCTTTCGTTCGTTTACTTATCTCAGTAAACAATTCAATAAACTTCTCATTGATTATTTAAAACGAAATCTTCAATTCAATCTGCAATCTGCAAACATCTATGATATACTTGCTGTTTGTCGACTGTATTTACCTGAAAGTGTCGATGAGATTATTTCGCTTTGTTTTTCTCACGGAGAAAAGATTCCATTGGCAATTGAATTGTCATCATTGACATTCCAATCGGTATTGTCACGTCGTGAAATGACTTCAATCATCAATCAATTGAATTCTTATTCGAATTTAATTTCTTTGAATTTAATCGATTGTTCTTTCGATTTTGTTGATAGTAGTATCAATCAAATTTGGAGTCTATCAACATTAAAACAATTTCATTTCAGTTCACTAAAGTGTTGTCGAAATATCTCATTGAATCTTTCGGTGTGTTCGTCATCGATTCAATCGATTCGAATTCAAAATATATTTCTTAATAGAAAATCATTGAATGATCTACTTTATTTTACGCCTTGCCTTCAACGACTTCGCATTTCTACAGAAAAAAACGATAAATATTTCGATGTTGATCATCTATTCGATTTAACCAAATTCGAATTGATTGAAATTGATGATCCATGTACAAATCTTTTATTCAAAGAAGATCGATTGATTAATCTCTTACAAACAATGCCGAATTTACTCGATCTATCAGTGACAATGTCAAATATGTTATTAGATGGATATCAATGGCAATATCTTATAATAAACTATCTGCCTCAATTGAAAGTATTTCAATGTCGAATGGAGAAATCCTTCGCACGAGGACAGAAGATCAGTACGATTATCGATCATCTTTTGCAATCATTTCAAACAAAATTCTGGATTATAACTCATAAATGGTTCATCCGATGTCATTGCAATGCAACGGACTCGTATCATCATCGTGTTTTGTATTATACAATACCGAGTGTATTTCGAAAATTAACTGTACGGTCTCGATCGATTTCTCAAGACATTTCGTCCATAAACGATCAATTCATAATAACACAACGACCAATCAGTTGGTTTAAAAAAATCAATAAACTACTTGGTTCGGCATCGTGTCTCGCTGACACAAGTTCGATATCATCTCTGACTACGGTTTATGAATTAACAATTGATCGTGCATTTAATATCTACTTGTCGAGATTTATTGGCAAACTCGATCAATTAAATTCACTTCATATTCTATTCTACAATAAGAATAGTAAAATCAATGAATTTCAATTGCAAGTTCTGCTCGATCATGCGCCGAATTTATCAACTCTAAGTATCATTCATTATATAAATATGTCGAAGAGATTTATTTTAAATAATCTCACAAGTCAGTCAATCTATCAATTGAATTTAAGAAAGATGAATCATAGTTATGCAAGCATTGCGTATGATATGAACAAATGCATCGATTTAACTCGTTCGTTCTTAGGTCAACAATGTGAAATTCTCACAGTTCGTGTGACGAATAAATATTGTATCGCTTATCTCGTCAAAAATATGACGCATCTTCGATTGTTAAAAGTCTACTGTCAAGATTATCAATATCATCGATTTTTGAAAGCAAACGAAACTGAACGGACACTTCTATCAATTGAATACGATCGTCTTATTCAATGGTTACATACACATTTACCACCTTCAGTTAAAATCGAACGATATCGAGATCCTATTGATACAGTTCATATTTGGATTCCTCATTAGACGAATCTCCTATCTAAACAAAAAGACTTTGATTTTTTTTCTTTCTCTTTTATCACAAATATAAATAACACTCTTTGCACATTTACCTATGTTGTGATTTTCCTTCAGACGAGTCTTTCATTCACAGAAAATTTTGTCAATCGAAAAACATTTCTGAAACAAACACCGAATTTATCGTCGACAGATTTTTGTCTGTTTGCATTGGGGTCAAAAGAACATCGATTTCAGCACTCACGACCCTCGGGGATTGACATCAGAGAACCTCAATTACAGTAAAGATCGTTTTCAAAGGTCAAACAAACATCGAGTTTAGTAACTCCCAATAGATGACAAATCTTTGTTGGAACTTAAAGTCTGAAGTCAATTGAGCATTTTCGACTAAAAACTGCGTACTGTTCATTAGAAGATTATACGCACTCACACTAATACATTGAGTCCGAGGGTCAAGTCAATCGACTCTCGATGAACGTTACTTGTATACATATGTATTTATATGAATCAAAAATGATTTATTTAGCAACTGGTATTTTCGCGAGTGTTTGCTTATACTTAACACAATCTGGATGAGTTTCGGGCAATGTATGACGAGCTATTTCAAGAGCTTTTTGATTCTGTTTCGTATCTTTGTAAATTTGAGCGAATTCGTAGTACGACGCTACTAAATCAGGATGTTGTGCAGGTGTGAATGCTTTTCGAATTGTTTTCGCTTTCCCAAAGAAATCAAATGCTGCCTGATAGTTTCCCATCTTTCGATACGTTTCTCCCATGTAACTGTATGCCAATGCCAATTCTTTCCGTGAAGAAAAGTTCTTTTCAAAGATTTGAAGAGCTGAAAGTGCTTCTTTATAATGACCAAGTAATTGTTGTACATTTCCGAAATGACTATAAGCTAATCCTAGACTTTCGATTGCTCTTGTAAAATATACTAGAGCTCGTCTATAATCTTTCATTGTACAATGTAATCTTCCCAGCCATAAGTCTGCATATTAATAGCTGCTGCTAATTGTTCGATGCGCATACATTGTTGGAATGTTGTTTGAGCTTTAAATGAGTCACTCATTTCGATATATATTTCGCAGATTCTGCTGCTATATACAAGCAACTCGACATAATTGGAAGGAAACAATTTTTGTATTAAATCAAGTACTTTTTCGAAATGTTGACGTGCTTTTGAATATTGTTTCATATCGTAATATAATAGAGCCATGTTTTTATGATACATACCAAAATTCGGATGAATGGGTTGAAAAGTATTTTTCATAGATTCAAATGCTTTGGAATATTCTCCCATGTTAAAACTGAGCTCGACTGTAGATTGGTATGTTAGAATTAATTCACTTTTATTTTGAGGCACAGCTTTTCCGTAGTTGCCTGTCTGCATAGAAAGTGCGGTAATTAGAAGCTAAAATATGACCATCGGCAGGCGTCGAAAGTTTTTTTAAAGACATTATCAATTTTTTGTTGATAATGCAATGCTTTGGCGTATTGTTTCATTTCGGTGAAAAGCATCATCACGTAATTCTAACTCGGAAGTAAATCATTGAGGGTGTACGTGGAAGAAAATTTAAAATCCAGCTTTAGAAATAAAATTGAATTCAACTTTCAAATCGGACACTACTGGTCATTTGTTGTAGTAAAAGGAAAAAAGTAAGACTCATTTTGTCTCTTCTTTTCTCTTTCTGCGAAAAATATGTCAACCTTAATTACTGCTGTTGATCTAGTTCACAGAGGGTGGTCATATGAAAAGAAGGAAAAAGATGCAATTCATTGAATGTCACTGAGTTATAACGATGAGCAACATTTATGTTAAATTTCTACTTCATCGTACCAAGTTCGGTATTCTACTTCTATTTCATATTATTGCGATCGTACTTTCATTAATTATATTTGTGTATTTTATTAAACATAGAACTTTTGTCAAAAATCCACAAAACCATGGAATATTGATTTTACTCACAGTCAGTTTCATTGAACTCGTATTCGATATGCCAAATGCACTTGCATTCTATAGTCGCGGTTATATATATCCAACTACATCAAGTTACTGTACATGGTGGAGTTTCTTTGCTTATACCATATTTGCTATTAGTGGATATTTATTAGCTACTATTTCGATTCAACGTCATTTCTTTATTTTTAATAGACATATCTTACGAACTGGTTGGAAACGTATTTTTCTACATTATTTACCATTTGTTTTGTGCATTGTCTATCCGATTGTATTCTATTTATTCTCGATTGTCTTCTATCCATGCGATGGAACTCAATGGAATTTCACAAATAATCTATGTGGTTTTGCACCATGTTATCTTCTATTTAATCAAGTCCTCGGCACGTTCGATATTTCAATGAATAATTATATGCCTGTAGTGATCGATTTCATATCAAATATAATTATCATTTTACGAGTAGTTCAACAGAAACATCATTCTCAACGTAGTACAGCGTGGAGACAACAACGTCATATGATAATACAATTACTTTCTCTTTCAATTATTTATTTAATCGCTTGGACACCTTGCCTAAGCGTACTTGCAGTACAAATGCTTCATGATCCTACATTCCTCGCAACGATTCAAACAGATTATTTGTTCGATCTAATCTACGTCATATATTTATTTATTCCATGGGCATGCACTGGTTTTATTCCTGGCATAGTGAAATGGATGAAAGGATTGATTTTTCGACAAACATTAACATCACAAAATAGTATTCTGCCTATTCAAACAAAATAACACGAGAGATAACACACTGTCAACAAAAAACGTCCTTAATAAACGTTGCACAATGCGTTCGATATAAATATTTATCTTTTCTGTTTATTTGCACCGTTGAAAGTGTTGCAATGGCAAGTGCAAGTAAAGTCAATGAAAGTGAACCGAAAGCTAAGAAACAAAAGAAAGAAACTGATGATGCATGTTCGGTCTATCCGGAAATAATTGGTCTCGATTGTGATCTTTACCAATTATCAAATACGCCTTTAACAAAAGAACGACAACAAAAAGCTCTACGACAACTTGAATCCTATTTAAAAACACAACAAAACAATTTTCTCGGCTATCAAGTCAATGAAAAGGTCAACTATGCCGAAAATCTATCATTTATGCTCAATATGCATACGAATAACATCGGCGATCCATTTGTCAATGGAAATTTAACCGTAAATACAAAAATCATGGAACGTGCTGTGCTGGATTATTTTGCTAAACTATGGCATGCACAGACGCCTAGTATTCCAGATAACAAGGAGTCCTACTGGGGTTATGTATTAAGCATGGGAAGTACGGAAGGAAATTTATATGCTCTGTACAATGCTCGTGATTATCTCAAGGGCAAAGCTTTGTACAAAGAACCGCATGGAGGTCTATCGTTGATAAGACCGATGAAACAAAGTTCGCATCCGAAGAATGCTTATCATCCGATAGCGTTTTATTCGGAAGATACGCATTATTCGATAACGAAGATCGTTCGAGCCCTGGAAATTCGAACGTTCTATGAAATCGGTGAGAACGAGTATAAAGGTCAATGTCCGATTACAGCAGATGGCGAATGGCCAAAAGAAGTTCCATCAGAAAATGGAAATGCCGGTCCAGGTTCGGTTGATATTAACAAACTCGTTCAATTAGTTGAGTTTTTTGCTCGAACTGGTTCTCCACCATTGATCATTCTCAATGTTGGTACAACATTTAAAGGTGCATATGATGACGTCGAACAAATCGGATATCGTCTCAAACCAATCTTAGAACGATACAATCTTTATGAACGTACTGTTGAATATGCTCCCGGGCAATATGATGTACGATCAGGATATTGGATTCATGTTGATGGTGCATTAGGTGCATCCTATTTACCATTCCTCGAAAAAGCACAACGACGTATCAAAGGACATATTCCAAAGTTTGATTTTTCACTACCATTCGTTCATTCGATTGTTACGAGTGCACACAAATATCCCGGCTGTCCAGTGCCTAGTGGTATTTATATGACCAAACGTAAATATCAAATAGCACCGCCTGATGATCCTGAATATATCGGATCTCCAGATACGACATTTGCTGGTTCACGTAATGCACTTTCACCTGCTGTTCTTTGGTGTCACTATGCAAATACAAGTGATGAACTAGAAATCGAGAAAGCTATTCAAGTTGAAGAAACAGCGAAATATGCAGAAACGAAATTAAAAGAATTAGAACGCAAATATCAACGTAAAGGATATAAACTGTGGGTTGATCGTTCACCATTCGCACTTACAGTTCGATTTCGTGATCCAAACGATGATAATGTTATACGTAAATACAGTTTATCACAAATGCAATTACTATTCGATGGTGAACAAATTCCGAGAAAATACGTCCATATTTTTCTTATGCCAAGTGTTACGAAAAATCTTATTGATAATCTTATTCAAGATTTAACAAATGCATACGATAAAAGTAGTGTTTCAAAACAAGAAACTACATTGGAATACAGTGTTATCACTACCGATTCCAACGAAAAAGCATATAACGTTCAACGTGTTGCACATGTGCCACTTAACAGTCGTAGTTATTCGGGTAATTGATAAGGCTGGTCAAATCTTCGATTTTTCTTGATTTTCACAGAATATTTATTTTAGCTGTATTTTTAATTAATAAAGAAGATTTAAAAGCAATATTATCTTTTTCATCTCATAAATAAAAGATGAAATTAAATAGATCTCCTTAATGGCATTGTTTTCGAAAAAAGCTATCATATACTTCATAACATTCTCATGAATAACTTACTTGAGAAAAATTTTCAAATATCGCTGCACAATAAATTCAAGGAAGACTCGTTTTCATATCGGTAGGTGAAAATACACAGAAAAAAAAGAGATCAATAAACGAAATAATATTTGCCTATCGTCGCTACAACAAACTTTCACACGCGTACAGCTCTTTTTTTTTATCGATTTCTCTGTGTGGGTAAAAATAAATAATTCATTTGAAGAGTTTACTCTTCAGAATTTGATTAAAAAATTGAAGGCAAGACGGTTAGATGGCATATGCTCAAAGAACTCAAATGGTTATTGCTAATCAACCACATGGTCAAATGATGGTCAATCCATTCTGTGATTACAATCAACAATGGACAGTTGGTCTATGCGATTGTTTCAATGATGTTGGTCAATGTAAGTGACTTCAATTCAATATTTGTTTATTCTTTTTTAATACATGAGTTTTAGGTTGCTATGCATACTTTTGCTGGTGTTGTTTCATAGGTTCATTAGCAAAAAGTATCAATGAATCAACAGCTTCATGTCTTTGTGGAAATCCTCTTGCTGCCTATCGTATGAAAGTTCGTGCTACATTTAAAATTCAAGTAAATTTTTTTTTTTTTGCTATTTCAATTATTATTGTCTGATTTTGTTTAGGGCGATTCATATGATGATGCATGTGCTGTTTGCTGCTGTCCATTCTGTACTGCTCTTCAAATGCGTAATGAATTACGAAATCGTGGCTTTCCTTAATCGAACAAAAACATTGATTTTCCTCCCATACATTTATTACAAATTTATGGAGTAATTACTAACCAATTTCGTGGATGTCCATTTAATATTTTTCGTAGTTTAGGAAAAGGTATGAGACATGCATAAGATAAAAGTAAAATAATAAAATAACTGAAAAAGACTGTAAACGTCACCTGTTACACCTCAAGATATTTATTTTCACAGGGTGGGAAAAAGATAGCATATGAATAGAGAATGATCAGTGAAAATGGAAAATCAAACGTTTTCTTCGAGTTGAAACTAGATAAGATATGTCGTTCAAATGCGCCATATGATAATAGCATTGTGACGAAACTCAACATACGCGTATCCGTAAACCACCAAACGAAGAAATGCGACATAAAAAGTAATATTGAATAATTGTGATGTTAGTACAGTCATGAGAATTGCAATGCTTGTCTTAATTGACATCTAACCAATAAATGATATAGGAAGAAAATCGAACGACGTCTGGAATATTAGCTCGGTAACTTGGAGCACTTGTCGACGTTTGACTAGACATTTGTGCCTCGAAGAAAAAAGTTATTAAAATGTTTCTTAAGACTCTCTTTTATGTTTGAAACAAACAAAAAAAGAGATTAAATACAAAAGTAATTAGATGCACAGACTTAGCATGAAATTCTATGTTATTTTTATTTCAAATCACCGGAAAGATGAATTCAGTTGATATTATAATCTTCTTCGTCGTTCCCATTTTTCAAGATAAATGTCAAAATTTGAAAATTTATTACCAGTGATGTTTGGTATCAAGAGTAGAATAGATACAATATTTATTACAAAACACTAAGACCTGAAGCAATTGTGATTGTGCCTACAAAAATTACTAATGATCTTGTTTCTTTTTCATTTACTCGAATCTCAAAGAGAGAGAAATAAAAATACGAATAGTGGCAAATGTATTTCTTTTCACTATCGAAACAATCAATTGTCAAACCATGTTGAGTTTGTTAAGGTACGTAAACAAGATTTCTATCATAATGCGAATACTTAAATCTAACAAGAACTATCATCGATGTGAAGCTAGCACCATGGAGCTAGCACGACGAAACGATAATTCACACAAAACTTTTTTCAGAAGTATTGCCGGTCTATGCAAAGTAGTCCATTCGATTCAGAATTTAATTCTGCGTCGAATGATAATACTTTTATTCATCGGACATACTTTGGAAAAAATGTATACCTACAATCCTATTCTTCTCGTTTCTAGGACAAAAAATCTATATAAAATTTTTCTAAAGCATGTCCGATGGGTGAAAGTATCATTACTCGACGCAGAATTGAATTCTAAATCGAATGGACTAGTTTGCATAGACAGGCAATACTTCTGAAAAAAGTTATACGTAAAGTTCTATTTCGTTGTGCTAGCTCCATGGTGCTAGCTTCACACTGATAAAACTAATTTTGCAAACAGTTTTTATTTGTCTTTTATTCATAATCTTCTATTTACCACTAGTAATAATTATTAATAATTGCATGTTTATTTTGTTTACCCGATGAAATCGACTACGATGTTGAAGCTTGTCTATATTTCTTCTCCTATTTTCTTGTTTTTTTTTATTACCATACGGTTGTCTTGCAACATTCTCAGATATTCGAAAGACATCTCATATATGTGTATGTGTACAATCGAACTGATAAACATACGTCAAAAATATTAATTACAGCCCACAGTTTTTATTACCTCTTATTAAATTTTCAATGTTTGCATGTTACATTCTACGAATTTTATTTTTGAAAATAGTGCAGGTGTCAATGGTCACAAAGCAATTAATGAGCATTTACTGAGTTTCACTTCGAGATTTTGAAGAAAAAGAGAAAACATGTCAACATCAAATGAAGACTTAGCTGCTACTTTGAACAATATTCAATATTGTTTGTATCGTTATGTATTACCACCATTCATAGCATTTGGTTCTGTAGGAAATATATTCAATTTAATTATTTTTCTTCAACCTTATCTTCGTACAAATCCATGTTCAATATATTTACTTGCATATGCATGTGCCAGTCTATGTTGGATTGATTTTGTCGCACTCACTGCTTCGTTGAGTAACGGATTTTCCATTGATTTCGGAACATTATCAGTAGCTGCTTGTCGAATTCGTACTTACGTTATTTACGTAACTATTAACTTGTTACCTGATTTTCTCATTTTGGCAGCCTTGGATCGTACTTTTGCAAGTACAAGAAAACTTACTATTCAACAATATAGCACAATTAAAATAGCACTGTGTTCTATAAGTGGTGTGACACTCTTTTGGATATTATTTAATATTCCAGCTTTAATCTATACAGATATTGTTCAAATAACAACAGTACAAAGTGTCTGCACTCCATTATCTGGAAATTCATTTAATAATTTTATTTTTGTATTCTTTGCGTTTAGTTACGGAATTTTACCGCCAATTATATTGATTCTTTTAGGGTGAGTATGCTAAATTTATTTGCAAAATATTTTACTCTTCGCTTTTTTTTCTCTAGATGTATCACATTAACTAAATTAATTCGTCTATTTAAAGAAGTTCTACCAACACAGGAAACCTCTCAAATGCGTCTAAGTATAAAAGAACGACAATTGATCATTATGCTTCTTTCTCAAATATTTATAACTGTCATTTGTCAAATTCCATCATCTATCTATCAACTCTATGCTGTCATTACATTGAATTATGTTAAATCTCAAACGACACAAATAATTGAATTTTTTATCTACAATACAGCTGTCGTCTTTTTATTTCTACCAGCATGTTTAAGCTTTTACGTATACTTTGTGACAACAAAAACATTTCGAAATGAATTTAAAAATACTGTAAAAAAAATTGTACATCTTCAACAATAAATATTTCAGTATTTATATAACTACCAAGTCGTAATTCTTTTAAGGAGATGACATGATAGTAGAACAAATTAGCTAGCGTTCAGACTTTGTCGTTGCCTATCCGATTACGTGTTAATATCAAATGAGTTAATAACGAATTTGTTCGAAGCAAATCACATATAGATACCATGCCAATGTCAGTTATAGAATTTCTATTCAGATTGAGATTTCTGAGACAAGTTTCAATGTTTAGTCTTGTCCGTTGACAACCTGAATCTTTGTTTTTACAACAAACACGTATTTTAGAACATGTTTTCGTTACATGATCTTGATAGTTATGAAAAATCCACTTATCTTGTTTCACTAAAACGACGTGCAGATGTCACTCAACGATAATTGCTCTTTATATAAAACTTCTTCGAAACTTCATGACTGGACGAAAATATAACAAATAAAAGAATCAAAAAGAGATTGTTAGATCATCTGTTAACTAACAGTTAGCATGAGTAAAGCTATGAGAAAAAGACAAGAATCACAGCTCAAATATAATAGTAAGAATAATTTCATTAGATTTCTTTTAATCTGATCATTCTGAAAATAGATCAGGATCATGACTGGATGATGACTACAACAGAGTGGTTATCCGATGACGATTCAGATGGTTTTTATGAGCCAAAGAAACCTAAAAGAAATCGAAATCGACGAAAAGCTGCTAAACAAACACTCACCCTGTCATCAAAACCCTCAACATCCGATGATATCATTAGAGAAAAACTCAATAATCATCGATTACCGAGTCGCATTTGCAAGATATTTTCTAACCTTAAATGTGAAAGAGACGTGATGAAAGTTTTGAAAGGTATTCAAGACGAAGAAGATCGTTATTGGCAATCGACAGATAAACAAATTTGTTCTCGACAAGAAATTATTGAACATTTTCAATTAGTTAAATATGCTGATTTTGAACAAGAAAATGGTAAACAAATATTAAACTATTTACAAAATCCAATATTACAAAAAAGGCAATATGGTATTTTATTATTCAATTTCGAAAAGCAAATTTTTGTAGTTCAAAATCACGATGGTACATGGAATGCTCCAAAGAGTTATCGAAAGATCGACGAAAACTATCAGTTAGAAACAATCATTGAAACGGCTTCACGTGGATTTAATGAACAAATTCGTGCTAGGCATCAACTTACGGATGAAATTGAATGTTACGATCAACAGTTAGATCTACATAAATACATCGAACATGAATTCATTGGATTATTTATCAGTGAATTTGATACCCCAATAATTGAATTTGAATAAATCAATACTCGTGAAAATCGACAGATGTGTCAATGGATCTCAATCGATGATATTATCAATCCGACATCCAGTGAACACTTTGATGCATATCATACTCTTCGACCGTTTGCTCAACACATTTTTGATTTCCATTTTCAACAAAGACCTATGGAAAATGAAATAAAAACGTTTGAAAACAATCTAGATAATACCACGAAAGTAGAAGCCAGTAACTTTAATAGAATTATTCTGACACCTTTATCTATTCGTGACGAAATTTTTGATTCTGCTCAATCGACTATTGAGTTTGACAATGATCGTAATCAAATGTTGAATGAATCTTTCGTAGCTAATTATGTACCTCAAATTATCGATGCGTTTAATTTATCATCGAAACTTCCAAAAGATCATATGAATATTGCAGAATACAGAAAATGTATCATGCAAAGACTTCATGTTCCATATTATAAGAAGCCATATGCGAATTCAATGTTTCCAATAGAAAAAGTTCGTCAAATTTATCGTCAACCGAAAAAAATATCGATTCTTCCTCTATTGATCGTCGCTCAACAAAAACGAGTTCATCTTCAAACTTATGATATTATCAGTGAAAGAAATTCGTT